>Ga0105091_10000031_pt1 | contig 44882 bp, 35 predicted proteins | sample PPLLak1March2015_FD_87022 | JGI IMG/M metagenome (GOLD analysis project Ga0105091, IMG submission 87022) | Freshwater sediment microbial communities from Prairie Pothole Lake near Jamestown, North Dakota, USA - PPLs Lake P7 Core (1) Depth... | ecosystem: Environmental > Aquatic > Freshwater >... | reverse complement strand
CTGAATCAAACACCAGAGTGCTAGGCCCTGAAACGCTGCTAAGAGTCAGCTGGATACTTTGGGTTTCCTGACTTGCTGGACTAGAAGCAATAAAATCAAAGCTGAAGGTTCCGCCTGGGGAAGGTATTACGAAGTTTGTAGGTGTAACCTCCATGCCGAACGCCGATCCAGATAATATAAGAAATGTGAGAACTGCTGCTGTTACTGTTTTCATCAAACGCCTCCTAAAAAAACATCACTTAATAAGATTAATATTCCGTCCCAGGCGCACGCACAAACATGCAAACCAGGCACAAAATTATAAACGCAACCACTAAGTGAGTTTTCTTCCACCCCTGGAAGTATGCTGATAATTACGTAAACACGTAAACAAAACACAAAAATAATACATTAAATACTAAGTGAGTTTCCTTCCACCCCTGAAAGGTTAATTGTGTGTATTCTAATTTATTTAAAAGGAAATGTCAAGGGAATATTTGGGAATTTTTTAAATTTTTTTATTCACCTGTTTTCCCTGAGTTACCACTCAAAGCTGCAAAACCATTTCTAAGTTTTAGAACTTCTACTATTCCCGCGATATTCTATATTTAACGCAGTGGGCAAGGTGTCGAGGCAGAGTTAGCGCCTAATACGCCTCGCCAGATTGAATTCGCTATCGAACGGTCTGCGATATTGATTGAGCCGTCGCAATTCAGGTCACAATCCTTAAATGTAAATGAGCCCGCCGAACCATTTCGCCAGAATGCGTTTATAATAGAGCGATCAGCTATATTCACAACCCCATCATTATTTGTATCGCCGAGCAGGGCGATCGCGAATTCTTTTTCAAACATTCCATAATTACCGTAATCATTACCAAAGACCCATACTCTTACCTTGAAAGTTTTGCCCGAATCAGAAAGACCTCCCGACTGATTGCATGCCGGTGCGGCGAATATCCATTGAGTATCCATATACTCTCCGCCAGAAATAGGGTCTGGTGTCAGGCTTACATCGGTTGGTAATTCGATTTCCCACGCATAAGTATATCCACTGTTGTTCATCGGGTCATTTATTGTACCTATTTGTGCCGTAATATTCGATTTTGTCTGGCCAGGAAGATTCTGGTACATCCAAAGACTGCTCATAACCAATTCTGCATCAATATTTTCCCAGAAATCTTTTTGCCAGATGAACATCGGATAATCATAACCTTCGGCTATCTTCCATACGTTCTCAAAATCCCAGGCGGCATCGGTGAATGTGCTTTGCAGATACATCTGGTCAGTCGGTTTTCCGACTACATTGGGATTAGGCAGGTTTCCTATGCCATTCATATCGGGATTAATATCAGTATCCCAGAAGCAGGCTGTGTAGTATTCTTTGCCGCTGGTTCCCATTTTACCAACAAAAGCTCCTACTGAGCTGTCTCCAGAAAGCCCATTTACCTTTGCGCTTGAGTAACAATAATTAACCTCGGTTCCACCCTGATTTCTTCCAATAAGTCCCCCAATATAACTTTTTGTTCCATTGACATCGCCCTGCGAATAGCAATTTGAGATTTTAGTGTATATGAGGTTCATTCCTGCAAGGCCTCCGAGGCAATCGCCTCCGGAGATATTACATTCAGAAGAACTATTATTGATTTGCGAATAGAAACTATTCTCGCCTACGATTCCTCCTACACCTGAGAAAGTTACCGACATAACATTTGATTCTGAAATATCCCCTGTTGCTGAACAGCCGGATACAGAGGCATATTGATAATTAATCCCAACGATTCCGCCTACCGAGATCATACCTACAACACGGGTGTTGTCCGCATGACAATTTGATATAGTGCCGTATGTATTTTTGCCGGTTATAGAACCTACACCATAGCCCCAGGTAGAATTAATATCTGAGTTAATCAGGGTCAAATTTTCTATCAATGCGTCTTTTCCAGAGATACTTGCTATGAAACCTACTGGTGATATATTCAAAAAACCAGTCTCAATTTTAAGATTTTTTACTGAGTTACCTGCTCCATCAAACGAGCCTGTGAAATTATATGGCTTACTGGCAATCATAAAGTAATTTACATCCGTCATATCGATATCGCTAATAAGCCTGAAGTGTTTATCCATAAGGCGTGCGTTATGCCCGATACTATTTAATTGCGCAGGTGTTTCTATTAAATAAGGCTCCTCGGCAGTTCCCAAGCCGTCCGCAAAAACCGGCAAAGCCGGCCAAGCCGTCAATTGATACCAAAGCACAGGATAACCTCCGGCCGGAGGCATTGCCCAGTCATCACTGGGTCCATTTGCAAGTTCATCGACAAAATCCCAGCCGGCAACGGTAAAGGTATTTTTGTTCTGCATTTGAGCCGTCGTAAGGCCTGTTCCTTTGGCACTATAAGTTTTTCCGCTGGTGGTAGTATCCCAGAAACAATAGATGAAGTTTTCATCAATAGGATACATATTTACATTGTACCCGCTGAATCCTCCGGCATTGACGTCTCCTGTAACATGACCAGTGCTGTAGCAATGTAAAGTCAGAGCATCGGAGCTGTCTCCCATAAAACCTCCGACGAAGTTTAGACCTGAGACACTGCCGGAAGCATAACAATCTGAAATATTACCTGCCCCGCCTAAACCAGAAATGGTACCAAGAAAACCTCCGACATAACTATTGCCGGATACGGATGCAGAAGAGCTGCAATCAGCTATGTAGCAGTTAGCTGCTCCGGCAAGCCCGCCAATGTACCTTTCTCCCTGAACGGTGCCGCCGATTACGCAGCAGCCGGAAATATTTGCACCTGAGGCATAACCTGCAAGTGCACCTACATAAGACAAATCATCGAAACCGGGGTCGGTAATATTCGGAGAAATAATCTTTAGATTTTTTATAATCCCTTCGGCATACCCGAAAAGACCGACATAATCTTTATTATAAGCTGAATAGGTAAAACCGCTTATACTGTGGAAATTACCATCAAAAATCCCGCTGAATGGCTTGCGGGAAAGGCTGTTAGAAGAGTAGATACCGATAATGTTATATAAAGAGCCTGTATAAGCAGACAAATCAATATCGGCCATCAGCCTGAAGCACTTATTCCAATCATTAATGTCCAAACATATTTCATTCATTTGTTTTGCAGTATAAATAAGGTAAGGATCGTTCTGTGTTCCGTTTCCTCCGCCGTATTTGGAACCAATCTCCCATAGAAGACGCGGATAATTTCCTTCTTCAATTGACCAGATATCCTCGTCGCCGTTTTCACTTTCAAAGTTAAAGTCCCAGCCGGCATCCACGTATGTGCTTGGCATCTTCATTTGTTCGCTTGTTTTGCCTGTCCCGCCCGCGCTAAGAGGTTGACCTGAGGTCTGCGTATCCCAGAAAGAATCTTCAACCGTTGCGTTATTAACTCCAATTAAACCGCCAACTTGAGTTGTTCCTGAGACACTTCCCCTGGAATAACATTTTGTGACCATACCGCCATTTTGACCGGCAAGTCCACCCGTGTAAGAACCTCCTGTCACACTGCCTTTTGCATAACTGTTGTTAATTGTCCCTTGGCTGTTAGTTCCAACCAGACCGCCGTAGTACATATGGTATGAAGAGGTTCTTTGAACGTTACACATACTATAACAGCTTGAGATATGACTGCTGAAGCTGTTTTCTCCAACTAATCCGCCGACAGCCGCGAATCCGGTAATAGTCCCTTCCGAGCTGCAGTTTAATATAGTTGCCCCGGAGACATTATAACCTGCAAGTCCTCCGATAGTTGAAGAGGCATTGATTACTCCGTTGAATTTGCTGCCTTTAATGGTGCCTGAATTATTTCCGACGATTCCGCCCGCATTATTAGAGGCATTTATAATCCCATTTGTGATATTGCAGTCGGAAATTGTTGCTCCGTTTTCCAATTGACCCGCTATAGTACCTGTTGGACTGCCTGATGAATTAATATGAGCTTCTGCAAGTTTTAATTTTTCAATAAGTGCACTGGCACCGCTTACCCTTCTGAAAAGCCCCACTTTGTTAGAGCTTGTCGGGCCGTATGTGAAATTATAAATGGTTTTGTCATTACCATTAAGACCACCGGTAAATGGTGTTGTGTCATTGCCAATGAGGTTAAACTGTGTTCCTGTGAAGTTAACAAGGTCAATATCGGCCATCAGCTTGAAACATTTGTTCCAATCACTTGTATTTGTACCAATGGAGTTCAACTGGGTTGCGTCATAAATGAGATAGGGGTCTCCGGGTCTGCCGGTGCCGCCGCCATAACGCTGGTTTGGACTGTATGTTTCCCACCATAGTTTTGGATAAGCAGAACCCTCGTTAATCGTCCAAACAGGTAACGCAAAATCCCAGCCCTGAGAAGTGTAGGTGCTGCTCAGATACATTGCTGCTGTTGACCTGCCGACACCGCCGCATCCATATGTTAAACCTGTGGTCTGCGTATCAAAGAAATTGTATGCATAATCAGGACACTGTTGATAAAAGCTTCCGCCAAAACCATTCACCCTTAATCCCCCTGTGCCTGTAATATGTCCTGTGGCATAACAGCGTTTGGCGCTTGCGGTATAAGTGCTGTTATATCCTAAGAAATTGCCCACATAATCAAAACCTGTTACGTTTCCTCTGGCGTAGCAATCCATGACCTCCTCATAATCAGAAATACTGCCCGCAAAGCCTCCGATGTCCCTGTTAGTTCCTGTAACATTTCCTTTAGCATAACATTGTTCAATCGTGCTCTCACGGGTGGTTCCTACAAATCCACCTACATCCTGATAACCGCTTACATTGCCGCCAGCATAGCAGCGAGTAGTGTAACTGTCGTAATTATGAAAACCTATAAACCCGCCAACTTCCTGGTAACCGGATACCGTGATGCCTGCATGTGAATCGATAATGTTAACACTATATTCTGAGTATCCTATCAGTCCTCCAACTTTATTCACTCCAGTGACGCTGCCGCCATCTACCCAGCAGTTAATTATATTTGCGTCGAAATCTATGACCCCTACCAAAGAGGCTGTCAAATCTTTCCCTGTGATAACCGGGTTTATTAATCCAAGATTCTCGATATTTCCTCTCTGAACCGAGCGGAACAGGGCTATACAATTTGTTGCTGCTGAGGAGTATGTAAAATTAGATATAGTATGGCCATCGCCATTAAAATCACCAGTAAAGCCAATACCGGTATATTCCGAGCCATCCCATGTAAACTCTTTCCCAATCAGGTTGAAAGATGTTCCTGTATATGAGCTTAAATCAATATTTGCAATTAATTTGAAGCATTTGTCCCAGTCATTTGGGCATAATCCTATTGTATTGAGCTGTTCTGCTGTTTGGATAAGATATGGAGCCGATGGTGTCCCGCTGCCCCCTGCGTAATTACCTGTATGAGTACCTGTGAAATTCTGATCAATTATATCTATAGATTGATTTGAATATGTTCTCGATGTCGGACTGAATGTCCAGCCTGTCATGGCAGGTGAAACTGTTCCAGAGAAAGGACTGGTAAGAGAAAGAGAGTATTTGCCAAGCGAATCTGTTGCCGTTGATTGGCCTGTGCTTGCGGCGACAGTAACTCCGGCAATTCTGACACCTTCAGCGGTTTTCACATACCCCGAGATATTTATTGGTGCGGCGGGATTCGTAACAGTTACCGAATAATCTTCAGTTTCACCATAATTTCCGTTTTCGCATGGGCTGGGGTTTGATATCCATATTACCTGCGCTCGCATACGTGTTTTACCAAGTACCGCACTCGCAGGCGGTGTTATTGTACCGGTATAAACGGTAATATCAGATGACTGACTTCCGCTCATTGTTATAGTTTCACCCGCATCTGAAAAATCAAAATCCTGATTCCAGTCAATCCAAACTACACATTTCTCATCAGATAAAGAATTTTTTACAGTGACAGTAACGGGATAACTTTTCACTTTTTCCATATCAGTGTTAAGATTTATATAAGATGCATATCCGCCGCTGCAGCTCGTTCCGGAATTATTGATGCTGCCGGCCTGCACTGTCGTAATATAATCGTAACAGTAATTTGAGGGGGCACAATAACCTGTAGAAAATCCTTCGACCACAAAACGAGCCTGCAAAGGCTCATAGTCGAACCAGCCCCAACCATCGACCCATAGTATGTATGATGGTGTTCCAATATCACTTTGACCATCTGAAGGCATCACCGCACTTCCGGTAGCTCCATAATAATCACTGCCGAAGATAATTGCATAGTAGCCAGGGGTAAGGGTTGCTGAAAATGCAACTCGGAAATCCGTGCTGGGAAAATTTGGAGTGAAGGTTACCGAGTTAACTATTTCCGAGGACGTAATAGGATTACCTATTGGCAAACCGTTAGCGCTATTTAACCTGATAATTGCTCCAAAGATGTTACCTGAATCTCGGCAAAGGTGACCGCCAATGGAAGTTACCTGGGTTGTCGAAGAAACATAAAAACGGCTTCCGACAAATTGGCCGTAATCTATACCCCAGCCGTAGGTTTGTCCTGAAGGTCCCATTGTCGCGGATTGAAAAATGACTGCCGCATTTACCGGGATTGAAATTAAGACAATGATTGATATTGCAGAGATAAAAAATGATGACCTCATTTGACTGCCTCCTCTTTTTTAAAATGTAGTAAAACTCACTCCTTTTAAATATTCAATAGCTGTAATCAATTCTTCCTAAGACTTATAATATATCATAATTTTTATTCAAAAGATACTGAATTTTGATGATTTTTAGAGGTAGAAAAAGGGCAGGGAACCACTATTTTAACCTATAAGTTGGAGGTGTGACACTTAATTTAATTTGCCGTTGCCTATGTATTCAGGGACAAGCTCTTTAATTTTTGCAGCTATTAATGTGTGTTCGCCATCTTTTGCCAGAGCTATTAATTCCTCGATTTTCGCACGCAGCCGTTCTCTGTCATTTTGAATATTCTTCCGAATGCCGATCTTTGGATGCCTTGTCTCCTGCATATCCTCGCCTTTTATTGAAAGCTCCTCAAATAGCTTTTCTCCCGGCCGCAATCCTGTAAATTTAATCTCGATATCTTCATCAGGCCTAAATCCGCTTAATGTAATTAATTCTCTTGCCAAATCCACAATCTTTACCGGTTCGCCCATATCTAAAACAAAAATCTCGCCGCCTTTACCCATCGATGCTGCCTGAAGCACTAACTGGCTTGCCTCCGGTATTGTCATAAAATACCGTTTCATTTCCTGATGTGTAACTGTAACGGGCCCGCCCTGTGCAATCTGCTTTTTGAAAATAGGCACTACCGAGCCTTCGGAACCTAATACATTGCCGAACCGGACTGTTACAAAATTAGTCTTGCTTGTTTTGTTAAGATCCTGCACGTATAGTTCCGCAACTCGCTTGGAAGAGCCCATAATACTGGTTGGATTAACCGCCTTATCAGTGCTTATCATTACAAAATTAGTCGCGCCGTACTTATCCGCCGCATCTGCTACTGTCCGGCTGCCTATAACATTGTTCTTTATCGCCTCCCCTGGATTGCACTCCATTAAAGGAACATGTTTGTGTGCTGCGGCATGAATTATGACCTTCGGCTTATATCTATCAAAAATATATTCGACACGTGCTTTGTCGGTAATATCACAGATAATTGCTGTCATTTCGATATCAGGAAATCTTTCTCGAAGCTCACGTTCTATATAAAATAGCGGATTTTCGGCCTGTTCTACAAGCAGCAGCAGTTTCGGTTTAAAATGGCAAATCTGCCTGCACATCTCTGAACCAATAGAGCCGCCTGCTCCGGTGACAAGAACAATCTTGTCTTTTATAAATGCTTCTATGGCCTCCATATCCAGTTGTATTGCTTCTCTTCCGAGTAAATCATTAATGTCAACATCGCGTATCTGAGAAACCTTGAATTTGCCTCCCGCAAGGTCTGTCATCGAAGGCACAGTCCGAAAGCGCACCTTTGTTCCCTCACAGACCTGGACGACTCGCCTTCGCTGGGGTACTGAGGCGGATGGCATTGCGATAGCTACTTCGTCTATGTTTTTATCCTTGCATATCTGCGGCAGCTTTTCTACCGTTCCAAGGACCGGTATATCATGTATCCGCATATCCTGTTTGGCGGGGTCATCATCAATGAACCCTATTACTTCATATTCAGCGACTGCCATTCTGTGAATCTCTCTTAAAAGCGATTCACCTGTATTGCCCGCTCCAACAATCAGGAACCGTTTTAATTTACCTGATTCAACAGTTCGGAATTCCTCATAATAAAGCCGTATCGCCATTCGCAGGCCAGCCAGGAATAATATAGTGCAGAACATATCAACAACGAATATTGCCTGACTAATATCGAATATATCAGGAAATTGTTTTCTTACTGCGGCTATATACAATCCCGCTACCCAAAAACCGAAAAGCAGCATTGTGCTGACAAGTGAAGCTCGAATTATCCCTGTCAAATCCGATATGCCTACATAACGCCACCATCCGCGGTATTGTTTAAATAATCCAAAAACAATGGTTTTGATTACCAAAACGGCAACAAGAAGAGTCGGATATTGTCCGAACAGCCACTCAGACCGGATTTGCATATTTGATGCGATAAGAAATGACAGCAGAAGAGATACCGCAAAGACCGTTATATGCGCTAAAACAATAAATGGTCTGCGAAATCGCAAGACAATGTTAGACGGCAAAAACTCCGCCCCATTTTCACTTTTTTTTGTATATCTATCCCTAGATTCAGTCATATTCAACTATCGGCAGGTTATACAACATGCATAATATACGCTTAATTCTACGAACCGTTTGAAAGATTGTCAAGAAATAGGGGAAGCCTGTTTTATAGGACATAAAGAGGTATTTGCAAAAAATCCATTTTTTTTGCATTAATATCCCTGTTTTTTCACCTCTGCAGTTTCAGTATAAACCTGTTCAATCGGAGTTTCATCTACATGATTACGCATTAATGCATAAATGATTGTATTCGAAGAAAAATAAAAACTGATGATGAATGATGCCACAAGCCCTACGATTATGAGGGCGGAAAGAAAGATTAATGTGGCCGCTGTAGATTCCTGCCATGTGCCTGTATTTGTCGAATAAGACAATAACCTCGAAAAACTTGGTTCAGGCCAGATAGCTGCAATTTTATCAGTTAATCCCTTGGAGCTCTTTGTTATGGCCCCAAATCGCAGCCCCCGATATGTTGACCATAATAATAAAAAAGCAAAGAAGCGGACAAAAATATAACAAATACCACCATAAATAACCGCAATTGCCGTATAAAAAACCAGTCTCCAGGGTCTGGCATAAACATAATTAAATGAACGGCTCACCGCATCCAGGCTGTCGGCCCCATCATATGCTACCGCCGGAAATGTCAGGTTCAAACCTCCGATTATTCCCAAAATCATGGCGGCTATGACTGCTCCTGCAGCTAACGCCGGCAGCATCAAAATCCCGGCCCCAAGTTCGCCAATCCCATAAGGTATATTGCTTATTAAGCCTGCCAGTATTATACAGCTTGCGGCAATAGCGATTATTATCGAAGGGACAATCGGAGTTGTATAAAATTTTAAGAATCTTTTGGTGCTGAAACGCAATGATTCAACCAGGCCGGGCTTCTCATATTGTGCAAATTCCAGCGAAGCTATCCGGCAAATAGCTCCGCCTCCGACTGAAATGATGCCTAAATTTATTATTCCGAAAATTAAACAATAAACCGGATGATATGTTATCACCCATTTTATCGCACGCAGAAATTCCATGATATTGTCCAAAACGCCGAATAAATCGAATCTGAAGATTGCTTTAAGGCAGCCGTGAAATTTCAATATACCGAATCCCCACATAGTCGAAAATACACCTTTTTCATGCTGCATCGTGGAGTTTTCAATATAAGAATTAAACTTATCAGGTGCCGCAAGGTACAGGTTTAACTCTGTTTGTAAACCATTTGAATCCTGTATTGTCCCTGCTGTTTTGGATAAATCCATCACCCAGCCGACCAGCCCTATGGCGGCTATCATCAAAAAAGCTATTATCAGCTTGCTTGGCTGTATTGCCATACGAAAGCTGCGAAATATCTTTGGAAATAACAAGCTTTCTAAAATTCTGGCTGCGGGATTTTCGCCGTCCATTTTGATTCCCTTTCAGCTATTTTTATTCAATAGATGAGAACCTATGATGATAAATAGAATTATTGTCTATATCTCCAGGTTGTCAATGGTTTTTGCTCTTGTCATTTTCTTCATCGGGGCTGCTGCTGTTTTTGTCTTCATCAGCAGCCGGGATTCTGTAGTCGCTATCAAGCCATTTTCCCAAATCAATAAGTTTGCACCTGTTGCTGCAAAAAGGATAGAATTTTTCTTTTCGGCTCGCCTCCAGCATTGCTTTAGCAATAACTCTCTTGCATACAGGACATCTTCTTTTCATAAAATCAATTTACCATTTTTTTAAGGTGCTATAAAGTTTAAAGATGAGTTTACTTAATTGACATAAATTATATATATGCTTATTATCTGCGTAGGAAATCCTACGCCGCCGCAGGCGGATTAATTTGGAGTGACAGAAATGGCCAAGCTTAAAAGCTGGGAGCACCGTTTAAGCGGATCTCCTGATAAACTAATGGTTGATTTTGTAGAGTCGCTTAGCATTGATAAGCGGCTGTATAAGTATGATATTGCCGGTTCGATTGCTCATGCGCAAATGCTCGCAAAACGTAAGCTCATCACCAAGGCAGAATTTGCGAAAATAAAATTGGGTCTCGAACAAATCGGGCGGCAAATCGCTGATGGGAAATTCAAGTTTGACAAGACCTATGAAGATATCCATATGGCTGTAGAAAATGCCCTTATAAAGAAGATAGGTGAGCCTGCAAAGAAGCTGCATACCGGCCGCAGCCGCAATGACCAGGTCGCGACGGATTTGCGGCTTTGGCTTCGCGATGAGATTGATTTTATACAAGAAAAGATAACCGTTCTGCAAAAAACGCTTCTTACGAAAGCAATGGATTATACTGATGCTGTCATGCCCGCATATACCCATATGCAGCGGGCTCAGCCCATAGTAATTGCATCCTATCTGCTAAATTTCATCGAGCAGCTTCAGCGGGATTTTATCCGCCTCGGTAATTGTCAGCAGTTGACAAATATATCTCCGCTCGGTTCCGGCGCAATTGCCGGCTCAACATTGCCTCTGGATAGAAAATTAACTGCCAAAGAGCTTGGCTTCTTTGACATTGCTTATAATTCTATTGATGCTGTAGGGGACCGTGACTTTTGCGCCGAATTCATCTTTGATTGTGCGCTTATATCGATGCATCTGTCACGCTTAAGCGAGGATTTTATAATCTTCTGCTCCAATGAATTCGGATTTATTAAAATCGACGATAGCTTCTGCACATCTTCAAGCATGATGCCACAGAAGCGTAATGCCGACGCCCTCGAACTCGTTCGCGGCAAAACAGGCCGGATTTATGGTGCTCTTATGGGGATGCTGACCTTACTTAAAGCCCTGCCCACCGGCTATAACCGTGACCTGCAGGAAGATAAAACACATGTCTTCACCGCCACTGATACAATCGGCCAGTGTCTCGATATGGTTTCGGCTGTCGTTGCACATACGACGTTCGATACTAAAAAAATTGCCTCTGGCCTTAATGCCGGATTCCTCGATGCGACTTCTTTAGCGGAATATCTGGTCAATAAAGGTATTCCCTTCCGTCAGGCCCACGGCATAGTAGGTTCGCTCGTGTCGCATTGCGAAAAGCAGGGGATTAATCTGGCTGATTTGAAAATTGCGGAATTCAAAAAGTTTTCTCCAAAAATCGAATCGGATGTTTATAAATCTCTAAGTGCGGCCAATGTTGTCTCTAAATATGTGACCATCGGCTCAGCAGGACCAAAACAGGCCAAAGAACGTATCGGCTATTGGCAAAAACAATTTTCAAATCGATGAGTAATGGTGAAGATTTAATTACCAATTGGTTTGCACATCAGCGGAATCTGCCCGCAGAAGATTTTCCCATAGGTATAGGCGATGACATGGCCGAGATACGCCTGTCAGAGGATGCTTCTGTTCTTATCACAACCGATATGCTTCTCGATGGTGTTCATTTTGATTTAAAAACGGCCTCAGTTGAGCAGGTTGGCTATAAAGCAATGGCCGCCAGCCTAAGCGATTGCGCTGCTATGGCAACTATCCCCGTTGCGGCCGTAGTAAGCGTCGGTTTGCCAGAAGGTTTTGGTCAAAATCAGCTTAAAGAGCTTCATTCAGGCATCATAAGCGCTTCCGATAAATTCAATTGCCCCCTTATAGGTGGAGACATAACCAAATGGGCAGATGCAGGTAAATTCGTTATCAATGTTGCAATGCTTTCAATACCGGCAGGTTGTCCGCCGGTTCGGAGAAACGGAGCCAAAATCGGTGATGCAATCTGCGTTACCGGTTCACTCGGCGGGGCACTCTTAGGCAAGCACATTAATTTCACTCCTCGTGTAAAAGAAGCAATTAAAATTACATCATTAATCGAGCTTCACTCGATGATGGATTTGAGTGATGGCCTCAGCAGTGACCTGAATCGTATTTGTTCCCAAAGCAAAGTTGGCGCTGTTATTGAAGCCAAATCAATCCCCATGTCAGATGATGCAAAAAAATCAAATGACCCCTTATCCTCAGCCCTTAACGATGGTGAAGATTTCGAGCTGCTTTTCACTTTATCTGAAAACAGTTGCACCAAATTGTTGAAAAATTGGAATGACCCTGTTGCGATTACAAGAATCGGAACAATTACTGATACAAATAAAATGCAGATAAAAATGTTAGATGCAAAAATCGTTGATTTAAAACCATCCGGATATGACCACTTGAAATGACGATTGATATTACAACAAATTCTGCTGATGAAACAATTGGATTTGGCCGCAAGTTCGGCTTGCAGTTGAAGGGCGGGGAAGTCATCGCTTTAATCGGTCCCTTAGGTTCAGGCAAGACACATCTCATCAAGGGAATTGTCGCGGGTCTCGAAGCCCCGGATGCGGCAAATGAAGTCACCAGCCCCACTTTTGTTCTAGTCAATGAATATGAAGGCCGGCTTCAAATTTATCATATTGATGCATATCGCCTTGAGTTTATTTCGCAATTTGAGCAGATTGGTTTTGATGATTATTGCCATCCCGGCTCAGTTGTCCTTATCGAATGGGCTGATAAAGTTGAGCAGGCTCTGAAAGGAATTAATTACATCAAAATAGAATTATCTCATCTTGGCTCGACAGCCAGAAAAATCAGCATTATAAATGCCCCTGATTACGTCCATATTTAGCGTGCATTTTTATCGATATTTTCGGCCCCTATATTAAAAAAATCTGACATAATGTCCTATATTAGCTCTTATCAAATTTGGAACTTTTCCTTAAACCTTCTATACTTTAATTGAACACAAGCTGCATTCAAAAATAAAACAGGGGGATAAGTTTTATTGAGGGACCGGCTGGGGGACGTTGGGATTGGCTCTATACAAGCAAATTTCCAACAGTTAGGGGTAAGCTGTCGCACTACAGCTTAGAGGGTGATATTAAATGACTAAAGCAAGGATCGGATTTGCATTAATTCAGGTTTCTCTGGTGGGAGCGATTTGCAGTGTCGGTGCCGGCATTCTTTCTCCTGATTTCAGCGCAAGAGGAACAAATGTCGAAGAGGCACGTTTTCTTGCAGACCTGCAAACAGTTCGTTGTCAGCTTGAACTTTACAAAATTCAGCACAACGAGCAGCTCCCGCCCACAGGTACCTATACAAGTTTTGAGGAGGCGCTCACAAAAAAGGGCGCAGACAATCGAGGGCCGTATTTTTCATCTATGCCGTTAAATCCGTTTAACGGCAGCAATGTAATTCGCTTCGAAAATGGTCCAAGCACAGCAGGTTCGGGAAAAGCAGGCTGGGTCATTAATCTTACCACCGGTGATATCAAGGCTGATGACTCGATTGTCCATGCGGCCTTGTAAAACACCTAGACTCATATTTTGAGTCTAATAATGAACTCGCTGATTTTATATCTTTCAGCGAGTCATTCTTTTTTATTTTTTCTCACCATCTTTTTAACTCACCTAACGTCTCATAAAATAATATTTAACTATTTGGCTTTAGAGCCATCAATTTAAAACATGATATTTTAAGGAATTTCCTTATATATCATCAGTTAAGCACCTTCCTTTATAGGCCGAAAAAATACTAGATAAATTACTAAATCTTTTGATATACAGACGTGAAGGGAAAGGAAATGGCATCAAGAAAAGTTCTGGTTGTCGATGATGAAGTCCATATAGTCCATGTGGTCGCGATAAAACTTCGCAATAACGGCTATGAGCCAATCACTGCGGGTAACGGTCAGGAGGCTTATGAGCTTGCCTGCAAAGAAAAACCGGACATTATCATAGCTGATTATATGATGCCGATAATGAGCGGCCTGGAGCTTCTGGAAAAACTTCGGGAAAATGAAGCTACTAAAAATATTCCATTTGTTCTGCTTACCGCCAGGAATTTTGCTATAGATGATATCAATCAGCAGCGGCTCAATGTCTCTCAATGCATTACAAAACCGTTCAGCCCTAAAGAGCTGTTAAGAAATATAGAAGATATCCTTTATCAAAAGGAACTGATTAGTCAAACGTAAAGATTGGCGGGGGAGGAGCTTGTGAAATGCCCCCTTCGACTTTTATCAAGTCCCCTTAAATGGAGCAGTTATGCCGGAAGCATTAGCAGCAGGTTTGTCATCTACTGAAATACGCGAGCTGAAAAATTTCGGCGCCAGGCTAGCACTTCTGGGCGTCAATTTTGCTGTTTGTGATTTCGAAGGCAGGCTTATGCTGCTTTGCAAATCAACCTTTGAATCAGATTCATGCCGCCTTTCCAGGGTCGTTCGCGAATGTTTGAAAAATCAGGATAAAAAAAATAATTCTCAGGATGAGCCGGCATTATCAGCCAGATATATCTCTTCAATTCTTACATCTAATCTTAATGAAAAAAAGAAGAGCGGCTATGTTGTAATAGTAGATTTGGGTAATGCGCCTGATTTAAATAATCAGCTTCAGCAGCAGTTATTTACCGAACTCTTGAATATCTTTATCGAAAAATTCACAGGCCAGCGGAAATCATCCGAGCAGATGGATATGATTAGTTCTGAACTTGCACAGACTTATGAAGAGCTCGTCTTGCTGTATAAAATCAGCACAAATATGGAAATTGTCGAGCCCGATGCCAATTTTCTCCAGATGGCCTGCGATAATCTCACTGAAATAGTAAGCGTGGAAGGTATCGCTATTTTGCAGGAAAAAACCATTGATGATAAATCTCGTTTCACATTAATAGCCGGTGCAGGTGTCATTGACATTGACGACCGCACAACAATGCTTCTTTTCAAGCGTCTTCAAGAAGAGCTCGCAAAAGGAAAAGAAGTCCTTCTCGATAGTGAAGTTGATGGCCCGTTCAAATACGAATGGCCTAAAAATATCCGCAATATCATTGTCGTTCCGCTTTCAGGCAGGGATAAAACCCATTCACAGGATAATGGCTCTAAAGCTCAAAACCACATTATAGGTATTCTTGTTGCGATAAACCGTTTGGATAAACCTGACTTTGATTCTACCGATGCAAAACTATTTACATCGGTTGCAAGCGAGTGTGCGGTTTTCGTAGAGAATAATCGGCTTTTCAGTGATTTGAAGGAATTGTTCATCGGTTCATTGAAGGCCCTCACCCGAAGCATCGATGCCAAGGACCGTTATACAAGGGGCCATTCCGAAAGGGTAGCATTCATTTCAAAATGGATAGCCGAGCAGTTTGCAGAAGATGAAAAGCTCGATGAGGGGCAAATTCAGAAAATTTATCTCGCGGGTCTGCTCCATGATATAGGTAAAATCGGAATCGATGAAAAGCTGCTTTGCAAAACCGGCCGGCTGACTGCTAAAGAGAAAAAACGTCTCAGGATGCATCCTGCTATTGGCGCAAATATCCTAAGCGGTATAAAGCAGATGCGTGATATTATCCCTGGAATTCTAAATCATCATGAGCGCTCAGATGGCAAAGGGTACCCCGCCGGCCTCAAAGGCGACCATATTCCGCTTATGGGCAAAATAGTGGGTCTTGCAGATTGTTTTGATGCAATGACTTCCGAACGGGTCTATCAGGACACGATGAGCGTTGATAAAGCTATAGCTGAAATCGAAAGCCGGCTTGGGACCCAGTTTGATGAGAAGGTCGCCAATGTCTTTCTAAAGAGTGATATTTATCATTTGTGGGATCTCATGCAGGAAGGGGCTGTTAAAACATACGGATCCGATGATTTCTCGCAATACGGCTCAGCCGCGGTAGGCACCCTTTTAAATTAAATAAATTTTTCGAATAAAATACCCCTTATATTCCGCATTTTTAAACTTGCAGACCTCCAAAAAACTGCTAAAATATCCCGTTTGTAAAAATTGTCTATATTTACGGCGTATGTTAGATGCCAATAATTCAGAAAGGTTTGTTTGAAAAATGCTGGCAAAAACGAAAAAGGAAACCATTGTTCACAATTTCGAAACCCATAAAGGCGACACCGGCTCTCCGGAGGTTCAGATTGCTATATTGACCGAAAGAATCAATGAGCTTACTGAACACCTCAAGGGCCATCGAAAAGACCATTCTTCCCGTCGCGGTTTGCTTAAAATGGTCGGCACAAGGGCTTCATTGCTCAAGTACGTGAGCAAAAAAGACCCCAAGCGGTATCATGAAATAATTTCCAGGCTTGGCTTGCGAAAATAATTTTATATCATCGCCGCGGCATTGTGCGTATGGGCAATGTTGGTCGGCTTTTAATGAGGCAGATTTATGTTTAATGTAGTGAAAGTTGAAAAAGAAATCGCAGGCAGAACCTTATCTATTGAAACGGGCAAAATCGCAAGGCAGGCTGATGGTTCAGTAATCGTCCGTTACGGAGAAACAGTCGTCCTTGTTTCTGCAACCGTTGCACCGCCGCGAGCCGAAGATATAGATTATTTCCCGCTATCAGTGGAATACCGCGAAAGACACAGTGCGGCCGGGAAGTTCCCGGGCGGCTTTATTAAACGCGAGGGAAGGCCTTCGACAAAAGAAACTCTGACATCCAGAATGATAGACCGTCCGTTGCGGCCGCTTTTTCCGGATGGTTATTTTAATGAAGTCCAGATAATAGCGTCAGTTCTCAGTGCCGATAAGGAAAACGACCCTGATGTCCCCGCGATGATAGGCGCAAGCGCTGCTTTATCTATAAGTAAAATACCATTCAAAGGCCCCACAGGTGCCTGTCGTGTCGGACGCGTTAATGGACAATTTATAATCAATCCCACACATCAGCAGCTTGATGAAGGCGATATGAATGTCCTGGTTGGCGGCAGAAAAGACGCAATCAATATGATTGAAGTTTCCGCCAAAGAATTACCTGAAAATGTTATAGCCGAAGCAGTCCAAATGGCTCATGATACTGTTAAGGTAATTTGTGAGCTTATTGAAGAACTTCAGGCTAAGGTCGGCGTCCCTAAGGAAATAGACAAGCTGTTTGAAATTGATGACCAGCTTACCTCAAAGATACGCTCGCAAATCTCAGAAGAGCTTCGCAGGGATAAATTAATTCCTGGTAAACAGGAACGCAGAAAAGCTGTCAATGATTTGGTCGAGAAGCTGATAGAGCAATATTGCAAACAGGAAGGCCAATCGGCAGACAATAAAGAAGAGGTAATGATTAAGCGCATTTTCGATAAAGTCGAAGGTGAAATCGTTCGTGACCTCGCCTTAAAAGGCAAGCGACTCGATGGCCGCGGTTACGATGATATCCGACCCATTAGCTGTGAAGTAGGGCTTCTGCCCCGCGTTCACGGCTCGGCATTGTTCACCCGCGGCGAAACTCAGGCTCTTATAAATGTCACTTTAGGCACAATACAGGATGCCCAGATTATAGACGGTCTTCAGGATGAATATACGCAAAGTTTTTCCCTGCATTATAATTTTCCGCCATTTTCAGTTGGCGAAGTGAAACCCGTCAGGGGCCCTGGGCGTCGTGAGATAGGTCATGGTGCCCTTGCTGAAAAGGCATTGGAAATGGTCAGACCTCCTGAAGAAGAATTTGCATACACTTTAAGGATTGTCTCTGATATAACCGAATCCAATGGCTCAAGTTCAATGGCATCTATCTGCGGCGGTTCTCTTGCACTTATGGATGCAGGTGTGCCCATTAAAAGGCATATTGCGGGTATCTCAGTTGGCTTAATGACTGCTGACGACGGCCATTATGTCCTTCTTACCGATATTATTGGTGATGAGGACCATCATGGCGATATGGATTTTAAGGTCGCTGGCACTACCGAAGGCATTACAGCGATTCAGCTCGACATCAAAGCCGATGGTCTGCCGCACAACATTATGATTGAGGCGTTGGAAAAAGCCAGGCAGGCACGTCTAAAAATACTTGCGATGATGTCCCAGGCAATCGATAAACCAAGAAGCGAACTGAGCGTTTATGCCCCCAAACTTGTTACCGTTCAGATTGACCCCGAATTCATAGGTAAAATCATCGGCCCGGGCGGCAAGAACATCAAAGCTCTGCAGGAGCAGACCGATACTACTATCGAAATCGAAGAAGACGGCACAGTCTTTATCAGTTGTGTCGGCGGCGATGGCCATCTCAAAGCCAAGGCAATGATTGAGGCAATGACTACGGCGCCAAAAGAAGGGACTCTTTATCCAACATCGAAAGTTGTATCAATCAAGGACTTCGGGGCATTCGTTGAGTTTATTCCCGGTATTGAAGGTCTTTGTCATATCAGTGAGCTTAGCGATGCGTATGTTAAGAATGTCGAATCTGTATGCAAAATGGGTGACATAATCCCTGTTAAGCTGCTTTCAATCGATGACCAGGGCAGGTTTAAGCTTTCACGCAAAGCTGCGTTGGCTGAGCTCGGTCTTACGGATAAAAAAGAGCAGCCTAAGAAAACATAAACCTCATTGCCGTTCTGTTCAGCAATGATAAGTATATTTAAATGTCGGGTTTATTAAAGTGAAAAACGCACCTGACAAAACACAGTCGCAAGATTCCACCAGTTCTGCTGAGGCCCAGGGTTTGGGTCGGCTTCTCGGCGTTATTGCCCACGAAATCAAAAATCCTCTTTCCACCATTAAAGTAAATCTTCGCCTGATAGATGAGGAATTGCAAATCGGCTCAATTGGTGATGAGCAGCGCCTCGCCCGGGCACGCAGAAAATTATCGATTATCGATAAAGAGACCAGCCGTCTCGAACAAATATTAGATAATTTTCTTCGATATGCCGACCAGACTCAGCCTCACCTCATCGAAACAGATTTAAATGATGTAGTGGATGATATAATTGATTTTTATATGCCGCAGGCGGCCGTTCATTCTATAACACTGCGGAAATTTCTTCATAATAAACCTGCAATCTGCCTTTTGGATGCCGGCATGCTTAAACAAGCTATATTGAATCTATTGATAAATGCTCAGCAGGCAATAATAGCCTCAGGCGAAATTATGGTGCGGACCTCTGTTGAAGGTAAATTCGCCAAACTGCAGATTAGTGACACAGGTAAAGGCATCCAGCCCGAAAAGCTAAATAACTTATTCGAGCCTTACCAGTCTTCCCGCCCCGATGGCTCCGGCCTTGGTCTTGCCACTGTAAAAAAGATAATCGATGCTCATAATGGCAATATTTCAGTCTTCAGCGAACCTGATAAAGGGACTGCTTTCACAATTTCGCTGCCTCTAAAGGTCTAAAGTAATGATTAAGGATGTTGTTGTTCTTGTTGTCGATGATGAAAGAGACCATGCCGATGGTATGGCTGAGGCACTGCAAAAATCCTGCGACAAGGTAATTCCTGTTTATACCGGCCGAGATGCGCTCGAAATTATCCGTTCTCAGGATATAGACATAGTTGTCACTGACTTGAAACTCGGCGGCGATATCGATGGCCTCGACATACTTAAGGAAGCTAAGAAAATTGGTAACAACGAAGTTATTCTTATTACTGCATATGCGACAATTGATACTTGTAAGGATGCGATAAAACATGGTGCTTATGATTATGTTGTCAAACCGATAAATATTGACCAGCTTCGTTCACTTGTTGAACAGACTGCTTCGCTTGTGCTCCGTAAAAAACAAAGTAGCCAGCAACGCATTTCAAAAGAGGAATTCAGGTTCAACGGAGTTATTGGAAATAGTCCGCAAATGACAAGCATCTTCGAGGTTCTTCGCCGCGTTGCTCCTACAAATATATCTGTTCTTATTCAGGGTGAATCCGGCAGCGGAAAAGAGCTTATAGCAAGGGCCATCCACGATAACTCAGACCGCTGGAATAAGCGTTTTGTCCCTGTAAACTGCGCTGGTTTTACTGAAAGTCTTCTTGAAAGCGAGCTTTTCGGCCATGTAAAAGGGGCCTTCACGGGTGCTGCCGGCGATCGCAAGGGCCTTTTCGAAATCGCCGATAAAGGCACTTTGTTTCTTGATGAAATTGGCGATATGCCCTTGAATATGCAGGCCAAATTGCTGCGTGTCATTGAAGATGGCATAGTTGTCCCCGTCGGCGGCAATAAGCCGGTCATTGTCGATGTCCGGATTATCAGCGCAACAAATCACGAGCTTGCTCAGTTAGTTGAGGAAAAGAAATTCAGACAGGACCTTTATTTCAGGATTAAAGGAGTCAGTATTTTAGTTCCGCCGCTGCGTCAAAGGCGTGAAGATATTCCTTTATTAGCCAAATACTTTTTAGAGGAAGCAGCAGGCGAAACCGGCTCAAAAGTATCTGGTATTATAGATTCCGTTATGAATATTTTTTCCGGCTATGAATGGCCAGGCAATATCCGTCAGCTTCGAAATACAATCAGGACCATGGTTGTTATGGCTAATCGCGAAAAATTAGATGTTCAGGATTTGCCTCCCGAAATGAATCCTGTCAGACAGCTTCCAGCAGCTTCTGCGCCAAGTCAGCCTAAATCTTCTGCAAATATGCCATTGAATGAAATTGAAAAACAGGCGATTATTGATACCCTCGCCAAAACCGGCAATAACCGGGAGAAAGCCGCCAAGCTTTTAGGTATCGGCGAGCGCACTCTCTATCGCAAAATAAAAGAATACAGCCTGTGATTATTTAATCGCTGGTCTGAAAAAGATGTCCCTCTATAAGCCAGAACCTGCCCGGTTTTTTTCCGAAATAAACTAATTGTTCATATCCGTTTGAGTTGTAAATCCGGTCCGGCTCTCCTAAAGCTGCAATAAGTGCGTCTTTTGTCGTTCCATTCGAAAATATTCCCTTTTTAATATCTTCTACTCTGCTCGTATCAATCGCTTCGGGTTTTTTAGCTGTATACGAAACAACAGGCGCTGAACTCTGTGACTTTAATTTGGCGTTTTCGTTAACCAGTTCTATATTGCGGTTAATCAATTTGTCCATCTCATCTTTAAATCCGCTAATCTGCAGCCCGGCTATTTTTGACTGCTCGATGAGTTGTTGATTTTCAATTAGCATCCTGGCATGCTGCTTTTCTGTTATATTTGCCTTCAAATATAACCATCCAATTATTGTTAAGCAGCCTATTAAAAGTACTTCTAACATAAAAGTTAGTATTTGCCATTTTCGTTTCGCTAACTGCAATTTTCGGGCTGAAGCCTCTGTATTTAAAAAGCCCTGCAGCGTCTCCTGATTTGAACTGATATTTTGTTTTTGAATTGATTGAATTGTATTTCTTGAATCCTTATCAGCCACATTTAGCAGTAATGTTGGTTTTGGATTAAATGCCTGATATTGCCGGTTTTCTGCTTTTTTTTGTTCGATAGTTTTAGGAATTTGATTATCCATAACCTTTTCCTTAAATATATCTATTAAGTTATTCGGCCTTTTCAGGGGGATTTCTTTATGCGTGATTAACTGCTTAAGACTTTATAAATATTATTTATCTATTCTCTGTTTCCATTTAGGCATATGGTCCGTTGTAACACCTTGCCAAAGGCCTTTTTTCTGACTGCGTGCAAGAGATTCTAATTGCTTGTATTTATTATAAAAACTGTGTTTAAAACGCAAATCCGCGTACGCATAACCTTCGCTCAACAATTGCTCATTTAGAAAATTTCCGTCGGGCAATTGAACATAAGCAAGCAGCCGGTGATATCTGTCCCTGCTGGCTTTTTCTTTTTCCAGATAAATTGTAATCTGTTTTCCCAATGCTGATTTCGAAGAAAACTCAGACGCCTCTTTCCCGAAATACATCGGTCCTGTCCGGGGGTCTTTTGTTTCCGGCGTATCTACTCCCCAAAGGCGAATTCTGGTGTGGCTGTATTGGCCATCCGCTGTATCGATATCGAGCGTGTCCCCATCAACAATATCTATAACCTTGAATTTTCTTCCATCATATTTTTGAATATCGAGCGATTCCTGTTTTTGTGCAGAGTTTGCCGATTTAGTAAAAGACGGGTTGATAAAACTGCGATCGACAAAAAATAATGTCGCCGCCGCCAGCGTAATAATGACGGCCGCGACATTACGCATTCGTCTGCTCATTGCGTATCGTGCCATATACCGCACGTGAGATTATTTTATTTCTTTTTTGGTTCTTTTCTCTGCCGATTTATCGAGCTCAAATGCATCGCATACGGCTATTAATGCCTTTTGCGCCTGGTCTTTATCAATAACACAGCTTATCCGGATTTCGCTGGTAGTAATCGAATCGATATTGACCTTGGCCTGGGCAAGGGCGCTGAACATCTTTTCAGCAATGCCATAATGGCTCCTCATCCCGACCCCGACTACCGAAACCTCAGCGATATCCTCACGGATGAAGACATTATCACATTTGACCTCGCCTTTTATTCTTTCAATCGCCTCTTTGGCTGAATGAAGGTCCGATGCCGCTATCGTAAATCCAAGGTTCGCCTTATCGGGACTTACTTCAGTCTGCATAATATCGTTAACGACGACCTTTGCCTCGGCCAGTTTATGAAATACCTTGGCCGCATTGCCCGGTTTATTGTCAATGCCGACTAAACCTATTTTTGCCATATCTGTTTGTATTGTTGCTCCGGAAACTGCTATTCCTTCCATTTGTGGCACCTCACCAATAATATAGGTCCCTTCAATATCTTCGCTGCTGGACCTTACGTGAATTTTTACGTTATATTTTTTACCGAATTCAATACTCCGGCTGTGCATTACACCAGCGCCTAAACTGGCCAGTTCGAGCATCTCGTCATAGCTGACTTCCTTCATCTTCGCTGCTTTTGTATATATTCTCGGGTCTGTTGTGTATATTCCGTTAACGTCTGTGTATATATCGCAGACCTCAGCCCCAACCGCTGATGCGATTGCGACCGCTGTTGTATCCGAGCCGCCTCTTCCGAGTGTCGTTATATTTTCATTTTCATCGATACCCTGAAAGCCGGCTACTATTACTATCTTTCCGTCATTTAGCTCCTTATGAATTCGTTTGGCCTCGATGCTCTTTATGCGTGCCTTTGTATGAGTGCTGTCTGTCAGCATTCCCACTTGAAAGCCTGTAAAGCTTATCGCCTTTTGTCCCATCGCCTCAAGAGCTATCGCAAAAAGCGATACCGTCTGCTGTTCACCTGTGCTTAGCAATTGGTCCATCTCGCGTTTAGGCGGATTTGGATTCAATTCCATAGCATCAGCTACAAGGTGGTCTGTCTGATGGCCGCGTGCAGAGGCTACAACAACGACCTGGTAACCCTTCTTGGTCTCGTCTATTGCCTTTTGTGCGGCCCGGCGGATTTTCTCAGCATTTGCTACCGATGTTCCGCCAAACTTTTGAACAAGTATAGGCATATTTACTCCGTCAAAGTAGTCCTAAAATCGTCCTTTTTAAGCGTAAAAAGCCGGTCCAATCAGCTTTTTAAAAAGTATTCCATAAGTTCATACCCTTTGTCAATACGCAGGCCCGATTTCGCGGCGTTTGACTCTGTAAAAGAGCCTTGAAATACGCCCGAAACATTATCGCCTGCCATTGCAAATGGGACAGGGTCGCCGCAATGAGCGCCCGTTTTTACCGGCGTCGGATGGTCCGGCAGGACCATAATCCGCCAAGCCGGGTATTTCTTTATAGCTTCGTAAACGGGCCCCACTATATGCTTATCAATCTGCTCGATTGCCTTCTTTTTGGCTTCCGCGCTGCCGGAATGTCCCGCCTCATCAGGGGCCTCAATATGAACTACAACGATATCGTATTCTTCCAATGCCTTTATCGCGGCATTGCCTTTACCTTCAAAATTAGTATCAGTAAAGCCGGTTGCGCCGGGCACCTCAATAAGGTCAAAATCAATTAGCTTGGCCAATCCCCTGAAAAGGTCAACGGCCGTAATACCAGCCCCTTTGAGACCGAATCGTTTTTCAAAACTTTCGAGTTTTGCCCTTTTTCCCTGTCCCCAGAGCCATATTGAGCTTACCTGGTTTTCACCTAAATCAGCGCGGACCTTATTTATATCATGATTGCGGAAAAATTGCTGGGACCGCATCATCAGGTCAATTAATAAATCTGAACCTTTGCCCCTCGGTAAGATTTTTTCAAAGGGGGTTCCGATGAAATCGTGAGGCGGAGAGGTTTTGACATTGACGTCAGTATTTTTTAAAACGAGCAGATGACGATAACTTACGCCGGTATAGAAACGGATTTTATCATTTGAAAGCTGCTCATTAAGTTCTTCAATAAGGTGAGTTCCCTCTTCAGTCGAGATATGTCCCGCGCTGTGGTCTGCCATTTTGCCGTCTGCAAAGGTAACAAGATTGCACCGAAAAACCCAGTCATCAGGCGATAGCTGAACATTTCTTGCTACCGCCTCGATGGGCGCTCTTCCGGTATAAAACTTAGTCGGGTCATAGCCTAATAGCGACATTTGTGCTACATCCGAACCGGGGTCCATACCTTCCGGCACAGTCCGCACGATTCCCAGCCTTCCCTGCCTGCCGATAGTATCCATATACGGAGTATTGGCTGCTTCCAGCGGGGTTTTATTGCCGAATTGCTCTATCGGATTATCCGCAGCGCCATCTGGTATTATTATCGCGTATTTAGTGCTCATTAATGTCCTAAGATTTAAACGCCAATCATTTACAAACCATGTAGTTTATGGGTTTTTACCTTTAAAGTCAATGGCTGCTGTTAAGCCAAAAAGCTGGGGATTTACATCAAATTCAAAGGAATTTCAGAGGAAAATTGGGGCCGCTCATGTAAGGCAATATCCTTCTTCTTTTTTTCAGAAGAAGGATATTGCCTTAACAACTGGCTTAAAGAATTAATATGAACGTCTCGTGACAAGATTTACATCTACAGCCTCATTAAAATCAGCATGGCCGGGTATTGCGAAGTTTATCCTGAGTCTTCCATATCCGTTTCCGGGTCCTGTATATATGTTATTTGCTTTTTTAATCGAAGCTGTAAAAATACATTTGTCAAAATCGAATTTCGCCGTAACCTGGTCAGTATTGGCATCTGCCAGATTGGAATCCACCCCTTTGCATGTATAGAGATGCTTGTTGACATATGTCTTAAAATTGCCCGTACTGGGGACATCACTGCCCCTGATTGTAAAAGTCTGAGTTTTTGCGCCATTGGGATCGCCCCATGTAATATTGACATCCTCTACAACCAGGTTCGGCTCATTTACATCAAGGTCCATATTGTGGACGGCAATTTCACCTTTGATATATAAGCTGTCGCAAGCCGGCGACGTGCTGTGTGCAGCTGCCGCCTTGCTGACAACAAGTTTATCTTCATGCAGTCTCATAAGCCTTGTCGGAATAAGCCTTGTCTTATTGATTATTGTTTCATCTGCCTCGCCGGAAAGTATGTTAGTTCCAAAAACCATATCCATTCGAAGCGGGCTTTCAAGACCTGTAAGATCGAGATTTTTTGTCTTAATCGAGAAAGTCTTATAAGCGAAATTTATCTTTAACGATGTAATCGCACCTTCGGTATGAGCAGGTATTTTATGTGAATAGCTGAATTTATCATTAATCACTTTGCTTGAATTGAAATCAAAAGTCTGAGAATAAATTATCGAATCATCATCAAGTGATATAATATTTACCATCATATCTGTAATGCTTGTCAAAATCGCAGGTCTATCCCTGAAAGTTCCAGATAAAGTGACATAGTCCTTCATCTTATCGACATTATTTGCATCCGGCCCCTGATTAGTAAACTGAGTCTTGCCTGCCTTTACCGCGCATTTAAGAATGGTCGTTTCTATCGGCTCTGTGATGCCGCTTTTTTCATAAAGCCAGTCTTTTACAAAGCAGCCGAACTCCGTGCTTCTGTTATGAGGGTTCCAGTTCGACCGAAACATCGGCGGCTCCCAGTCAGTTGTTGCATAAGCGGCGATATTGCTGATGCCATGCTCTTCGAGGAAATGTTTCAGAGGCAGACCATAACCGGTAAATGTCCCGTTCAGCATCGCTTTGGCAGGGTCTGTTGTGCTCATATAGCCCCATTCCGTAACAATTACAGGAAATACCTCAGCACAGCTTGCTATTCCATCTATGTCTATCTGCTCAGTTCCGCCATACCAGTGTGCAGGATAAATGTGCGCGACATATAAGATATTTTCATCATCAATTGGATTATCTAAAACAGGTGCAAGCACCTGGCAATATTGCGGCGTCCCGACAAGAATCAGATTGTTCGGAGCATCATTTCTGATAATATCAACCCACGACTGCATATCGCCTCTGGCGCTTGTCCAATCTCCCTGATTATTTGGTTCATTAAAAATTTCAAATAGGACGTGCGAATCAGATGCAAATTTCTGTGCCATATAAGCCCAAAAAGCACTTGTGTCAGCAGCATCATCATTTGTATTACCCACTTCATGCCAGTCTATGATTACATACAATCCTTTTTGCCCGCAATAATTTACTATAGGCCTAAGAAAAGTATTATAGAAAGCATCGGGATTAGATGGATTCCACCTGTGTGATGCAGGAGCAGGTGATGTTTCGGGCGGGTAAACCGGTATCCTTATGACTTTTGTATACCAGCCCGGTGAAGCGCTTTGTGAATCGGTTTTGTCTGTTAAGACATCGATGATACTGGATGCCTTCATATCCACATCATAATAATACTCTGCATAGCCCAAATCAGGCAAACAAGCACCTCTCAAAATGATGGTATTTCCGTTTGGGTCTTTGATTTGATTTCCTTCCACGTGTAATTGAGCAGGGACAGCAAAGACCTGCGAAATGAAGGAAAACGCAAAAAGAACTGAAGTGAAAAGTAAGGAATTTTTTTCTAATCTTATAATTTTTGTGTTTGTATTCATTTCTAAACCCCTCAGTTTTAAAAAACCGCTTAAATTTTATGTGAGTTACCAATATAAATTATAAGATATAAGTTAGCTGATAAGGATATTGAGTCCGATAAATGCTTGTTTTTAATTGTATAAAATTAAAGAAGCTAATGAATAGATTATCGAATTATTCTTTATCTTCGGGTATATCGACTATCCGTATGCAGACAGGTTTATCGCAAACGGCTTCAAGATTTGCAAGACCTTCGAGGGCAGAAGTAATTTTGTCTTGTCTGTTCGGATGCGTGGCAATGATGACTGGGACTGTACTGTCATCCCCGGGGATTTCATGCTGGAGAACGCCTGAGATACTTATGGCATTATCTGCAAAGACCTTGCCGATTTGTGCAAACACTCCCGGCTGGTCCTTGACTTTCAGCCGGATATAAAATCGGCTGATAAGACTATCGATTTTTTCGATTACAGCAGATTGTTTAAGCTTCATATTTTTAAAACTTACCGCTGAATTGCCCAATGCTACTTCAATTATATCTGCGACAATCGCGCTTGCGGTTGGCATCATCCCTGCGCCTCTGCCGTAGAACATGACATTTCCTACGGCGTGTCCAAAAATGCTCACGGCATTAAATGAGCCTTCAACATTGGCTAATCGATTTTCTTTGTGTATGAATGAAGGATGGACGCGCAATGAAATCCGGCCATCATTTTTCTCAGCAATAGCCAGAAGTTTTAAAACATAACCCATTTCCCCGCCGAATCGAACATCATCTTTTGAGACATGCTGTATACCTTCAACATAAATATCTTTCATCTCAATAAGTGAGCCGAAAGCGATAGATGCAAGTATCGCCAGTTTATGGGCCGTGTCACCTCCTGAAATATCAAGTGTTGGGTCGGCCTCGGCATAACCTTTTTGCTGTGCCTGTGCCAATGCATCGCCAAAATCGGTCCCTTTGCCGGTCATATTGGACAATATGTAATTGCAGGTGCCGTTCACGATTCCATACATTGCTTTTATATCATTTGCTGCCAGACCTGTGCGAATACCGGAAATAATTGGTATGCCGCCCGCACAGCTTGCCTCGAATGCGATGCATCTGTCTGCCTTTTGAGCGGCCGCATATAATTCGGCGCCATGTTCAGCCAATAACGCCTTATTTGCCGTGACAACGTGCTTACCTGCCGCCAGCATCTTCAATTGGAAATCCTTAGCTATTTTCGTCCCGCCTACTAACTCAATTCCTATAGATATGGATTTATCATTGAGCAGCTTGTTGATGTCATTGGTGAGCAGCCCGTCAGGCAGTTTCACAGGCCTTGGCCTTTTAAGGTCGGAATCGACAACGCAGGCAAACTCCAGCTTTAAACCGGTTTTCTCAGCGATTTGAGCTGAATTTTCCAGAATAATCTTTGCGACACCGGCACCTACTGTGCCGAAGCCTACTAAGCCGATTTTTATAATCTTTTCCTGCATATTGCATTTTCCCGATAAAAGACTTAGTTTATGAATTCAGCACAACTTAGTCAATTATGTTTATTTTTGGGTATTCTTAATATGGGATTACATCGATTCTATTGCGATTCAATAGAAAGCCAAAAAATTGAGCTTCAAGGGACAGAGGCACATCATTTATCCGTTTTGCGGTTAAATCCAGGTGACAAAATTGAGGTTTTTGATGGAGCAGGGGGGCTTGCTATTGCATCATTATCGTCCATTAGAAAAAATATAGTCACTCTCAATATTGAAAAAGTCACGCTAAGCGAATTTCCAAAGACTCGAAGGATAATTATTGGCGTAAGTGTCCCCAAAGGCGAGCGTTTTGACTGGCTGATAGAAAAATGCACGGAATTGGGAGTTGAACGGATTAGTCCTGTGATTTTCGAGCGAACGGTAAGACAGCCCGCAAATCCTAAGGCGCTCGACCGCTGGATGAATATCGCAATATCAGCCGCCAAACAATGTAAAAGATTATTCCTTCCCCAGATTGACCCTCCGATGAATGTGCAGGAAGCTATCGAAGCGATAAAAAAAGACAGTCCCAACTGCCGGATTATCGCAGGAGGGATTTCAGATTGCCCCTCATTATCGAGACAGGAATTTGGACAAAATGATGTTGCAGCTATTGTAGGCCCCGAAGGGGGCTTTACGGAAAATGAGGAGGCGTTCTTAAAAACTCAAAACGTGCAGTTTGTGCGATTATCGGATACAATCCTCCGCACCGAAACCGCAGCCATTGCCTTTGCCGCGATTTTGGCTTCTCAGAGGATTGGAGCAAAATAATAAGGAGATTAGTTATGCCGAATACATTTCTTGAAAAGATAGAGTACAAAATCGAAGAGACAGCATTTGGAACATGGATGCGTTACGGCTATGAAAACGGCACCGGTTTTCACGAATTCAAATCACATCTTAAATGGCTGGGCTTGCCTTTCATTCATTACACATACGGCCGTAGTCCCGCAACAGGCAGGCGCGTCTGGGCAAAAGGGATAATCGCGGTCGGCCGAAAGGCATGTGGCGTTATCGCGATAGGCCATGCATCAGTAGGATTGATTGCAATCGGACAATTGGCGATAGGTCTTATATTCGGCCTTGGACAAATCTCGACGGGATTGGCATCAATTGGGCAGGTTGCGATTAGTGTTTATTTAGGTATAGGACAGGTTGCTATCGGACATGTTGCCATAGCGCAGGTGGCTTACGGTAAGTATGTCCTCGCTCAAGTCGGCTTAGGTGAAAATGTTTTATCAATGACACGCAAGGATGAGCTGGCAATTGAGTTTTTCAAAAAATTCCCCATCGTAAAAGATTTCTTCCATTAAATCGGCAGGCCTGCGAGAACTTTATCGTATTCAGCCGGATTTAAAAATGCTGAATGGCCTTTGGGATTATGCTTGCTAAGCATCTTGATTGTCGCGGTAAATTTTTTATCCAATGTCGCTATAAAACAATTATTCTGGATTCCTGATTCCGGCGGAATAATCAATTGATATGCGTGCAGCGTTAATCGCTCAATAAGCGGTTTTTCTTCCTGGAATTTGCCTAAATGATAACCTTTTTTAAATTCAGAAAGCATAATCGGTTCTCTGCCTGCATATACAGGGTCTATGGCCAAAGGCAATCCTATACTTGCAAGATGGACCCGAATCTGGTGCATTCTGCCGGTAAGAGGTGTTGCTGCCAAAAGTGACACAAGACCGAAATTTGCGAGCAGCCGCCAGTTTGTTATCGATTCCTTGCCATTTTTATTGTCAATTCTCATTATGTCGGTTCTTTTTCTATCTGGCGCAAGCGGCGCATTTATCACACCTTCAGGTTCGAGGACCGCTCCTTTTACTAATGCAAGATATGTTTTTTTAATGGTTCGCTTAAAAAAATAATCCGCATATTGCCTTTGCGCGGGACGGTTCAAGGCGAGAATCATCACCCCCGATGTATCTTTATCGAGACGATGGACCAGCCGCAGTTTAGCAACTGTTGTCTCGCCAAGCTGATTAGTTAATATATCAGTAAGCTGCGGTTTGCCTGAGCGGTCCTTTGTAACAGAAACGCCCGCGGGCTTATTGATTACCATGATATTTGAATCTTCATAAATTATTTCAATTACATCTTTTTGCATTTATATTCCTTTCCGCGCTTTCTTGACGCTTCCACATACATAGCTTATATTATTTGGCGCCAAAAGTGTAGTCTTTAGGAAAATTTATGAAAATACCTCCGGTAAAAGGGACAAGAGATTTTTACCCCGAAGATATGGCCGTCCATAACTGGATTGTGGATGGCTGGAAAAAGGCCTCCGTTCGAAACGGCTTTGAGCAATACGATGGGCCTATCTTCGAATATTTACAGATGTATCAAATCAAAAGCGGCGAAGAAATCGTTGAGCAGCTATTTAGTTTCAAAGACCGAGGCGGCCGCGATTTGGCTATCAGGCCCGAAATCACACCCACTCTTGCCAGAATGGTCAATCAGAAAATCAATGCCCTTCCAAAGCCGATAAAATGGTTCTCTGTCCCGCGATTATGCCGTGCGGAACGGCCGCAGAAAGGCCGCCTTCGTGAATTTTTTCAGTGGAATATAGATATCATAGGCGAAGACAGTGTCCTTGCGGATGCAGAAGTAATCTTCGCAACTGTCGATTACCTCCGCCAAACCGGTCTTACACCTAAAGATATCAAAGTAAAGATGTCGAGCAGAAAACTTTTGGCAGCCGTTTTAAAGAAAATGGGCATTCCTGATGAAAAGTTTAATCCTCTTTACGGATTACTCGATAAGAAAACTAAATTGCCCTCAGATGTTTTTTCAGCATCCCTCAACGAGCAGCTTGGTTCCGATATAGCGGCTAAAATAAAAAATCTTATGGAGTCTCAGTCGGCCACATCGATTGAAAATATTGTAAAGACAGAAAATGATGACGAAGTCGATAAAGCAATAAAAGAGCTCGAAAGCTGTGCCTCTTTGCTAAACCAGATGGGGATAGGTGATTATTGTATTTTTGACCCCTCTATAGTTCGGGGACTTGCTTATTACACAGGTATTGTTTTCGAGGTGCATGATATTCAGGGCGATCTCAGAGCCATCTGCGGCGGGGGACGTTATGATAATCTTCTACGCGATTTCGGAGGTCCTGCTGTTTCAGGTGTGGGAATGGGTATGGGCGACTGCGTCCTTGAAATACTGCTTCGAGAAAAAGGATTGCTCGATAACAAAATCATATCCCGCCGGCTCGATTACTTTATTGCCACTGTCTCTGATGAAATTTTAAATGAAGCAGTTAAATTAGCTTCAGGCTTGCGTTCAAAAGGTTTTAAAACGGCATTTAGCTATAAGGTTTCGGGGTTATCCAAACAATTAAAAAACGCATCTGAGCAGAATGCCAAAAACTGCATCATAATCGGCGATGAATTTAAGTCAGGTAATATAGTTATCAAAAATATGTCAGCAGGACATCAAAAAACTGTTTCGCTCGATGAATTTTTGAAAAATCCTGAAAATTTCTAATGATAGAATCCTCACCTAATCATTATGAAAAGGCCTTTGAAAACTGGCTTATAGATAATCATATTGAATATGTCCCTGCCGCCGACCAGCACAAGCCGGTATTTGAAAAATCTCAAACCAAAAGCTTCGATTTTCTCATTTGCCCGTCTTCAGGAAAAAAGATAATCGCGGAAGTTAAAGGAAGAAGGTTTAAAGGGACAAGTCTTACAGGTTTGTCCTGCCTTGAATGCTGGGTTACCGCTGAAGATGTCGATGGTTTGTCCCAATGGCAAAAAACCCTCGGCACCGGTTACGTTGCTGCTTTTATTTTTGCGTATAGTTTTGCTAGTATAGATGTCGATTTCGATGGCAGAGAAATTTTTGAATATAATGATGATAAGTTCTTTTTTTTAGCAGTGCTCTTTGAAGATTATATCAGATACATGAAACAGCGAAGTCCCAAATGGAAAACCATAACTTTGCCCGCTGATAAGTTCCGCTTATGCGCCAAACCCGTTACTGATTTGTTGTTTCAGCAGCGGGTTTGACTTGAATATATGTGCTGTTCAATAGACTGTGCTATTTTGCAAGTTTCAATGGACAGCCGTATGGCTTGGTTTTTTCTTTGCTAACACGTTCACCCTTAATTAGCTCATTCAAGGCCTTATCGACATAATTGACTCTTTTTTCAATTTTAGGCGATTTACCCATTGGAGCATTATCTAAGGCGCCTCTGTAAACAATGTTGCCGTTTCTGTCAATGATGAAAAACTCCGGTGTTTTCTTTGCTTGATACTGCCTGGCCACTGTCCCTGCCACATCCTGCAGTATAGGAACGTCCACATTGTTTCGTTCCGCAAATTCCTTGTTCTTTTCAAGTGTTTGATTATCTGTGCTGTTTATTGCGAGAAATACAACGTCCTGGTCTTTATACTTTTTGATCAGGTCCTTGACTACTGTCGTTTGTTCATAATTATATTTCGTGAAAGAACAATTATAGTTAAACCATTCAAGGACTACGATTTTGCCTTGATACTCAGATAAACGTATTGTTTTACCGTCTATACTTTCTAATGAAAAATCTGGTGCTTTGGTCATTTTCTTTTCAGAGGGCGAAAGAAATGGAATCGCCAAAATCCCAGCTGTTATTATAAATGTCTTATACATGATTTACTCCTTTCAAAAAACCTTTTTCAAAACTATATCTACTTTCCTAAAACGAGTTACGATTTAGTTCTTCAAACGGTTTATAGGGCTTTTTAGTAATCATTAATTATAAATTGCTGTATTGCTATTGAGCGATATAGCGGCTGCTTAGGTATTTTGCTCATTTAAAATCAGTTGTTTGCTTATATTGTCTTTTGATTTAATTAATTTAAATTGATATTTAAAGGGACTTAATATGTTTAATCATAAATTTATTACAGCAGCTTTGGTTGTTTTAATGAATATCGCCGCTGCCTGGGCTGAAAATGAAAATGATTTGGATATTATTAATATTGAAAAATTGACCGGCAATAAAGGGACATATGATAAAAATGAGAATGTTTTCAAAATAGTCCTGCCCAGGACAGATATTTATACCACTGTCGGCCAGACGAAAATAACACCTCCTATGGGGCTTTCATGCCAGGCGGCGTTCACACTTGCCGGAGATTCAGTAATCGTAATGGGAGATTTGGTATTGCTGGAAAACCAGGTAAATCCCGTAATGAGTGCCGCTCTTGATAATGGTCTTGATGTTACCGCCCTGCATAATCAGTATTTATGGGATTATCCTAAAGTTATGTTTATGCACATAGGCGGAAGGGGCGACCAGAAAAAGTTAGCCCAGGCTGTAGGCAAAGTTTTCGCCGAGATTGAAAAAAATAGCATCTTGCCGGCCGAATTGCAAAAAGTCAGGATTGACCCTTCTAAAACAAATATCGATACAGATAAAATTGATTCAATCTTTCAAACCCAAGGCAAAATGATCGATGGTGCTTACAAGTTTACCTTCGGACGAATAACTAAAATGGAAGGCTACCAGATTGGAAATGCCATGGGTGTGAATACATGGGCGGCCTTTGTCGGCACTGACGATCTTTCGATTGTTGACGGCGAGTTCGCTATGTATGAATATGAGGTCCAGACAATATTAAAAATATTGCGCCATTCCGGAATTAATATTGTTGCTATTCATAATCATATGCTTATGGAAAGCCCGCGGGTGGTTTTTCTTCATTTCTGGGGTGTCGGCAAAACGACCGATTTGGCAAAGGCATTAAAAGCGGCAATGGATACCCAGAAAAAAACCGCAGAAGAATCAATGAAATAAGCTTTGACCATATCACTATCACTTTTGGATAGACCCTTATGTCTGGAATTGATAGAATTCCTGCAAGTGGAAAACTTTCTAAATAAATTATTACTTTGGAGACTTAATGATGAAGAATTTATTATGTTGTGCATTAATTGCTATTGTATGTGCAGGATGTAGTATGCAGCCAAAATCCTCCAAAATGGCAGAATGCCAAAAGTCCTGTTGTTCAAAAGAATGCCCCAAAATGCTAAGGCACGTTGTCCTTTTCAAATTCAAGGAGGGGACAACACCTGAAAAGATAAAAGAAGTCCAGTCCTCCTTTGCCGCTTTGCCTTCGGAAATTGATCTTATCAAAGGTTTTGAAATGGGTACTGATGTAAGCGTCGAAAAACGCTCCGAAGGTTTTACCCACGTTTTTGTAGTAACATTTTCAAATGAGGCCGGCCGCGATGCCTACCTGGTTCATCCGGCACATAAAGAATTCGGCAAGTCACTCGGTGGATGCCTCGATAAAGTCCTTGTCATTGATTACTGGACTAAATGAGGATTATCGCCGGCTCAAAACGCGGGATGAATCTGTTTAGCCCTCCCGGCAGGGATTCTCGCCCGATTACCGACAGGGTCAAGCAGTCTCTTTTTGATGTTCTGCAGAAATATGAACTGCCTGCCGAAAAGATAGTTGCTGATATTTTCTCAGGAGTCGGTTCCCTTGGGCTTGAGGCATTGAGCAGGGGGGCATCGTTTGTGACATTTATCGAGCAGAACCCGAAAATTCTGCCGGTCCTTAAACAGAATATCGAAAAGGCAGGATTTGCCGGCCAGTCAAAAATCATTAAAACAAATGCCTTTAGCACCAGTCTCGTTGACTCAGAACGTCCCCAATATGATGTGGCCTTTGTTGACCCGCCTTATGTTGATTCATCCAATACCCAGGCTGGTTCACCTTTGTCAAATTTGTTGAATCAGTTGAGTGAAGGCGTGTCACTAAATGGTTTTGTAATTGTCCGAACTCATTGCGATACAGTCTTGTCACAATCCTATGGCAAGCTTAAAATCATTGAAAGACGTCAATGGGGAAATATGGCTGTAACGATATTAAAGAAGACAAAATGACTCATAAACAAGCGGCAATCCGGATTATTAAACAGTTGCGGCAGGTGGGCTTTGAGGCCTTACTGGCCGGCGGCTGCGTCCGTGATATGCTTCTGAAAAGAAAGCCCAAAGACTTTGATGTTGCTACCAATGCAAGGCCCGATGATGTCACAAAACTTTTCCGAAGGACGTTAAAAATAGGCGCAAAATTCGGTGTGGTCATTGTCCTCATCGACGATATTCAGATCGAAGTGGCAACCTTCAGGACTGAATCCGGCTATGCCGATGGCAGACATCCCGCTAATGTCCATTTCAGCAATTCAAAAGAAGATGCCGCTCGCCGCGATTTCACCATAAACGCGATGTTTTTTGACCCTGTTGCCAAAGAGGTCATCGATTATTACGCCGGCCAAACGGATTTAAAGAAAAAAATTATCCGCACAGTAGGAAAGCCCTCCGAAAGATTTGGTGAAGATTACCTGCGGATGCTGCGGGCCGTCCGTTTTTCAACACAGCTTAGTTTTTCAATCGAGTCCCGGACAAAAGCCGCGATTTGTGAACAAGCGAACAACATTATCAAAATCAGCGGTGAGCGAATTGCCGCCGAGCTCGAAGGTATTTTAATCAGTCCGAATCGAGCCCAAGGTCTCAAATTGTTGCTGGAAACCTCGCTTGCTGAATTTATCTTTCCAGGTTTTTGCTCTTCCTGCTGCACATCTGCCTTTGCCGTGCGAACACTTGCTTACCTGCCTAAAAAAATTGATCTTGCCTTGGGGCTTGCAGCTTTTTTTTCCGGCTTTGAGACAAACTTTGCGATGCAAAAATGTGAGTTGCTCAAGCTAAGCCGCAATCAGCAAAAGAAAATCGAATTCCTTCTTGATAATCGCGGCAGGCTTCTTACTGATTTACCCCTGTCTAAGTTAAAGATGCTGTTATCAGAAAAATATTTCGAAGACCTTTTCAGCTTTCAAAAGGCCATTCAAAAGGCATCCAATCAGTCCACTGCGCCTTTAGGCAGATTGCGGAAAAAAATAAAACAGTTAAAAGGCATCGAATTACGGCCTAAACCCATATTAAACGGCCATGACCTTATGGCACTCGGGGCTGTCCCCGGCGTCCTGCTTGGCAAGTTATCAAAAGAAATGTATATCGCGCAATTAGAAGGAAAATTCGAATCCACCGAACAGGCCAAACATTGGGTGACAAATTGGCTCCATCACCATAAGCTCGAGGAAAGTAAATGACTTTTTACAGGCTGAATTTATAACTTATCAGTTTATAAACCAGTTTTGCGGCTAAGAAATCGGGAGCTTTATCATTTTTATTCGGGCACATCTCAACGACATCAAAGCCAACGACATTGGTTTTCTTAAATACAGCTCTAAGTAAATCTAAAACTTCATACCATAATAATCCGCCCGGCTCCGGTGTCCCTGTAGAAGGCATTATCGATGGGTCAAAGACGTCCAAATCAATTGTTACATAGACATTGCCTTTGAGCACCGATAAAACCTTTTTAATCCAGTCCTTTTTGCCTGCTATTTTTTCAGCGAAAAATATATGGCTCTTTTTCGCTCTTGCTTTTTCAGAACTGTCCATGCTTCTTATGCCAACCTGCACAGTTTTACATATATCCTGTGCCCTTGCCATAATGCAGGCGTGACTGTATTTCGAGCCGTGATATTCATCCCGAAGGTCGCCATGCGCGTCTAACTGCAAGACCGTTACTTTTCCATGTTTTTTGGCGATTGCCTGAATCGCTCCAATACTTACCGAATGTTCGCCGCCCAGTACAATCGGGAATTTGCCTTTAGATAGATGTGCGGTGATTCTTTTTTCTACGGCCTGTGCCATTTTTTCCGGTGTCCTGTCTTCTGTCACCGGATTATCTGTGTATATCCCTGTTTTATATGGCTCAGAGTCGCTCTCAATATCATAATTTTCGACGATTTGGGAAGCTTCTAAAATCGCTGTAGGTCCTTTATCAGCGCCTTTCCCCCAACTGCTGGTTTTATCGTATGGAACCGGAACAATCACAACCCTGGATTTTTCCGGATCACGGTACTGTTTCGGTATGTCACTTAAAAAAATTGCTTTTGTCATAATACTCGCAAGAAATGTAAGCCCCCAACTTAATGTTGGGGGTTTTATGTTAAAATTAGTCGAACAAAAACATCGCAATCGCCACCGTTGTAGTCCAAAGTTCTCTCATTCCGCGTGCAGTCTGTGTGATATTTGTAGTTCTGATTAATAATCCGCTTGATTTATAGACCTGCTCTTTTTCCGACCATGCCTTGTTAGGGTCAACTTCCAGTCCCAAAGTCGTCCCGAGCATTCCTGCCGCGAGGTCTTCAGAAAAATCCGCCGCCTCATGCTCATTCATTCCGTACCCATGGACTTCACTGAGGTATCCCCAGTTATTGCGGTCCTTGGGGACAGCCAGTCCTACGGATGAGCCGATAAGTCTTCCATGCTCATCGGTGTCGGCCCTGGCCATAACGCAGTAGCATATTTCACCCGGTGTCAGCCGTTTAAGTCCGGCCTCCCGGCTGATAATTTTACACCGGGGCGGCAGGATAGAAGACACCTGTACGAGGTTTTGCTGCGCGACTCCTGCGGCACGAAGCGCATCCTCGAATGATTTGAGCCTGTATTTATGTCTTCCAACACCTTTTGTTAAAAATATCCTTGTGGGGACAAGATTTCTCATTTTATTCTCCTGTATCCCTGTTCTAATTTCTCAGCAAAAATTTTAATACCCGTACTCCATAATTATTTTCTCGCCGGTGCGGATTACTACCGGCTGCAAGACGACGATTATATCTTTATGCAATTGCCTTACAATAAAAATTATTTAAACTTATTATCTATAATTCCTGTTACTTTTTGTTCTAAGCTCTTTACACGAAACTCGAGATATTTTTTTTCTGTTTTTTTGTTCATATTTTCAAAACCCCATCAGCAATTAAAAAAAAACACAGTTCGTTTAAATAAATACTCTTCCTGCTGAATTATAAATCAAAGACTTATAATATCCCCCTTGGTGAGGTTTTGAGGGGTTTTTTGTTGACAAATCGGCCAATTTTCTTTAGTATAAGGGTTCTATAGACGATTACTACAAATGCTTATGCCCGTATCGTTCCCCAAAGGGGAGGGGCTGTAAGTTGCCGTTTTAGCTTAATTTACGTCCTGTGAACGGCTGGTTAGGGTGATGCAACAATTTTGGAGAGATTTCAATGCTTAATAAAAATACACTTGCTATGGTTTTGGTCTTAGGGATTATTCTGGCAGCCCCGGTATTTGCCGATACCCTTGAGGGAAATTATAACGATTTGCTTCACTATCTAAAGATTGGCCGCTTCGACCTTGCCAAAGGTTATGCCCAGGCCATAGCTGACAGCAATCCTTCACCTGTTGATTTGTTTAATTTAGCACAGGATAATCCCCAGGGCTATGCCCTCCTGCTAAAGGCCAAAGAGACTTCAACTGATCCTGAGCTTGCCAAAGTTTGCGGCAGGGTTGTCGATATTATTGAACAGGGCAGATTTATCCTCCGTTCCGACCCCAAAGTTATAATCGAGGAAATCTCACGTCTCAGCAGCACAAGCCGTGCCCAGCTTAACGCCATCAAACGCCTGCATGATGCCGGCGAATACGCCATAATGTATATGCTCGATGCCCTTGCTGATAATAACAGGAAATCTGAATGGCCCAATATCGCATCTGCTTTGGGCCAAATGGGCAAAGAGGCAATAAGGCCGTTATCAGCGGCGCTTCAAACAGATAACATTGGTGTAAAGGCTGAAATAATCAGGGCGCTTGGCAGGATCGGTTATCCTCAGTCGCTTCCGTATTTGAAATATGTTGCGGAAAAAGACAGTTCAGCCGAGCTTAAGGCATTAGCTTCGGAAAGTATAAAGAAAATCGATCCGGTTGGACAAAAAGTTCCTTCTGCAAGACTTTTCTATCAGCTCGCTGAAGAATATTATTATCATAGTGAATCCCTTGCTCCCGCCGCGGATGCCAATTTCGCCAATATTTGGTTTTGGGATTCAGGAGCAGCCCGACTTGAAAGTCAGAGAGTTGACAAATTATATTTCAATGAATTGATGTCTATGCGAAACTGCGAATGGTCCCTTAAGGCTGATGAAAGCTTCGGGCATTCTATCAGTTTATGGATAGCCGCGTTTTTCAAGGCCGAATCATACGGCATTGCAATGCCCTCATATTTCGGACAGGGACACGCAGATGCGATGACCTATGCCACGACCGCGGGCCCTGAGTATCTTCACGAGTCACTCGCAAGAGCAATCAAAGATAAAGATGCCGAGGTTGCTCTAGGGGCTGTCGAGGCGTTATCTACTACCGCTGGTGAAAGCTCTCTATTTTTCAGAATCGGCACAACGCAGCCTCTGGCCGAAGCTCTCACTTTTGATAACAGGGCAGTAAAGTATAGTGCTGCAATAGCTGTTGCCAATGCCGGCCCAAAAAGATCGTTCCCTCAAAATAAACTCGTCGTGACAATATTGGCCGATGCACTCTCGCAAACCTCAGAAAACTCCGGCGATAATACCCCAATGTGGAGTGAAGCTCTTGCCGATACATACGCCCTTCGTGCGGCAAAGGCCATGCTCAAGGTTGCCCAAACCCGTAATCAGGTTCTCGATTTGTCTAATGCTGAAAAATCTCTTATTGCTGCAACAAAAGATAAAAGACAGGATATTCAGATGCTTTCCGGCCAGATACTTGCGTATCTAAATTCTCAGGCTGCCCAGCATGCAATTGCTTCGATGGCAATGTTAGAAACCAATTCTAAGGATATACGCATTGCCGCCTTCGGTTCTCTTGCCGTATCGGGTAAGGTTAACGGCAATAAGCTCGATGATGCCATGGTAAACGCGTTATACTCATTGGTCAGTTCAAAGGATTTAGACCCGGCCATGCGGGCGGCGGCCGCTGCTTCATTTGGCGCCTTGAATCTGCCCAGCCAGAAAGTGAAAAATCTTATCCTTGACCAGGCGAGCAGCTAAAGCACCAATTATGGCGGTATAATGTTCTCTGGCTCCTGTCTGTTGGAGTTTATCCTGTTGGGTTCATTTATATCGGCCTGTCTGATTGAAACGCTTTTTGAATTTGCGTCAACGGGTGTTTTCTTTGTCGGTATTATCAATAAATCTTCAATTGTCTTGTGGGGGCCTTCTTTCATATTACTCGAAGCTGCGGCCTTATTCAAAACACTGCACCACCATGCAAGATATGAATCCATCTTAGCTTCTTTTAAAGTCTTTGTTTCAAGGCCGATTTCTTTTACAAATTGATTTTGACTTATAGGTGTCGTGCAGATAATCAGTGCCGCAAAACTGGATACCAAAAATCCCGCTAGAAATCCCATAATCCCTGAACCGAAAATATTTACACTCCGCGGAAATGTGACTTCAAATTGACCTATTAAAAGGACGTAAGCGACGCCCTGCAAAATCAAAAATATCCCTGCACTAATTGCTATTAACGCTAAAGCCTTTGAATACTGTTCTCCAACTGCGGCCGGAAGAAAATCCTTTAAAACAGGTTCTGTGTAAATAGCAGCATAGACTCCGATGAGCAGATTAAACAGCATTGTCCATGTGTGATAAAGCCCCAGCTTTACCGCCGAATAAGCGAATATGACAGCCACCAGAATTCCTATCCAAAATAATGCCATATTATCCAACCACCCGGTTCATCTCTTCAATACTTGTTACACCTGTCACAACTTTTAACAGCGCCTGCTTTTGCATGTTTGATTTGCCTCTTGTGTCACCTTCTTTTCTTAATTCTTCAATAGGCAGTTTGTTATTTGTAAGAGAAGCTTTAAGCTCATCGTCTAATGAGAGCATATCGTAAATCCCAATTCTGCCGTAATAACCCGTCCCATAGCAATGCTCGCAACCGACGGATTCAAATATATTGGCGTAGTTGACCTTCTTTTTTTCAAAAATCCTTATTTGTTCCCTTGTGATTTTCGCGGGCGCCTTGCAGTATTTACACAGACGCCGGATCAATCTTTGAGAAATAATCAGATTCAATCCTGTCGCCAGCATTAAAGGTGTAACTCCTAAATCAAGCAGGCGTATCATCGCCGATGCGGTGCTGTTGCTGTGGATGGTCGCAAATACAAGATGGCCTGTTTGCGATGCCTGAACGGCAATTACCGCGGTCTCCTCATCTCGAATCTCGCCCACTACAATTACATCGGGGTCCTGCCTGAGAATGCTTCGCAGAGACTTTGCGAAAGTGATTCCTGCTTTAGTATTGACCTCAATCTGGCTTGTGTTCGGCAGCACATATTCAATCGGGTCTTCAACTGTTATGACATTTCTCGTGTAGAAATCTATTCTATTAAGCATTGCGTATAATGTTGTAGTTTTGCCGCTTCCCGTCGGTCCGCAAAGAAGTATCATGCCGGATGGTTTTCTTATGGCATTTTCAACTATGCTTCGCTGCTTTTCAGTTAACCCGACGCTCTCAAGGGTATATACGCTTGCATCCTGTTTTAAAATTCTTATCGAAAGCTTTTCACCATTTAAAACTCCCGCGCTTGCGACTCTAAACGAAACCGTCCCTTCCGGAACTTTAGCAATAAAGGCACCATCTTGCGGCCGCCTTCTCTCTGAGATATCCATATTAGATATGGCCTTGATACTGTTTATTATTGCCTGGCAGGTAGAAGAGTCTAACTGACTTACTTCTCGAAGAATCCCATCCACCCGAAATCTTACTATTGATATCGAATCACTCTTGGGATCTATTAATATATCGCTTGCCCTGTCCTGCAGAGCGTCCCAAATGGTTTTTTCAGTTAAATCGAGAATATGACTGTCCTGACGGCGGATTTTACCATGGCCGTATAACTCCTTCAGCTCCGTTCCGGATGAGTCAAGCAGCTTAATCAAGCTTTCTTTGGAGCCGCCCATCAGTTTTGAGGCTTTTATTGTATCGCTTATCGCGTAAAGCCGCTCTTTTACAGCATCCAGAAAATTTCCCCTTTGAGTGACCGGGACCTTTAGAATGTCTTTAATTATAAATACAGCTAACGGTATCGGGCCGAATATAAGAGATAAAATGTTGACAAGCGGTTTTTTATCCTTAGGAACAACAAGACTGAATTCAACCCGCTGAACGCAATATAATCCCAGATATACCCATATTATCAGTATTAAAAGTTTCAGCGGATTAAATAATAATTCAAGGGCCGCCAGCGAATTTGGCGAACCCTGAAAACCGAGTATCGGATTTGCATTTGAAAATACCACGTTTGTAAACCAGCAAAGCATACCTTCCCTCTAATCCCTTAAACTTAGCCGCTGCAACCGCTAATTCATTCAAAATAGCATATTATCCTGGTTGTATCAAGATATTTAAGTGCTTTGCTTTAGTTCTTTTTAGCTGATTTTGAAAGCGTTTTTAAAAGGTTTGTGACTCTTCTGAAGCCATTTTTTCAGACAATTTACGCCACGCCTGCATAGAGCGTCTGAGGTTTTCGCGTAAATCGCCGCCGATGCCGTAACCTTGTAATCCTATCGGGCCTGTGAAACCTGTTTGTTTAACTGCCTTTAAAAACGAGTAAACATCAAATGTCCCTTTGTCTAATGTCTCAATGGACCCTGCCTCATTTGTTCCGTTTATCGTTACAATTAATAAATATGGTAATGACTTCGCCAAAGCAGATTGCAAATTCGAAGCCTTGTCAGTTTTAAGCCAGTGATATAGATTGAAAAATACTCCGACATTGCGCCTGTTGCTTTTTTGGGCCAGTCTCGTTGCGTCATCGACCTTTTCAAGCCAGAAATTTATATGAGGATAAAGACCAACAGAGACTTCGGATTTGTTTGCGATATCGGCTATTTTGCTGATTATTGAGATTGCCTGTTCATCACCGCTATTGGCCGATTTCTGATGCGCATCGCTTGTCATTGCAAGCCAGATTACCGATTTACGTCCTGCAAGAGATTTGATGCTTTCTTCAATCAGCGGCATGTATGTATCAGGTGAATCTTCGAGTTTTATCGTAAAATATGCCCCGAATATTTTGAGATTCGATTTATCAAGCTCACTAATCATTGTGTTAAGCCCGTCGATTCCGTTTGCTGGATTTCGTTCCCAGTAACCAATACCCGCATATCCGAGATCTTTGACCATCTGCACCTGCGATGCCGCTGATTTATGTGCATCATCCAGAGTTGCTGTATCCATCGCAAAAAATTGATTGGCAAATCCCATCTTTTCAAAATCTACAGGCTCCACCCATATATTTCTAAACGCCACGGGCCCATGGTCTCCCTGCAAAACCAGCGGCCCTTTAGCTAAATCATTTTGCTTAAAGCTGCCTCTTGTAGGCCCCGTCAAGTCAACATCTTTATGAATAAGTGTTTCGTTTTGCCATAATCTTATTATCTTTGCGTTTGCACTCTTTTTGCCTTCATTGTCAAATCTCGCTGCCTTGAAAATAATTTCGAATGTCTGCCATTGTCCGGGCGGCCTCGACGCATTCACTAAAACCGCATGGCCCTCGTAATTTCCCGGCTTTTTGTCATCCCATCTCGGGTATATGCCGCCGCATTCACCCCCCGGATATGGAGCATTCGGCTCGTTCCAGCTGTCCAGTATCTGAATCTCATATTGTCCCTGGATATACACCCCTGAATTCGAGCTTTTTGGAATAATGAATTCAACGTGTATCTTGGCATCTCCGAATTGCTGTATGCTCGCAAGCGGCGGACTTTTTGCATTTCTGCCGTTAACAATTGCTCCCTTGCCTTCCGTGACCGACAGCAGTTTTTCGTTCCTGGGATGTTCAAATACATCCTGCGCTTCATTCCATTCGCCATTACGCTGCCAGGCGCTCAAATCGTTCAATAAAACTTCAAAAGCCCAGCTTGTGCCGCAAAACAGGATTAAAATTGCTGCTGTAAATAATTTTATTTTTATCATTCTAATTTCCCAATTAATTCTCTGGCTGCTGTTATATTATGTTTGTCACAATATTTCGCAATGCCTTCTATGATTTTAATGGCGCAGTTCGGGTCAACAAAATTCGATGTCCCGATCGCGATTGCAGATGCCCCCGCCAGCATAAATTCGATCGCGTCAGAAGCCGTTCTTATCCCGCCCATGCCTAAAATTGGTATCTGTGTCCCTTTTGTAACCTCATTAAAAACTTTAT
>Ga0105091_10000030_pt1 | contig 45475 bp, 80 predicted proteins | sample PPLLak1March2015_FD_87022 | JGI IMG/M metagenome (GOLD analysis project Ga0105091, IMG submission 87022) | Freshwater sediment microbial communities from Prairie Pothole Lake near Jamestown, North Dakota, USA - PPLs Lake P7 Core (1) Depth... | ecosystem: Environmental > Aquatic > Freshwater >... | reverse complement strand
GTGGCACTGGCTGACGAGGGAGGGGCTGGTGATCCAGGCCACGGGGCTGGAAGCGATGGAGCTGGGAAGGGCCAAGCGATTGCCGGCGAAGGAGTAGGGATGGCCAGGGTTCCGAAGATGGATGGCACGGCGTCGGTGGTGGCGCTGATCGCCTGCGTGCTGGACAGCAGGGACGGGGCGACCCTGGAAGAGATTCGGAACACCGGGCATCGGGTCGGGGAGATACTCGCCGACGACCCGGCCGACTATGTGACGTGCAGTGCGTTCGTGGGCGCGGCACTGGCAGAACTGGCCGCGGAGGCGATGAGGACGACACCGGAGAGGGTGCTGCAAGCGATCCTGGCCGCCAGTGATGAGGGGCGGGATCAGGTGATCGAGCTGGGCAAAGACGATCAGGGGCCGGTGTAGATGTCGACCACGAGGCGCGACGGGTTGCCGAGGAAGGTCACGGTGAAGGGGCGCTTCTTGTCCACGCCGATGGCGATCTGGGTCTGACCCTCGAAGGCGTAGAACAGGCGCACCTGTTGGATGGCCTCGAAGTCGGTGTCGGTGATGTCAGTGGGGCCAGTGAAGGGGGCGTAGCCCTCAACGCCGGGCGGGACGGTCCAGACCCCGACGAGGATTTCAAGGTCGGCCGAGCCGCGGAGCGAGACGGCGGCGCCTTGGCCCTGAGTCCGAATCGGCGAGCGGTAGCCGACGGAGTAGCCGGGCACGTCACCGGGGTCTTCCATCTCGAAGACGTAACGGTCGAAGCAGGGGTGCTTGCCGATGCGCTGGGTCAGGCCGGTCTTGGTTGAGAGGAAGGTGGGATGGAAGGCCACGGAGCTGGTCGAGCCAGGGGGCGGGCACGTCGCAGTTGGTTTTGTTGGCGAAGGTGAAGGGGTAACGGGTCCGGTAGTTCCCGGGGACGGTGAAGGCGGCGGCGTACTTCCACTCGCGGAGATAGAAGGCGACGGTGAAGGGGATGGAGATGGATCAGGATCATCACCACAAGAACCAAGAAGGAACACCAGCGCCACCACACCCAGACCCCAACGTTTCATGGGGACAAGGTAACCCTACCGAGGGATCGTGGTAGCCATGAAACGCAGGGGTCTGGGAAGATCAGGCAGCAGAACCAGAACCAGAACCGTAGGACAGACGGATCTGCTCACGGACGTAGGCGCGACGGGCGAGGTCGATCTCGGCTTGGGTCGGCCTGCGGCCGATGCCAGCGTCGCGAAGACGGTCACTGATGGTCTGCTTGGACACGCCGGCCCAGGCTGCGATCTGGGTCTGAGACTGACCGGCATTGTGGCGAGCGATGATCTCCTCGATGGGAGGGGTGGCCACGGCGCGTCGCTGAGGACGGATGGTCAGGCCGGCGTCCTTGAGGCGTCGGGTGATGGTGGAGGGGGCGACGTCGTACTTGAGGCCGAGTTCGGCTGCGGTGGCGCCAGCGTTGTACTCGGCGACGACTTCGTCGATGGGCAGGATACGGGGGTTGTTGGGCATGGCATTATTCTACCTCGGATGGGGGAGGAACGTAGCACGGCGATGGGGTGGGTTGGGCCAGTTTGGATACCAGCTTTGGGCGTGGTAGGCTTGGGACATCCCACCCGAGAGGTGGAGAACCGCGGAGGACGGCTTCCTCTTTCCCGGACGAGATCCGGAGCAGCTGGTCTTGGACCAGATTGAGGTGACTCATGGCGCAGCCATGGAGCAAGACGACGGAGAAGGTGCGCGCAGGCGACCTTCTGATCAACCCGAAGGTGCAGCGGGACGTGAACCCGGCGCACGTGCGCACACTTTCGCGGGAGTGGAACGAAATGCTGGTGGGTACGCTCACCGGCTGGAGGGTAGACGGAACCGTCTACCTGCTGGATGGACAGCAGAGGCTGAGGTCCAAGACCGGGGACGCCAAACTGACAAGCGCGGCGTTCGTGGCGGACCCCGACTACGTGTTCAACGTAGAGGTCTACGACGGGATCACCGAGGCCGAGGCGGCCAGCATCTTTCTGGGGCTCAACAGGGGCCGGAAGAACGTGGATGCGTACGCGCGGTGGTGGGTCGAACTGACCAAGGGCGAGGACATCGCCACGGCGATGGAGCGGGCGGCCTCTCGGGTCGGGCTGAAGATCAGCACCGGGTCGAGCAGGCACGAGATTGGTTGCGTCAGCACGTTGCGCCGGGTCGTGGCGAGGCGCGGGGACGTCAAGGCCAACGAGGAAGCGCTGGTCTGGGCGCTGCAGGTCTACGAGGCCGCTTGGGGACATTCCCCGGCGTGGCGCTCGGAGATGGTCGAGGCCCTGGCGTACTTCAAGATGAAGTACGACGGCAAGATCGACACGGTCTCAGCGATCAAGAAGTTCTCCGCGGTGCCCGTGGAGAGCATGCTGGGTCAGGCGCGGATGCGGTCGATCGGATCGAACCGGGTGTCCAACGTGCTGGTGGGTATCCTGCGGGAGACCTACGACTACAAGCGCCACGGTGCTCGGAGGCTTGAAGCGGCGTAAGCCGTAGCGGTACGAGGAAGGCCCGTCTCTTCGGAGGCGGGCCTTTGTCGTGCCCCGGCTGGCGCCACAAAAGCGAAGCCCCACTCTCGCGCGGTTGCGTATGTCCTGCACCTCATCTCTCGATGGACGAGCTCAGGATTTGCCCCGTTACATGCCACAGCCCCACCGGAAGTTTGGGGCAACCGGTGGGGCTGGGCTTCGGGCCAGGCGCGGGGGGGGGTGCGCCACAGACCCTGCTTCCCTTGGGGGAGGGGTGACTGAATCGTACACCAGATTCCTGCCACGACCAAATCGATGGATCAGCGTTGCCGAGCTCCGGAGATTCTCGAGATCCCGGGTAGATTGTAACCATATTTCACCATATGGTTACCCATGCCGCGCAGCGAGGTAAGAGAAATCCTCGGGCTGAGACCAAATCCAAGCTCTAGGTTGACATAACTATCTGACCTGCTGATTGCAGGGAAGTTGGATTGCAAACAGGAGACTCGTCTGTGCTAGGTTCTCCTACATGCGATGCAAAGACGAAGGATGCGCGTGCGTCTGCCACACCAAGCGGGAGCAACGGCCGGTGAAGGAGTGGTTGACCGAGATGCTCAGCTGGGGATCGGAGTCGGTCGAGGAGATCATGGCTCTGGCTGCCCATGAGGGGTACAGCCAGCGGGCGGTCTACTACGCCGCGAAGTCCGTAGGGGTGGTGCGGACGGATCACTCGTCTGGAGCGGGCGGCCCAGGCAAGCCTCCGCGTCGCGAAGTGAGGTGGGCGCTGCCCTAGTCCGCGTCGGGGTGCATCAGAGCGCACCGTTCCGCATGGTCGCGGATGAAGTCCCGGTCGATCGTCACGGTGACTTCTCGAGTGCCCTCGAAGGTGATGGGCACTCTCATCTGTGAACTGCACATAGGACAGGGGACGAGGATGTACGGCGGCATCTTCATGCCACGGACCGTATCCGCGTCCCCTGCCCTATGTGGGTGGAATCCGTCCCCGTCCCGGCGCAGCATCCGTGGGTGCCGGGCCAAGTATGGCCGGGACGGGGAGGTTTTAGGCTCCGCGTCCGCGGACCTCAGCTGCGTGCTGCTGCCACTCCGGCGTCTTCGCCCAGTTCGGAACCTTCTCCGATGGCGCCGTCTGGCGTAGGCCACTTCGGCGAAGTCGCGCGTTGACCGTGATCATCTTCACGCCCAGTGCGTCGGCTAGGACGCGAGCTCGTACGCCGGCCCGGACGGTCTCGTCGATCAGCGCGGTGTACTCCCGGCTGGCGTCGGCGCGGCCGGGGTTGCGTGCGGTTGGCCCGCGAAGGTTCTGAGCGTCGTCCTGGAGGGCGAGCAGCCTGGGCAGGTTCTGCCGCAGCACCTCGGCCTCGCGTCGCTCGCGAGCTGACTTCCTCGCGGCGGCCTCCTCGGCCTCTACAACGGCCTTGGGGACCCCGTAGGCCGGCACTTCGACGGTGACCGATGGTAGGACCAGCTCCTCGTACTTCTGCTCCCAGAGGCGCACAGCCTCGCGTGTGACCCCTAGAGGCTCCGCGATGGCTGCCAGGGTCCACCCTGCGGTCCGGAGCGCTCTAACGAGCGCGTAGAGGGCTTCTGGGCCCTCTGTGGTGCGGGCGTCGTGCGCGCGCTTGAGCCGATCGACCGTAGCCGGGCTCATCTTCGGTGATTCCATGGTGATACTCCTGATGGTTGGTGGCCCGGTCTTGGGCCATGTACCAATCGTACCCGCTGAATGGTCAAGTGTCAACCCCAGATCAAGCGATGGTTATGGGATCCCTAAGGCCGCAGCTGGAGATCGCCGAGGAGGTTCATATGGTTACCTCCCAGGCGGCCAGCTGCGGGATCGGCTATACCTCGGTGGCACTCGGTGGCACCGCTGACACCCGGGATCTCGAGGACCCGGGTGTCTCGTGGGTAACCATATGGATTCGTATGGTTACGAGCTACCGCTCAAATGGTCAGACCCCCCAAGATTCTGCCGCTCCGACGTGGGGCGATGGATCGCTATGTCGTCGATACGGCGTAACTCCGACATGCCCGAGATCGACGACATCGATGGTCGTATGGTTCGTTGATAAATTAACCACCGGCTGGTATCCATCATCCAGATCCCGAGGTCCTCGAGCTCCTCGAGATCAGCTGGATCTACCAGGTGACGTGCTCATATGGTTACGCTCCGCCGGCGGCCGCGGGACCGCGGTTCCGTTCGGATCGGTCAAAACCCTGGTTGGGATCCGCCGGCGGAGCTGGAGACCAGGGTAACCATATGAGTTCGTATGGTTACGGATAAACTCGAGGAGCTCGTTGGTATCGACGATCTCGGGAGAAACGAAGAAGCCGGGACCCCTCGACAGGGGTCCCGGCTTTGCTCTTCGTCCGCTGCGACGACAAGAACAGTTGGCCGGATGGCCAACGGTCCTATGGTACCGCGGGCGACACGCCCGGGATGCATTGGATCGGCAAGATGCTTGACAGCCATTCGGTGGGTACCGCTAGGTTCTGGCACGTTGCGTAGTGCAGCGGTCGCGTTGATCACGCGGGCGCGCCAAGGATCAGGGTTAGCCTCTGCTCACAACCCTGACGGCGGCGCCGCTCCTCCGGGAGTGCGGGGTATGGTCACCTGCTCAGGCAGGCTCAACCCGGCGGGCTAAGTATGGGGCTCGACGACGTGGCGTACGGGAGAGATCCTGGGGCTGAGGCGGACGATTCGTATACTTCTCTCCTACCCACCTAGGGCCAAAGGGCCGTGGGGGGGTAGGGGGGGCGTTTCGAAACGTCTTCCTCCGGACCCCGGGAGTGGACAAGAACAAGAACCCTAGGTACTAAGAACTAGATACTAAGAACCCTAGATTAGGCATCAATGAGTACCATGGATCCATGGATGAGGATGACACCGAGGCGCTCCTGAAGAGTCTCGCTGAGTTCATCGAGTACGACGACCATCGTGGGCTCAAGTTCAAGAAGCTGATCTACGACGACGTCCTCTTTGTGTCCGAGGAGCTTCCGTTCGAGGATCTCGAGCCGACGCCAGTACAGAAGCCGATGAAGCGGAAGCCGACGGCCCGAGAGGTCCAGGCTCGCCCGTGCCCCATCCCCACATCCAAGGGGAAGAAGTGCCCCAACTACTGCGACCACTTCCGGCCGGCCTGCCATGTCCACGACCCGGACGGTAAGAACGCGAAGGCGCTGGGGTCGAAGTACCGCAAGAAGATGCTCGCTCACCTGGAACGGCTGGGCATCGAGAACAAGTGGGGGTAGACGCACAGAAGCCCGGCCCCTCCATGGCGGGCCGGGCTTCTTGAGTGGCGGGGGTCGGATTCGAACCGACGACCACCGGCTTATGAGGCCGGTATGCTGACCGAACTGCACTACCCCGCAGGCACTATGGTAGCAGATCCCCGTCGGGTCAGGCCAGGAACCCACGGACGTCGTCGAGGGAGTGGGTGAAGTCCGAGGGGTACAACGACTTCAGTGCAGTCTTCGCGTAGGCCTTAGAGGCACACCTCGGATCGAGGACGGCGACAATTCCCTTGTCATCCACCCGCCTAATCGCGCGACCGGCAGCTTGGCGGAATAGGAGTTGCATCGCCGGCTCGGCATATTCGGTCCAAGCAGAACCTCCCCGTCCCTCGATGAGATTTCGCCTCGCCAAGGTTAGGGGATCTGATGGACGGAGGTTAGGGAATCTCACGATGATAACGATGGATGCCGTCTCCCCACTAAAGTCCACACCCTCGAAGTAACTTCGCGTCCCTAACAATACGGAGGACGTGTCTTCAGTGAATCGCTGGGACAGCTGGGCGTTGCTCAGATAAATCGGATCGCCTTTAGCTGTCTTCCCGTCGGTCGTGATTCCCTGGCCCAGGAGAGTATGGTCGATCTTCAACTTCGAGTGAACGTACTTCAGGTCGGCGACAGCTGGAAACAATACGAGTGCCCTACCGTCGGTCGCCTGGATTAGCTCCTGGATCTCATGGACGTCCGCGTCGGTACTCCGGGCAGCACTTCCCGTCCCCTTCGCCTCGACTCGGGGTGTCACATAAACCAGTCGCTGGGATCTCAGATCAAAACTCGTGGGCAATGCGTGCATCTTCGCGTCGAGCCCGACCCGGTTGATGACCCATTCCCGTCGCCCTGGTACCGCCAGCGTTCCACTCATCGCGATGGTTGGTACGTTGTCGAAGACATGCTCGTTCAGCCACTTGCTGGCGTCCACCAGTTGGCTACGCATACCCGTCGCATCGCCGAAGTCCCGTCCGGGTGCGGACTCGGCGGATACCGCCCGAGGTCCGAACTTGTCGCTTCCCGTCCGCAGCGCCTCGTCCAGGCCCTTCAGCCGGTCGCGCAGGCCGTAGCACTGGTTGATCAGGATCTGACCGTCACCGGTCTCGTCGAAGCTGGCGCCGGCCCGTCCTCGGATGGACTTGCCGGCGGCGTCGGCCGCCTCGATCGCCTGGCCCAGGATGGGTCGCTCACTTCCCGTCGGGGCCAGTAGGGAGTTGGTTGGCAGACCGAGCATGCTGGTCCGGAATTCATCGAGGCAATCGGCGAGGTGGCGCGTCGCAGCTCCGCTCATCTCGAGCTTGCTGACCTTGGTGGCCAGGGCCTGGATGCCTCGGATGGATACCCGCACCTCGCCGTGGCTCTCGGCCGCCCCCTCGAGGGCGTGGGCCTCGTCGATCACGAGGTGCTGGTAGGGACCCAGGACCGCTGGGTTGACGGTCTCCCCCTCGAATGGTGAGCGCTTGCCCCAGTCCAGGGCGCCGTCCTTGATCGAGGCGTCGGCGAGGAGGAGGGCGTGGGAGACGATGACGATGTCAGCAACCCGGGCGAGATCGCGCGCCACGGTGTAGGCGCAGGTGGACGTCTTGCGGCAGTCCTGGACGCCGCATGCGTCGGAGTCCGAGCAGATTCTGGACCAGACCCACTCCGGGATACCCACGGGGATCTGGTCCTGGCGGGCCTCCTCCGGACGAGATCGGAGGTGCTTGAGGACTGATCGGATGATCTTCTTCGAGGCCGGCTGGGCCTTGTCCAGCTCACGGATGGCGCGGTTGTAGCAGGCGTACCGGGACCGGCCTTCGAGGACCACGATGGATCGGGTCAGGACTCCGGCGGCCTGGAGGGCTGGGATGTCCTTGTCCCTGAGCTGGGACTGGAGGGCACGGGTCGCCGTGCTGATCACGGTCCGGCCGGCGGCCTGCTCGGCAGCTGCCAGGGCGAGTACGCTTTTTCCGCTACCGGTGGGAAGGTCGAGCGCTACGTGTGTGCGCGACCGGATGGCGGCATCCAGGATGGATGCGGCCTGGGCCTGTTGAGGCCGATGCTTGAAGGATGGATCGGCAGCAGACATCTGCTTTTCTGTGATCTCCCACCAAGTGGGGATTGTCGGTGTTTCCATTTTCCGGGTGCTCCTCAGCAGATTTGTTGTTGGTAATCCTACCAGACTCAGGTGAGCCGGCGGCTGGATGGATGTCGAGCCCGGGCGGCCTCGACTTCTTTGAGTTCGCAGTCGAGGCAGACCCCGACCAGGGTTTGTTTCATGGCGAGCTGGGTCATCTGGACCCCGCTCACGCGGACGCGCTTGATGCGATGGCAGTGCTGGCAATAACCGTGAAGGGTCACTTCAGTTCCTTTCGGGAGAGGGATGGTGGGCCGGAGGACCCGGCCCACCATGTCGTGCTCTTAGCCGCCTGTGTGGAGGCTGTAGTCTTCCAAGTGCTGGGCGCACTCGGGAGTGAGGTTGGATTCGAGGTCGTCGTCGTTCTCGACCTCTTCCTCTTCATCCTTCCAGAAGTCTTCGCCGGAGAAGACATCGACAGCCACGCCGTTCTGGAAGACGACCTTCCCGAAGAAGCCGGAGCCGCCTTCAGCGAAGGCCAGCTCGAACGTAGCATCCGGGAACATCTTGCTGATGGTCCGGATGGCCGGTTCAGGCGGGCTCCATGCGGAGTCGAAGAGTATCCGGCTGCCCGACTCGTGGGCCACGTCGTAGGCTCCCCACTTGGTCCCGTGGTTGTGGATGCACCAGTCGTACCAGTCGGCGGTCCCGTGCAGGTCGGTCAAGACCTGGATTTCGGTCGCCTCGACCCTGACGGGCAGGCCGTCGGCACCAGTGCGCCAGACCTCGACGCGCTCACCGTCGATGGTCGTGGCACCCCTGTGGAGTTCCTCGATTTCCTTGGGGATCGGGATGAACTGGTAGATGAAGTTTTCATCTGCTTGCGCGTGGACCGCGGCGAAGAAGTCTTCTGCGCCAGGGCCTTCGACTGTCAGACTGTTGCTGCAATGATTCGGCAAGGTACTCACGTTCCTTTCGGGTTGTTGGTTGTTGTGTTGGTACAAGGGTACCACGGTGGGCCGAGCTGGTCAAGCCCGGCCCACCGGGTAGACTAGCTGGGGGGCAGGGCCAAACATCTCGCGCCTTCGGGCCATGCCCGTCACGCCCTGCCCCCCACCTGTCACGCGGCGTTGAGCGCCTTGGTCAGCGCCTTGCCGATGGTCAGTCCGAGGTCATCGCCCCGGTGGACCTTGACGACCGACACGCCCGGCATCCGGATCGGGTTGGTCCCGCTCCTGCCGCCGCCGTCAAGGTCGATCCACAACACGTGGACGCCGTTGGCGGTGAGCCGCTTGAGCAGCGCCTCGGCGCTCTCGCGCTGCGTGTGCCGGTACTGCCCATCGCTGATGTTGATGAGCCACTTGGCCCCGGTAGCCCCGGCGAGGTTCAGCGCCCCGTCCAGTGCCCGGATGGCGGTGTCCACGTTCTCGAAACCGCCAGTGGCATCCCACGTCACCATCTTGCCGGGGTTGTGCTGTCCCGGCCCGACGACGGCATGCACCTTCTCACCGTAGACAACCGTGGCAGTCTGCCCATCGCACTTGTGGATGGCCGCAGCGAGCGCCCAAGCCAGCTCGGCACCAGGAGTCTCTGCCCATTGCATCGACCCCGAGATATCGACCATGACCCCGACAGTCAGCGGCGGGTTGTCCACGTGCTTGCGGATGGTCTGCCGCCACGGCTCGGCGGTCACAGGGATGCCCTGAGCGCGCTGTGCAGCCCGCTGGATGGCGACGTTGCCACGGAGCCGGCCCGGAGGTACGGCGCTGGGAACGACGGTCTTGGAACGCTCACGGAACTGCGCCCGCTGGATGGACCGAGCGAGTTGGTTCGCGGTTGCCCGCGCCCGCACTGGCGGCGTGGTCGTCCCGTTCGGGCCTTCCCCGCCACCGACGCCGTGCCCGTGCCCGATTGCCTCGGACTTGTTGAACACAGCCTTGGCAGCCTTCTCGGACTTCTTGACCTCGGCAGTCTCGGCACCCTTGACCTCGGCAGCGTCGCGGACCTTTGCGCCCTCGACCTGGCCAGCAGCCTCACCCTCGGCAGCCTGACCGATTGCATCGGCCACAGCCTGCAAGACGCCGTTGCCGGAGCCCTCGCCTTCCTCGCCTTCCTCACCCTCGCCGCCGCCCATGCCGCAGACGATGACCGTGATGCCGCCTTCCTCGCCCTGCTCTTCCGGAGGCAGCAGGTCCAGCCACTTCTGGCCGAGCCGTTCCATCTCTGCCTTGTCGTCGTCGGCGACGTCCTGAGCCTCGACCCAGACTGCCCGCAGCGCGGCGAGCAAATCCTCGCCAGTGACCGCCACGATCACGTCGCGCACTGGCGCCATTTCAGCGGCGTCCAGCACGCCCGCGTCGATCCGGGCCAGACCCAGCGCCGCGAGCCGAGCAGCCTCGGTCACGGTCGTCGGGTCGCTCGGCTCCTTGGCGACGAGGGAGTGGAAGCCCGCGCGCAGGAACACGCGCTCGCTGGGATTCTCGGCCAGCATCCGCTTCTCGGCGCGACCTTCTTCCAGGAGCAGGGCAGCGGCGACGACTGGTCGCATTTCCTTGCTCTGGTCCAGCTCCCACTTGGAAGCCATCGCATGAGCGCCCTCGTGCGTGCAAGCGCCGGTCAGGGCCGGATGCTTGAGCCGACCGACCTCGGTTTTCATCGACACGTCGGCAGGGTTCACGCCCTCGGCGCACTTGTCAGTGTTGACCTCGACATGCGCCTTCTCGGGGATGTAGACGGCGAGGGCACCCTCACCGACTCCGGGCTCGACCACGGCGAGCAAGTCGTCGCGGCCAGACAACTTCTGGAGGTAGTCGCCAGTCTCAGCCGAGACTCGGACCCACTCGCGCCGGTCGTCCTTCTGCATAGCGCTGTACCACTCTTGCAAAGAACTTGGATTGTATTTCATGTCACGCCTTCCTGTTGATAGTATTGTGAGTTAGGGGCAGGGCCATGGTGGGATCGCCTTTGGGCCATGCATGGCGCGCCCTGCCCCTGCTTTGTGCTTGTAGTAGAAGTGTAGCATCTTGCCGGGCTCAGGTCAACTCGGTCGCCTTGGTCAACTCGGCAGTAGTCAGCTCGGTCAGGTCCCGGTACATCACGCTCCGAGCCAGGTTGTTCCCGAGCACCTCGTCCACCTTCTTGTTCTCAAGGGACTCCTGCCAGCGGTCGGCTGACACGCTGACTACCCTCGGGTCCATGACCCGACCTTGGCGATAGCGTTCGTAAGAGCTGGTCATGTTGACCGCCTCCTTCCGAGCCTCGGCCTCATCGTGGTAGTAGCCCAAGCGCCAGGGTGCCTTGTTGTCTGGCGCCTCGCTCAACAGCAGGACGTTCTTGCCGATCACCGCGATGACCACGTTGAGTCCCTCGTTGCAGGCAATGTGCCAAGCCATCCCCTGAACCTGGCCGACCTCACGTAGCGGTTGCATGAGCTGCACCGCCGTTCACCCTCGGGTCGCGCCGCTGGAGCGACGTGAAGATGCGAGCCCGGAGCGCCGGGCTGATCGGCCGCTGCGTTCCCATCGCGTCGAACTCCGAGGGATGCAGGGCGATTTCGCCGGGCGGCACGATCAGGGTGCCGTGCCATTCCTTCTCGAAAGTCTCGGTCACCGCGACCGCCGCACTGGCGGCAGCCTCGGCATCGCTGAACGATGTGAACGCCCAGCGTGGGCGCTGGTTGGCGGCGGTCAGCATTTGCTGCCCGACGAAGTGGCCGGCCAGCAGGACTCGCATCCCGGTGACGGCTTCGCTGCTGGTTCCCAGTTCCCAGCAGACTGCTTTCTGCATGTCAGTCATCTTGGTTCCTCTCGTTGTTGTTGGTCTTGCGGGTATGTTCTAAGTGTAGCGTATGCTTTCGGCTCCGGTCAAGCCCGGAGTGGGGGACATTTCTACTGTCCCCCACTCCTGGCGATCAGGACCCAGCCGCGACTCCTTGCCGAAGGTTGGCGACCGCTGCTCCGAAGGCGCGGCTCACGACGTCAGCCACGATCGGACGGTCATCCTCGGGAGCGACCCCGATCAGGTTGGCGACCGCGAGGTTCGTGCTGAACCGCTCGGCGGTGCGCTTGAAGGCCAGCAGCTCCCTCATCTGGGGTGCCCACGAAACCTCGCCGTTCGACGCCTTCGTGGCGAGGTTCTTCGCCACTGTGACCGCCCGCGCCGGGACTCCCAGAGTCTTGGCCAGGTCGTAGTCGGTCGTGGACTCCACATGGATCGTGAACCTCGACAGTAGCGCCTCGGACATGCGGGCTCCGGGGGCGTGGGGATTGCAAGCCCCGACCACGAAGAACCCCGGCTGCGCGATGACCTCGGCTCGCGCCGGGTTCGCCGCGACCTTGAGCCGACCACGACCGTCCATGAGCGCGTAGACCACTGACATGACCTTCGGGTCGATGAGCGCGATTTCGTCAATGAACAGGACGAGCCCGCCCTCGGCAGCGAGGACAGCGGGGCCATCCTGCCACTGGTAGGTCCCATCGGGATTCTGAATCCACTGGCCGAGGAAGTCTGCCGCCGTCGTGTCGGCATCCCCAGACAGCGTGATGCAGTCAGGGAAGGCAGCCTCGACCCCGGCGCTCTTGCCGGTTCCGGGCTCGCCGTAGAACAGGACGTACAGGTTCTCGGACAGAACCTTGCCCCGCGCCCCGCGCAGCAGGTCAACGTCGTGCGTGTCGCCATCGACAATGCGCGGGAAGTAGAAGTCGCCATTGGGGCGAGGGTACGAAACCTTCTTGCCGGTCTTGACGGGAGCAGCCTTGGGCTCTGCCTTGGCAGTAGCGGCAGCGGGAGCGACAGGCTCGCCATTCGCGAACTTGCCGAGTAGGTCCGCGACTTTCGCGGCACCGGGAGTTGAGGGAGTAGCCATGAGCTTGGTTTCCTTTCGGTAGGTTTGGTCTTGCTGTTGTTGTACGAGAAGCGTATCACCTCTCGTATGGTCTGTCAAGCGGAGATTCTGGCGCCCTGTGTGAAGAGCAACTGGAACGCCAGGTCGAGGGAGTAACTCGCCCCCCGGACGCTCGCGAGTTCGGGTAGGTCGGTCGCCCAAGTCGAGGCCGGAAGGTGCGACTGCACTGGCGCAATCGCCAGCTCGTACCCCTTCTTCTCCTTGTCCCCGGTCAGGATCAGCGCGAAGTTCCGCACCGCCTGGGCGTCCGCGTTCATGAAGTAGTGGACCTTGTATTGCATCGTGCCCCTGAACGACCCCCAGCCTACGACGACGTACTCGCCGAAGACGAGGATGCGATGCCTCTTGCCTCCGGTTGCGCTGGGAGCGTGCAGCTCCCATGCAACGGCGGTCAGTGTCTCGTTCATGTCGATCCTTTCTTGTTGATGTTGTAGGTATATTGAACCATACCCAGCCGGCCCTGTCAAGCGGCGATCAGACCGTGAATCATCGTGCGACCCCACAGGCTGTTGAGCCATGTGTGTTGAGCCTTCTTGCCGACCAGCGCTTCAATGGCCGGGACCAGCCCCTCGGGCATGTTCCCCTGTCGGATCGGGTCCATGTCGAAGCCGGCCTGCTCCTTGAGCTCTGTGTTGCGCGTGGCGAAGGCATGAGCCTCAACGGCGAACTTGAAGCGGTAAGCCGTCCACTGGGTCAGCTCGTTGGCCAGGAACCCCCAGCCGATGAGGACATAATTGTCCATCACCATGACGCGCCAGTCGTTGCCGTCAACGTCGCTCAGGTGCCAGGCGAACACGGTCTTTTTGTCCATCGGTACTCCTTGGGTCGAAGCAACTGGTTGTTGCTCGCTAGAGACAGTTTACCATCCCTGCCTCGGCAGGTCAAATCAACTCATCCAGCCCACATCTTCACCCTGGTCGATCAGCACCCTGACAGACGCGATCAGACCGCCGTTCTGGGTGCGCTTGCCGACCAGCTCGTCGAGCCAGGTCCGGGTTCCGCCCACAACCTTCTTGGCCTTGGGGAGCACCGTGACGTCGAAGCCGCGGCGTTCGATCCGAGCTGTCTCCCAGACCGCGAAGGCTCGGGCCTTCTCGGGCGTGTCGAACTTGCAGACCTTGTAAGTCAGGTTCTCGGCGGTGCGCCCCTTGTCGACCGCGACGTAGACGTCAACCCACATGATCCGGTAGACCTGAGCGCTGGCGCCTGGTTGCCAGTTGCGGCCGACGAGCGCCCACGCGATAGCGGTCAGGCCGGTGAGGTCGTCGTTCATGCCAGCACCTTTCCGCGCGCCCTAGCCATCTGGTACAGGACGCCCAACTCCTCAACGAGCTCGTTGGGATGAGTGGAGCACAGCCGAAAGTCGGTGCTCTCCAAGTCCTTGACAACGTACTTTCGCGGGGAGACATGCAGGGTGTAGCCCATCTGCTCCAGCGCCGTGGTCGTCATCACGCCAGCAGCGCGCGCTTGAGCCGCCGAGTGGTGCCGGGACACGAACCAGTCGAAGGGACCGGCCCCCAGAGGGCCGGTGCCCACGATGGAGAGTTTGTCGATGAGCATGAGCCTGGTCTCCAGCCTGTTCCCCAGATGGGCGAGGGACCACACGAAGTAGTCCCCGCCTACGACCTCGGGCGGCATCATGCCGCCACCCCCGGAACGGCGCCGAACATGGCATCAGCCACGCCGGTCACGGCATCGACCACGGCACCCTCGGGGGTCATCGCCAGCCCGGCCAGGGCGAGGCAGCGAGGGTGGATGCACATCCACTTTCGCGCGGTGCGCTTGGAGGGCTGGCCGAGGTGGGAGTGGTAGACGGCTGTGCCGTCTAGGTTCTCGGCAGCCTCGACCTGCTTGGCGCGGTAGGCGGCCATGTAGGTGCTGTTGGCAGCCTTGCACTCGTAGCAGCGGCAGCCGAGCCGGTAGGTGGCAGCGGAGGGCTTCAGCTCCGGGCTCTCATCGTGGGTCCACTTGCGATCGGGGGTCATCATGTTGTGCTCCTTCTTGTTGGTTGTGTTGGGTGTTGCTTTGTTGATACAAGGGTAGCATCTCGGCGGGGGCTGGTCAAGTATGGTTCACCCCAAAACAGGGGACATTTTTGGGGGACACGCCGGCGGACGTCCAGGGCCCTGGGATCCGGGTAAGAATACGAGTTCGTATGGTTACAGCCTGGCCGAGCTCGAGCCGGCAGGTGGGATGACTTCGCCGACTTCAGCCGGAGATCGACGAGTTCCAGCTGGAGACCCAGGAGATCGACGACATCCAGGTTCGTATGGTTACGGGCCGCCGGCGGAGTAGCCGACTTGCCGTGTAAGTAACTCGGGAACTCGAGGTCCTCGAGCTCGCCAGGTGGTAACCATATGAGTTCGTATGGTTACGTCCCAATATTCTGAAGGAGCTCGAACTGGATGTCCGGTCGCGCGCACGAAAAAACCCCCCGATCCCGAAGGATCGAGGGGTTCATCGCAAAGCAGGAAGACCCCGCTCAACGAGAGATGAAAGGAGTAAAGCTCTCTCGGAGCGGGGCCTTCGCGTCGCCCACCACAGCGACGCCCTGTGCTCAAGGCACAGACATCTAGGGGGTCACATGAAGTACGTCAGTACGGCGCCGATGTTGCTGTGCGCCTCGTCAATGACCTCGGGCTCGTCCCACTCCCAACCGTCCGCGGGAGTGTGGCGGTACGTCTGCACCGCCACCTCAAGCCCTTTGTGCCGGTGCTTCAGGACGACGACCATCTGCTCGATGATCGACGGGTCCCCGTCAGCAAACGCCTCGGCCAACCTTCGCGTCGGTATGTCGTCCGGGGACTTCATCTCCCTGACGTAGGCGTCGGTCGTGACCGCTATCCACATCGGTGGCCCAAGTTCCCGTCGCATCTCCATCAAGGTGGCGCCGAGCATGTTTTCGATAGCCTCGCCCCCGTCGAGGACGGCGACGTAGCCCTGTCCCCGTCGGGGCTGGAACAGCACCATCGGGGCGAAGTCGCCCCCGTCGGCCGCGACCTTCTCGCGCGTCGACCGAGCTGGCGCCAGGAGCGCTATGGCCGACGGCTCGTCGGCCTTCATCCGCTTGGTCATCAGTGGTGCCCTCCAGACTCGTGGGCCAGGATGAACTGGCCGAACCGGGCGAGGTCTTCGTCCTCGGCGAGAACGTTGACCATACCGGACAGCGACATGATGACGTCGATGGCGTGCTGGGGGGAGTCCACTTCAGGGATGACCCCTTCCATCATCGCCTGGAACTCCTTGGGCCTGTCCTTGTTCATGCGCCCGACCATGACGAACTCAAGCGCGATGCGGCCGGCCTCGTGCAACGGCAGCGGGTTGCCTTCTCCCTCGTCGTCGTCATCGAGCTCGTTCTCGCCGGAGAGCTCGGCCATGAGCCGGCCGTAGTTCCAGGCCGAGAACTGGACAGCCTCGCGTACTACGTCGGGGATGATGGCGATTGTTCTGGTGATATCAGTGATGTTCATGCCGGACTCCCTTCTGGGGCTGGTGCTGGGATTGGATTGGTTTCGTCGTGGACTCGGATGATGTTAGGGATGGCGTCCCTGTGCTGCATGTAGTGGTGCTTGCAGAACAAGAACACGCCTAGGTCTTTGGTGGTCACTCGGACCATCGCGGCTGCCGGGCAAGTTGCTTCACAGCGGTCGGCCCTGGTGAGCGTTGCCTCTGGCTGAGTGGTGAGCATGGTTTCCATGGTCGTCCTTTCTGGTTGTTGGTGATGGGTGTTTTGGTTGTAGTCCAAGTGTAGCAGCTCCACGGCTGGTGTCAAGTGGTGTGGCGCTTGGCTTCTCGGTACTTCTTTTTGATCGCGGCTCGGCAGACACGGCAGTGTCTGTATCCGTCAGAACCGATATAGGTATTCTCAGATGTTCTCTCATGTCCGTTTCTACAGAGAGAGGGACGTGTTAATGCCTCTCGAGCCCGGCGTTCTTTGCCCGACTTCTCTCTACATGTGCGACAGTGATTGTACCCAGAAGGATCTGTGTAGGTATTCGCAGGCGTGAGTTCGTGGCCCTTCATGCAGAAGTTGGGATCACTTCGTACCAGACCGGGACGACCCGCTGTGATGGCTTGTTGGCGTGCCCGGCGAGTGTTCTCACCCGGGGTTACTGGTTCAAGGTGGTCCGTGTTTACGCAGGCTCTATGAGGGCATGTAGGTCCACCTAGGCAGGTTGGATCGGCGTTGTGACAGATATGGTCCAAAACTAGACCTTCTGCTACGGGTCCGACGAGAGATGTGTAGACGACGACATGTACTCTTAGGGTACGCGCATTGCCATCAATGTTCTCTGAGACAATACCGTACCCTCGGCGTTTGTACCCTTGGAACATAAGACATCCGTGTTCGTTCGGAATGCTGCGCGCTAGAATGCGAACATGGGGTGGTATTGCCATAGTCATCTCCGTTCTGTAGTTAGTAGAAGGTGTATCCTCCGCGCGAGGGCCAGCAGACCCTTACCGGGCACTTCTCGTCCTTTGAAAGACGAGCGCCGCCGAGGGCCACGTTCACACCGGGCCTTAGGAGAGTTCTTCCCGGGTCAGGCGCTCCCCGCGCGGAGGAAGTTTATTGGTCTTGCTTGGTATGTCTCAAGCGTACCACGCCCGAGACAGTGGGTCAAACTAGGTCAGCTGGTGGCTCGACCCACGGTCGAGCGCCGACCAGTGGGTGGACGATGCGCTGTACATCCTCGCGAACTGCCCTGAACTGAAGCATCGCTTCGTCGGTGCCGCACGCCGAGCAGACCTCGATTGAGCCGAGCTCGGTGTACCGGGAGAGCGCGCCAGGGTACTCCCCTGGCCGCTCGTCCGTTGGGACAAAATGCCCACACCGAGGACAGATCAAGTTGATCGGCCCTCCATCATTGTTTCCCATTCCTAATCCTTCCATGTCCTTCCGCCACATATGTCTGCAACGGTCGCCTTCTTTATTCCTGTTAGTTCTGATATCTCTCGATATGAACGGCCCTCGGTTCGGAGGCGCTTGACTTCATTCGCTTGGTCGAGAGTGATGACGGTTTTACCGTGGCGCTCTCCTCGTGCGCTACGGCCACGGCTCACCCGGTCGCGCACGTTGTCGGGCTTTGTCCCTGGCCGGAGGTGGCTTGGGTTGCAACATGCTGGCTGGTCGCAGGAGTGGAGTACCTCTAGTCCATCGGGTACGGGTGTTCCGTTGGACAACTCCCACGCGACGCGGTGTGCGCCGACCTTGTTCTTATGTCCATATCGGACCTGCCCGTAGCCAGCTCGGTTCAGGGTTCTGGTCCAGGGCCAGCAGGCGTTGTTGCCTCCGCTCTTATCTACCCATGACCAGAACCATTCATCGAATGGAATCCATGGCGGACGATTGCGGTGACCCGTCAACCGTCGCTTAGTCATTGTTGCCGATCGCATCCTCGACGGTATCGACCACGATGAGGATGGTCGCATGGTCGATACCTTCGCCGTCCATCGCGAGCATGAACGATTCGCGCATGTCCTCCCATGCCACGATGGTCTGTTGCTCGAACTTGCCCGGACCTTCTTGGAGCTCGAACTCTAGTTCCTCCCCGTCCATGACCTCGGGGACGAGGACGATGACGGATTCGTCGTAGCCTTGGTACGCGCCGGTTGCCGTGTCAAAGATGATCTTGTTCATGTCAGCTCACATCCTTTCGGTTCAGTTCCTCGACGGTGCGGTTCAGTTCCTTCACCGCAAGTGCCACGCGGCGGAAGGCGCTGTCCAGTGCCGGCGAGGTCTCGTTGGTCCACTCGCCCGTGTCGTGGTCCCACACGACGCCCTCAAGGGTGTCGTGCAGTACCGCTTGGTCGATGTCGAAGCCGACCACTTCGCCGTCCTCCACGGTGCCGATGACCGCGATGTAGATTTCTTGGATTGCCATTTCAGTTTCCTTTCGGTTGGTGTTGTTGGTACAAGTGTAGCCGCTCCGGCGGGGGCTGTCAACTCCCGCCGGCAGATTGGTCAGTTTTCGATCTCGTCGATGAAGATGGGCTGTGTCCCCAGCAGAGCTGGGTCGATCAGCCTGGCTTCGTCCACGAAGATGGGCCGGCCTTCCTCGCTTCCCAGCTCCGGCTCCAAGTCGGTGTCGAAGGCGTAGGTCGAGGCGACCGGCATGTCGTCCTCGCGGTCGAGCGAGTACACGTCGATGACGAGTCCCTCGTCCGTGGCGATGATGACGATTGATGCGGCTGGCCGGCCCGGCCCGAGGTTGACGGTGAGCCAGGCGTTGTCGCGATGGTTCGGCCCGTCGAAGGTGATGGTGGCGTCGTTGTCGATGCTGTCTCCGAGTGCGATGTTCATGCGGTTCCTTTCGGGTTGTGTTGATGTTGTTGGTAGAAGCGTACCACGGTGGGCCAGCTCGGTCAAGCCGGCCCACCGGGTAGGTCACGCGATCTGGTCGGCCACGAACGCAGCGGCAGTCGCAGCGAAGGGCCTCGGGTAGCCCTTGAACCCCTTGTCCCACTCGCTCTCCTGGCAGGCGGCGAGCACGGCTGCACGGGCAAGCGCGGCCGAGAGGGTCGGGAAGTCCTCGGTCCAGTCGTTCGCGACGCCGTCGTTCCAGCGGAGCTGGAAGGCGGTGATCCCCTTGGTGATCGTGACAGCGACGCTGCCGTTGAAGGCAGGCGTGAGGTCGGCTTGGTTCTTGTTCATGGTTCCTCCTGGTTGTAGTGGTTGTGTTTGTCGTACAGGACAATGGTAGCACACTGGGCCGGAGTCGGTCAAGCCCGACCCAGTGTGCCGTAGGTCACGCAGCGACCCAGTCGCCATCGCGCCAGAGCAGGTTGCCCTTGGCGGTGACTTGCGGGTGCTGCTCGGGACCCGTGGCTTCGCGCCCGTCAGGCATACGGAACAGGACTCGTCCCGGCTTCGCCATCTTGTTGTTCTGGGCAACCTCGATGAGGTAGCCGATAGCCAGCTCCCAGTTGGATGAGCCGAGCGCCTCATGCTGCCCGTGCGAGGTCAAGTACCACGCCGGCAGATTGACACATCCCCACATGGACAGCGCCTCCACGATGCGCGGCTGCTCCATGTAGTACGCCGTCGTGGACGTGGGACGGATGTACGGCTGCCCGCCGCGACCGTCATCTTCGATGACGGCGATGCGCTTGCCGTTCTCGTACAGGGACGCGGTGTACGCGCCGCTGATCAGGGTCTTGACGTTCTTGACTGTGAAGGTCATTTCGGTTCCTCTCGGTTGTTGGTGTTGGTACAAGGATAGCACGGTAGGCCGGCCCGGTCAAGCCGGCCCACCGGGCGGGTCAGTTGGCGTTCGCCGGGGTCCAGACGAACAGGTGCGCCCGGTTGGTTTCGTTCATCTGTCCCTGAGTCTCCGCCTACGCATTCGTTCCCTAGTGCTGGCTCTAACTTTTTCCCGGTACTCGGGGTCGCTAGCGCGACGCAGTTTTCTGCGCAGGTTGTCTCTTTCATTTGCGCAAGCGCGACACTCTCCGTCAGGACGCCGAGCGCGCTCAGGTCCGTGCGGGCACGGCGGTAGCCCGAGGTCGAGGCGTTTGTGACACGAACCGCACAGTGGCGTGTATGCACTTAGGTCATCGGTGTATGGGCGTCCACGGCGGTCCCGCCATTTAGGCTCTCCGATGAGCGCCCAGTCGTGGGCCGCGTCCCCACAATGCTCGCATGTTTGGTCAGCCGCGCGACCGCGCGCCTTTCGTAACCGCATGTGGATAGCAATGTACCCAGGCACCTTGTCCATCATCACATTGCCGTCGCTGGGTTCCACTCAAACAGATGGCGGGCGTCAAACTTGCCCCCGCAGCACCGCGAGCAGGCGATCTGCTGGCGGCGGTGTCGCTGCACCTGGCGCTTGCAGGTGGGGCAGGTGCCCACCCACGGCTTGGCGAGCGCCGGAGCGTCGTCGCTCGGGCTCCAGCAGCGGTCGCCGGAGCAGCCGATGCTGCGGGCGACCCGCTTCCACTCGCGCCCGTGACCAGCGGCGTGGCCGGCGAGGGCATGAGCGATTTCGTGCAAAACGATGTTGCGGACCTCGGACTCGGCCCAGTTCACCATGAGCGCGCGGCTCAGGGTGATCTTCGGCTTCCCTGTCCGGGAGCCGTAGTGGCAGGCGCCAGCTCGGCGAACTGCGCGGTCGAACTCGAAGTCCCAGCGGTGCAGGCCGTGCTCGTTCATCAGCGAGCGAGCGAGTCGCTCCACAGCGATTAGTTCCATGAGGGTCTCCTGACGGTGTTGGTTTGGTTGTTGTTGTCGTACAAGTACCAGTTTAGCCGACGTCGGTCGCAGAGTCAAGCCAGCCGGTCAGGCAATCTTGCGCCAGACCGGGCCGCCTTGCCGGCCCAGGGTGACCTCGGCATCCGGGTAGACGTCCGTGACATCGTCCAGCTGGCCGATCCAGACGGTGACGGTGAAGGCGTCAGACATGGCGGGCAGGTCGGCTCCCCAATAGTCCAAGCAGAAGTGCGTGTTGAAGTACCCAGCGGTCCAAGCGATCAGGACGTCGCGCTTGGTGGCAAAGTGACGGACGTCGGTGCCCTCGGGGTTGGCGAGGTTGTGGTCGGTGATTTGTGCGGTCCAGCTCATGGGGTTCCTTCCGGTTGTTGTTGTTGGTACAAGGATAGCATCCCGATCCGGTGCCGGTCAAGCCGGCAGAGTGTGGCGTACATCACAGGGGTAAACGTTTACGTTTTGGCTCGAACTGCCGAGGGTCGGTAACCATACGGCTTCGTATGGTTACAACCTGGTGGGATCCAGGGTTGTTGGAAAGCTGTTGGATTTCTGTTGGATCGCCGGTCGCGCACATGCGGGCACGCAAAAGACCCCCTCGATCCGGTTGGATCGGGGGGGTCTTGAGGTTGAGCTGGGTCAGCGCTGCTGTGCAGCGGCTGGGTAGTCGCTGGTGTTCTCGGGAACGAACACCGTCTGACCCGTGTAGGACGAGCCTACGGAGAACCCGTCGCGGTTGCCGGCTTGGCCGACCACGAGCAGGAGAACTACAGCCGCGACCGCGGCCAGTGCGAGACTTACCTTCTGGATACTCATAATGCTGATTGTACCTTTCTGTTGATGGTGCTTTTACCCGTCGCCATTTGGAGCCGGGGGTCTATCGAGACAAGTGTAATCCCCGTCGGGTCACCTTGTCAAGTCAGGAGCCTTGGGCCTCGGCCCACCTTTGTTCCGTGATCGTACTCCAAGGCCGGCCCTGGGAGTCGACCAGCTCGGTCTTGGAGGTCCAGTGCCAGTTGTCATAGGCGCACTGGTAGAACCGTACCGGGTTGTTGTTGCCGTGCTTGCTGACCGCCTTGTGGTGCAGCACTTCCGCCTCGGCTTGGGTCTTTGCCCGCAGTTTGCCGCAGGGGCAATGGGCCAGGATATTGGAGACGAGTTTAGGGTTGAGTCCCCGTCGGGACATGGGTCGGTGGGACATGAGAACTCACTGGATTCCTTTCGGGTCGTGTTGGATATTTGGGTAAAGCCTAGCACGGTGGGCCGGCCCGGTCAAGGGCCGGCTTCCCGTCGGTATCAGACGAGCTGCCTCGCGTTGTCGAGCAGGCCGGCCAGCACGGGAGCAACGTCGCCGCTGTCAGCGGCGAGCAGTTCGTCCAGGTTCGCCAGCACGAAGTCGTGCAGGTTCCGAGCCTTGTTGGCGTTGAACCGCGGCGCCGGCTCGGTTGCCAGCCGGATGCCGGCGTCGGCGCTCGGGCCGGCGTAGAGGGTGAACCGGCGCGTGATGAAGCCAGAGTCCGTGCGAACCTCGCGGTTCAGGACGGTCTGGAACCGCTTGCGATCCTTGTCGTGCGAGGTTGTCAGCGCGAGCTGGACAGTGCCGGCGTCGTAGGTGCCCTCGTCCACGCGCTGGGTCGTGACGAAGACGGTCGTGATCTCGCGGCGCTTCGGGTCGATCAGGTTGTCGGTGGTGATCATTGTGTTCCTTTCGGGTTGTTGTTGATGTTGTAGGTCAAGTATAGCATCTTGCTTCCCGTCGGTCAAGTCACCACGGGTAGGTCGCTAGGACCAGGACGATCCAGCCGGCGAGCGCGACCAGACAAGCGGCCACGATCAGGAAGTTGTGGTCGCCGCCGTCGCTCACATCTGGTCCGCGTGTGCGGCGAGCGCCGCCGTCTCGGCCGCGCCGTCGAGCGCCACCTCCAGCTCGGTTTCGGAGAGGTACACGTCCTCGCCCTTGACCACGCAGTAGAACGACGCGGCGTTGCCGTAGCAAACCGCCCAAACCTTGCGCCAGCGAGTCTCGCTCCCCAGCCGGACCCAGTAGCGGGTCGCCAGTTTCGGCCCGTAGCCCGTCGCGCTGCGGACGTAGGGTGCGACCGCGTCGGCCTTAGCCTCGCGGATGTTGCCGTATCGGAGTGGCATGTTGTTTCCTTTCGGGTCGGTTGTTGTTGTTGGTACAAGTCTCTCACACTGGGCCGGCCCTGTCAAGCCGGCCCAGTGTGGCGTGGGTCACATATCGGTCCAGCCGTCGAACCACGGACCCATGCGATCAGTGTGAGCCTGTGCAGCCGGACCTTTCGCGGTCGAGGAGCTGGTCTCGGGATCGTTGCAATGTGCCATCGCTTCCTCTTTCGTGAGGCCGACGGCGACCAGGGCCGCCTCGTGCTCCTCGTTGAAGTAGTACCTGATGACCTTGTACTTGCCTCGCATGATGTTCCTTGCCATGATCTTCCTCTCGGGTTGTTGGTAGTCCAAGGGTAGCATGGCCGGCCGGGTCGTGTCAACCCGGCCGGCCATGATGGATCAGGCTTCCTCGGCCAGCGCCAGCCGGACGAAGCCGCCGAAGCCGTTGGCGTAACTCTCGAGGTAGATCGAAGCCTCGCCGTTTCGCTCGAGCTGGGCCAGCAGGTCAGCGCGTCCCTCGTAGTTGCGGAAGGATTCCACAAGCGCCTGATCGGAGTAGAAGGCTTCGTCAATGTACTCGGAATCGGAGTCGAGCTGGAACTCGGCCTCGTCGATGAGCGCCGCGATGGCGGTCTCGGGCGAAGCTTCAAACGACTCCGCGTCGGACTCGGAGAGATATCCGGGCATGTTCGTGGTGATGGTGTAGAGGTTCATGCGATTCCCTTTCGGTTGGTGTTGATGTTGTAGGTACAGCATAGCATCCCCGTCGGCTCCCGGTCAAGTCGAGGAGCTGTGGCCTGCGTCACATCGGGTCGAGCCGGTCGCGCATGTATACGTGCGAGGGAAGCGCCGGCCGGAGCCGGCGCTTCCCGTCGCGTCACCAGGCGACGTCGGTCCAGTCGTCGCCCATCAGGTCTTCGACCGTGACCGTACCGCCGTCGATGGCGCCGGTCGGCACGTCGAACGTCGCGGCGTACTTCGCCGTCCCGCCCGGTTGGACGGTCGTCGAAGCGCCGTCCGCGTCGTACTCGTTCACGATGAACGACTCCTCGTACACAGTTCCATCGGTCCCGTTGAAGTAGAAGAACAGGTCCATGAAGGCGTCGGCGTTCCGGTCGGTCCCGTTGTACGTCGCCGTCCACTCGACGCTGACGTACTGGCCGGCGGCGTCCTCGTTGTACGGATTCCAGCTCTGCACTTGGGCGTCGCTAACCTCCTTCACGCTCGTGACCGTGACGGTCCAGTCATCGACCGTGAAGGCCTCGCCCACGACGGCGGTGCCGTCGCTCTGGTCGAGCGTCGGCTGCGGCTCGGGCGTCGGACTCGAGCTCGCCGACTCGACTCCCTCGCAGGATGCGAAGTTCTCCTCGGAGACTATCTGGATGGCTTCCTTCTTGGAGCCCTCGGGGATGTCGGCGGGGTCTACGCCCGTGTCCTCCCACATCGTGTCGTCGGTTTCGCCGCCCATTGCCACGACCATGTCGGTCAGTGCCTCGGGCGTGTCGATGCCGAACAGCTCGAGCGCGGCGCATTCTTCCTGCAACTCTGCGGCAGGCATGGCTGCCTGGTGCGCCTTGGAGTCGGCGCGGACCTCGTCCTGCCATGTGGCAGCGGATGAACAGGCGGTCAGCGCAAGCGCGCCGGCCAGGATGCTGGCAGCGATGCCAGCCTTACGGGTTGAAGTCTTCAAGGCGTGAGCCTTTCTGTGAGTTGGTGCTGATGGATGTTGTTGGTCTTACGGGTCAAGCATACCACGGGGAGCCGAGCTGGTCAAGCCGAGCTCCTCGTGCGTACATGCGCGACCGGCGAGCGCCGGCCTGCAGGACGGCGAGCCGGCATTCCAGCTCGCCGTCCTGGCAGGTCAGGCGTTGCTTCCCGTCCGGGTAATGGACGTGACCTCAAACTCGGGGACGGTAGTTCCGCCGCCACTCTGCGTGGCGTAGGAGTAGGAGCCTGTCACGATGACCTTGGCCTTGAAGGTATCGTCCTCGATCAAGTCCTCGAAGGTATCCGAGTCGCCGCTGAGGTAGGCGTTCTCGCCGTCGAGAATGTAACTGTCGCCCTCAGGTCCGTTGCTGACATAGGCGCGCAAGGCGTCCAGACCAGTCGCGGAATCGTACTGTGCGACTTCGCCGTAGATGACGTAGCCCTCGCCAATGTGACCGTCTGGGTCGCGGACGATCTTGGCGAACTCGCGGTCGCTGACCGTCTCGTAGGTGACTGGCTTCGGCTCGGGCGTCGGCTCGGGCTCCGGGGTCACGACAGGCTCGGGTGACGGCGTGGGCTTCGGTGTCGGCGTGATGGGAGCCGGCGGCGTGTAGGGGATCGGAGTGACCACGACGGGAGCCGGTTCGGCATCGGCAGATGTGCAGGCGGTCAGCGCGAACGCGCCGACCAGGATGCTGGCAACGATGCCAGCCGTGCGGAGTGAAGTGTTCAAGGCGTGAGCCTTTCTGTGAGTTGGTGCTGGTGATGTTGGGGAGGCTTCCCCGTCGTACAGGTAAAGCGTACCACACTGACAGCCAGTGTCAAGCTGGCGTATCTCGTGCGTACATGCGCGACCGGCGTATGCTGGCCAGGAGAACGGGGGCCGGCGAACCGGCCCCCGTTCTGGTAGGTCAGACAGTCACGCCGGCCGGCGAGTTGGCGGCGATGAAGGCTTCGGCGTCAGCCGTGTATGCCGGGCAGAAGGCCTCGATGGCAGCGCCGATGATGAAGCCAACCTCGAACGGGTCCACGCCGGCATCCACGCCGGTCGTAATCTCGTCCTCGATGGTGAAGCCGGCGTCCAGGTTCGTGCAGACCTCGTAACCCAAGTCCACCAGCATGGCCTCGTCGGCCGCGGGCAGCGGGTAGAACGCCAGCTCGTAGGCGTCCACGAACGCCTGCTCGTCGGCGGTGAAGCCGCTGGGAGCCGTGCGGTCCTGCGGCGCCTGCTGCGTCGCGGAGGGTGCCTCGGTGGGCGTGGTGCCTGACGTGCAGGCGGACAGGGCGAACACGGCGACGACGGCGACTGCCGCGGCGCCGATGGAGCGGGTGCGATTACGCATGAGTGGTCCTTTCGGTTGGTCGTGCTGATGGTGTTGGGGAGGCTTCCCCGGCCTTACGAGTACAAGTCTCCCACACTGGGCCGGCCCTGTCAAGCCGACCCAGTGTGGCGTAGGTCACAGCATGTAGGTCAGCATCGCGGGCACGATGAGGTGCCCGTACTTCGCCTCGGCCTCGGCCTCGGTCAGCAGGCCGACCAGGCGGGCGTCGGCCAGCTCGATGTCGCGCTCCCGACGAACGCCGGCCGGCGTGACCCAGCCGAGCGCCACGGCGGCAAACTCCGCGTCGTACAGGATGACGGCAAGTTCGCCGCGTGAGGACTCCGAGAGTCCGACGACTGCTATCTCGCGCTGCTCCGGCGTCGAGAGCTGGCGGGCGAGGATCATCGCGAGCGCGTTGGACGAGCCGGCACCTACGGTATTGCTGGTGGCGTGAGCCATGTTGCACCCCTTTCCTGGGGATCGGTTGTTGTTGTTGGTCGTACAGGGTCAAGCGTACCAGATCACTCCGCGTCGGTCAAGTCGTGCGAGTGGCTGCCGTCGTTGTGGTCGTGCTCGGCGTGCGGCTCGGTCGCGGTCGGGTCGGCGCAGTTGAACGTCAGCCAGTCTTCGGCGTCGCGGTACTCGAGCTGGTCACGTGCGCGACCGGCGTTCACCAAGTCGGCGAAGGCGTCGGAGTCCCCGGCGTGGAGCATGTCGCAGGCGTGCTGTTGGCCGGCCGGCGTCATGCTTCCCCAGCTCTCGACCAGCCACGCCGGTACGGGCGGCGGTGCCGTCGGTGCCGGCGTCGGCTCGTATGTATGCGCGACCGGCGTCGCCGCGGACCCGCAGCCGCCGAGCGCCAGGAGACTGGCGCCGACGGCGACGGCGAGCCGCCCGGTCACGCTGTGACCGAGTCGGCGTCGCGGACGAGCATGACCGCCGCTTGGAACGCGGTGATCCCCCGCCTGCCATCGGGCATCGTCCGCACATGGGGGAAGAAGTCCGCCGGGTCGAGCTCGGTTGGGAATGTCACCAGCCGGTCCCACGTTGCGAGTCGCGGCGTGGGGAAGGTTGAGGTTTCCATTGTCGTTTCCTTTCGGTTGTTGTTGGGTTGTGATTACATCATAGCACGGGGAGCCGAGCCTGTCAAGCCCGGCTCCCCGTCCACGTCAGGCGTCCCAGGACTCCACGAACGGATGGAGCTGGAGAATCTCGATGGCGGTTTGCGCCGTGATTCCCACCTCGCCGATATCCGTCTCCCGCAGGAAGCGGTCGGCGGGCAGCATGTTGAGCCCGTAGGGGAGCGGGATTACCAGGTCCCAGTCTCCGAAGGCTGCCGCGTCCAGCGCGGCATCGGCCACGCCGGCATAGGCCGCCGGGAGCGGAGGATAAAACCCGCCCTGGAGATGAGCGACGAGCGCCGTGCGCCGGTCGATGGCACCTTCGGCGGCAGCCTCGGCGAGTCCGGCGGAGTACGTGTATCCCATGAACTTTCCTTTCGGTTGGTCTTGCTGTTGTTGTTGTGGGTCAAGCGTACCGCACTAACGGTTGCCTGTCAAGTCTGCATGGATTCCCATAGGGCGACGGCGGTTCGGCGTCCCTCGCAGACTAGGCACCTACGGCGCGTCCAGCCTCGCCCGGTCTTGGATTCTTGGTAGAGTCCTTCGATTCGGGGATGACCTTTCCTACAGGCTGCCCGGCGTTCGCCGGCCAGCTCGGCGTTTCTTTTCGGAGGCACTACCTGGAGATGGTCCGGTCGCACACATAGGGTCGTCAGGCATACGTGATCCACCTCTAGCCCTTCGGGGATAGGACCGACTAACAACTCCCAGGCTGCCCTATGGGCACCTACGGGCGGTTCATAGGATTCCAGTTGGAACCGTCCATATTCCTTATCGTCGGTCTTATCGACGTGGCGCTCGAATAGTTCCAGCCGGTCTCGGCGCTTGTACGTCGTGGGCCGCGCCTTTGGGACACGTTTTTCCCGTCGCCTTTCGGCCCGACAAGCGCGGCAGGATCGCCAGCCGCGCTTGTCGGTGCGCCACTCGCTCGGGTCGTGGCCGCGCTGGCACGGGTCCACGGTCAGGCGGCTACCTCGGCCAGTTCGGCAGCCTCGGCCGGCGTAATCTCGCGCGAGCCGTAGTTGCCGCTGGCTAATCTTGGTGCTACGTAATCCTGCATCGTCCATCCGGCCACGTCCACGCCGAGCACCAGGACGGCGTACTCGCCGTTCGGATGCACGACGGCGACCGCGCCGTAGTTGTGCGGCGTATAGCGTTCGATGGTACGGGTCAAGCGGTGAACGTCGGTCCCCTCGGGGACGGAGACGATGGCGTAGCGGATCATTGGGATCCCCTTTCGGTTGTTGTTGTTGGGTCAAGGCTAGCAGGTTCGCGTCGGCCGGTCAAGCCTACCGCGGGACGCGGGCCGGCGCCGAAGCGCCAGCCCGCGAGCGGTCAGTCGCAATTCCCACAGGCGCCGGTCTGCAAACCGACCGCTTCCCAGCAGAACGGGCACGGGTCGCCATGGCGCTCCGGCTTCTCCCATAGTTCGCGGAGCGCTACGGGCGGGGCTACTACGTAGATCATACTTGCCTCTCTGTGGCGGAACGGTTCCGCTCACAAGTACCATTCTCCGGCATCCGGCTGCCGTTGTCAAGTTGGCAGAGTGTGGCGGCGGTCACACTCGCCGGCTCGGCCAGGCGGGTCCGGTCGCGCGCCGGTCGCGCATGTAGCGCGCTAGTTGCCGGTCATAGTGAACCGAGCAATAACCCATCCGATCCTGGAGCTCGGGACATTCTTTGTAGACACACTTCCCGCGTGAGCCGGCGTAATGTTTCCCTTTTGGCATACCCTAATCATAGCACAAACAAGAAACGCCCGGTCGGTGAGGACCGGGCGTTTCTTGTCGGATCAGAGAATCGTCAGATTCTTCAGGTTCACAGTAATGCATCCGCCAGTCGGTCGCTTCGACTCGCGGGCACTGGGCGTGAGCAGCGCGTCAAAGTCGGCCCGCTTGACCTCACGCCCGTCCACGAAGTAAGCCGTGCGGACGGTTCCGTCTACGACGTAGAGACGTCCGAAGTCCTGCCCCTTGTGGGTCACGATGTACGGATAGACCGCCCACTCGCCCCACTTGAGCGCGCCAGTCTCCCGGTCATTATTGACCGCGAGATTCTTGAACTCCAGCCCGGTATTGACCGTCGCGTGGACACGCTTGGTCAGGACGTGCGCCTTGTGGGCAGCGGCCGGCTTGACCGTGCTCACCCACGCCACGGGCAGGACGCCGACGCCAGGTGCGCCGACCGCCGCGAGGTAAGCCTCGCGTTGGATTCCGATGTGGTCCATGATCTTCCCTTCGGTTGTTGTTGTTCCCCGTCATCCAAGGTATCGGCCGATTCCGGCGAACCTTGAGCGCCTCCCGATGTGACCTAGGCCACACTCGGTTCCGGTGCTTCACCTTGCGGCGTGTCTCCAGTATGAGGCATCGGGAGGCCAGAGTCAAGTCAGCCGGCATGTGTCCTGCGTCACACTCGGCCAGCTCCCGAGCTGGCGCGGGCGGGCCGGCGCGGCCCCGCGTACATGCGCGACCGGCGTGGTGCGGGCGAGCCCGCGGCCGAGCCGGCTGTGATCCAGCTCACATTCGGCGGGACTCAAGTTTCCCCGGAATCGGCCGATACCTTGGATGTAGGGCACGAACAACAACAACAGCAAAGGGGAACGACATGAGGACACACAAGCGGCAGGAGCGCGTGGCCGCAGCGGCCATGCTCGCGGAGCGCGTCGTCGCGATCCAGGAGCGCAAGCGCTCCGGTGCGGCGGGCGGGCACGACAACCGGCCGAAGCGCCAGCGGACACGGGCAACCGTGAAGCGGGCAGCCCTTCAGGGTTGGTGATCCAGCTCACACTGGGCCGGCTTGACACGGCTGGCCTAGTGTGAGAAACTTGTACCACAACAGCAGAGAGGAGCACAGAATGACCTAGCGTAGTCCACCTACGCGCCGTGGTCGCCGGGCTTGGAGATAGGCCGCGACTAGGAACGGGAATCGCCTTTGAGAAAAGGATTCCCCCGCTAGGTGCATGGAAGCCTGGCGGCCGGGAAAGTGTCCGGGACTAAGTTCGCGGGGTCGGGCCGCGACACGGGAGAAGCCTCCCGCCCGCCCTTCGGGGACTAAAGGGGAGGCACCTATCGTCGCGGGTATAGCGGCGGCCCTGCTAGCGGGGGGATAAGCCGCTAGCCTTACCGGCGGGGGGATACCGCCGGGCCTTCACACGGCGGCGTGACCGTGTGGAATCCCCGAGCCGGGACGCCGGCTCGGGGATTCGCCATGTCCGGGCGAACTGGCGCGCGCCCCCGTATACATGCGCGACCGGCGTATGCCCGAGCGGGCGAGCGCCAGGCTCGCGACCGAGCCGGCCGAGTGTGATCCAGCTCACACTCAAGTTCTCCGGGATTCTGCCGATACCTTAGGTGACGGGGAAAAACAACAACAGAGAGGAACGGACATGGCGAACCGCCTCGACATCCTTCGCGAGATCGAGCGTCACGACCCGGACGGTCGCTTCGACCGCGAGCCGACCGCGGCCGACCGCGAGCAGTTCATGTGGTGGGTCATTGCCTGCTACGGCACGGCAGTCTGGAAGGACTACCGTGTGGGTGGTTGGGAGCCGCGCGAGTACGTCTGACCGGAACCGCCCGGCCCCTCACGGGGTCGGGCGGTTCGGCATTACCAACACCAACACCAGGAGGACTAATGGACATCGAATATCCGCCGCCCGGATATTACATATCAGATCGGAACTACGTTATCCGTGTGGTCAGGAATCGAGCTGACACGCGGTCATATGCCGAGAGAATGATTCTCACGGCAGACGATGACGGCTGCGTTATTATTGGCTGGCAATACGAGCCGGGATTAGGTCGGGACTTATTACTTTCGGACCTTTCGATTCCCGAAGTTTCGCGCCGCGTCTGAGCCACGCTCGCAGCGTGAGCTCGGGCCGTCGCGTCCGCGCATACATGCGCGACCGGCGGGGGGGGGAGCCAGGGACCGGCCAGCTCGAGCCCGCGCGTTGCCGGCTTGACAGCGGCGAGCGGATCGGATATGCTTACTACCGTAAGCCCAACATCAACAGGAGGAATTATGATCAACCAGATTCTCGCCCGCCGCGTGAACGGCGCGCCGACGCCCGAGGTCGGCATGGGCGCAACCGTGCTCATGTGGTCCGACCGGCACGCCTGCACCATCGTGGGCGTGACGCACTTCAAGACCGGGCCGCGAGCTGGCACGGTCAAGACCGTGACCGTGCAGCGCGATATCGCGCGGCGGACGGACGGACGCGGTATGTCCGACGCCCAGACCTACGAGTACGAGGCGGACCCGAACGGGTCCATCGGAACGTTCACGTTCCGGGCAAAGACCGGCGCATTCGAGCGCGGCGGATTCGTTCTCGCCATCGGATATCGGAATGAGCATTACGACTATTCGTTCTGATATTGGAAAGGCCCGGCCCGAAAGGGTCGGGCCTTTTGCATTTTCCGGAAATGCATTTCCGGGATTTTCCAGGGCCGGCCCTCGCCGGTCGCGCATGTACGCACATGAGGCGGGTGAGCCCGCCCGAGCCGTGTGAGCCAGCTCACAGCTGGCCGACTTGACAACGGCGCCGCGATGCCGGAGAATTGAACCTGTGAGCGGAACCGTTCCGCCGCAGGAAGGCACCATCATGAGCACCACCTTCGAGGTCCGGGGCGCGAGCCCGAAGCAGGCCGCGTTTCTTGAGCGGCTCCTGGCCGAGCGCGGGCTCGCCAAGGACGCTATCGCGGGGATGACCGCGCGTGCGGCCATCGACCACCTGCTCGCCATGCCGCGCCCGGCAGCCGCGCCTGCCGCCGCTGCGACTCCCGGTTACTATGTAACCGCTGACGGCACCGTCTTCGTGGTCGTCCGCACCAAGGATGGACAGCGGACCTACGCGAAGCGCCTCGACATCCGCGAGGGCGAGGGCGGGCGCAAGTCTGCCGCGTGGGTCTACGCGCCAGGAGCTGGCCGGAACCTCGCCGCCGAGGGACTCGCGCCCCTCACGCCCGCCGAGGCGGGCAGGCTCGGGCACCTGTCGGGCGTGTGTGTAATCTGCGGCCGCGCCCTCGTTGATCCCGCCAGCGTGAAGGCTGGAATTGGACCTGTTTGCGTCCGTAAGCTGGGCTGACCGTACGGTGTAGGGTATGCCCTATGCCGACCCGGAACCCGAGAATCCCGTGCCCGCAAGGGTGCGGGATTCTTTTTTCGTCTAATCACATTCCCCGCCACGCGCGTCGGTGCCTCGGCGCGAGCCCGACTATCGCGGACCTGTGCCGTGTAGGCGACGTGCGCGTATGCGCGACCGGGTGCTGGATGTGGGGGGCGACGTTTCAGGAAGGTGATCCCGAGCGGTATGGCTTAGTGACCAACGCCGTGAGGGATCGGTTCGGTGAACGATACGCGCATCGGCTCGCGCTTATCCTGGACGGCCGGCCGCCCGGCGACCTGAACGCGCTGCACCATTGCGACCGGCCACCGTGCGTTCGGCCGGATCATCTATATGTCGGAACAGATAGGGACAATATGCGCGATATGACCGAGCGCGGTCGACGGCGCGGAACGTTTGCGAGCTGGACTGACGAGCAATGGGCACGGGAGTTTGCGCGTCGTGCCGTTCCGCCCGATGACATCCGTGCCTGCGAGGTATGCGGCACCGCGTTCACGGCACGTCCGCACATGACAACGCGAGCGTGCTCACGAGAATGTGGCCGCACGCTGTCGTGGCGGGCACGCAAGCGCGGCGAGCTCGCGTAGGCGTACATGCGCGACCGGCGTGGCGCGGGCGGGCGGCGAGCCGGCCAGCTCGGCCAGGTCGAGCCGAGTGTGACGGAGGCCACATTCCGGCCGGCTCGGCCAGGTCGAGCCGAGTGTGACGGAGGCCACATTCCGGCCGGCTCAAGTTCCGCCGGATTCTGCCGATACCTTGGGTACGGGGACAAACAACAACAAAGTGGAGGTTCGGACATGAAGATGTCTCACCGGCAGGCGGTCGCGATGGCGTCCGAGATTCTGGGCGTCACGGTCGTGGTGTGCGAGTGGAACCGGGCGATCGACGTCCTGATCGCGGCGCCCGAGGGCTACGTGTTCACGGCGACCGATGAAGCCACCTACGCGGTCTTCGGGTACAACGTCCCCGAGGTGTGGGCGTGGATCGCGGACGCCCTGTCCTACGGGCTGATCGAAGCCTGACCGGAATCGCCCGGACCCGAAAGGGTCCGGGCGTTCTGCGTTCCAGGCCGAGCTGGCGCGCCCGCGCCCCCGCATACATGCGCGACCGGCGAAGTCCCGAACGGGCCGGCGGACGGGCAGGTCAGCTCGCGCCAGGCCGGCGGGCCGCGGGCGCGTATGGTTCGCGGCGGAGCCGGCTGGCTGGGCTGCCGACTTGACAACGCCGACCGAGTGTGAGATGCTTGTTTCTGTACGGGGAACAACAACACAACAGAGGGAGCGACATGGGATTCGACTGGGACGCGAGCGTCTACGCCGAGGTCGAGCGCGAGGCCGCCGACGACGCCCGGTACTTCGGGCTGGACGTGGCTGACGTCGAGTACGACGTCGAGCGCTACACGACGCCCGACTGCCCGTTCTGCGGGCACGAGGAAGTCTTCGTCCTCGCGGACGGCGAGGGCCAGTGGCCCGACCACAGCGAGTGTGTGACGCCGGGCTGCGTAGCGCAGCGCTGACGAACAGGCCCCCCGGAAACGGGGGGCCTTTCGCATGTCCTGGCGGAGCTGGCGCGCCCCCGCATACATGCGCGACCGGCGAGCGTAGGCGGGCGGGCGGACTCAGGTGCGGGCCAGCTCGAGCCGGCGTGACCTGCCGACTTGACAACGGCAGCCGAGTGTGAGATGCTTGTTCTTGTACGGGGGACAACAACAACACAGAGGAGCAGGACATGACCACAGCAGAACTGGTCGAGGGCGTGAAGGCTCACGCGCTGGAGCACTACAACGACGGCGGATGGGATGTCATCGTCGAGTGCTACACGGACGCGGAGATCGCCGAGCACATCGGCAGCCGCGTCACAACCGTGAAGGGCGCGCTCGCGAAGTTCGCGGACGCCGTGAGCATCTGGGCCGACCGTCAGGCGGACGCCCGCAACTCGGCCTTCTGACCGAGCCAGCCCCCCCGGGGAACCGGGGGGGTTTTCGTTTGCCTGGCCGGCGCGCGCCCCCGCATACATGCGCGACCGGCGAGAAGACCGACAGCTCGAGCCGGCACCCAGGCGAGCTCAGCTCGGACGTGCGTATGGTTCGCGGCGGACCCTTCGGACCTAGCGGCCCCTTCGGTCCCTGTGATCCAGGTCACATTCAAGTTCCGCCAGAATCTGCCGATACCTTGGATGTACGGGGTAATAACTTCACAGCGGAGGGGAGGTGATTTAGATGATCATCATCGTCATGAAGGACGGAACTTCGTTCCGGTTCCGCGACGAGGCCACAGCCTGGCGCTTCGCCGAGGCCAACGCCGACCTGATCGACTTCTGATCAGGCCAACCGCCCGATCCCGGTAGCGCGGGGTCGGGCGGTTTCGTCGTTTCAGGACCGAGCTGGCAGCGGTGCGCCTTCGCAGCAATTTGCGCGGAAGCCACAGGCGGGACAGCGCCAGCGGCATCCGATCGGATCGAACGGCTGCTCGCAGCCGAGGCAAAGTTCCACGCGCCCACGGTACGCCCGCATACATGCGCGACCGGCGAACTCCCGAACGGGCCGGCAGCTGGAGCTCGGCCAGGCGAGCGGGCGCGCGCGTATGGTTTGCGGCGGAGCCGGCCACCTGCCGAGCCGAGTCCGGCGAGTGTGATCCAGGTCACACTCAAGTTCTGTCAGGACCTGCCGATAACTTGGATGTAGGGCAATAACGCCCCACAGAACAACTCAACAGTGGAGGCTAGAGTGGACACCACTCCAGTGAAGCGCGGCCCCGGACGTCCGATCGCTACCGGCCCTTGCATCCGTTGCGGCGGAGACGAGTGGAAGATGCGATGGAAGGAATGCAACGGGACGGGGAAGGTCCTGTCCCGCGCTTGCCGACCGTGCGAGAGGGTCCGGCATCGCGCCCACAAGGCGCGGCAGCGGGCCCGCCGCGCGGCGGACTGAAACCGAAACCGCCCGGTCCCCGAAAGGGGCCGGGCGGTTCGGCGTTCCTGGCCGAGCTGGCGCCGCGGCCGAGCCTCGCCGGTCGCGCATGTATGCGGGCACGCCAGGCCGAGTGCGCGGGTGCCCGAGTGCGGGTGCCGGCCGAGTGTGACCCAGCTCACAAGCCGTCGGCTTGACTTAGACCGCCGAGTCTGGCAAACTTGTAGTTAGTGAGGGAGAGAAACCCCGAGCTGCAAGACCCGGACGCGGCGCTCGCCGCGGGCCGACAAACTCAATAGAGGAGATTCCATGTCGAAGACACTGGAGTTCATGGTCAAGGCCGGCGCGCTCGCTTCGAGTTCGCTCGCGGAGGCAGCGCAAGCGCAGAGTCGTGCGGCTCACGCGATGGCGCTGGGCGACTGGGAAACCGCGAGAGGTTTCCTGGAGGTGGCCGACAGGCACATGGCGGTCGCTGATGCGGCCGATGCCATGTGGGTCGAAGCCGACGCGCTGTGGCAGGAGCAGACGGCAGCCTGATGCAAAGGGCCCCGGAGAAATCCGGGGCCCTTTCGCATGTCCGGGCTCGGCCAGCTCGCGGGCTCGGCCAGGTCCCCGCGTACATGCGCGACCGGCGATGACCCGAACCGACCGAGTTCGCCGAGCCGGCCGAGTCCCGAGCTGCCAGGTCCCGAGCCCGAGCGCGCGCGTATGGTTTCCATGTCCCCCGAAAGTGTCCCCCGTTTGGGCTTGACTTCGCTGCTCCGATGCCTCATACTGGAGACATGGCCGGGGAGATATCCCGGACTGCAAGGCCCGGACCGGCAGCCTGCCGGAACCGACAAACTCAATAGTGAGAGGCTAGGTGAGGGGAATGTATATTCGCCCGAACTTCCCGACCAAGGCGGCTGCAAAGCGCGCCATCGCTAACGGCGAGACCGTTACGGTATTCGAGCCTGGATTCGGGGTCGCCCCCGAGAATGGCACGGGAGCGGTCGAGGGACCTTGGTCCCCCCGGCCACACACTTGGTACGGTCAAGTGGTCATCGAGAATGGCCGCGTGACCAAGATCAAGTGATCCAAGCGAACCGCCCGATCCCGAAAGGGGTCGGGCGGTTTCGTCGTTTCCGGCGCGGACTCGGCCAGCTCGAGCTGCCGCCCCGCGTACATGCGCGACCGGCGACGCCGGCGCCAGCTCGCAGCTGGGCGGGCGCCTGGTGCGGGCGCGCGTATGGTTCGCTGCCGTACACCTGCCGGTCGAGGCCGGCTTGACAACGGCAGCCAGATGTGAGATGCTTGTTTCTGTACGGGGGACAACAACAACACAGAGGAGAACGACATGGCTGACGACCAGAGGGCTTGCGCCGAGTGCGGAACCGTCGAGTGGGTCGAGGACATGCACGATGACGGGGAGAACGACCCGACGTGCTGGGACTGCCATACGGCGTGGCTGAACCGCGAGATGCGGGCGGCGCTCCGCGGATACTCCGCGCACTACGCGGCGCAGATGCGCTGGTACGCGGAGCAGGGACTCGACGCCGAGATGAGTGAGCACGACGAAAGGCTTTGATAGCGCCTTGGTAGAATGGGCCCCGTGAAGAAGCGGGGCCCATTCGCGTTTGACGACCCTCGTTCATGGGTCCGAGACGAAGAAATAGGTTGCCTACTGTGGCAACGTGCCAAGTATTCTAACGGGTACGGACAGATCACTGTCCGTGAGAACGGGCAGCGCGGGACGCGCCTCGTCCATCGCGTCATGTACGAGCGCCTTATCGGCCCGATCCCAGAGGGATATGTTATCGACCACTTGTGCAGCGTCCGAGACTGCGCCGAAATCTCGCACCTGGAAGCCGTCACATATACCGAGAACAACAGACGAGCTTGGGCCCGAAGGTACGGGCCTGCCTGTATCCAAGGCCACCCATGGGAAGGACCGGGCTCCGATGTACGGATCGGCCCGACAGGTCGCCGTACTTGCCGCCACTGCGCCAAGGTGCTGGCTCGGGCGTGGTACCTAAGCAACCGCGCGTAGCCCGCATACATGCGCGACCGGCGAACTCCCGAACGCCGGCGGCGCCAGCTCGAACTGGCACCTGATCCGCCCGGAAGCGAACCTATATGGTTACGGGCAGCCGGATTTGACAGCCGGCCCAGAACCTGCTATGCTGTGGATATCAACAACATCAACAGAAGGGATGAACATCATGGAAACTCCACTGATACTCGTTGATATCGACGGCGTTGCAAACGCCTTCCAGGCAAGAATCCCGCTCGCCGGACACATGCGGTTCGATAAGGCGGGACGTTATACGGTAGTCCTCGACAAGCGGCACCCCGCTTGGTTCGCGGAACTTGAGGCTCGGGCAGAGATGTGCTGGGCAACAATGTGGCAGGCGAAAGCCTCTCACCAGTTCGCTCCCGTCTGCGGGTTCGGACATGACTGGGAGTACGTTGATTTCGACGCCTTCCAGCGCGAGCAGGGCGCTCGCACAGGGGCCGGCGTGGTCGGCTACAAGTGGCCGGGACTCATGGCGGTTATCGGCCAGAATCAGCCCGTCGTCTACATTGACGACGACATGACCTCTGAGCACCACGCTTGGGCGGCGCGGCGGAACGCGCGGGGAATCCCGACGCTGTTTATCCAGCCGAGTCCCGAGCACGGGTACACGCGCCGGCAGCACGAGCAGGTGCTCGCGTTCTTGGAGCGCGTGACCGCCATGCAGCGCATGGACGCGCTCGACCGCGAGCTGGCGGTATCCTGATTTCCCCCAGCCAAGGCCCGTTCCCGTTTGGGAGCGGGCCTTTCTGCTACCCTCAATGAACCGTGATAGTCACGGTTCGACCAGAGGATTCTCATGGCAAAGGCCGGCAAGCCGTTCACAACTCCCCACACATTCTCGACTGCCGCCGAGGCAGCCGGCTTCTACGAAGCCGAGCGGTTTCCAGGCGTGGACTCGCTCCCGCCCGAGGTTGTTGCGTTCCTCGACACCATCGCGGAATACGATCCCGAGGTTGTCTTCAACGTTCAGCCAGCTCACGCCACGCATTACGTCGCATGTGCGCGACCGGCGGATCACCATCCGTGGTTCTTCGCGAAGCCGAGCGGCGTCGTCTTCCAACTCGGCGACAAGCGGAATGTCGAGGCGGTTCTCGATATGTGGGGAACTTCCCAGGTCGATCCCGGAGCCAGGCCGCCAACTCTCGAGACCGACGTATGGTTCGCTCCTTCGGAGCTCGAGGGGCCGGCGGTGGATTTCTGCCTGCGACTTGCTGCACAGTGGGCGGTCGTCAAGGTAGGGTCCACGCATGACAGCCGAGACACAAGAGACCTTCCCGCATACACACGCAGACGGGCAGACCCACACGCACGAGGCTGAGGGCGAGCACGAGCATGAGCAGCCGGCGCCGATCCAGCGCCCGGACTTCGTGCCTGATCCAGCCGTGCAGGCGTACGTCACGACGATCACCGTGGCGCTCGCACACACGGGCGAGGTCGGGCCGCATCAGGTTATCTTCGATCTCACGCGCGCTCTCGAGGGCATGGGCGTTCGCGGCGTCGTGAGTGGGGTGGCCGCGGTCGAACTTCGCGGCGATGGCGGTTTGATCGGGCTTTGATTTCCCGTGTTAGGGTTTACCTCACTACGCCGACGTGGCGAGGAGAGGGACGGGAACATGACCGACAAGCACCAAGGCGAGCGGCTCGCGGATATCGCGAAGCGATACCCCGAGGGATTCCTGAGCTGTCGGGATACCGGGCACACGTGGGCGCCCCGCGAGGCGGCGTGGCTGGCAGACGGGACCATCGAGCGCGTCCTGGCGTGCAGCCAGTGCGATGCCCAGCGGGTTCAGGTTCTCGACGCCAACGGGTATCTCGTCGGGTCGAGGTATCTCTACTCGGAGGGGTACTCCCTGGTGGGCATCGGCCGGCTCGACACTGGCGACCGAGCGTTGCTTCGCAAGACCCACCTCATGCGCCAGCTGGGATAGTCCTCGCCGGTCGCGCATGTATACGGGCTACCCGTCAGGCCGCAGCAGCGGCGAGCGCTAGCTCGCAGCGGCGGCACATGTAGTCGGCATACACGGGGCAGCCGGGCATGGCGCACTTTGTAGGCACTTTGGGTTCACGGAGAACGGCCATGGGAATCACTCTCCTTTCCTTGTGTTGTTGTTAGTACCATTCTGTCACAGACCGTTGGCCGTGTCAAGTTGAACTGGCCGGCAAGTTCCAGGAACGCACGAACGCCCCCGACCGCGTGGTCGAGGGCGTTCGTCGTGCGGGTCGGTCAGGCTACGTTCAGCAGAGCGTAGTGCTGAACCGGAGCCTTGCCCTTGACGCGGAGCAGGTTGTTCCACGTCAGTGCCCACGAGCCTTCGGCTTCGACCGTCACCAGCCCGCTGCTCCACGAGCGGACGATTACCGCTCGGTGGTCGGGCGTGGCGACGAGCACCATGTCGAGCAGCGGCCCTTGCCCTAACGTGCCCTGCGGGCGAACGTACAGGCGTGAGTTTTCCTTTACTGCCATGAACACGTTGTGTTCATGGGGAGCGTCGGTCATCAACTCAAGGTAGAGCCGGCCCTTCTTGGAAACACTTATCTTGCCAGTGATTCCGTCTGCCACCTTGAAGGTGGCACTGTCGTACGGTTTCTTCATTTTGACCCCCTAAGGGTTCTTGGTGTTGATTTTGGGGAGGCTTCCCCGGTCGTACAGTTACCATTTTAGACGAAGGACCGGGCCATGTCAAGTGACACAACCCGGCCAGTTTCGCCCAGCTTCAGCTGGCAGCCGGAGCCAGGAACCTCATCGCGGGTATACCTGCGCGACCGGCGTCGTCGAACTCGACGGTCGGCGCCGGCTCGGCCTCCAGCTCCGACCGTCGGTTCGCCACGTCCGAGAGGATGCCGGAGATCGTCGGGATGCCGCGCTTGCGGAACCTGTTGCGGATCGTGCCGAGACTCGGCAAGTCCTCGCGGGATTTCAGGTAGTCCTCAAAGCCGACCGTCGTGAACTTCGCCGGCTTGGAATCCAGGTACGCCAGCACTGCGCGGTCGAGGTCTTCCTCGGTGAAAGCCTCGGGCCGGTATCCGAGCGCACGCCCTCGCGAGGGTGCGTTCTCCGCGTGGAATCCCGCGAGGATCATCACGTCGTTCCAGGAGTAGTTCGCACCGATCGTCGCCGTAGACGGGTCGGTCGGTGCGCGCCACTTCGCATATTCCAGCGCTCGCATCCAGCCGGTTGCCGGGTCGATACCGTTCTCGATCGCGACCCGGTGAACCGCTGTTGCGGCAGCGCCGATATCCCAGCTCGGTCCAGCGCCTGACTTCGTATCGGGCAAGGTCAAGTCCTTGCACCGCGCCCGGAGCATGGCAATACCGCGCGTGCTCGGCACCAGGCCATGCTCGCGCAGCACTTCGTCGGGCCGGCTTAGTTCGCCACTCTCGTGCCACGCGGCTGCAACGGCGTCGATCTTCTCCTCGTAGGTCAGCGTTCGCTTCCCTTGGAAGAATAGAATCTGGCGGATTCTTTCCCGCGTCAGTCCTACCGTGTCGCCGATCTCTTTGAGGGTTGCACCCTCATCTCGGAGCCGTAAGATTTCCTCGGTCCGAGTGTCAGTTGTCGTTTCCATTTCCGTCCTTCCCCAATGCGGGGACTCCCCGGAGTTTCCGGGGAGTCGGGACCGTCACTCGTCCCTGAGCGCTGCGGCCTTCGCAGTCGCTCGTGTACGGATACGCCGCGGCCGGTTGTCGTGCCCGCCTGCTGCGTGACTCCGCTTGCGTTCCTGGATCGCGATGACGCGCTCCGTCACCATCGCGGCGTGGGCTACGCGCTTCGCGGTCTTGGTGCTCATGTTCGTTCCCTTCTGCGGCGGGACCGTCCCGCTCACAAGAACAACTCTACGGCACGTCCGGCTCGGTGTCAAGCCGACCGACTGTGGGCTGGGCCACACCAGGGCCGGCCCGGTCCTCGCCGGTCGCGCATGTATACGTGAGCTGCGGGGGCCAGGCCGAAGCCCGGCCCCCGCAGGTGTGCTCACGCGGGTAGGTCCACGTCCCACCCGCCGGGCCGGCGTGCGCTAGGCCGCACCGTAGGGCCGGCGGGCCGATAGTGCGCTGCACGGGTGGTGGTGGCGTAGTGCCCACCCCGCGCCACCAGCATGACGCATACCCCACGCTCGGTGACGAACGCGGTGTATGGCCCGGTGGGCGTGGTGTAGGCCGCCGTGGCCCCAAGCCGTGCGGCCATGGTGGCCGCGTAGGCGTGGGCCGGGGTGCCCGGTGCCGTGTGGTGGGCTAGGCCCGCCGCCAGCGTGGTGTAGTGCCGTATGCCGGTGCGTGGCCGGCGTATGGGTGTGTGTGCCATGGTGCGCCCCCTAGGGGTGTAGTGGTGTTGGTAGTTACTATTCTGCCACACTCGGCGGGAGATGTCAAGTCGGCCAGCCGGCGGGAGCGAACCATACGCGAGATCGCCGAACTCGAGCTCCAGCTCCTGGAGACCTGCGCCGTTCGGGAGTTCGCCGGTCGCGCATGTATGCGGGCACCCAAAGAGCCCGGACCCACAAGGGTCCGGGCTCCGGGTCATGGCGTGGCTCACATGGTTATGCCGGCCGACGCGGCGAACGCGGCCAGTGAAGGCCACCACTCGTGCATGAGCGGCGGCAGCGCACCCTCGGCCACCGGGCTATGCATACGAGCGAAGTTCACATGCTCGGGGCCGAAGGCCCGGTCGAGCACAGCCTTCTCGGCCTCGAGCCGGCCGGGGGTGGCGCCTATGCCGATGCGCTTGGGCAGGGCACGGGTCACCAGGGCGAGTGTGTCAGGGCCTACGGTAAGCACGTAGGCGTTGGGCGTGGCGTTCATATGTACCTCCAAGGTACTAGTAGGGGTGTTGGTGTCGTACAGGTACAACTATAGCACACTGGCAAAGGGGTGTCAAGAGCAGGCCGACGCGAGCTGGCCGGCCTCGTCCTCGCCGGTCGCGCATGTATGCGAGCACGCGAGCTCGCCCGAAACGCCGAACCGCCCGACCCCGTGGGGGGCCGGGCGGCGGGCGGGCGGGTCAGCCGTGGTGCGCGGGGACGTACACGGGCTCGGTCCACCAGGACGCGGGCTCGATGTGGATGACCACGGGGCCGGCGGGGTTGTGCGTGACGTGCACGGGGTGGGCGTGCTTCGCTGCGAGGTTCTTCGCAGCGGCCCGCTCGCCTGCGTGGATGGGGCGGGGGGTGGGGGTGGTGGTGCTCATATTGGCCTCCTATGGCCTCCGTGGCGGGACGAGTTTCCCGCTCACAAACTCAACTCTACGGCATCCAGCCGCTCCTGTCAAGCCGACAGGGTGGGCAGGGGCCGAGCATCCAGCTCGGCCTGCTCGGCCGCCGCGGCGCGTCCTCCGAGGATGGACAGGCGCACGGTGTATGCGCCGGACAGCGCCGTCATGGGCAGGAGGAAGTAGAGGGGGACCGTGCTGTTGATAAGGGACTCGATCATGTGTGCCTCTCTGCGGCGGAACCGTTCCGCTCACAAGTACCATTCTCCGGCATCTCGCTGCCGTTGTCAAGTCGGCAGGCTGTGGCCTCGGTCACACTCGCCGGCTCGCCCGAGCTGGCGTACCTGGCGCCGCCCCTCGCCGGTCGCGCATGTACACGGGAGCGCGAGCCCGCCAGGAAACGACGAAGCCCGGACCCTTTCGGGTCCGGGCTCCTCCGGTCAGAACGGCGCGGGACCGAAGTTCCCGGTGAAGGTCTCGCCGGTCCAGCCGGCGCCGGAGGCGACGGGCGCCTCCTCCAGCTCGTCGGCGTCGGGACCGTCCTCGGGCATCCCGTACCAGCGCGCCTCGCGCATACCGTCGCGGTCGATGTCCTCGTACTCGCTGCGTCCCCAGTAGTCGCTCATGTCGCTCCCTCTGTTGTGTTGTTGTTCCCCGTACAAGAACAAGCATCTCACATCCGGCTGCCGTTGTCAAGTCGGCCGCCTCGCCAGGTTCCAGGAGCGAACCATACGCACGCACGAGTTCGCCGAGCTCGAGCTCCAGCTGCCGGCGCTTCGCCGGTCGCGCATGTACACGCGAGCGCGCCAGCTCGCGAGCTGGCCTGGAAACGCGAAACCGCCCGACCCCTTTCGGGATCGGGCGGCTGGCGTGTGGGTCAGGCGCGGACCATCCGCACCTGCGTCGCGAGGAATCCAACTCCCCCGACGATCAGGGCCGCGATGGCAACGCGGTCCGGGATGGCTGCACCTGCGGTGGTCGCGGCGAGCGCGGCGAGCAGGACGACGATGGCGATCGTCGTGATGATGGCGAGCGTGCGGTCCATGTGTTGCTCCTCTGTGTTGTTGTTGTTCCCCGTACAAGAACAAGTTTCTCACATCGGCCCGGTCCTGTCAAGTCGGCCCAGCCGGCTCGGTTCCAGGAGCGAACTATACGCGGGCGCGAGTTCGCCGAGCTCGAGCTCCAGCTGCCGGTCTCGCCGGTCGCGCATGTATGCGAGCGCGCGCCAGCTCGGGAACGCGAAAGGCCCGGCCCCCTTTCGGGAGCCGGGCCTCGGGTCGGTCAGTAGTCCGAGCCCCAGTGTTCCCCGGCGTAAGCCGGGTCCCAGTCGCTGGGCGCGTGCACCGGGTACATCCGGTCGATCCGCTCCTGCCGGTCGAGCCGCTCGCCCCAGTGCTGCTCGCACCGGGGGAAGGACTTGCCCGTGCCCGAGAGGGGCATCCGGTACTCGACCGGGCCAGCGCACTTGCCGTTGTACTGGTCCAGACACTTCATGTCGTTCTCCTCTGTGTTGTTGTTGTTCCCCGTTCTGAGTACAACTCTACGGCATGGGAGGCACCGTGTCAAGTCGGCAGGTTGTGGGCCGCGTCACACTCGCCAGGCTCGGGCGAGCTGGCGCCGAGCGCGCGCCTACGCATACATGCGCGACCGGCGTGACGCGGGCACGCGAGCTCACCTGGAACGCCGAAGGCCCGGCCCCCTTTCGGGACCGGGCCTTCGGCTCAGTCGTCGTCCCCGAACATGCAGTTCATGCACGGGCACGAACACGGGCGGTTGCTGGGGCAGTTGCCCCTGGTGCCGTCGTGGATGCACATGGGTGGTCCTCCTCTCGCGTGTTGGCGTGAGCGAAGGCCCCCGGTTTCCCGGGAGCCTTTGGCCTCAGTGCTGGATGACGACCACCCGGAGGGCTCCGGTGCGGCGCAGCCGCAGGGCCACGGACGTGCGGCCCGCGTACTCGCGGACCTCGGTGACGACTCCCCAGCCGTCCTTGTGCTCCATCTCCAGCCCGACGAACGGGTGGACGAGCGTGGTGTAGGCGTTCATGTTCATGATGTTTCCCTTCTGCGGCGGAACCGTTCCGCTCACAAGAACAAGCATCTCACACTCGGCTGCCCTTGTCAAGTCGGCCAGTTCGCCCGGTTCCAGGAGCGAACCATACGCACGCACGAGCGCAGCCGAGCTCCTGCTACAGCTGGCAGGTCCTCGCCGGTCGCGCATGTATGCGGGGGCGCGAGCCAGCTCGGGACAAACGAAAGCCCCCCGGTTTCCCGGGGGGCTGGACGTTCACCGCGTCGTCAGTCGCGGTTTGGCTTCGGCTTCCTCGCGCTCGGCCATGAAAGCCTCGAAGGACTTCTGGTCGATCTTGACGGCTGCCGCCTTTGCCGTGCGCCCCTGGCGCTTGCGCTGGTCGATGCCTCGCATCGGACTCTCCTCTTTGTTGTTGTTGTTCCCCCGTACAACTACAAGTTTGCCAGAATGGGCAGCCCCTGTCAAGTCAGCTGGCTGTTGCCTACGTCACACTCGGCCGCGTGTCACATGTGCGCGACCGGCGTGTCGTCCTCCTCGTCCGGGCCGGCTAGCCAACTCTCGAGCAGCAAGCCGAGCAGGAGGATGACGGCGATGACGGCGATGACGCCGACTGCGAACACAACCGAAAGGATACGCCTAGTCGTCCTCGAGATCCTCGAGCTCGCGTTCCCATGCTCGGCGCTGGACGTGCAGCAGGAAGGCGGGATCGTCCTCGGTCCACTGTCGTCTCGAGCCGACCGCTCGATGGAGTTTCCGATCCTCGCGCCACTTCTCCCAGCCCTTGTACGCCTCGTCGAGCAATTCTGTGATGGGGTGCCAGACGAAGAGGGCGGCGGCTACTAGGACGAAGCAGAGGAGGAGCCCGAACATCTCGCCACCTCGGCTTACCGCTCGCGGCCTACGTGCCAGGTTTCTTTGAGGGTTTGCCCGATCTCGTCCTCGGACGCGG
>Ga0105091_10000029_pt1 | contig 46927 bp, 53 predicted proteins | sample PPLLak1March2015_FD_87022 | JGI IMG/M metagenome (GOLD analysis project Ga0105091, IMG submission 87022) | Freshwater sediment microbial communities from Prairie Pothole Lake near Jamestown, North Dakota, USA - PPLs Lake P7 Core (1) Depth... | ecosystem: Environmental > Aquatic > Freshwater >... | reverse complement strand
CTGCACCTGTTGATAAGAAAAGATGGAGAATACTTAATCTTAATGATGGGAATTTATATTTTAATTTGTTAACTGATTCCGCATCTGCTGTTTTAAGTTCTCCAATAACCATACAGGGAGATGGATGGGTTCAAGCGCCCTCCATTCGAACGGGAAGAATACGATTCGATCCACCTATACCCGATGATGATACCTTTACTTTTGATGATTACAGAGAAAGGACGTGGATATCTAGTTTTAGTATCAGTGGTGGTGTAAGTGGTCTAGTTTATGGTGCCCAGGAGGGATGGGCAATTAAGACGGGTAAGAAAGTAACTGCAAGTTTTAGAGTTGGAATATCCTCACTTGGTACGGTAGGTGGTGGTGGAGTTCTAATAGATGGCTGTCCGTATATTAATGGTCCTTATACTTCAATCGGATCAGTACTGTGGCAGAATCTTGGTGCAGTTGTGCCAAGTATGTGTTGTTATGTGAATCCCTATTCTCATCTTATTTATCTATATTATCAAAATAATAATAACATGGTCCAATTAATTGGAACTATGTTAGCTACCGGTACATATCTTTACGGAACAATATCGTTCCAAGCCAATCAGTAAGAGGGATATATGCCAATTGTACAAGCGGGTAAGACTTTTACTGCGTTGGACCTTCAGGTTACAGCGGGTAATCTAGCATCGTTCCTACGCGATCATGCGCAGTCGGCTATGGATCTTAAGGTTCAACTCGAATCATGGACCGATGCGGATCTAATCGAATTGGGCCTAACGCAGCCACAAATCGATGCGATTAAGGGATTCTTTATTGGAGATATGCCCGCAATTCACAACCAATTGAATGCATCTACGTGGATTAAGCAATTGGTGGGATTAGGAGTCTAGCATGTCTGTCCTATTCATGGATGGATTCGACCATTACGGTAATAGACGCCATCCCGGTGCTCTGAAGAAGTGGGATCTTGGAGCTACACCTACGGGAGTTCAGGTAACCGCGATAGCTCCCGTGAGGAATGGATCGCATTCACTTAAGATAGCTCCTGGATTTCTTCTCCAGACGCATAAATATGAACCAGCCGCAAGTGGAGTATTGGTGGGATTTGCAATTTATTTCCCCGCAGTGCCGACTACTGGAATTGAGTTAATCGAAATATTGGAGAACGATTTGCGCATTCTCGCATTACGAGTCGATCCTACCTCTAGGAGATTTCAGGTAAGACGCGAGAATAACGAGGTTATGGGGTATGGAACTACTGTAGTTAATATTGGCGTATGGTATTATCTGGAATTTAGATCTTACCTAAATAGAGGCTCGGGAGATGTTAGATTCCGAGTCGATGGAAAAACCGAGATATGGCTAACCAGCGCTGATACGGGTCATAGTGACAGTACGAGAGATCCTGAGACTAGTGATTGTATATGGAATCGTATTAGACTTCGTGGAATTGTACCTGGAGATAACACGATATTCGATGACTTCTATCTCAGTAACTTAAACGGAGAATCTCCATATAATAACTTCTTGGGAATGTGCAGAGTAGAGACTATACTCCCTTCAATCGGAGGCGGAACTATCAATGAATTCGAGGTATTTCCAACAGGTGAAACGGATCATGGTAAACAGGTAGACGAACCGAATCCTAATACCCATGACTACAATATCGCTCCAAAACATCTAATAAGTGACAGTAAACTCTATCTAGATGAAAATTATCACTATCCTCCAATTAAACCACTTAAAATAGTTACGGTTCCATATCCTCCGGATGAGCCATTACTAGAGCGAATCGTTGGTGTGCAGCCTAATCTGTATGTGCAGCGAGACCAGTCCAATAACTTTCATATTAAATCCATGATGATGATACTTGGTGTTACAGACCTATTTCTAGGCCCGGACACCGAAGTAGAAGAGTTCTGGAAATACATTACCCAAATGTTCGAATCAAATCCGGATGGGTCAGTAGAGTGGATGGAAGCTACCGTTAATTCGATAATAGTTGGTTTACGTGCATTTCCTCCTGTTGTGGAGCCCGAATAATGGCCGCATTTCAACGTCAGCCTTCTCCGTTTACTGCTTCTAGTACTGCGCCTGGTATGGCACAGCCTCGTCCACAGGGACAGCAGCCTAGACAGACTCCACAGGGACCGTATTCTGGTAGTCCTAATCCGGGTCGATCTGGATCAGATTCCCGAGGTAGGGTACAGAATCAGGGAAACTACCAGCAGCAACGATACGAGAGTCAGGTCGATCCGATGTTGGATACGATGGCTCAGAATTATGGTCGTGGAGCTGCTCAGGGATTCCAAGACTATGGCGACATTATGGGTCGCTATGGTGATGTTTCAAAAAAGTTTGGGGATTTATCAAGTAATTATAGTGGTGTATCGAGTAAATATGGTGATATTCAGGACCAATATCGTACTCTAGGGGGTCCATCAGGTTATGGTGAATTCGCCAAAACAGGTGGATATTCACCTACAGATATTGCTGGTATGCGCTCTCGTGGTGTATCGCCCATTAGAGCCGCATATAGTAATGCCGAAAGAGAAGTAGGTAGACAGCGTGCATTACAGGGTGGTTACTCCCCTAATGCTACGGCTACATTAGCTAAAATGGCCCGAGAACAGGGTCAAGCAGGTAGTGACGCGGCCACTAATGTGGAAGCTAATCTAGCCGGGATGAAACAACAGGGCAGACTAGCCGGATTACAGGGTCAGGCTGGTGCTATACAAGGTCAGATGGGTGCTGTGGGTGGTCGACTAGACTCTACTCAAGGTCAATCTAATGCGATAGGTGGACAGTTGAACGCCGCGCAGGGACAGGCTGGATTGTATGGTGCTACGCCTGGTATGGCATCTACATTCGGTAATCAGATTCTAAGCGGAACTGGTCAAAGTGGTCAATTCGGTATGAATCTGATGGGTAATGACATTCAGGGTCAGAATCTGCCCGGTCAGTTGGATACCACTACGGGTAAGATTAATGATATCGCTAATATGGCATATCCTTGGATTGATTACTTCGAGAATAGAAATCAGAAGGTTCCTAGCGCAGGTGGTGTGAATGTGCCTATGCCTCCTCCTTATAATCCTACGGTATTTCCAAATCCCCAAGGTGATACAATCATCGACACTCAATTTGGAAGTCCTATAGGTGGGGGATATCAACCAGGATATAATATGGGTAACTCTAATACACCTATTGGCCCGTCTCCAACATTTGGTATACAACAACCACAGGCTCGTAGGCCAGGAATGTTTGGTGTATAATGGCTATTGATGTTAGAGAGTTACGGAAACGAAGTGTACTCGGACAGAGTTCTCCGAATCAATCATCTACTATCAATAAGCCTAAAGCATCTACCATCCCTAGAGTAGACGATTCGGCTCCCCAATTTACTACATCATCGAAGCCAGATACTTCATTAGACTTAGGAGATATCGAAATACTTCGAAGTTTATATGATCCCGAGAGTGAAAATATTAAACGATTTACGGATCTAATTGCTAATAAACCTGAACGGGGTAAACCTAGTCTAGCTCGTACAATAGTGGCTAGTGGAATAGGTCTAAAAGGTGGGGTTAAGGGTGCCGAAGAGGTACTGGGAGCACCCCATGCTAAGGCAATGTCTGATTGGCAGTCTAGCATTGAACCAGCCCAGCAAGCAGCTAATTTGGAACGTCAATCTAATGCTAATGAACGTCAACTACTTGGTAGTATGGTCAATGCTTCAAGAGATCAGCAGAGACTTAAAGAAAGTGCAAGACAGGCAGATGATAAGATTAAGATTCAACAAGATAGACTGAGATTAGATCAATGGAAAGCCGAGGGATATAAATTTAACTTCGATGGTGCCTATGTAATGAGATATAAACAAGACGGAACACTAGAAAATACTGGTATTAGAACTGAGAATCTATCCCAAGCTGATATACTGCATCTTAGAAGTGAATTAGACCTAAATCGTAGTCTGATCATGGCAGATCAGAATAGGATAACTCAACAGATGCCTACTCCTGATGAGAATCTGTCTGAAAATCAGATGATTACTAGAAGACAGACTAAATTACGATCATTAGTGGAAAGTCAAGATCCTAGAATAGCCGCATTAGCTGAAAAGTGGATCGATGAACGAAATGGTCAATATGTTCTGAAAGAGAAACCTCAAGTAACTGGAACATGGTTCTCCGATTCACAAGAAGATGTAGATGAATATAATGAATTACTTCAAATGATTAATCCTAGTCTTAGAGGAACTCCATCATCTGCCGGAACTGCTACTACACGCACTACTTCCTCAAGAGGTAATACTGGTGGAATGGCGGTACCTCAGAATGGTTTAAAATTAGCTCCAGAAGTGGAGAAGCAGAGATCGGAAAATCAGGCCAAGCGTCAGGAAGCAATTGCGTGGTTACAGAGTCAACCAGAACTGGAAGTAACAGAGAGAAATATCCAGATCTATCTTGATAAGACAAAGGCAAAGTAATGCCACAACTTAATCCTGCTGATTTTCCTGATAAGAAGGCACCTGCCACCAATAAGCCTAAGGGTGGTACAACTACTACCTTCTCATTTGATCCTGCACAACTTGATCCGAATGATTTTCCGGATAAGGTTGGAAAACCTGCTACAAAACTGTGGGAACCAACCATAAAGAGAGAATCTACATGGCCTGAGACTATTGCAGCGGGCGCAATGCGTACTGCTCCTGCCGTAGGACTCGGTATGTTGGGTGGACCTAGTATCGTAGGTAATATCGCACTAGGTGGATTGGGCGCTGCAATTGGTGAAGGACTAGCCCAAACCTATGAAATTAACAAGGGTATTCGTACCGAATATAGCCTATCTGAAGGTACTATACAGGCCTTAGCAGGTGCTGTACCTCTAATTGGTAAGTTTCCGGGTGCGAGTGCGCCACTCAAACAATTGATGGCTTATGTAGCCAGAAATGCAGGTCAAGGCGGTCTAGTTAATGCTGCTAGTACTTTCCCGATGCATGTAGCCCAATCGGGTAAGATGGAGCTTCCATCATTTGGTGAATTAGCAGGTAGTACGGCTGTTGGTACAGTAGTTGGTGGTGGAATGGGTGCGGCTGTAGCTGGTGCAGCAAGATATAGAGCGCCTTCCCAGCCTACCGGATTGGGTCGAATTGATGTGAAACCTGATCCATATCCTAGACCCACTCCTGTAAGTCCATTTAAACCAGTTCAACAGCAGGTACCACAAGTTGAGGGACCAGGGATTCAGATGAATCTTCCTGATATGGGTGTTGGGATGCAACAGCCCCAACTACCATTTCCTCCTCGTGGTGTGGGGAATGCGCAACGTATCACAGGGCCGGAACCATATGGACCGTACAGCGAACCTACTCAAGGTGATCTGTTTGAACCAACTAAACAACCTCAGCTAGACTTCGGTGCAAGTAATCCCAATATGTGGGATGAGGCGAATTCTATACCAGTAGAACAATATACTCCCGAAATGCGTAGTAATTTGGCACAATATGGAGTTGAGGAAATTGGTGAAAGGAATGGACGTGTATACTTCTCTAGATCTAGTGATTTGGGTCTAGGAGGACTGAGGACACAGACTCCTGAAGTGAGGGATGTACTACCCCCCAATGAACCATATGGACCTTATGGCCCTCAACAGGGTGAACTTGATCTAGGTAGTCCTGATCCTCTAGTTCAGGGAGGGCAATTAGAACTACCTCAGGCACCAATGCAGAATGTACCTGCTTCTACTGGTAATCTTCCAATTAGACGAGGATTTAGACCTCCTGTAGGTCCGCCTATTCAGCAGCCACCTATTCAGCAGCCGCCTGCTCCTCAGCAGATGTCTCCAGTAGTACCACCTACTGCTCCACAACAGGCTTCTGTTCAGCAGGCTCCTGTTCCACAGCAGACTAGAGTGGCATCTGCGACTGTGACGCAAGCAGATGGGTTCCCAGATATTATTGAATTGCCCGTATTTACGCGTGAACTACGTGACTTCTATGAACGGGCCGGATTTGAAATGTGGACTATGGGTAAGAATGGTCCACGAATGATTAGGAAGGGAACTACTCCTCCAGTTGAAGCACCTCCGGCACCAACCGCGCAGAGGGCAATGAGAGGTGCTGTACCTGAAGGTGCCCAAACTGTTACTCCAGGTATGCAAATTTCATTAAATCAGAGTGACCCTGATTTCGTTCGTAAGAGTACTAATCTAGCTGAAGCAGGATGGAAAATAGTCGAAACCAAGCCAGATGGTACTGCAGTATTTCAGGCTCCTAGTGATAGGGGTGGATCTGACTTCGGAGCTATCATACCGCCGGGTGGGAAGATACAGGGTCCAGCATTTGCTCCTGACGATATGGGTGGTAGTGGTGGTGGTGGATATAAGAGGCCCACATGGAATGAAAGACCTCCAAGACAAGACCTTCATGGAACTGAAGAGATACCTGAATTAGCATTTCAGCCCGATGAGGGAGTAATTTCAAAAAGAGAAAATTGGGAAGAGGCGATGCCCGGAACACCGGGGGATCCTATTACGAGGGAGTTTATTAACGAACAAACTGAAACAGATCCAGCTAAATGGATGAATTATATCGTGGAATTTCATCCTGATTATTCAGGAAGGGCCTTAAGTATCTATTCTGAAACCGACCCCCAAAAGATTGTTGATAATCTTCGTCGTATTAGGGCTGAATATCAGCAAACAAAAATACAATGGAATGAAGCGGCAACTAACCAATCAAGACATAATATTCCTATCCCTGAAGAAGTTAGAGAGGCTCATTCAGGCATCGGCAAACTAAAGGACTTAGCAGAGTCTAAATATGAGCGCGCATCCACACGTCAATTAGGTGGTGGGTATGAAGGTGGTACAGGTGGAGATTATTCCGATCCCCCGAATATACCAGGTAGATTGTACGCACCCACAGATGAGTTAGGTCCACGGGGTGGTGGTGGTAATACAGGACCATTCGGTCAAGATCCTACAAGTGGACCACGAATAGGCGAACCTACTGGTAGAGTGGCTCCGTTTGAACCAAAAGGATTACGAGATTCACTTTCTAGTGATGATTTATTACAGGCCTTAAATTCTCCTAGTATACCTTCTGATGTTCGAGTCCAGATTGAGAATATACTCCGATCTCGTGGAGTAATGCCTAATCCAGAGAATGCGCCTCCTATTGGTGGTCCATTACATCAGGGATGGGATTGGAATAATAGGCCACCATCGGAGGAAATGACTATCCAAGATGCTATCGAAAGACAGCATTACGATGATCTAGCTGACCTAAATAGTTCCAAGAATCCTGAAGAGGCTATGGAGCAACTTCGATATTGGACTGATCAGGAGGCTACGGCGACTACAGAGAATCATGGAGCGGAAGCAGTTGATTATGCACGCTACATGGTGGAACTAGCTAATGAACGTTTTCATGCATTGAATGATGCTAGGATTGCTGGTACTCCAGAACCTGTTAAACCGCAACAGAGTGTGAGAGATCGCGCATGGGAACGTGAGAAGGAATTCGGACCTGAATCGTCTGGACCTCGTGGTATGGCAGATCCACGATTGGATATATCTAATCCCTTGGAGGGACAATTAGAACTACCGTGGTCACGTGGAATTAATGAACTACGTCAGCGAAATGGACTGGATAGTATCGCAAATCAGCGTGCTCAGCAACTACTTACTGAGAATTGGGGAGAGACTGGACAGCCCCAACAGACTAGTATGGAAGGTTCAATGAAAGATGCGGAAATATCGAATTATCTTAATCAGGAGGATGCAACTCCGCCTGAAATGAGGGACTTAGGTGGATGGGGTAGTGAAAAGGGATCAGCCCCAATGATTGCTAATGAGGCAGAACGTGTAAGTGAGAAACTGAAGGGATGGGGATGGGGGCAGGGTAGTAAAAAGCATACCGCACAAGGAGAAACGGGTAATGCATATGTAGATGAAGTGTTGGGTCTATCTAAGGCTGCTACTACTATTGGAGACTATTCGTATACCCTGAAACATGCACTTCCGATGATATTCAGTCCTCATCACCGAGCTGCTCTAATAAGATCAATCAAAGGTGGATGGGATGAGAATATTGCTAATGCGATTTATGCCGAATTGGAACAACTACCATTATTTCAAAAGAGTTTTAATCCTAATACGATGGAATTCAATAAATCCGTTGCTGAACAAGCAGGATTAGATCTGAAGCATTGGGCGGGTAAACTAAATAAGCGAACTGAGCAGAATGGATCTAATTGGTTAGAGAATGGTCAGTTCTTCGGTATACCAGAGAGTGCAGCTACGCGCGCTTATGCTAACTCGTGGGGCCGTATGGTGCGCGGATCGAATCGCGCATTTACCACGATGCGTAACTACATTATGGCCCATCAGACTCAGGGACTATTCGATGCTGGTAGGAATATGGCAATCGAAGCCCATAATACCGGTAGCACTAAGGTAGGAATGTTCGATACACTAACGGGTAATAGAAGACTAGTATCACCCGAGGAAGCAGTTAACTTAAATCCCTACGAGAATTTGGACCTTGCTAAGGATATCGTAGATTTCATGAAGACTGCGTTAGGAGAGGCTCCGTTAAAGGGTCACATTCTACCACATAGAGCTGCTGAATTGAATGTAGAGCATATGGCAAAAGGATTAACTAGGATATTCTTCGCACCTAGACTAGTCGCATCCCGAATGCGCATGTTGAATCCATCCACTTATATTATGGCTCCTCCATTCGTACGTAAGCAATACATGAAGGCAGCTATGTCATCCGCAATATTTTGGTTCGGATTAGCTAAGGCAGCCGAAATGAGTGGTGCTGCTGAGGTTAGTTGGGATCCCGATAGTGCTGACTTTGGTGTAATGAGATTCGGAAATAGACGATTGGACTTTAGTGGCGGATTTAAGCCGTTTCTCGTAGCGATGCACAGATTTTGGCTTAGTGGTGGTTACACATCATCCGCCGATAATCAGTGGCATCGATATGGTGAGGGGTATCAGGCTCAGACCCAATTGGATCAATTACAGCGAGTAGCAGCTAATAAACTTGAACCACTTACTAAATTCGCATACGATTTGCTTAATGCATCCGAGCATCAGAAGTTCCATGTCTATGATAGGACTGCTCAACTATTTCTATCATTGACTGCTCAGGATGCGTATGAAATTCTGACAGGGGATGATCCTAAACATATTGGACTAATGCTACCAATCATGTTCGGAGCAGGAACTCAGATGTATACTCAGGGAGAGACTCCGAGTAGACTAGTTCCCGAAGAGTATGATTGGACGATCACAGGTGGGGGTATGCTGGATCGTGCGAAAGAAGTAGGACAGGGTATTTCGAACTTCTTTGACTAGTCTGTCTGATTAGGATTCTTGTACTTAAGACAAGCAGGACATCCTTTGTTGTAATAGTTGTTTACACAACCACATACAGGACAGTCCCAGTTAGGTTTGGATAGGAACTCCCGAACGCGCGTCCATTCGGCTTCACTGATCTTAGTAGGAGATGCCCCTACCTTCGCATCTGATTCATGCTCATGGAATTGATGTGTAGGTAGGGGTATTCTCATTTCTCCGACTTCCTTTTGGTTAGTTTAGCCCGATAGTAGTTAGTCTGCATCCAGTGTGCTTGACACATGCACCGCTTCAGCCAATCACGTTCTGATTCACGCTTAATCCGGTCAGTGAACGCGCATATGCACTCACGGTGACACATGCAGTTGCATGGAGTACAGTATTCGTGTAGTCCCGTACTACAGTCCTCTGATATCTCATTACTCATCGGTTCTTCCCTGAGTAGTGTCGCCTGAGTTCAGTTACCATGTTCTCTGGCATGACGTAGATGATCTGATTCCCGATTGTCTCAGTTTTAATCATACCCGCCTGATCGAAACTCAGCATAATGTCATCCATTTCCTGAGCTTCTTTGTAGTGTGCCCACATTCGTTTTAGTAACATTGTGCGAGACATCTGATGTGTCTCACGCGCTAATAGTTCCGCCATAATCAGGTTTTTGATGTTCTTCGCTTCCGATAGTCCCTTTTTTCCATGAGTCATTTCCCTCACATTACCCACTAGACGTTCACAGTATTGAATCGCTAGGTTCATGCTATCCGCATCGATGTAAAGCTCAGGACTACGAGCCAATGATAGAAGCATGGCGACCTTCAATACAGAGTCGCCGAATCTATTCATTGTGCCAGTTTCATCTTTCCAGTCCTGAGTCTGCATCTGATCGATGAAATCGTCATACCATCGTTGGTATATCAGACCCGCCTCATTAAAGTAATTCGTTACACCTGACTCTGGTTCAATGTGCGGGATCGTATACTCATCATCTTGAGTCTGTGATGCTAGGGGCCTAAACGGACCTGTGAGCGTGGAGATTTCCTTAAGATAGTCTGTGAGTTCTGAGTATTTGGGAGGATTAATGAGAGGTACAAGAAGAGAATTAGCTCTATTTCTTTTGGACTCAGAAATGACAAAGGTTCGGGCGAAATAACCCCCGTGAATGTCCTTTTTACCGAAGAAGTCATTTGAGTGTGCCTCATTAGTTGCGGTTAACATTGTGATGGTAGGGTCTTTAAGATTGAACTGTTCCATCTTCAGTAGGGAACGCCACTCTCCTATGTTGTACTGTCTGTCGTACAAATCCGTAAGAATGTCCGTAGCAACTTTATCCTCCACAATCGAAGAAGTAAGCTCGCTGCTGCAGATGAATGCGTTGGATTTTGCATTTATTTTACCTCCCGGCTGTGTTTGCGCGGTTCCTAATTCCTTGAGAATACCCTGAATACTCGACCTACCCGAGATGATGCGCGTGTTGTTTACTGCGCGCACTAACTGTTTCGCCATACTGATTGGTGGCCCTTTCTTTAGGCCCGAATCTGCATGGAGCATCACGTAGATGTTCGGATAGAGGTTGTGTATCTGCCGGTCCATCCAAACATTGTCTTTCACAATCGCGGATATGGCGGCTATTCCGGCCCATCTCCAGAAATTGGTGGGTGACTCTAATTCGGAGTGTTGAGATAATAATCTATCCAGCCATGTCATCCCTGTTCCAGTCTCTAAAGTTTCCAGAACTATCATCTGAAAACCTAGAAAGGAATATCATCATCTTTAATTGATTTCATCGCAGCTCGCTCTCGTTCCTCATACATGTTTTCGCGCGCTTCGTAATCAGTTACCTCAAACTGTTCAGTCACGGTTAATGGTCTTACCTTAATCGGAACAATTGGCTCCGTTTTAATCGGCTCCGATACTCCCTTGTATTTCCTTAACTCTTGATAGTTCTCGCCTACCTCGACATCGCACGGTATCTTCAGAAAACGTCTTGGTAGGCTACATGCACTGAAGTTAATAGGACGCTCCATCTCCTTCTTTGCTATGGGAATGAACTCGTCTACGGAGTCTCTTCGTACAGCAAAAAGAAGTGCATCATGCGCTTCGAGAATGATTCTCGCATCTGGTCGTTGCTTTTTAATTCTAATACCAGCAGCTTTGGTATTATCAGTAACAGCTCGTTGGGGTAGATAGGCAAGGGCTTCTCGGAATAACTCATCCCCCCACCTTTCGTAAAATATACGTACACCACCTCGTTCTGCATCGATCCCCCAGGGGAGGGGTGCAATAAGTTGTCTATTTCGTTTGAGACATTCGATGACTTCATGATGGAATACCCTCTGTATTAGTGGTTGACGTGAGTGGAATATCTTCAACGCACGTTCAGCAATTGAATCATCGATCTTAAGTGGAATCTTATACTTCCGTGCTTGAGTATTGAGTTCTGTAGCTGCTCGTCTTGGGCCTGCGCCAAGATGGCCCGCATGACGTAGAGTCTTCCCTGCGAATCTAATGGGAGATTCATATCCAAGTATCTTCTTCGAATAATCCTCTTCCTTGCCGCCGAAAAACCACGATGCAGTAAGTGCGTGATAGTCATGTTCATCTATATCCTTTAATGCCTGTTCATCGGTCGCCAGATTGAATACGACGCGCGCTTCGGCTTGACTTGAGTCTAGTTGGACGAATAAGAACCCAGGATCGGGTTCATACATTGAACGGACATCTGCCCCAATATCCCCATGTTTGGTGAATACTTGGAATGCCGTTCCCATCGGCTTCATATCTACTTTTTTACCCTTGCCTACGACATCTACAAGGGGCCTAATCGGAGGGTTCTGCTGCGATGTACTAGTCCTACCCGTCTCTAAGCACATGAAACAGGTGGTGCGCATCTTACCATCGTAGTCGGGTATAGCTGATAAGTATGTACTAATAGTCTTCTTTACGCGCCGTCTCTCTAGACATTTCTCGATCCAAGCGCGCATTCCCTCATCCTTAACTCCATGCTTCAGATTCAGTAATGCTGTTAATTCCTCTTCACCTACTCCTTGTCGTCTAGGCAACTTCCATATATCGAATAGAAATGAAGAGACTTGAAGTGGAGAGCCTACATTAATGTCCTCTCCTGCAATCTGCCACATCTCGAATCGGAGTCTTTCATCCCATTCTACATACTTTTCGATTAGTTCCTTTCGTCTCTGTCTATTAACGACGAATCCATTATTCTCGATTTCTCCATAGAAGTCCGGTAGCTTCATTAGGAAGTTGTCATAGAACTTCCTTACCCCTAACTCCTCTAAGTCCGCATCCATCGCTTCATCTATTTCATACGTGACACAAGCGTCTCGTGCGCATCCGAGCAGGAGATCTCTAGTGCTCCCTTCGTACATACCCTCATCTTTGTAGAATGGCTCTCTGGTGTATATACTTGTAAGAAAAGCCAACCGTTTCGGTAGTTCAGGATTAATTGCGAATGCCTTGAGCAATGTATCTGAATATATTCGTTGGATAGCGAATCCGAGCCTTCGTAGTTTATCTCGATCGTAATTGAAGTTTTGTCCGACAATGTCTTTCTCCCATAGAGTCTGAGCCATCATAGCCCATATAGTTCCAATGTCTGAGTCTGGTATAGTCGATATACCATCTCTATTCCATAGTGGGACCGTCATTCCATGACCTTTAGTGAATGCGATTCCTATACATATTGGGAGTCCATGTCCTCCTGCTTCTACGTCTGTACTCATCTTTCGATAGTCTTTATACTTTTCAAGGAACTCAAATAGTTCACCTGAATTACGGCATATCTGAAGCGTTCGATGCGGTAGTTCTAGTGCAGGACTAAAGCTCTCATCGAATGCGCGCTTCATATCGTGAATCATTACTTGACGATTCCAATACCCTCGAATTTCTCCACTGTTAGCACTAAATAGCAGATCCCTGGGATGATAGGTAGACACAAATTTCGTGCCCATTCCCCACTGTAAGGAGCCTCGAAGGTCGTTAATTTTGGTCTTACCGGAAAGTGCCCATAGAGAAGTCCCACTGAGAGCAAGGATAGTGTTCGGCTTGACTTCATTGACTTCAGTCCTTAGTTCCGCTAATTGTTGGTCTACATCGATACCGGCATCACGCGCTCGAATCTGAAATGGTAGCTTCTTCTTCCCCATGTTCGTAGGAACTTGATACTTCGATACGTTAGTGAGCCAACATGCAGCTCGTGATATGCCAGCCTCTCTCAGTAGCTTATCTAGTTCTCTACCTACCGAACCCGTAAAGGGTCGTTTAGCATTCACATCTTCACGAGATGGGGAGTCACCAAGTATCATTAACTTGGCTCCGATTGCTCCGACTCCCGGTACGTAATCGCTGATATTCATTATGTTTCTTTCGTATCCTCCGGAGTCATTAATTCAAGTTCATTTGAAGGATAATACCAATAGTCAGGTGCGTTCTCATCTTGAAACATGACTTTACAATGACCATCTTTTCTTACTATAGTAATCTGACCATAGTAGTAGACAGATCCAACTTTCATTCGGACATAATCATTTGGTTTGAATTTAGTCTCATTCATTTCTCAATACCTCCAACACCTCATACGCAATCTCAATCGCGTCTAAATTGCTTAGACCTGGTATCCTTATCTTTAATAGTTCGGCTATCATCAGCACCTTTGCGCTCGTCGTCATTCGTAGTCTCATATCTGAATAGTTTGGAACAGACTCCACACAGGTACGTATTACCGACTATCTTCTCAATCAAGCTGAGCGAGTCGTTCGAGCAGTATGGGCACTTCATGCTCTTCCTTTTTTTCAACTACCTTAACGTGATACGCTCGATACCCCTTATCAGGAAGTTTGAATGGGACGAATTCAACTATCATTCCTGTAGTTAATTCGGGGAATGTCAGTGTATCCTGTCTAAGTGCGGTCCAATGGAAAAAGATACGAGTGAACGGAATCTCCTTACTCGAAATGAACCCGTATCCCTCTTTGTGAACCTTAATGATCTTACCCGTAATTACATTCGCTTGTTGTTTATCCGTCGTTTTAGTATCGGTCATATCTCCTCTGTTGTAGAGCTAGTTAGGTTAGTCTAAACTAAAAACGGGGACACGCACGTAATCTGGATGGCTACAGTGTTGCGCGTGTCCCCTATCATTAGACTTCCGTCAGGTGTCCAACTTATACTGGGATATGTGCTCTGTCTAGTTGAAACTACTCAGAGGTACCAGTAATTTCTGAATCTTCCTTCGGGTCATCTAATGAATCTTCATCTTTTTCGAGTTCTTCCTCGTCCTCGTCTTCAGGATCGTCCTCGTCCTCGAAGTCATCTTCTTCGTCTTCGACTTCGTCTTCGAGATCATCTTCGACATCATCATCATCTGGATCGATATCGATAGGAACCTTACCATCATCGACATCTTCTACCATATCCGAATCCATCTCGTTCATGTAGTACATCATCACACACTCTCCAGTTGGGCTAGCTATAGTGTAGCCGTGACTTGTTTGTATTACTAAAAGGTGTAGCTTCCGTCATTTTACGTGCTTACCGCAAGCTACAAGCATTCACACAACCTAGTCTATTATAAGCGGGCTAGGATGCCTCGTCACAACTACGCAGTGCGCAGAGGACGATACTTGTGATTAATACGATTCACAACACGTCCCTGCCACTGGTCATTCTCTACGAACACATCAAGCTGCTTACCTTCGGCAGACTTGAGTTCGTATCGCTTATTCAGCTCCACACCTACGCCGAACGATTCGAGGAATCCCTTAGCGAAGCCCAGTGCTTTGCTATTGAAATTCCACTGAAGGGTAGTACCCTTGAATGTCTCATCGCCGGTATCCGCATTCCGTACGATGACACCCTCAACATTGTAGTTGGTAGATCCACCATCCTTCGATGGGATACCATCACCAATGCTATTGATGGTCATTACGTACCACGCGGGTTCCACGATCTTACCCCGGCTCATATCCGCTTCGCTGAAACTGATTACTGGCATGTGTCTGTCCTCTGTCGTGTTCGTGTTTGGTTGTTGTGTTTCATACTACGTGGTTAGAACTTCGTAGCTGGTTCGGATGTTTTCATCACACCAGTGATGGCTGGTTTGATGTAAGTATCGTAAATTGGTCTATCCCCGAATACGATTTCCTTATCCAATCCCAGTCCACTTCGTGCGAAGTCATCACCAGTGTGCTCAGTCAGTAGAGAGTATTCACCTCCTGCTTCTGGACTAAATCCGGACTTAATATTGAAGTGATAGACTTCACCACAATATGCCGGAATCTTAGCCGCTACGTTCTTACCCGCAGTCACGATTTGACGCGAGATGTGCGTAGTTTTCTTCGTCGTGTCGCGATATTCTGCTTTAACGACATGCGCTATAAGGATGACATTAACTTTATGGAACTTGTTGATGTCCTTTGTCAGCGCAATTAGCTCATTGAGTGCGGATGACTCAGCATTGTAGTCTTCGATTTCATTGACTGCAATACCCGCGACTAGCTTACCACTAGCTTCGCCACTCTTCTTCGTGCCACCATACTTGACGCGCATGGTCTGTCGTAGAGTCATATCCGCCATCGATGTAATGCTATCGATGATGATAGTCTTATATGGACAATTCAATTGAAGCTGCTCTAACTTCTTCTTCGGAGCTGCCCAATCTTCGTAGTCATCGTATGTAATGGTTTTCGGATCTATTCCCCATTTCTTCATGGGAAGATAGATACCATTCATCTTCCTATCCCATGAAAACCAATACTGTGGTCCGGGGAACGATAGTGCTTGAGTGGACTTACGTGTGCCCGGCTCGCCTTTGAATAGGCAATACAGGGCATTGAAGTCTACGTCATTCATTGTGGGCATTATTCGTCCTTGTCCTTCCCCTTATCGCGCTCCCTATCATGTCGACGCTCATCTGACATGAATTTACTAATAGTGTCCATCAGTGTCAGGTAGCGAGGATAGATCACACCATCAACTGACCATGTTCCGGCCGCATATCTGATAGTGTGAGCTATCTTACCATCCGTTTGGTCAGTATCAAGTAGTCTGATTTCAATAGTATCGATTCGCATGGTTCGCTTCGCTCACCTTCTATTCGACAGGTTCGAAGTTATCATTGAAATACTTCTCCGCCACCAACCACTGATCATTGTGGTTGACCGGATTACGCGCAATCATGTCTCCTTCCTTTGGTGAGCCGTTCTTCGCATCGACTTCAGAGATTGAAATACCCGACATGTCTTCGCCGGGAGTGTAGGCGCGCAGTTCCGAAATCTGTTTACGACGATACTCGTGAAATACGTTCATGTCAGTCTCTCCTTCGAGTAGGTCCAAATCTATTTCCCATACAATGTCACACTTGGAACACTGTATTCCAATGTCGAAAACAGGATCATGTACTACGTGATGGGGAGTCTCCTCATCACACTTTGGGCAGTATTCGATTTCCATTAGTCGTCCTCGTAGTCTGGTTCTAATTCAATCCTTACCTTGTGCTGGTATTGATTTATGTGAAAGATTGCATCAATCGGATTCTCAAACGAAACGACAGCATACTTATTTTCTTTCCTTCGTTCGATTGTGCATTCCTCGCAGTAGATGATTAGTCTCATTTCGGTTTCCTATTGATTCGCTTACATCTAGCGGAACAGAAATTATCTGTTCGCCATGTGGAGGTATCACCGGGATTATACGGAAGTAATGGATATTCGCATACTTCGCATTTCTTTGCTCTCGGTTCTTCCGGCTCTCTTTCAGTAATTGTGTCTTCGGTATTCATGACTAGTCCTCATCTCGATTTGATGGGTCCCACACCGGACCTATCATGAAATTGTTTCGCAACACTTCCTCACGCATACCACGGTCACTCTCGCATACCTGCTTGAATGCGCATGACCCATAGATGGAATCACACTTGGTGAAGTTCGGAGGCCAGTACTCAGACTCCGAATACTGAAGTAGCTTGTATGCGTAGTATGGGACTATCTCACTCTGCCACTCTTGTATTACATCGGCTGAATACGATACGACTTCGCGCGTCAGTCTATCGGCTAACTTCAGTGAAGTCTGCCATCCTATTTTATTCACAATCACGTTTCTACTCTTTAGGAGGAAACAATGACCGAGAAATTGATTCGAGAGTTTAGACTTCTCTCGACGCTGCTTGAATGTCTTATGGTCCATTGACACTATTCCGATTTGATTCGTGTCAATGATCAGGTCGAACTTCGCCTTCCACATGACACGAATTTCATCATCCTCGTAGACCACATCTCCACGAACTTGCTCTGATGCGAGGGGAATGAATGCATCGTTCTTATAGAACTCGAAATACTGTTCCATAGTCTGTAGAACGAAACTCCATCCGGTCTTGTGACCCTCACTTAATTCGGGTGTATTACTTACACCAGGATATGCGCCCGCTTCATGTCCACATTCAGGCTTCGGATTCATTCCATCTGCACAGCTTGGACAACCATTGATGAACAATCGACCAGCCGTAAGAGCCTGACCTATGCACGTAGCGCGTGGAAATCCCTTAATCTGATGATCGTAATAGACTTCGAGTATCTTATGTGCGAGTGAACCACACTCGAGGCTATTTGATTTACCTCCTAATTGAATAAAGTTGTGGTTGAATCTCAAGTCAACGAAACGACCACATCCTGCCAGAGATGACAGGAGAGTCGCATCGAAGATTACATTCTTCTTCGGAGGCGTGATGATATCCATTAAGATAGTGTCCACATGGGAATGTAGAGTATGGCTAGTATCAGTAGGATTACGAATACTAGCCCCCACACGATGTCTACGATTCGGTCCTTAGTCATTTCAGTTTCTCTAATGCGCGTATAAGTTCTTCTATGGCATCCAGAGCATCAGCAGTGTAGTCCATCGCTTTATTGTGAAGATAGTAGTTCTGTTCTTCTCTTACTTTGATGGGAAGATATGTCGGTGGCGTCGGTATCGTCTGGTCATTCAGTGACGGACGCGCATTTACTGATTGAACGCGCACACTGTGACCATTGATGAATGCGCGTGGCATCTTCGGAGTGACAGTTCTATACTCAATCTTAAAGTTCTTCTTGAACTCCCTCACTTCGGTCACACTGACCTTCGAGTAATGCTTCTTCCTACCTTCGACGACTGGATTGTAGTCCTTCAGATGTCCCTGCTTAATGAGGGACTTAATACGATTGTAGTGAACTCCGAGAATCTTACCAGCCTCTGCGGTATCGATTAGCTTCATTGTGTAGTCCTTCCGGAATTGTCTACCGTTGTAGTGTAAACGAACGAACTAGTTGACCTTACTTGAATCCGATGCGACAGACGAGTGTGTAAGGATAAATTCGACTTTAGCTTCGAGTGCGACTATCCTATCCGCCATTGTATTTAGCACTTCCGCTACCAGGGTATTGTTCGCCATGTTAGCGTTATTAGTGTCAATGAACCGTCGAATGATTTCTTCCAACAGTTCAGTGATTGGTTCCTTATTCGTTTCCGACATTCCTTTTATTCTCCTTTTCTAGCTCTTCATCGAATGGAAGCATTAGTTGAATTGGTTCGTTATCTTGGGAGAAGATTTCATCCCATTCCTCCTTAGTGATTCCAGTCTTAATGAACTCCCTTTCATCGGGTGTCATGTAGCCGAAAACATTCTGAATGAAGTGACCATCATGGACCCAATCGAACCATGACTGAGCAATGATTTCGACAGAGTAATTGACTACGATACGCTTCGATCCCCTTGATGTGAGTAGGCGTATCTCAGTCTGATGCGGACGATCTGCTAGCTGAGTAATCATGAACCTCATACCGTGAGGATTCAATCTGTTGATACCGTACATCTGCTTATCTCCTTTGTGACGAATCAATGTAACATGCACAGCCTTGGCAGACTTCGTAGCAATCTGATTTACCTTCAGTTGAATATGCATCGTGATGGGTGTATGTCTCACAGTTGGGACAATACATGAATCCATCTCCGATATACATATGCGGATTACGGACTATGCCTCGTTCTGCTAGTTGCTGTATAGTTTCCTTAGTCATTTATTTCTCCCACTGACTACGCATACGAGCGATTACTTCGTCAGGAACTCCATGCACATTCGCGTGTAAAGGACCGGACATGGTAATTTCTGTAATGCGATACCCGTGCTGACTAGCTAGTTCGAGATATGCGTCCATCTCCCATCGCTTAACGAATGTATTGGATACTACGACAGGATTGAATCCGTAGATCATTGCATGTTTAACTTTCTTTTGGCACCATGCATGGGCTTCACCAATCTTTTCCATCTGATAATCATACACACCGTTATGCATGAAGAATTGGTCAGCCTCGAAGTAATTAGGCGTAATCTTCCCTGCCATCGTGGACTTACCACTACCGGGCAAACCACGAATAAGGATTAGTTCATTTTCATTTATTACCATTATAGTCTCCTTTAGTTAGCGTTTAGACCAACGGTTACGAGAGTGTAGTGACTTGTGTAGTGCGCGGTATGCTACCAGTTTAGTAGTGCAGGTCCGGCAATACACGTTACCTTCAGTCGGTAGCTTGCACGTTACGCATAGTCCAAGTGACTTCAGTTCCTCGTATCGTGTTTTGTTGTAGTGATCTTTTCTGATACGATTCTCTGCCATCCACTTCTGGTTAGCTTCGTAACATACCTCACATGACGCGCGTCCATCCATTAGACTACGGCACTTACAGTTAGGACATACGCCACGATTGATGTAGTGTGAACGTGGTAGTGTAGTTGGCATCTTATAGTCTCGATTAATGAGCTTTATTGAGTGCTCGACTCTTATCGAATTGAGCACTCTAAAAACTCATTACTCCTTGTTAAAACAGTAGACCCAGAACGCAGCGAGAAGGAGCCAGAACATAATTACTTACCTAGACCCTTCTTACGCTTGTGCGCACTAATGATGACATCCACTAATTCCTTAATTAGTGAGTCCTCATTCCATCTCTGGTATTCACCATCGTTCATTACATTGTGGAATTGTAGTCTCTTGCGTTCCACAATCACATCCAGTTGTGGGTCTATGGTAGTGAGTCCCTCGCAGTGTGCGTAGACTGCGTTCACTGACGTAGCGGTTTGACCGATGCGAATGAACCTACCTTCAGCTTGTTCCTCATTAGCAGGATTCCACTGACGCTCATGCATCACACAATCCGCGCAGGTCTGTAGGTTAAGTCCCTCACCCGCTGCTAGTGTGCTCGCTACGAGTAGTGCTCGAGGACTCTTATTAAACGTCTCCTGAGCATGGAATCTCTCTTCGCCTGACATATCCGATGTTAATTTGAGGACAGGGAAGTCCTTCGAGTATCTCTTGTGGAACTCATCGTAGAGGAAGAATTGAACATCCTTGTGATGCGCGAATACTACCATCTTACGGTCAGTCTCTTCTACGAACTCATCTACATATTCCAGAGTAGCTGGAATCTTGGCGAGTGCGACTAGATGACGCATCTTCTGCATGGCCGCAATGATCATCATTCCAGAGATGTTTGCGGCTTGTTCCTCGTACCACTTGACGAACTCATCTACCGCATCATCGTAGACTGACTCAGCTTCAGGGTCCATCTGAATCATGAGCTTAGTGCGATTAATTAATGGAAGTTCCTTCATAACCTCAGTTCGCTCACGGCGAATCACGATGTCCTTAATGTGTTCCTTGAATCGTGCAGGCTGACGTATTCCACCTTCTTTCAGGTACTTACCTTCGTAATAGGTATCCACCCACTGACGCCGGAACGCTTCCTCAGAATGGAACTTCATGTAGTCCAGCATGTTCAACACTGGGAACAGTTCTGAACCACGATTCTTCCATGGAGTCCCTGATAGTGCGATGACCTTCTTGCCCTTCACGATACGTCGGACTGCGTGAGTGCGATTAGAATCAACATTCTTAATCTGTTGACATTCGTCTAATACGACACACTTGATGCCGAGCGGCTCGAATGACTCTGGCGTAAATCCGCTCGTGACTACCTTACCGGACTTCAGAGTGCGCGTCTTCTGCACTAGCATGTCGTAGCCTACGATGTAGTGCTTTAGTCCGGGGACCAGATAATCCTTCGATGTGTGGATAATCTGTGGAATGTGTTCATTCCCGAGCCAATTGAGAATGAACATAGCGAATTGATGCTTCAGACCGGACTTGACTATCCAGAGAGTAGGCCACAATGATGGGTTGAACTTGACTATCCCTCCGGCTTGGATAGTCTTACCTAATCCCATCTCATCGAATATGCCTACTCCATTGTTTACGGCTAATGCCGCTTCGCCGAACTTCATTCCGTCTAGTTGGAAATCATACGGTTTGAAGCGACCACACAATGAACAGGCGTTCTTGACCCATTCATGTGCGCATGATTCATCACCACCAGACTGGAATGTGTGGAACGGAGTACCCTTGGGGATTTTCTTAATGAGGATATGACCACACTCCAGTGTGATGTACTTCAGGTCCGGCTTATCCTCTGCCTGAATGATGATGGTCTTCTCTGAGGCAGTCTTAGCGACCTTACCACACTGTTCGCATTTGTCCTGTAGTCTGGTAATGTTGTACTTCGGAGTCCTGATTACCTGTTCCTCGAAGGTTACCTCTACATCGGCGCCACTACGAATGGCATCAATGATAGCGGGGGACAGCGAGAGATTAGAACACGGCAGCGTGTTATCGCAGCCTACTTCCCTAGCCTTCGATGACCATACTGCGTCATGAGCATGACCCACGCCCACGAGCGCGTGTGCTATCTCGTGTCGGATTGTATTGATTACATCCGGAGTAGGATGTATATCGATGTGATGCGCAGACAAGATGATACACTTGTCTTTGTATGAACACAGACCCAAGAACTTCGAGTCTGGATTCTGATTCAATCGGACAGACCAATCCGTCAGACCGTGTTGGTTCAATTCAGTTCGGAGTAAGTGAGTCGCCTCTTGTCTAGTCATGGCTTACTTCACCCACTTCAGAATGAAGTCAGTATATGACGGCGTATTCTTTGTCATATTCAGTTCAATAGTCTCGATACCATGCGCCTCGGCGTATTCGCGCATTTGGTCAGACTTACCCTGAGCCAACATACGCTGATACATGCGCTCTTCCATGCATGTAGAGCATATGCAATCACAGCCTTCGGGGAACATACAGATACGACAGTTAGTAGTCATTTTGGATTGTCCTCTCGGATTACAATCGGTTAAGTGAATCACGCTACGATGACCTACGCTACGATGACCTACGCTACGATTGAGTAACCTTACCTAGACCCGTAGTGCGCATGAGGAATTGTGCGGCCTCTTCAGCAGAGTTCATCTTCTGACCTTCCATCGTCATTTTGAGCATTGGGGCCATCAGACCATACTTCTCTGCGACTTCCTTCACTACCTGCGCACTATCCTTCTTCGGACCAGTCTTAGCAGTCTTGATTGTGGGTTGTTTGGTGGGCTTCATTACGCGAGGTGCGTATGAGATGTCCATAGACTTAAACTGTTCACGTAGTTCTGAGGACAGTTTAGCTGCATTCGTCTGAGTCTCGGTGACCCACAACTTATATTCGTTCTCCCTCTCATTAACGGCTTTCCTTAATTCGAAGAGAACTGACTGCAGGTGAAGTGCGCGCTCATTAGTAGCCTTCGTGTAGGCATACTGCTTCTGATTCGAGGGAATTGATTCGTCAGCTTCAATGGCCGCGCGTAGTTCAACTGTAGCAGGGATATTCGACATATAGATATCCTGCTTCAGTTCAATCGCCGTATCCATGCGACGCGCATTGTGTAGCATGGACTGAGCTTCACGCGACTGATTAGTAGTGCGGATGGACTCAGCCAGAACACGCTCATCCTGCTCTTTGCATGGTAGGCAGAGCCAGATACGTCCATGGACTAAGTGAATGGAGCCAATAGACTCGCATTGTTCACACTCGCCAGCCTTCATGTAGTTATGTGTAGTCATGACTACGATGCTTTCTTAGTTCGAGTGGACTTCGATTCGTTACGATTGACTACGCTACGCTTTGACGGCGCTTCGAGGTAGAATCCACCAGAGTGATGATTACACTCGCCTATACGCTGTTCGGGTAGAGTAGACTCAATACGCTCAATCACACGAGGCCACTGTTGAACGCGCTTGACCTTGTTACACTTGACACAGAAGAATCTACGCATGTTATGCTGTCCTTTCGGAATGCAGATATTGGGTTACGTCTGTGGATACAGGCCCGATGATGATGTTCGGGTTAGCTACACGAAGTCTATCGGCGTATGGTGCATGACACACAATCATACCAAGGGAGCGGGTGCGGTAGATGCAACCATCCTTCCACTGAGTGATGATATGGACTTCGCGTAGATTGAATCTAACTCTGAATGAGCTAGACTTAATTGCTGGTAGAGTGCGCATGGCTAGAACTGACCCGATAGATGGAGTGTCCCACCGTGAGTGATGGAAATGAAATTCAGCAGGTCACGGTGACTACGATACTGCGCGGCCTTCATACCCTTAATCATGGTCGGGTATGGACCGCGCACATCTACAATGAAATCGAATCGTTCTGCCTCTTCCATCAGCAGAACCATATCGAAATTGCGTGAGGGGTGGATACAGCCGGCGAACCTGCTAGACGCGGTGCCGATATTGGTAGGAGTGACGAAGCCTGATACGCGCATGAGATACTGTCCTTTCGGAGTTTCAGTTTACTTGATGGTCTGGACTATGGTCTAGAGTATAGTTTCGTCCAGACGTGACAGGTCGAGCCTCATTTTGGATCGGGGGCGGGGGGCGTGTCAACCCCAAGATGGAGGGGTTGGGGAGCCGACCTACCACTAGGTATGGTAGGCCGACTCGGGGCCAAGCGATTGACGCCTTTTTCTTTGGTTAACTAAATACAGATATTCCTTTCTTCTTTTTCCATCGTGCTGTTCTGGCGTAATCGTCTGGTGTAGCTTTGGAATCATGCATTTCGTATAATGCTATGGCTCGTTGGAAATCTGTTGTCTTCTCGCACTTTAGATACGGCTTGAGAATGATGAGAAGTGGCATTACTTCCTTCACTCCGAAGACTAGCACGTGTTGTGTTTTTCCTTTCTTGGTTTTATACGGTCCTTTAATTCTACCCATACTTACAACAGATTGAAAGAATTCTAATGTCTCTTTGTTTTCACTATTTTGTGGAACGGTCGCGTGTATTGTGCCTGCTACCCTTCCATTGGATCGTACATATTGACGTCGATACGATACGTGACCCTCACCATCAAAGAATCCGGCACACCACGCTACGTTAGTCTCGTATGACATTATAGTAATCCCTTATCTCTGAGTATTTGAGTTATTGCGTCCTGAGATAGACCTGTTCTACATTCGCTACATCGTGGTTTGTCCTCTTTCATTGACTCTTCGCTCATTCTAAATGGCTCCTCACAGCTCCAACATATCCCGTCCTTCGATAGGATTAGGTGAGATAGCCCCTCATGTACGAACCACGGACATAGTACGCACGTCCATGTGTTGGTCTTCTTCGCCGGAATGCGCATGAACTTATGTGTGTGTTTAGGCATAGTATTCTCCTTCTGTGTAGTGAATTAGGGTTAAGTGAAATCGGGGACTTGGCATGTGGGGCATGGAGCGTGCCATCACTGTGTGTGCTTGTGCGTGTGTGTTTCCGACCCCCCGATCCTACCACACACTCGACTTCCGGTCAAGTCCCCCTCGGCAAAGACCATGCCATACACAACCAACCCACACAATACTTCTTCATATTCCTAAAAAAGAGTAAAAAAAAAAAAGGAGAGGGATTATTATGTTTTGGTTTGGGGTGCTTTCGGTGGGGTCGAAGGCCAGTGTGTCCCCCCGCGTGGGGGGAGTGAACACACATACACACACACATACACACTCAAATAATAATGTACAGCATTCTGCACAGCACTCTGCACAGCACGAAGTGCTGGACGGCCCTGGATCATGGTCCGAGGTCAATACGAGGCTGGATCATGGAGAGGGATCAGGGAGGGGAGAATCAGGCGGGAGTGTGGTCCCCCGATGTTCTGGGGGACCAGGCGGGGAAGGGGTCAGCAGGTCTTTTCGACGCGCGACGCGTTGAACGACTCGGGCTCAGGCAAGTCCAGCGAGCCCAGTTTCGTCCACGCCTGCTGCAACGCGCCAAACTGGTCAAACGCCATGACCGTCAGCGAAATGCTCAGGAACGTCTCGGACTTCGGGCGGTAGTCGTCGCAGAACGTGAAGCTGACTTTGTAGAGTTTCATTTTTGGATGCTCCAGTTGAGTGTAGTTACGGGTTAACGGCCGAGGGGTTTAGTTGGATGCTCAAGATGTGGAGTCTTGAGCACCCTGTAAAACCCTCAGCTAGAACTTGATGTCGCCGTCTTCAGGAATCTCAGCCCATTCTGCGTTGGCCGAAACGGCAGCCATCTGGACGGATTCGTCGTGGGTGCGCTTGCTCTGACGGAGCATTTTGTAGAACATGGTCAGGCGAAGCTGGTCGTCGTTCGCGGTGTTAGGCTTCTCGTAACCCAGCGCCTTGAGTGTCTCGTCCTGTGCCGACTGACGCGCGGCATTCTTGCGCGCATCATTGACAAACTTGAGAATCTGCTTCTCCGAGGGGGACTCGCCAGCAGCGGTCATATCCGCGAACGTGGGGAACTCGTCCACGTCATACGAGAAAGGAATCTTCGGAGCGTGTTCCGCCTTGAGTGCTCCGCCCCACGCCGTGCCAACGTTCGCCTTGTAAGTCTTTTTCACAACAGCCATTGTAGTCTCCAGTGTAGTCTGGTCAGGTAATCCGCCTGACTTCGGGTGTCATCTTGTGGCGCCGGGCTTCAGACGCTAACGGGGTCGCTTTGTGGTTACGCTTCGGGCTGCCTCTCGGCTCCGTGTCGCGTCAACCAGCGACAAAGAGATTGTCTCATACTTCAGCCCGTTTGCACCAAGTATTTTCAGGTTCGGTGCATTTTTCTTTGGACCGTAGTCCGCGCCGGGGCACTTGCCATGGTTACAGTTGCCATGGTTACTATCGGCTCGGGCAGGAGGTGTTATAAACGTAACACTAAGCACTACGTACTAAATACTTAGTAGGCCGTATGGGGTATACCCATGTAGTGTAATAATTACACATCGAGTCGGGGCGGCGGGATCCAAATCATCTAATATTTGAAGAAATGTATACTATACCAAATCATCTAATGTTTGACAGACCATAATCTAAATAGGGTCCCATGCTCGCTACGCTCGCAGTATATACAGATCATGATCCAATAGTATATAGTGTGCCTCCCCCCGTTGCTTCGGTTGGTTCGATTCGGGGTCTATTTGGGTCCGATTCGGGCCGTAACGCCCCATTCCGCTTGCATTTCGGCGGGTCCGTCTCTCAGGTCGGGTCGCCGCACGCCCCTCTAAAAGAGCCTCGTAGGACTTCACATAATACTTGACAAATCAGAAAAGTTATGAAATACTACGCTCCGAGGGGAGTCTCCGTCCGATACCCTGATCTGACTACATGATCTAGTTCGCTATGCTCACGGTATAAGTCATGCCTATTGGAATAGTATCAGATTCTGATTTCGATATCGAGCTTGGTAGGACTGGATCTAATGGATCTAAGTCCGATCCAAAGACGCGCATTCCGGCGCCGTCATCAGATCTGGTTCCATCAGTCTCCATCGTAGAGAAGCCTCATCGTGGTAGATCTGAAGGGGACATGAATGTTCCAGACGCACTCCGAAAAATCATAGGAGAGGAGGCTGTAATCAATGGTCGCGCATCAGCCCTTGAAATTGCTTCCCAGTTTGGGATCTCGGCGAGTAGCGTATCAGCATACGCAAAGGGCGCTACCAGCACGACAACGTATGATCAGCCGAAGTCGGGAATCCTATCGCACATCAATAAGAGTAGGTCGCGTGCGATCAAGCGCGCTTCCCGAACGCTTAATAGTGCCTTAGGTTCAATCACTCAAGATAAACTAGACTACGCCGATGCGAAGGACTTGTCAACCATAGCAAAGGATATGTCAGTCATTATCAGGAATCTTGAGCCGCCCGCCTCACCCGAATCTATTCAGACTAATCAGGTGAACGGACCTCAGTTCGTCATCTACGCTCCCCAGTTCAAAAAGGAAGAGTCATTCGACGTCATTCAGGTGAATGAGTAATCGCTATTCACCGAAACGAATCGAAGTTAAAGTAAAGTCACTTCATTGAAGTTAACTGCGCTCTCAGTGAAGTGGTTCCATCGAATGATAAATCGACTAGCCGTAAGTGCGTATAAGCTATTGAAGTTCATCACATCAGACTAGTCCACATCAGATTAGTTCACATCAGATTAGTTCGGTTTATTAGATGATGCGCATTTAGCCGAGTTTGGTTCATTGCGATTAATCGATTTGAGTGCGCATCGTCTAATCTAATTCCATCAGACAAGGAGATATGAGATGCCAGTAATTCAACCGCTATATCAGGATGCGTTCAATCCAATTACGTTCACTTCACCCGCGCTCGTGGTGACAGTAGAGCAACGCGCATTGCTCCGAAGGATTCTCGATGTGTGTTGTAGCGATACGCGATTCGCCGAAAAGGCTGAAGTAGCGATCATCGCTCTACTCACAACTGAACCATCGACTCTTCCAGTCATCGAATCCATTACACCTGAATCAGCCGCACTTGGTGATCCTTCGTTTACGCTTCATGTCAATGGAAGTGGATTCGAGGAAGGTTCAGCAATCATCTGGAATGGTAGTCCCGAACCCACGATTGTAGTATCTCCCACCGAACTCACAACTCAAGTAGATATGAGTACTGCGGTAGTCGCTACGACTGTTCCTGTGATGGTACAGGATGCGAATGGTGCTCTATCCAATTCAGTTCCATTCGTGATCAATCCGCTCGGTGGTTCACTTCTTTCGAGATCGCCTAAGTCTACCGAAACGAAATTCACTCCATCCGCGCAAACTCCTACGAAAAAGTAGGTAGAAGATGACTGTCCAACTCTTGCCAATCGGTCCACCTACTGAGATGGTGGCGAATGTAGTGTATGCGCTTCCAACAGCTCAGGTTACACTATACACTGAAGCCGCTGCTCCTACGATTACTCAGTCAGGTTCGTTGGCATTTACGGCAAGTACTCCCGTAGCTCTGGTGGAGGGATCAGCTAAACTAACCGCACCATTCATTAGAGCCACATCAACTATTACGGTTACACTGAAGCGCGCGTGATTCATCGAATCGAAGCGAATCGAATCGAATCGAAGTTCACTCAAAAGAGGTTCACTTGATATGCCATTTGATGTATCGGCTCTAGCATCTGTAATGGGCATTAAGCCCAGATCAAGTAGTGGAAGTAAGACTAAGGATGCTAGTAAGATTCCTGTGCGTAAACCGCCTCGCGAAAAGTCTCATTTTAGTGGATTGGGTCCATCGAATCCAATCGTGATGGCGCCGAAGCAGGCTACACCAGATATGCAGCCTAAGTTGGGTGTATATGGTCAGAGTAGTAAGAGACAGAATGCGCGTCCGACCGCCGCGATGGGACTCCCATCAGGGATGCCACCAGATCTAGGCATGGCGATGGGTCCGGCTATGCAGCCCGCTCCTCCTATGGGAATGCAAAGAGGAGGAATGAATCCCGGTATGCCACCGCAAGGTGGAATCGGACCATCGCCAAATGGAATGGATCCGCTAATGAAACGTAGGATGATGAGTAGTCGTCCTGCTGGATATTGATTCACTGTAATTAAGTTCACTAAGTCGAATGGCATACAATCCTAATGAATGGCGACCTGAGCCAAAACAAGAGTTATTCCTTTCCGTTCCAACTACGGTTAAAGAAGCATTCTATGGAGGCGGTGCTGGTAGCGGGAAGAGTGACGTGCTACTACTTTATGGTATCATACACCGTTGGCATGAGCACCCCAAATTCAAGCAAGTCTTTATGCGCCGTACTTTCCCTGAATTGAGGAATGAAATTATTCCACGATCGCGTGAACTCTATCGTAAGTTTGGAGCTACACTAAATAAGACTGAAATGTGCTGGACATTCCCTAGAGAGGATCAGTTCGGTACAGGTACATCCACGAAGTTCGGCCCAAAGAACGAGGGCGCAATGATCTTCCTGGGTCATTGTGAGAATGAAGATGACGTGCATAACTATGACTCAATGCAGATTAACTTGTTCACACCGGACGAGCTTACAAGCATCACGGAATGGATATACTTGTATATTGGATTCCAGCGCGTCCGATCACCTGTTCCTGAATTACCTGCAATTATACGAGCCGCTGGTATGCCCGGCGGTATTGGACATACATGGACTTACAAGCGTTTCATTAAACCCGCGCCAAAGGGAAGTAAGATCATTATTGGACGCGGGGGAAATAAACGAATATACATCCATTCAACACTAGACGATAATAAGCACATCGATCCGTCCTATAAACAGTCATTGATGGGCATTACGATCGAAGCTGAGCGTAAGGCAAAGCTACTAGGCGATTGGGACGCGTATCAGGGACAAGTATTCGATGAGTTTAGGGACAGGAAGTTCGAGGACGAGCCGGCGAATGCAATACACGTCATTCCAGAGTTTACAATTCCCTCATGGTGGCCGCGCATAGTCATCGGAGATTGGGGATTTAGAGCAATGACGTGGATTGGATACGCTGCGATCTCTCCATCGAAGCGTGTTTACATCTATCGAGAGCAAACGTGGGTGAAGACTAAGATAGCTGAGTGGGCACCTCATGTTAAACTATATATTGATAAAGAAAATCCCAGACTCGTCAGGTTCTGCAAGTCCGCAGGACAAGATCGTGGTCAAGAGCATACTATTCAACAGCAAATTGAAGACGAACTTGGATTTTCTATTGAACTTTCCAACAACACACCAGGAAGTCGCATCGCTGGGAAGATACTTATTCACGAGTACCTACGCTGGCAGACGAAGCATGTTAACCCTACTGACATACCCATCTATAACGAAGATTACGCAATGTGGATCATGCGAAATCGTGGAATACAAGAGTACAAAGCGTACATGAACTCATTCATTCCACAAGAACCAGAGACTAACATACCGAAATTACAGATATTCGAGGGCGCATGTCCGGTTCTAGTCGAAGCTATTAAAGCCTGCTCATATGACAAGCCCAAAGGAAATAAGGTTGCAGAAGATATCGCAGAATTTGAAGGTGATGACCCAATCGATGGGCTTCGTTACTTGGTTGATGCAGCCGAAAGTTTCTTCGATGATGCGAATGATGAATTCAAACGCATACAAAAGCAAGAAGCACTCGTACAGCAATTATCCACGAGTAATGACTGGACAGCGTTCTATAGAAATATGAATAAGGTCGAATCAGAGACTGAAGATATTAAGCCTGTCGGGCGTTATCGTCATTAATCGAGTTACATTGAGATTAACCGAATTCAGTTAACCGAGTAAAGAGAGGACAAAGTGCCAATCGATAAATCATACGCATACCATAAGCCGTCTACTGATGGACTCGATAAGATTAACCGTCTTCGTGCGCACTTCAGTGAGGGCGAACGATTGATGAAGGAAGTCTGCCCACCTAGTAGACATCTCAGTATTGCAATCACACAGAATGAACAGACAGCAATGTGGGCTATTAAGGCTGTTGTGTTCAATGATCCGGATTCAGTCATAGATCCGTCATGATTACGATTGGAAAAAGTGAAGTAGCGGATACGCGAACGTGTGACTATACTAAGGTCACTAAACAGCAGTTGCTTAGCGCATCTGTCCAACACATCAATGATGTCCGTCTGGCATTGGAGTACTTCCAAGAGAGACTCGAAATAGCTGCGGACAATCATGATCCGGATAAGATCGACGACATTAGCGGATTCCATCGTGACTTCCTGACTGGATTTAAGCAGACTACATGGTGGGACGCGCATCGTAAATTGAATCGTCATCATTTAACCGAATCGGATGGCGTCCCCGAAGACGTGAATCTAATAGATGTACTTGATTTCATTGCGGATTGCGTCATGGCAGGTATGGCTCGTAGTGGTCAAGTAAGGCCACTGACTATCGATGTAAATGTGTTAGTTCGAGCATTTGAGAATACAGCTAAAATGCTAGAACAGCAGGTAAGAGTCGAGTAATGATCAGACAGATTCTAGAAAAGTGGTTCGGGATTGAGCCAAATCATTGTGAAGCGTGTGAGATCCTACGTGCTCAACTCGATGAGAGTAATAGAGAGCGTAAGGATCTGTTACATAGACTTCTGGATAAAGCTAATCCCGAACCTCTGTCAGTACAATCGGCAGAGGAACCGAAACCTGTATCGATAGGTAATCAATACGTGCCGTGGCGCGTCAGACAGCAGATGCTGGAACAAGAGGATCGAAAGACTGCACAATTGATAAAACAAAGAGCTGAAGAAATTAAAGAACTGGAAAAAGAATTAGAGATAAATCAAGGAACTGCTGCGGAATTCAATAGCGCCCTTAAATAGGAGTCAGGAAGATGCTCACACTTCTAATCGGTTTAGTCATCGTCGGTGTAGGTCTTTACCTCATTGAGACGTATGTCCCGATGAGTCCTCCGATTAAGTTGATTATTCGTATCGTAGTAATTCTCATCCTTGTGGTCTGGCTCCTTCGATTCTTTGGTATCACTGACGCAACTTTTAGGTAGGTAGCGGATATGGGCTTCTGGAGCGCACTCGGGAAGGGACTACTAAAGATAGCTCCCATAGCTGCATCATTTATTCCTGGTGTTGGTCCACTGGCGAGTATGGCTATTGGTGCGGGCACTGGCGCACTCTCTAAGAAAGCTAGTGGGGGGTCATTGAAGGACTCACTACTTGCAGGTGGGTTAGGAGCTGCTTCAGGATATGGTGCAGGTAAGATAGCACAGGGAATTGGACCATCTGCTAGCATCATGGATAAAGTGAAGAGTGGGGCCAATTCATTCATGGGTAATACGAGTCAGAGTGGTTCGGGATGGTCTAATACGCTAGGATCTGTGTTACAGAATGCGCAGAATCAATTTGGCGGCTCTGGTAGTCGGTCTAATATGGACCAACTACAAGGACAGCCCCAGATGCAGCAGCCACAACAGTTCCAGAATGCTGATATGAATGTAGGTAGACGTAGAACAGGTCTGGGTAATGCGTTTACTCGTGGTGCGGCTCAGGCGAAGGCATACTGAAAGAATCAGATGCATAAAGAACTAGACGACGAAACTAAACGCCTACTGAAGTGTTTAGTAGACCACTTCGATGACGAAGACCGTGCAGTAAGGGACAGACAAATAAGAGTATGGCGTAAGCTGAAACTCCTATGGGAGAATATTCAGCATACATATTATAGTGAAGTTGCACATGACTGGCGTACGCCCGATGATGGTAGAACATCCGGAGATGAAACAGATCAGGGATTCTACGATAAGCCGGTCAATGTCTATCGTGCATATTTGGAGTCCATCATTGCGGCGTTATCGGTTACGGTTCCTCCGATTACGTGTTATCCTGACGATGCGGATAATACACTTGACATCGCTACGGCTAAGGCGGGGGATAAGATTGCGGAACTAGTATTTCGGCATAATAATGCGCCTCTGCTGTGGATTCATGCTCTGTTCGTGTTCTGCACCGAAGGAATGACCGCGTGCTACTCGTATCCGAAAGAGGACGAGTCATATGGAACGTATGAAACTAAGCAACATGAAACGATAAATGAGGAACATCAAGTAACTACGTGTCCATTTTGTCAGACTGAAATGAATAATAAAGTAGTGACAAAACAGTCAATGATGGAAGAACAGGAGAAACAGGCTAAATATCAGGAAGAGATGGCAGAATATCAGCAGAGACAGATGGTTAGTCCTGATGATGAGTTCATGCCCGATGATCCGAATTTCCAGCATGAGGAATGCGCGTCATGTGGAAGGATGGTGATTCCACAAAAGGAAAGTCAAACAATTCCCATCACTCGACTAATTGGAGTCACTAAGCATCCTAAAACTAGAGTATGTATGGAGGTGTATGGTGGACTTTTCGTTAAAGTGCCAGTGTGGGCGCGAAACCAATCTGAATGTAGCTATCTCATATACTCTTACGAAACTCACTACGCTAATGTCATCGAACGATATCCAGACCTCCGAGATAAGCTCCAAAAAGGAGGAGCATCGTACGATCAATATGAGCAGTGGGGGCGCACTTCTCCCCAGTACAGGGGTGAACATCCGATCAACAATGTCACTGTACGGAACTGCTGGTTTAGACCATCGGCTTTTAATATATTAAATGAAGACGAATGTAAGGAACTTAAGAAAAAGTATCCTGACGGAGTGAAGGTCTGTGTGGCAAATGATCTTATCGCACATGCAGAGAATGAGGCAATGGACGATTGTTGGACTCTTACTTACAATCCACTCTCTGATTATATTCACTTTGATCCTGTTGGTCTTCTACTCACATCTGTTCAGGACATTACGAACGATCTTATCTCCCTTACACTTCAGACGATTGAACATGGCATACCGCAGACATTCGCAGATCCTAAAGTCCTTAACTTTAAGTCGTATCGTGAAGCTGAGGTAATCCCTGGTGGTATTTATCCTGCTACTCCTAAGTCGGGTAAGTCATTATCTGACGGATTTTACGAGGTTAAGACAGCTACATTATCGCAGGAAGTACTTCCGTTCGCTCAGAAGGTTCAGGAACTCGGACAGGTCGTATCTGGAGCATTACCAAGTTTGTTCGGTGGACAAATGTCTGGGAGCAGGACCGCGAGTGAGTATAGTATGTCTCGGGCGCAGGCATTACAGCGTTTGCAAACTACGTGGAAAATGCTAACCATGTGGTGGAAAGATGTATTCGGTAAGGTTATACCGATGTACATGAAGGAAATGCAGGACGATGAAAGACAAGTAAAGAAAGATGAATTTGGAAACTTCGTCAATGTATTCATTCGCATGTCGGAAATTCAAGGTAAAATCGGTAATGTCGAATTAGAAGCGAACGAAAATCTACCCATTACGTGGAATCAGCAGAAGGACGTAATCATGGAACTGCTGGCTCTGAATAATGAGGGTATCATCGCGGGACTCGCGTCACCTGAGAATATGCCCTACATGAAGCGCGCAATTGGTTTGAGTGAATATGTCATTCCTGGTGAGGACGATCGAAATAAGCAGATTGAAGAGATTCAACAGTTGATCAATAGTGAACCAATTGAGATACCGCCTGATCCGATGATGATGCAACAAGCGATGATGCGGGGTATGCCACCTCCGCCTCCTACGCGACTACCCAGTGTAGAGGCGAATCTAGATGTGGATGACCATCAGTTGGAAGGTGATGTGTGTCGTCGATGGTTGGTAGGTGATGCGGGTAGACTGTGTAAAACTGAGAATCCGCTAGGATATGAGAACGTACTCCTGCACATGAAAATGCACAAGGATCTGTTAATGCAGGAACAGATGCAGCAGCAGATGATGCAACAAATGCCTCCAATGCAGGGACAAGAGGCACCCCCAGAACAACCTCCTGAGCAAGCAGGAGAACAAATGAACGAGGGACAAAATGCACCGACTATTCAGTAATTTCAGTATTGAACCATTCTATGCGATTGATGATGCTACGGGTGGTGGTAATGACGATAATTTAGAGACACTTGAACTTCTGAATGAACCAGATGAACCCGAAGAAGAACCATTAGATCTAACTGATGTAGGAGATAAAAAGGATGCAAAAGAAGGGAAATCCGGCGAAGAAGAAGAGGAAGACGAAGAAAAAGTAAAGGATGAACTAGAAGAACTTGAAGAAGAGCTAAAAGGACCGTCTGAAGAAGATCTGGAGTTAATGACTCCAGTTCGCAGAAGGGAAATTCTAGCTAAGTATCCGAAGCTATTCAAGGATTTTCCATATCTCGAAAAGGCATATTATAGAGAACAGCAGTTTACCGAACTGTATCCTACGATTCAAGAAGCGCGCACGAGTGCAGAGAAGGCGCGTGTGTTGGATAATCTAGACCAGCAGGTAATGAGTGGTGACATTACCTCTGTGCTGACTGCTGCGAAACAGGAAGATCCAGAAGCATTCTACAAGATTGCGGATAACTACCTCCCCACACTGAGGAAGGTCGATCAAGCCGCATACTATAATGTTCTAGGTAATGTAATTAAAGATACTATTATTACGATGGTGAAGGAAGGACGCGCACTCGGAGATCAGGGCGCACCACTTCAAGCCGCAGCTAACGTGTTGAATCAATTCGTATTCGGAAGTCAGAACTTTACGCCTCCGAAGCCTATGAGCAGGCAAATTGATCCTACTGAGCAGAGTAGGGCACAACAGGCGCAACAACATCAACACCAACAGTTCTATCAACAGTTCGAGTCGGTTAAGGAAGATCTACAGACACGAGCGGATAATGTGCTGATGTCTACGATAGATTCGCACATAGACCCTCGTGGAAGTATGACGGATTTCGTTAAGACCCACGCTACACGTGAGGCATTGGAGACATTAGAGGGTCTTATATCGAAGGATACGCGCTTCCGTGGTCTATTGGACAGATTGTGGGAGAAGGCGGCAGAGAAGAACTTCGACAAGGAATCTACAGACCGTATTAAGTCAGCCTACCTGAGTAAAGCAAAGACACTGTTGCCTACAGTGATTAAAAAGGCCAGAAATGAAGCTCTAAAGGGTAGGAAAGTAAGTGAAAGTGACGACGATACGGATATTTTGGAAACAAAGACCTCTGATAAAAGAGGTCCAATTACACCTGGGAGATCCACTTCCCCATCTAGTGGAAAATTGAAGTCAGCAAAGGATATTCCACGGGGTATGTCCACATTAGATGTTCTAATGAAGGACTGATAGTAAAGAAGGAAGTGGAGAATGGCTGTAGTTGAAACACAGGTAGCAGCACTTGAATTGGAACGAGTGATTCCGAAAGTGCGCGTCCTGTTTGAGCGTGACGATAAGTTCTACGCGAACATCAAGAAGCGTGATGTGGAGAAGATCTCACATCGTCAGATGCGCGTTCCTCTGGAATTGAGGCCCGGTGGCTCATTCCAGTACTTCAATCCAGATGGTGGTGATCTGGGTCGCGGTGGTGGTCCCACGTTCGATAAGGCGGTGCTCAATTCGGTATTCTTGAGTGAGAATATCGAATACACCAAGCTGACTCAGTGGGCTACTGACGATGCGCGTAAGGCTGTGGTCAATAGTGTACGTCGATTGACTGCAACTGCATTGGATGAACTGCGTCGTCAGTTGGATTCGCAGTTGATGCAGGTCGGTGATGGTGTAATCGGTGTGGTTACATCGGATACCGGCGTGGCTGGTGTCAGCAATATTCTTCTCCTGAATACTGATGGATTCGGTGTTCGTCTGATGCGGTATGGTCAGACGGTCCAGGTGTGGGATACTGCACTGACGACCAAGAAGGGTGAAGCAAATATTATTTTCTACGATGCGGAAAATAAGACCATTCATCTTTCGCCACGTATCAATGGTGTTATCGGTACGGATCGTATCGTCACTGCAGGTCTGACTGCGCCTGCATCAATGCCCGCATTGTTTGGTGTGCCTTATCATCATTCCAATGCAAGTTCGGGAACGTGGCTCGGATTCAGCCGCGCAACGACTCCTGAGATTCGTGCTAATCGAGTCAATGGAGGCAATGTCGGTCTTACCCTTCCTCTGCCTCGTCTCGCTGTGAATAAGATTGGTAATCGCGTGGGGATTGATAATAATTTCAGTCCGCGTGCGTGGTGTCATCCTTGTCAGCAGCAGGCGTATGAAGAGATCGGACAGCTAGTTTCGATCATTCATAAGGCTGCCAAAGAAGAAGCTCTCAACATGTACTTCGGTGGGAGCAATATGCAGTTGGCGGGTGCGCCTGTTACTCCATCCTATTCGTGGGATAAGACACGTATCGACTTTGTAGTCGATGAAGTGTGGGGACGTGGTGAGATTCTTCCCATCGGATTCTATACTACCGATGGAAGGAAGATTTTTGAGATTCGTGGATCGTCTGGTGGTGTGGCTGCGGCGGAAATCTTCTACATGGTAGTCGGGATGCAGACGTTCGTGAGTAATCCCGCTGCATGTAGCTACATCGATTCGCTGGCTATTCCAGTCGGATACTAGTCATAGGAAGGAAATAGGAGAACAATATGGCTATTGTCGCATCTGATTGGGCCGCGATCTCGCCCGTGAATAATGTTGCACCCGTTACTATCGCGAGTGCATCCATTATTTCACCCACCTCATTCTTGACGGTATTGACGGGTAATGTGGCCGTCGATACGATCAATCCGCCCGTGCCGCATGGACACATGCTAGCGATTGAGTTCGCTGGTACTGCGGGTGTTTCGGCTGCGGGTAACGTCAAGACCGTGAAGGCTAGTGTGGTCGGAATGGTAATGCTGCTCGTGTACAATCCGAACACGCAGAAGTACATTCCGGTCTAGTTCGTCGATTTAAGGGTGAATCGCACTGCTGGAGGCGTATGGACCTTACTCAAGTTCATATGTTGTAGTGTGGTTCACCCTTTTTATTGTTAGTTCATCTCATGGTTGGAGGAGGAGAGATGATACCAGGTACAGTCGGCAAGATGACAGAGAAGACGGTCGAATCGGCTACTACGATTCGAGTCACAGCGGATATCATGAGAGTTTCTGGCGTAGTTCCGGTTACGAATCTAGTTCCGGGACTTGGTGGTAACATTCCTCAGGGAGTGTTGCTCTATAGTACTTCGGGAACCATTGCTGTTTCGGAAGCTGGGAATATCAATTTGGGTGGTATTGCAACGAATCTGACCACAACTAGCGGAGTTCGATTGATTTATAATCCCAAACTGACTAAGTGGACTCTCTAGAAAGGAAAATGAAATGATTCCTGGATCAATTAGTAAGATAACCGAAAGTGTGGTAAATACAGCTTCTACCATTACCGTGAAGACGGATGTGGTACATCTTAATGGTCCCGGAACCATTCTTACCATTAATCCAGGAATGGGAACTGAGCAGGGTCAGCTACTAATGTTGACATGTAATTCTGCTGTGATTCTTGGTGTGGGTGGTAATATTAGTACGGGCCTTAGAGAAGGTGCTACGTTTCGTTTCCTTCCCGTACAACTATCATTGTATAAAACTACAATGATGATCTACTCAAAGTTTTACAAGTATTGGATTGTTGTCGCAGGCGCGGGTGAAACTGCTGCGGGTGCGGTTAATTTGTGGAAGTTTGAAGAGGCATCTGGTAATATTGCTTACGATTCTGCTGGACCGGGACATGGTACAATTAGCGGAGGCGTAACTCAGAATTTTCCCGGTGCGATTCCATTCTCTAAGGCTTACGGATTTGATGGAATCACTGGTAAGATTTTAGTTGATGTACCCCTACCGCCGATTGGCGCCAGCATGACGGTGTGGGTTAAGACATCAAGTGCAGCACAACAACCAATCTTCTCAACACGAAGAATGGAAGGAGAAGCTACAAATAGTCATGTATATCTGGGCACAAATGCTGGTAAAATTCTCGTATCTACTGATCTTAGTATCAGCAGTGGTATCGGGTTAGTAAATGATGGAGAATGGCACCATATTGCACTCGTATTCTTTGGAGCCACCTGTGTAATGTACATCGATGGTAAGTACGATGCTACAGTTTTCGTAGCTGGTCGTGGTAGCATTGGTCCAAAAGGATCGATTGCGTGGGATGGAAAGAATAACGAATTTTGGCAGGGCGCATTGGATGAATTAGCTATTTGGCCGTTCGCTCTGGATAGTCCTACGGTCAATAAGTTGTACGAAGCTGGTACCGGAGCACTTTAATGGAGAGAGTTGAAGTCCTGAATGCGCGCCTAGTAGATCATTTCGGTGTAGATACAGTTACGGGACAGCCGATGTTCCGTATCGTGTGGTCAAATGATCAACTAGAGAAGCGTAAGGTGGAATTTACGGATGAAGGACTTCAACTCCTCCATCCCGAAGTAAGAGAAGTCAAGAAATACTCTTACATTAAGGATAGATACGTCCTTGAACGTCTGGTAATCGTTCCAGAAGTGAATGCGGAAGATCTACCGACATCGAAACTATCGTACGAACCTTTGTGGGTATACCAGACTAGTTATGGAGAAGCTCTCCCACCAGTTTGGGAACCCACAAAGTTCGTAATCGATACGGTATACGCTGCAATGGGTAAGAGAGGTCTACGTAAGTACGTGGACAGCGAAGAGAATACGACACCAGAAGGTAGGACACAGAGAGTAGATAAGATTCAGGAAGAACTATTCGGAGATGAATCAGGATTGATGGGTAAGACTTTCCCATCTGTAGGCGAGGGTATTGTAGTCCCTCAGAATTATGCTAGAGAGAAGGAGTCAGAGTAATGTCACAAGTAGGTGAATTCCCTGGATTGCAGCAGAACGCGCATCGACGTACTATTCGTGCGCCTATCAATCCAATGGATAAAAGTACTATTGTGAGTATTCTTCCGAAGCACATCTCGGAGAGGAAACCTACAATTCAGCCCGGTCTATTTGAATTAGCTCCCGGTAGACCAGATGCTCCTTCTCTACTGGTAGTGGGAACAAGTAGCTGGTGGAGAGAAATCGATGAGAATCAGCCACTACTCGAAATTCCGGTGAGTTCGATTCAGGTAGCGGATTCGATTGTTAAAGACTACTGTAATGGACTTCTGGCCTGTAATATGGAAGATCAGATGCCCGGAATCTTCTATATTCCCGGTGAATACACGGTAGATCAATTGAAGAAGGAACATCCCGCCGTATTGGCGCAAAATATTGCCAGACAGAAAAAATGGTATCTTGCACTCGTCACGATGGCGGATATCCTATGGTCGCGTAGTAATGGTAATCCATTGAGTATCAGCGAAGATGCTCGAATGGCGTGTAGGGAATTGAATATCACAGGTAAACCATGGCTTAGTGATATTCAAATGGCTGAATTGGTTCGGTGTGTCGCGTGTGGTTCGTTGCGTAACTCTCAGTTCCCAATCTGCCAGACGTGTAAGGCTATTGCAGATCCCGAACTGGCAAAGAAACTGAATCTATCGTTCGCTCAGTAGGAAGTTCAAATGCCCACTACAATAACCGCCGGAGAAGTGATGGATCGTGTAGCGGCATTAATGAACGATCCTGCTAAGACCGACTATACCTATGCTGCTCAACTAATCTATTTGAACATGGCGATAGATCAATTAGTTGAGAACATGAATGACAACCATTCCCCAATCTCCAATTCTACCTCTGGTTCCATTAGGGTGCCGATTGGAGTCAATCGACTATCTTACACAATAGAAGAGGCACCGATATATCCTCCCGATCTAGTTGAAGTTCAGGGAATATCGGAACGACTATACGGATCAACAGATCCTCTCGTTCCTATGACTAAGAGGGAATTCATTGGATTCGAGCCTGCTCAGGATGCGCTCCTGTACTGGGCATGGGAAGAGCTACGAATCAAGTTCAATAATAACGGTGCTAGGACGGAACGAGAAATCGTATTACAGTACGTTCGAACCAATCTACTTCATGCAGATGATGAGAATTCAATCATCCATCTGTCCACTTCGATTTCCTATCTGTCATTTAAGACTGCTTCATTGTGTGCGCGCTTTATCGGAGAGAATGAGCAGCGCGCAGCAATACTCGAACAGGAAGCTGACGAAGCACTGGAGCGAATGGAATCGATTCAAAATAAAGGTAAGCACCACATCGTAACTAGACATAGACCATTTAGGGCTGGTTGGAAGATGCGAGGGGGCCGATAATGCCCGGATTACGTGGACACGATCCCCTAGTAATAGAACAGTTTAATGGTTGGTGGGCAAGGGGAGATGCTGAATCCTGTCCATCAGATCATTTCATTACAGCGGAGAACGTCCAATATTTTAACTCTGGAGTAGAAACACGTGATCCGCTCGATAAGTGGCTCCCGTCAACATGGACAGGGAGGGTAATGCGAATCCACAACTATGTAATGCAAACTGGTCAGTCCCTCCTGGTTCTGTTGGAGGGAGGGAAAATCCATCATGTCGTTACGAGAAGTAACATATCTGGTGTGATATTTGAAGATCCTGAAATGGAGGACTTCGGATTTGTTGCGTATAACGGACGCGCATACATCACTCCATTCAAATCATATCAGGACTCTAATGGTCAGCGACTTCAACTCGGACTACCAAATAGATTTATTCATGTCTACAAGGGAGATGGTCAGCCCGCACGTAAAGCTGCGGGGTTTCCTCCCACTAACGATGATGATACAAGTGCTGTAGTCTACGGAGTCAATCAGGAAGGTAGAATTACAGCGGGTATCCATATATTTGCTGTTACATTTGGACATTCATCACAGGGATTAGGTCCATCTGTACTTCCGATTCTATTCGCACTCGGTGACCAGCAAGCGGCGGTAGACAATCTACCTATTGGACCGGATGGAACCGAGAGTAGAACGATATGGGCTACTAGAGCAATCGACCCGAACAATTGGAATGCTGAACTAGTTACGAATTATACATTTTATTTCATTAAAGATGTTCCAGATAACACATCTACTGCTACGTTGGTGGACTTTTCCGATGAAGATTTCGTCACAGAAGAAGTAGAGGGTGGACCACCACTTACTGAGACGTTCTCTCGTGATGAAGGGGGATCACCGAATGCTACATCGGGAGGCATGTCCGCGCAGAATACGATGCAAATAGGCTACTGTGATATTGGATTACACATCGTCGGTGTGGTCTATGAGACTGATACGGGTTTCTTGACTGCACCCGGACCCGAAGTAATGGCGGTCCAGACGTATGTCGATCCGACTAAGGCTATTTATATTTCGGGTATTCCTAAGTCATCAGATCCCGCTGTAGTTAAACGGCATCTGGTGTCGAGTAGGGCTATTACGAATTATAACGGGGATGATCGTGGATACCAACTTTACTTCATCCCCGAAGCTACCCTTGATAACAAGGACAATGCTGCTAATGATCTGCTGGTTAGTTATTACGACGTGGATCTACTGGCAGACGCTTCTCATCTTGTTGATAACTTTAGTGAGATTCCTGCTTGTGTTAATTTGACTACATACCATTCGCGTATGGTCGGTGTGGGCGAATATGGTACAGCAGAAACACTACAAGATCTGCCACAGGGGATAACCGATAACCGATCCGTTGCGCGTGTGAGTGCGGCGGGTGAGCCCGAAGCTATTTCTAAGGTAGATGGACTGATTATCGCACCATTAGATGGAAATCCACTCACGAACGCGCAAGAGTTTCGTGACGTGCTGTATCTGTTCAAGAAGACACGCACTTATTCCTATTCGGATAATCAAGATGAACCCGCTACATGGCAAGAAGAACAACTTGACCAGGGTGTTGGAGCGCCGGTACACGGTATCGGTACAGTATTGGACAGTGGTGGTGTTAATATTGATTTCCTACTCATTGCTGATTGGTCTGGCCTCATGCTATTTAATGGGACTTATGCGCGTCCCGAACTAAGTTGGAAAATTGAAGACTTTTGGATGGGATTGGACAAGAATTACTTCGATCAAATTCAGGTTATTAACAATAGTTTGGACAAGAAGATTTGGATTACGATTCCACAGCCCAATCGACACCTTATACTTCATGCAAATTACTCAAATGGACTTGATGCAAAGGAAATTAGATGGGCGAAATGGATATTTGATGTAAAAATCACATCTCTTTGCTTGGTTTTGGCTAATGTGGTGCTTGTTGGTGTGCAAGAAGAGAAAGATCCGGAGGAATAATGGCTATCCAACCAGGCCCAAACATTGGTGAATTCGTATTAAGGTTCCGAAATGAGGATCATCGGACTAATGTAGGTGCAACTACGTATTTGGGAGTACAATTCCCTGATTTTATCACTTATCCCGATGCAAATCCTCCAATATCAACACCGGATTTCACTATTTCATTTTGGATTCGCCTATCTGCTGATGAATCGATTAAATTCTTAAAATATACCGGACCCGGAACCAATCCCGCGTATTGGGGATTTAATGCTGATACAACGAGGGGTGGTAATGATATTTATTGGGAATATAGTGAAGGTAAGGGTGATTTTACTGAGATTCGCCTCGGTAACACAGCACTCCACGCATGGATGTATCTATGTTACGTAAGATCAGGTGATACGCACACGGTATATGTCACTAAAGAACCTGGAGAGGGAGTCGCATCGCCTCCTGTAATTATTCCAGTTACGGGACCAGGTGGATTTCCTCATAATGTACATCTGAACTTCCTATTCGATGAGTTCAGACTAGAATTCAATGGAGGAATGGGTATAGCCAGTCTTAAGATATATAACTATGCCTTAACCCAAGCAGAAGTCGATGCTAATAGACTACTATGGTCGTATCCCAATCCGGCTAAACCACCATTGTGGATATCACATCTACGCAGACCAGGAGATCTGTTCAACTCTGCAGCAACTATTCCGAATGATTTCTGGCATGATAACTTCGAGTGGACTGAAGCACCTGACGTATCATTTCTGGTGTATAGAACCGATCCAATTCAATTACAACGAGTCCCATGTTCAACTTATCTAATTCCAACTGTTGAAGTCGATGGTGCGCGTCCGAGAACCGCCGAATTTCAATGTCCACCTAATGAACTCGTAGGAAAGTATGCAATTCTAGATACTTACTTTCAAGTAGAGGACCGAGCTACAGTACCACTCAATTATCCGACTACTCCGGTTCCGGACAGGACTCTATACCATAGCATCATATTGTATGGATTTACACAGAATCAGGGGATTAAGAAGCAGATCGTTCCTGCTAGTTCTGTGCAAGCCCATGCAACCTATGCAGCATATGTTGACCCGTTGGGAGTTCATACCGGGACTACACTTACATTAGATTCATCTGGATTTAGTGTTGAATCTCTCATAACGGGTTATAACCCTGGAGATGAAACCACACTAAGGATAGAAGAAGTCTATCTATGGAAGTGGGGCGCGGGGTTCAATTGGTATAATACTCTTGGAGTTATTGCGAAGGCATATCCGGGGGAATACAGACAACCAGTCATTCAGGTTGTCTATACTGGGACATGGATTTTAGAGGTATTTCAGACCGATATTCTGAAAATCTCCCAACTCCCCGTAGAGATACTTATATCTCCTAGAGTTGGTGAAGACCCATATGAACCACCAATTAATCCTCCACCACCACCTCCTCCTCCTCCGCCGCCACCATCAGGTCCGAGTATCGGAGGAATCTACTTCCTCAATCCCAATAAGTCCGAATGGCATGATAGTTATTATGCTCGCACGGGAACCACTACACCAGTAGAGTTGAAGATTCCCGATCCTACGATTAAGACTGCTCTAATAGGAGAATAAGATGCCAAAAGGAGCAGCATTAAGCGAAGTCAGTTCAGGTGAGTCGATTAGTCATTTCGCGTCTATTCGCATTCGGGTCACTGGTAGTTCAGGTGCGCAACTCCGAATGACGGTCTATTCACTCGATGATGTGAAATCTAAGGATTTAGTTCCATTCACCTTAGCACCACAGGCGCGTATCATACCGACGCGCATAGTGAACTTCATGGAGCAGCGCGCATCATTCGAGATCAGAACTACCGGAATGAACGAGAAGTTTCGGATTAATCGAATTGTGATCTTCTCGAAGGAAGTATTCAGCAGCTATCCGGGTTCGTAGTATGCCATTCCGACCACCTAAGAAGCCACCGCAGTTCGCGGATTTGAAGGATATCTTAGCCCAGTCTAAGACTTCCGATAATTCTCTATATCAGACTATCGAACAGTTAATTGATCGATTAACTCAATCTAATAGTCAGATAACTGAGCAGATTGCGTCGATTGTAGATAAGACAGAAAACGTAATCAATAAGATTAATAAAGAATTAGATAAAATACAGGAGAGCATCGAGGAAATCGAAGAAACTATCGATATCATTGATGTTATAAATCCCTCTAAAGTTCTAGGACGTGGAAGTCTGCATGGTAAAGGTCCACCAGAGGAATTAACTCCTGGTATCTACATTATCATTGAAGATAAGATCATTGAAGTAGCCGGAGCGGGTGATACTTCATTCATTGTCCAGAATTTAGATGATGCGCGCTCGAAGATACCATCGCCACATTTACCCAGTGATTATCTCCCACGCGCGCAGGAGACTAAACTTCTCGCTTCTGGTTATGTTACTGTTACTACAGGAACGGGTGTACTAGGCTCCGCTCCAAAGATTCCAGCAGCAGATATTGAAGGAAGTATACCACCGGGCGCGCATCAGGCGACACATCAGATAGGTGGAATTGATGAACTAATAAATGCAGCATGGAAACACATTAATAATAACTTTGTAGCTCAGACAATAGGTAGCGGTACCTTAATCCTAGGGTTAAATAGCGTACTAGCATTTCAAGCAACTGACTCTCCCGCCGATTCTCGTAAATGGCGGATAGTTAATTATGGAGATATAACAGGTAACTTACATATCACCTCACTTAACGATGGTGAGACAATTACACTCGGAGATATTACATTTACTCGTATTGGAGAAGTGATTTGTGCGGGTTTGGGCACCACACCACTAAATGCAAGTCAATTAACTAGTGGCACCGTACCAGATGTACGTTTAAGTGTCAATGTATTGAAGCACACTGGAGGATATCCCGGTGGTACTAGTGGTTTCCTTCGTGCTGATGGGACATTTGCTACGCCCCCAACAGGAGGTGGAGTACCAGGATTACATGCGTCAACCCATCAGCCCGGTGGTAGTGATCCCTTATCTAATGTAGCATGGACTAACTTAATTAATACATTTACTGCAGATCAATTAATTTTTAAATCAATTCCCCAGTTCAAGCTTGGTGAAATTGCAGGAGGGCCGAATCAGAAATTCTGGTCTATTGCATCGGATGGTAATTCCCTTAATATTCAAACTCAGAATGATGGTGGAGTATTTATACTTCGACTAATTAATTTTGAACGTAATGGAAATGTTACAATTGAAGGTGTATTATTCGTTGCAGGTGGATTAGGTGCAACACCATTAAATGCAAGTCAACTAACTTCAGGAACTGTACCACTTGCGCGCTTGCCTGCTCATGCGAGTAGACACGCGGCAGGGGGAGCAGATCCAGTCAATATCACTACATTAAGTGGATTTCCTTTAAACTCAGCACTATTCCTCGATGGAACTGGTGTATTTAGAACTATTCCAGTAGGTTCTATTCCATTACACGGTGGCGCGCATGTCCCAGGATTAGATGCAATCCCAAATGCGGCATATCGAAATATAGATAATAACTTTGTACCTCAATCACTAGGTAGTGGTACAACTATTACAGGAGGTAACTCTCTTCTTTATCTTTATGATACTTCTGCACCTGTTGATAAGAAAAGATGGAGAATACTTAATCTTAATGATGGGAATTTATATTTTAATTTGTTAACTGATTCCGCATCTGCTGTTTTAAGTTCTCCAATAACCATACAGGGAGATG
>Ga0105091_10000026_pt1 | contig 47110 bp, 57 predicted proteins | sample PPLLak1March2015_FD_87022 | JGI IMG/M metagenome (GOLD analysis project Ga0105091, IMG submission 87022) | Freshwater sediment microbial communities from Prairie Pothole Lake near Jamestown, North Dakota, USA - PPLs Lake P7 Core (1) Depth... | ecosystem: Environmental > Aquatic > Freshwater >... | reverse complement strand
TTTCTATACTTATGATATTAAACATAAAGTAATTTTAGAATCCGGTGAAATAAAATATTCAATTTCAGGCACTTCTTATAAATCATTAACAGTAATAGAAGAATTTTAAGATATTGTGTATCTATGGATATGCTTTTCCTAAATAATAAGGGGGTCAAATGACTCCCTTTTTATTGTACTTAGCTATATAATGTCAAATATTTAATTTAAGCAGTACAATATAATCTATAAAATTATATATTTACTGAACTTTAAGTTTTAACAATGTTGTATCAGCTTCCTAATGGAAAAGTTATATTTCTAACAATAGATCAATACCTAGATCTTACTGATGAAGATATCCAATTTATGGTATCAAGAAATAGTGGTGATTATTGCCACAATCCTTTTACAGATTCAGCTATAGTTCAGAATGCCAAAGAAAAATTTTATGATTTTGATTATCTTCATGATGATGATGATGAAAATAACAAGTCAGGTCCTGATGATGAAGGATTTGATGAAATAATTGACATAATTACCCCTTTGGATTTATAATACTAGCCCTAGTATTATCACTTATCATTTAGACAGAGTACCTAAATGATATAGTACACTCTACTCAAAACAATCTAATTATTTATTTATTTATTTTTAAAACTTAAAGTTATGGACTCTAAAGTAACAGTAATTGCAGATGAAACAGGTGCAGTAATCAATTTATCTGCTAACAACCCAGAATTTGGATTTGTAAAAGTTCAACAAGTAAGAACTATGATTGATGACAATGGTTTCTTGAAAAGAAAACCAGTTAATGCATTAATTCAAGGTAAAATTGAAGAGCTAAGAGAAGCTGGATTTTATGCTGGACAACAAATGGATGGTAAAATTGTAATAGAAGAAGCATTACAACCATTCAACAAAAAAACTCCTGAGAAAGATCTTAAGGTAGCAGGTGATACTAATATTGTATGTACATTAGGTGGATTACCTATCTACAGAAGAACTAAATTTACATTTACTTCTAATGTTGCAGACAATTTAATTAAACATGACAATGTTGATGAGTTAAGAAGTGCTTATAGTAATAAGGCTACTAATACGGCAATCAAACCAAATGGAGATTTCTCTATCTAATTAAAATTAACCCAATTATAAGGGAGCTAGGAGACTAGTTCCCTTTTTTTATTTATGATTAAATGTATATGATTATGGAAAAGCTAAAACAAGACATCAGAAATTATCAGTTGTATGCAGGTAAAACCTATATGCAGTATGAACAAGACAATTACAGTCAATATCAAAACTATCTATACAAAAGAGCATTGTATGGATTAGATTCAATAACAGAACAAGAGCTTACAGGAATGTGTAGTAAGAAGAAACAAAGAATAGTTAATGTATATAAGAGAGCACAAATTGTTGTAAACAAAATTAAACAACAAGCTACTATTAAATATACTAATGATTTCTTTAAAGCCTTCTTTCCAAAGAGTCCATTAACAGATGCTTTTTTACAAGATACTGAGACTGATGATAATTTTAAAAATGTATTAACTTTTAAGGAGTTAAACATTAAAAAGGATCAAATTATTAGTATTTTTATAGAAGAAGGTATTTTGCCTAAAAACTTTATGAGTTTACAAATAGGACCTAATGAACTACCAAGATTAAAACAAACTCTATAAATGAAGACTAAACTCAAAGAATGTGATGGCTGTAATAAGCCGTCACATATTTGGAAAAACCATGAAGGTTTTAAATACTGTAAATACTGTTGGAGTGCTCAGAAAGCAATTGATGAAGACAAACCAATTAAATCTATAGTATATAAAATACCTCAAGTATCATCTAAGAGAAAGAAAAAGGATACTGAGTATCTTAAATTAAGACAAAGATTCTTTAATGATCATTCTATGTGTGAAGTAGCTGTTCAAGGTTGTAGTTACAATGCAACTGATGTGCATCACACTTACGCAGGTGCTAACAGAGAAGCATTCTATCTAGTACAAAGTACTTGGAAAGCAGTATGTAGAAATTGTCATAATTGGATACACAATAATCCTGAACAAGCAAAAATTATGAACTGGTTAAAATAATATGATATGATAAAAGATAGGCAAGAAATTCAGATGGAAGCTTTAGCTACCACTGATACAAAAAAGAGATGTACTGTAGTATTAGGTACTGGTGTAGGAAAGACACTGGTAGGTTTAAATCATATGGAAAGAAATACTACTCCTTTGAATAAAGTATTAGTTGTAGCACCAAAGAGATCTATCTTTCAATCCTGGATTGATGATGCAGAGAAATTTGAATTGCAACATTTACTTGGAAGGATTGTATTTTCTACCTACCTCAGTTTAAATAAACATAATCCAAGAGATTATGATATTGTATATCTTGATGAAGCTCACAGTTTACTTAATTCTCATAGAAACTTTCTTGAGAACTATAAAGGTAAGATACTAGGTCTTACAGGTACTCCGCCTAAACATGGAGGATCTGAGAAAGGACAACTTGTAAAAGAGTTTTGTCCTGTAGTATATACTTTCAAAGCAGATGAAGCTATAGAAAACAAAATCATTAATGATTATCAGATTATTGTTCATGAGATTAGTCTTGGTACTGATAAGAATTATGCAGTAAAGAACAAGAATCTTACATTTAAAACTTCAGAGGTTGATAATTATAATTATTGGTCTAGAAGAATTGATGTTGGTTCCGGTCCTATACATATTCTTAGAGTAATGAGAATGAAAGCAATGATGGAGTATCCAACTAAAGAAAAGTATGCTAAGATATTATTTAATAATATAGATAGTAAATGTATCTTATTTGCAAATACTCAAGATCAAGCTGATAAACTTTGTGACTATAGTTATCATAGTAATAATCCTGATTCTGATAGAAACCTAGAACTCTTTAAAGAAGGTACTGTAAACAAGTTATCTACTGTATTACAATTAAGTGAAGGTGTTAATATTCCAAATTTAAAACAAGGAATAATAATGCATGCTTATGGTAATGAGAGAAAGGCTAGTCAGAGAATTGGTAGATTACTAAGACTTAATCCAGATGATAAAGCAATCATTCATATACTATGTTATGTGGATACTGTTGATCAGAAGTGGGTTACAGATGCATTAGAAGGTTTTGATCAAAACAAAATACTATGGAAGGATTTTAATATTAAACTATAAATGCTTATATTACATTATGGAAACTACTAAAACACATAAAGTAAACATAATAAATGATGAAAGTAATTCATTTCCTTATGTAGCTGCTTGTTTAATTAAATTTTGTGACCATGAACCTATTCAAGCTGAACAATGTGCTGTTATAGCTCATCATACAGGAAAATGTACAGTTAAAACTGGAAATTTTGATGATATGTATGACTTAAAAAGTAGATTTGATTTAGTATACATCCAATCAGAAATAGAAGAATATGCAGGTGATATGTATTAATGATGAAAATAAACCTGTAAGAATATCATCTAGTGAATGGATTAAGAAAGGTGAAGTGTACACAGTAATTAAAGCTGTAAGAATGGGGTTGCAGGCTGGTAAGTTTGGATTTTTACTCAAAGAAGTCCAGTTATCTGAAATGTCTTTTCCCTATGAGTTTTATGACTCAACCAGATTTGCTATTTTTGACAACAATGTAGTTAAAGAAGAAGCAATAAAAGAAGAAGAAGTATTATTTGATATCTAATCCTAAGGAGGTGTTCTGCCTCCTTTTATTTACCCTATTTTATGGAATACACCACATATGATGTAGTGCAAGAATTTAAAAAATTGTTTCTAGCTAAAAAAGAAAAAACAAATGAAATTATAGAAAGAAGAAGCTATCTAATAGGTATTCTTTACTATAAGTTTAAACTTACTGAACAAGAAATATTTACTCATACTAATTTGTTGAGTAGATCAGCAATTAATTATACTAAAAAGATTGCAATTGATAGATTAAGAACAGGAGATGCAAGATTTATTGATAATGTATCTGACCTAATTGAAAAGTTTCCTTTTGACTTTACAGAGGCTTGTGGTAAAGTGGTACATTATACCCACTCTACAGTAGAAGTAACAATCAAGTTAAATTATAAAAATTATGCTAGGCTTACTAAGTATATGAAAGCAAAGAAAATTGGAGAAGATAATTTAGCTGTTCAACAACTCTTATTAACAACATTAAAATTATGGGAAGAATGAAAGAACTTTATATGCAGCTGTTAGAAATATATGATGGAGAAATACCTGAAGATATTACTATAGAAGAAGCACAAAAAATAATAGGTATAAAAACATTAAACTGGGAAGTGTATGAAGAAGCAGAAAGAACAAGAAAACATCTGGAGTCTGGAGAACCAGATAAAAGAAAAACCAAAAAAAGTAATAACTTGTAAATCTTTAAAGTTTAAACTTGTAAATAATACTTCTAACATTAGAACTAATAATGAAGAGGGAGACTAAACCATGTTTTACATGTAAAATGGAATTAGAGCTTACTGAATATGCAGTTAACAATAGACTATACAAGAATGCTAGTCAGAAAGGTGTAGTATATGTATGTAAAATGTGTGAATTTAGAAAAGCTATTAAAGACCTAAGTAATGTAAGATACAACTTTGAAATTAAGAATTTTGAAGTTAATCACTTTGCAGATTTAAATGAATTAGTTAACTGGTATAAAGAAAAAGGAGAATTATGAAACCAAAAACAAAATTAAAAGTGCTTAAAGCAAACTATAAAGTTATATCTGAAATGGCTGAATGTTTTTCTCCAACAAGTAAACATAGAGCTTTGGTTATGATGAATAGTAAATTAAAAAGTATTCTAACTGATATTGAACAAACAAAACATGAAAAAGGAAATGGCTAAGGTAATATTAGAATTTGATCCTATAGAAGAATCTCAGGATTTAAGGTTTGCAATTGATGGTATGAAATGGTGGTCTGCTCTTTATGAATTAGATCAACACTTAAGAGGTATTGTTAAATACTCTGGAGCACATACTGATGATGAACTTGCTTTTGCAGAAAGTATTAGAGAAAAAATTAGAGAAATAACTAATGACAACAATTTAATATTAGATTTATGAAGGTAGCAATTGTAATGTTGATTTTTATCACTGCTATGTTAGTTATTCTTATTGTAACAAATAATTCTGATGACAATGGGAAAAAAGATAAATAAACAAATATTAAATCTTATAGAAAGTATATGTGATGAACATTATGCAATGAGTAAAAATGTTGATGTCAGTATTGCTTATCTATGGAATATGAGAAAAACAGGTGAAAATAAAGGTAACTACAAACTATTTATATTCTTAGCAGAAATTAATCTGCTTACAGTGATGAAATTCATTACTGAAGAAGAAAAGAATAGTTTTATTAAACTATTAGAATCTGAAGATATAGACAATAGATATATTGCAGCTACTGGAATAAATTATTTTAGAACTGCTAGAGTTAAGAAGTATGGTGAGTTTAAGTCTTTAGAAGATCCTAATTATGATGTTATAAAAGATTACACTCATAATATTATTAATTTTAATATGTTTAACAATTATAATAGCATATGTCTGAACAAGATTTAATTGAATTAGGTTTTAGTAAACAAGTTGTTCTTGTTAAAGAAAGTGGTAATGAATATGATTATTACTATTATACATTAGATTTAATGGAAGGTATTGCTTTTTATTCATCTAGTAATGATGAGATGATTGATGGTAATGTATTCATAAAATCTTTTGAAGTGCCTAATATGCACATAACAAGTAGATATGACTTTGAAAATTTATTAGAAGTATTAAAAAATTGTACAAATGTTCTCAGGTAAATTAATTAAGAAAGATGGTAAGTTAGTTTATTCAAATCCACAGAATAAATTAGCATATGAATTATTTATTCAAAAACTTTCTGAAGGTCAGGAAGTAGATATCTATATTGATCTTGCAAATGCCGATCATAGTAGAGCTCAGATAAATAAAGTACATGCATGTATTAGAGAACTTGCAAAGGAATCAGGGTATACTTTTGAAGCAATGAAGTTACTTGTAAAAGAACAAGCTGGTCTCTGTTATGAAGCAGAAGGCCAGCTTGAATGTAAATCATTTGGAGATTGTAGCAAAGATGAACTTTTATTAGCTATTGAATCTTGTATTGAAATTGGAAAAATTATGAATGTTAATCTTGGATAACAGGTGCTACAAATCCTTCATCACCAGGTTCTAATACTTCTTTTTCTACATACATTTCTTGTTCTTTAGATTGTGTTTCTATTTCACTTAAAAGTAAAGCTGTAGTGTAAAAAGATCTTTGTAAATCATCAAGTTCATTATAAGGTTTGGTAACACAGTCCTTTAAATAAGATTCTTCAGGATTTTTGGAATGCATGTCCTTTACAATGTTAAAGGATAAAGCTTTTACCATTAGATAAAAATTTCTGTTTACTTTGATGCTTATGATTGCATCTTCTTTCATTTCTTTTACTTTGACCATGTTGGTTATTATTAAATTATTTTAGATAAAATTATGAAACAAAAACTAGATATAGAAGAAATTAAAGAAAAATTGTATGAAAAGTTAGTACCATCAGGATGGGGAAGAGTACTTAAGTCATTTATATACAGTGCAGATTTTGATAATATTATTACTCAGTTAGCAAGATTGTCTTTAGATGGTAAAAGATTTACTCCTCCATTAAAAGATATATTTAGAGCTTTTGAGGAATGTTCTTATAAAGATTTAAGTATTGTTATTGTTGGTCAAGATCCATATCCACAGTTTGGTGTTGCAGATGGTATTGCATTTAGTTGCAGTAAGACAAATGAATTACAACCAAGTCTTAAGTTTATACTAGAAGAGATTAACCGTTCAGTATATAATGGTCATGAAGAAAGTAAAGATGTAAATTTAGCCAGATGGTCTAATCAAGGTGTATTACTGTTGAATACTGCTCTTACTACTACAATAGGAAAGATGGGACAACATTATAATATCTGGAAACCATTTCTTGCATATTTATTTGATTACTTGACATGGAATAATACAGGATTAGTTTATATCTACTTAGGTAAACAAGCTAAAGAATGGTCAGAGGCTGTTAATGATAATAACTACAAGTTTTATCTTACACATCCTGCTAGTGCAGCATATAATAATTTAACAGCTTGGGATTCTCAATTAGTATTTGTAAAAACAAGTGACATTTTATTAAAGAACAATAACAAAAAAATGATTTGGTGATGACAGAAATATTTGCAAGATTAATCCAGGAGAAAATTACTCCAAATACTTATTATGTATTACACTGTATAAAAGAAAAGATTGTTCCATTTAAATTTGTTAGTAAAGATTTAGAAATTTCTAGATTAATATCTGATAATTGGTTGGATGAAAATTTGCAATTAACTAGTAAAAGTCTTATTTTTATTGAAGAACTAAACGGTTATTTTAAGAAAACTAAGAAAAAAGCTTCTATAGACTTGATGGGTACAGCCTTTGTACAGAACATTGAGGGTTATGTAGAAATATTTCCAAATAAGAAACTATCTTCCGGAAAGTATGCCAGAGTAAATCCTAAGAATCTAGAAGCACCATTCAGGTGGTTTTTTGAGACCTATGACTATGACTGGGTTACTATTTTTGCTGCAACAGAGAAATATGTAAGTGAATATGAGGTAAAGAGATATGAGTTCATGAGAACTGCACAATATTTCCTCAGAAAACAAAACTTAGATAAGTCTTATGAATCAGATTTAGCCACTTATTGTGAAATTGTTAGAGATAATCCAGACGGAGAAGTAGTTTATTTTAAAGAAAGGGTAGTTTAATGAATGTAAAGATTATACTGATTGCATTAATGTCAACAGTAATAAGCTATTTAGCTGTTAATGAATTTATTATAGAACTTTCTTTTTGGAAATGGCTAGGTATTGAGTTTATTACAACCATTATGCATTTTGTATATACTTTAAGTAAAAAAGATATACAAACTAAACAAGAATAAAATGTCTGAATTATTTAATGGTGCAAGACCCTTATTGCCTGTAAGTGAAAGACAGGCTTTAGAAAAAGCTCTTTATAAAATGAAAGCTAGAAGACAGGGACAATTAAGGTCTCTGAAAAGTTCTTGGCCTAAGTTTAATGATGCTTTTTGTGATGGGTTAGAATGGAGAACTATCACCGTAGTAGGTGCTAGACCTGGAACTGGTAAAACTTTATTCATGGAACAATTAATCAGTGATATTATAGAATATAACACTGATCAAGAGTTTAGAGTATTGAAGTTTCAAATGGAAATGGTTGATGAAACCAGTGGTATAAGAAAATTAAGTCTGAGTACGGGGTCTGATTACAATACATTAATGAGTAAAGGAGGTAAACAAGTTGATAAAACTATATTTGAGAAGTGTGTAGATTACTACAAAGCAAGTGCAAATAAAGATTTTATTAATGTAGTTTATGATTCTTGTACTGTAGATGAGATGTGTGCAACCATTCATTATGAAATGGAGAAATACAAAAAATCTGATGGTACTTATTCCAACATGCTTGTTGCAATAGATCACTCTGCTTTATTTAAGAATGGCAAAGGACAAAAAGATAAATTTGAGATGTTAGGAGGTCTTGGTGAATCACTCACTATGATGAAGAAAAAATATCCAATAGCATTTATTGTTCTAAGTCAGTTAAATAGAAACATTGATGATCCTAAAAGACAAGAGGATGGAGTATATGGTAATTATGTATTAGATTCTGATATCTATGGTTCTGATGCTTTATTACAACATGCTGATGTGGTTATGGGTATTAATAAGCCTTCTATAAGAAAGATAAGGCAGTATGGTCCTGATAAGTATATCATTGAAGATGAAGATGTGTTAGTATTTCACTTCTTAAAGTCTAGAAATGGTACCACTAGAATCAGTTTCTTTAAATTAGATAGAACAACTATGAGAATTATAGAAATTGATACTCCACCTCAAGCAATTAAACAAAAGATTTCTTCAATTTAAAACTAAATTATGACAATTAGAAAAGAAAAAGAGAAAGACTTCTATGTGAAACATATAGAAACTTTCAAAAAGCTTAAGCTATCTGATCCTTTCTTCCTGATTAAAACAGCTTTTTTTCAGAAAGGTAAGTATGGTAGGCAAGTTCAGTTCTTTGAATCTGAACTCAGTAAAGGTGAAGACATTTACCTTGAATTTTATGATAATGTCACTGATGCTAATGGTTCTGTTATAGATATAACACCATTTTTTACAGACAGACAGTTATTTAAGTATAGACATAATCCGTTTTATGCTGAAGAATATGAAACAAAGAGTGGAACTAATTATAAAGGTGAACCTTATAATCTTTATACAGTTCCTATGGCAGAATTACTAGCTGTACTACCAAATGGTACTGAGATAACTTATGCACTATATGAAAAAAGGAAAGCTGAAGCAGAAGCTAAGAAAGAAGATGAGGAACTTCCAAAACTACAAAATAGTTTAAGTTTGTTTCCTGACTTTGATGAACAGTTTAATGCTATTAAGCCTAAGGAGATTGAACTAATAAGTGAAGATGATTCTGATTTACAAAGTATGTCAGTTAGAGACTTTGCGGCCATTATGTTAAAATCTCCTGTAAGTAAAAAACAATGGTTAAATGATTTAATCTTAAAAGTAAAACAAATATGAGCATAGTACTTCCAACAAGTAAAGTAGCTGCAACAAGAAAGAATCCTAAGAGAATAGTAATTTATTCTAAGCCTAAAACCGGTAAAACTACTGCTTATGCTGGTTTAGAAAACAATTTAATTTTGGATTTAGAGAATGGTGCTGATTACATAGATGCTCTTAAAATGAAAATTGGTTCATTAAAAGAACTAATTGATACTGGTAATGCAATAAAAGAAGCTGGTAAACCATATAAGTATGTTACTATAGATACTGTAACAGCATTAGAAGATATGGTGATGCCTCTTGCAATAAAACTTTACAGAGCCACGCCTATGGGTAAAAACTTTGATGGAGAAACTGTTGCAAGCTTACCAAATGGTGCTGGGTATTTATATATCCGTCAAGCATTTTTTCAAGTTTTAGATTTTATTGATAACTTAGCTCCCACTATAATTTTATCTGGTCACATAAAAGATAAACAGGTAGATGATAAAGGTGAGTTAGTTATGTCTGCTAACATAGATCTAACAGGTAAAATAAAATCTCTAATTTGTGCTAATGCTGATGCTATTGGTTATATGTATAGAAAAGGTAACAAAACCATTCTATCATTTAAAACCAATGATGAAGTAACTTGTGGTGCAAGACCTGAGCATTTAAGAAATGAAGAAATAGTGATTACAGAGTTAATTGATGGAAAGATAATTACATCATGGGAAAAAGTGTTTATTTAATAATTTAAAAAATAAGAAAAATGGGATTAAGTACAACAGATTTAGGAAATAGTGGTTCAGGATTACCAAAAACAATTGCACCAGGTAACCATACATTGAAAATTAATAGTATCTCTTTAGATGAATATTCATTCATTCCTGGAGCATATCATTTAGTTCTTAATGTAGAAACAGAACCAATTGAAGGTTTTGAAGGTTTTATGATTGATAAAGATGATGCAAGTAAAGGTCATCATGCAGGTCAAATTGGTAGAGTAAAAGCTAGTCAGTATGCATTTGCTGATGGTGAAACTAAATCAGGTATTAAAATTCAGAGAGATAGATCTATAATGATCTTCTTAAAGAATTTATCTTCTACCTTTGGTATTAACAACTGGTTTGTAGAACAAGATAACAAATTTGACACTATTGAAGATTTTGTTAAAAATTTCAGTAAAAATGCACCAATTAAAGATAAATTCTTAAACTATTGTGTTGCTGGTAAAGAGTATATGAGCAAATCAGGTTATGTAAACTTTGATATGTATTTACCAAAAGCAGATAATGGAAAATATTCTTATGGTGATATTTCAACTGGTAAAGTAGTAGCATATAGTGAAGAAAAACATCTTAAAAAGATGGAAGTAGCTGAAGTAAAACAATTTGGAAGCAAAGATGATGATTTATCAATTCCAAGTAAATCTTCTAGTGACTTCATGTTAGATTAGTAACATACTTTTGATAATACTAAGGGGAGTCTTAATAGTCTCCCCTTTTATTATCTCTAAACTTTTTCAATTATGATTTCAACAAGAACAATTGTATCTGATTTAGCAGATGTACCTAAAGAATGGGTATTTGAAAATTATTTAACATTACCTGAATCATTAAATGGTCAAGACTTAAAAATACATTCTGTTTTTGTAAAAGAAAAGACTCCTTCTATGTGTGTTTATATAGAGGGTAAAACTAACTATAAATACAAAGATTTTTCATCTGGCAAAGGTGGAGATGGTATAGATTTAGTTGTGCAGCTGTTTAATCTTTCTACAAGAGGTGCTGCTACACAAAAAATCATGCATGACTATACAGATTATATATCTAAAAATGGTCATGTTGTTAAATCTTATATACCAGAGAACAGATATCAAGTTACTGATTATGAAATGAGGCATTGGAATACATTAGATGTAAAGTTCTGGACTGATTTTGAGATTAGTTCTGGTTTACTTAAACAATATAATGTATGTCCATTAGGTTATTATGAACTAAGTAAAGATTTAGCTGATGGTACTACTAAGACTTTAACATTTAAAGGACAGTATATTTATGGTTATTTCAGAACTGATGGTACTTTGTATAAGATTTATCAGCCAAAACAGAAAGAGAAAAAGTTTCTGAAGCTTAAAGACTATACTCAAGGTCTTGATCAACTTACTTTTAGTACTAAGTATTTATTAATAACTTCTTCTCTAAAAGATGTTATGTCTTTTATGAAACTGGGTATTAAGAATATTGAAGCAATTGCACCAGATAGTGAAAATTCTATGATGCCTGAAACAGTAATGCATACACTGAAGAACAAGTATCATAAAATCTGTGTTGCTTTTGATAATGATGAGGCTGGTATTAAAGCTGCCAAAACTTATAAACAGAAATATGATCTTCCTTATGTAGTACTTGATCTAGATAAAGATATTTCAGATTCAGTTTGTAAATTTGGTATTGAAAAAACTAGAAATGCATTATTATTTTTACTAAAACAAGAATTATTATGAGCTGGACAATTAATGGTGTAGATTTTAATGAAATTGATATTCCAAAAGGAGCAGTAGGTTTTGTTTATATTATGACAGCTATTATAGATAATAAGTCTGTTATGTATATAGGTAAAAAGAACTTTTTTGCTAATATTAAAAAGCCTCTGGGTAAGAAAGCACTTGCTATGACTACTGATAAAAGGCTTAAAAAGTATAAAAGAGAACTTAAACCTGACTTTATGAGATATTACAGTAGTAATATAACATTAAAAGAAGCTTACAAAAAAGGAGTACTGATTAAAAGAGAGATGTTAAAAATATGTTACTCATCAATGGAGCTAACATACCAAGAAGTAAAACATCAGTTTATGTATGAAGTATTAGAAAAACCAGAATATCTTAATGGTAATATATTAGGAAGATTCTATAAAATTAAATAGTTATGAATGATATTATAATGACAAGCACATTACTGCAATTAGCAGATTTAGGTGTAACAGGTGTTTATATAACTTTTGAAGGTGGAGGAGACTCAGGAGCCATAGAAGAAATATTGTATACTAAAAATGAATATACAAGTTTTGATTTTGATTATTATAATTTTGAATTTGCACTAGGAAATTTATCAAAAGAATTATGTGATCAAATTGAAAAGTTTGCTGATCATCATATAATTCAAGAATATGAAGATTGGTGGAACAATGATGGTGGATTTGGTAATTTAAAAATAATGGTGCCTTCTGGTAAATTTGTATTGGAAACTAGTGTAAGAGTTACTGAATATGAAAACAGTGTACACAATGGTAATTTAATAGAAACTGCAGCAATAGTAAATAAATAATATGGAAAAAGAGTTTGTAATATATAAACAGGCATTAGCTCTTAAAGAGTTAGGATTTGGTGAACCTTGTTTAGCTAGACATATTATTATGACCGAATGGGGAAAACCTACAGGACAAATAATACTTCAAATGGTAGATTGCTTAAATTCTGATAGAAATCTTGTTAAAGCACCACTTTACCAACAAGTATTTAGATGGTTTAGAGAGAAGCATAATCTAGTGTTTAACTTTATCAGTTATAATATTGTAAAACCTGGAGAATATCATTGGTCTATAACATGGAATGATGAAGCTAAAGTATCAGGTATAGTTAAAACATATGAAGAAGCAGAATTAGCTTGTTTAGATAAATTAATAGAACTTATTAAAAACAAATAATATGGAAAAAGAATTTGTACCCTACAAACAAGCTTTAAAGCTTAAAAAACTAGGTTTTAATGAACCATGTTTTGGTAAATATGATTTGAATGGTAGCTTTTACTATTCAGTAAATTATCATAATACAGACATACAAAGTTATTGTATTAATTGTTCAGCACCTTTATACCAGCAGGCATTTAAATGGTTGTTTGAACAACTAGATGCAAAAGGTGTTATGATTCTTGAAGAAAAACAAAGACTAATTGTTTTAAAAAATTTAATTAAAAAATTAAAAAATGGCACATCCTCTAGAACATTGTAAATCCTCAGTAAAAAAATGGGGTGGAGAATGGAGTGATTACATTGCAATTCATAATTGGTTTGATGAAACTAAAAAATGGATTGGTCATAGTAAACATAGAATGTTTAGACATCATAGTGAAGGTATATTTGAATGTGAAAAGATATTTGGGATGTCTTTTGTCAACTCAGATGGTAAAACTGTATATACAAGATATGTTGGAGAACAACATGTAAAAGAGGATTGTAATAATTATATCCCAAGTGCAAAAGAATGGGTAGATAATATAAATACACCTAAGGAATGGATGATTAAAACTTTAAAAATTGAAGACTAATGGAAAAAGAAATTAATTATTGGGGATTAGCAGATGAATATGCCACCTCAAAACATAAAATGGAAAAAGGAGATCATATTTCTAAATATGAGAGATATGAAGAAGTTAAAGAAGGTTATGAAGCTGGATTTTTAAAAGCTGTAGAATTATTTAAAACTGACAAAGAAATTATGATTAAAACTTTTAAAATAGAAGACTGATGGAAAAACAACTGTTTATAATTGATGGCTACAGAATCTGGGCTATGACATATGAAGATGCATATGCAAATTATTTAGTAATATCAAGAATATGAAAATGGTTTATGATAAAAAAGAAACAGAGAATATTCTAAATATGTTATTATCTTCTGATACTGATAATAAGTATTTAGCATATCAACTGATTAATAATTCTGATGTAGAAAAGTATAAAGGTAATCTGATTTTGTTGTATAGATATTCTAAGATGAAAAATGAAGATTGGGAAACTAATTGTTCTTCAATCTGGAAAAAAATTAAAGATATAATACTTGAGGCAGGTCCATTAACAAGTCCTAAGTGCTTAACATTACTAAAAAATGTTAAAGCTACTAATGACTGTATGGAATTATTCATGGAATTGTTCATTAGAGATATGATAGGTTATTTAAATGATTTAGGATATCCTACTGATAAATTTGATATAAGTATAAAATTTAAAAATTAATGGATAAAGTAGATAGTTTAAGTAGAACAAGTAAAGACTTAATGTTGAAAGAACCTTATTATGGTTTCTTTCTTATTATGTTAAATAAAGTATGGGACATGAAAAGAGTCCCTACTGCAGGTGTTAGTAAAAATGGAATAAATTATCAGTTAACTATAAATGATGATTTTTGGATAGGTCTTAGTGAACAACATAGACTTGGTCTGTTAAAACATGAGTTATTACACATTGCATTTGGTCATCTCACTACTTATTTTAAGTTTAGTGATAAGAGATTGGCCAACATTGCTATGGACATGGAAATTAATCAATATATTGATACATCTTGGCTTCCTGGTGGAGAACTATCCACTGAAGAGTATAAAGCTCTTAAAGAAGCTGTAATCAATGAATATAAAACAGCAAAAGAAGCTGGTGCATCTACTGAAGAGTTGGAGCTTATTAATAGTAAGATCCCGTCTCGTGGTATTATGATTGAAGATTATGATGAGTTAGACTTAGATCTTAAAGCTGGTTCAAGATATTATTATGATAAATTGAAAGAAGCTAAAGATAAAAAAGACAAAGATGGAACTAGTGGTTCAGAGATGTTTGATCAATTATGTGATCAGATGGATAATGAAATGAACACTGGTGCTGAACATCCTACATGGGAAGAATTTGAAAATTTAAGTGAAGCTGAGCAAAAGCTAATAGAAAAGCAATTACAAAAAGTACTTAATGATGCTCAGGAACAAACTATAAAGAAAAGAGGTAATGTTCCAGGAGAAATTCAAAGTGTTATTGTTATTGAAGAAATTAAAGTAGCTAAGTTTGATTGGAGAGGTTATATCAGAAGATTTACAGGTGTAAGTACAAAGATATATACTAAGAAAATAAGGAGAAAAGAGAATAAAAGATTTTCTGATAATCCTGGTTTAAAGATTAAAATGAGACAACATATGTTGTTAGGTATAGATACATCAGGTTCTGTATGTGATGCTGAATTAGCAGAATTTATGAATGAGATACATCATATCTATAAAGCAGGTGTTGATATCACAGTAATTCAATGTGATACAAAAATTAATAGTGTTGAACCTTATAGAGGTAAACATGAGATAGATATAAAAGGTAGAGGAGGAACTGAATTTGATCCTGTCTTAGAGTATTATAATGGTAACTTAAGGAAATATACTAGTTTAGTTTATTTCACTGACGGTGAATGTACAACTGAGGTTGTTCCTAAAGGAAATGTACTTTGGGTTCTTTCAGAAAGATCTCACATGAATGATAGTTTACCGGGTAGAATTATTAAATTAGAGTTATAAAATATTAAAAATTAAAGAAGATGAGTCAAGTTAAATTAAATGTAGAAGAGTTAAAAAGTTTTATTAAACACATGGTTAAGAATAACCAACATATTCAGTCTGAAGGTAAAGTTCCTGTGGCTATAAATATTGAAGGTGATGCTGGTTTGGGTAAAACTTCAGCAATTATGCAGTTAGGTAAAGAACTTAATATGCAAGTTGTTAAACTTAACTTGTCTCAATTAGAAGAATTAGGTGACTTGGTTGGTTTTCCTGTTAAAGAATTTCAGATCCAGAATGCAGAAGGTAAAACAACTTGGATTAATGAAGCTCAGATAAGTGCAGCTAGTGCAAAAGGTTATAAAGTTATAGATAAGAGAATGGCGCATGCTGCTCCTGAGTGGATTCAAGGTAAGGGAGAAGGTGGCTTTCTTATATTAGATGACTATACTCGTGCGGATTAACAAAATATGCAGTCTACTAGTGTTAGTGTGAATAATTTAATTATCTTTGTGATATGGAAAAATTAAATACACAAACTCTTAAGACAGCATTAAAGAGTATAGGAATCTACAAAATTAAAATTAATGATAAAGAGTACATTGGTAGCTCTTGTAATATTGGTCATAGGTTAAAACACCATTTGTGGTCTCTTGAAAATCTAAAACATCATAACAGAACAATGCAAAACTTATATAATAAGTATAGTAAAGAAGAAATTTATTTTACTGTTATAGAAGAATGTTCTGATGATATTTTAATAGAAAGAGAAGCTTACTACATTAGTACAATTAATCCTTATATAAATCACATATTAGATCCTCAAACTTTAGTTAGAGATGATGTATGTAAACAAAGGATAAGTGTAGCTAAGAAAAAAGCTTATGCAAATGGTCTAAAACCTCATAATCTTAAAGCAGTACATAAGTATTCACTTGATAAAGGTGAGTATTTAGAAAGTTTTGAATCTCTTACGGCTGCTGTTAAATCTATTAATGCCAAAAGTGTTAATAGTATAAAAGCAGTATGTGATGGAAAACAAACTTCTGCCGGAGGTTATGTTTGGGCTTATAATAAAGTTGATCTAGTTTTTTCTAGAGATACAAAATATAAGTTGGAACCAGTAGTACAATATACTAATGATAATATTTTTATCAAAAGATGGGAGTCTATAACTCAAGCAAATAAGAAACTTGGTATCTCTAATATTAATAGAGCAATATCTAAAGACTTAACTGCTGGTGGTTATAGATGGAAAAAAGCATAAAGCGGGTGGTCCGCAATAAATCATGTGAATTCAGGGAAACTCCAGAGATGGACAATCCTGAGCCAAGCCTTATAGGGATGTAAGGAAGGTGCAACGACTAGTATATGGAGCCTAGAACAGGCAGTAAAATACCAAGAGCGCATGACACATAGGAATATGTGATGATATAGTCTGACCTGTAGATATAATCTAAAAGAAACTACAGAATCATAGGATAAAGAGCCTATGAGTTAACAATAATGCACCGCTTTATGCAAGCAACTATGGAGATTCTTGACAGACAAGAGTATGTTTCATGGAAATTACCAAAAAACTGGCATGTAATCTTAACTACTAATCCAGATAATGGAGATTATAATGTAACTAGCTTAGATGTTGCTCAAAAGACTAGATTTATATCTACAGAATTAAAATTTGATATAAATGTATGGGCTAAATGGGCAGAGCTTGCAAACATTGATGGTAGATGTATAAATTTTATGTTAATGCATCCTGAATTAGTTACTCAAAGAATTAATCCAAGAGCTATAACTACATTCTTTAATGGTATTAGCTCTATACCAAAGTTTGAAGATAACTTACCTATTATCCAAATGATTGGTGAAGGTTCTGTTGGTTCTGATTTTGCAGCAATGTTTACTATGTTTATTAATAATAAACTAGATAGGATTATTTCTCCAGAAGATACCTTAACCAAAGATGAAGCATATGTAATGGGAGCATTGTCTTCTGCTGTAGGAAAAGATAATGACTTCCGTGCTGATATCTCAAGTATAATTGCAACTAGGTTGATAAATTATTCTCTTGTATTTGCAGAGAAGAAAGCTATTCCTGCACCAATGATTCAGAGAATTATAAAGTTAACTACTGATTGTGATGCATTCACTGATGATCTTAGATATTATATGATTAAAGAGATAGTTAATGGTAACAAGGTTAAGTTTGCACCATTGATGATGAATCAGAATGTGGTGAAGATGGCTGTTAAGTAATTAATGGTAAATCAGTCCCCTGTTTAAAAACAATAATTAAGTTACAAATCAAATATAGAGGAGGGTAATTCCTCCTCTATTTTTTATTAATTAAAACTAATATGAAAATGCTATTAAAAATTAATACAACATTAAGATGGAATAATAATTCACTTCAGAGTATTGATATACATATTAATCCATTTGCTGGATCTTTTGAAAATGATTTATTTAGTTTAGATAATACACCTTATGTACCTCAAAAAGGTGATAGATTCTATTTCTTACCAGATGTAAACATTCCTAGAATAAAACTAAAAGATTTAGCTACAAACTATGGAATTAAAGTTACAAGAGATCCTGAAAATGCAACCCATATTTTTGCAAGTAAGAATACTATAAATAAAGTAACTACAAGAAATTGGTATTATAAAATACCAACAAGTTATTTTAAAGAATATGTAGAAGAATATAAATCTTATATGGATGAGCAACATGTAGAAAATGTGAGGCAAGCTTTAGAATTCTATACTGAAGAATATGTTATCTGTGAACATAGTACCAGAGCAGATTTGACTGATGAAGATTTACCAAACTTTTCAAATTTAACTATTATTCATGATGATGAAACTGTAAATAGTCAAAGAGTATATATGCTTGATAAAGAATATGTTAATTTATTTGATGAGATAAAAGGTAAAACAATTACTGATGAAGTACATTTACTAGATATACTTAACGGTGATGATGCAGTTGTTATTGATGCTACTACTTTTGACCAGCTGTCTAACTTATTTAAAAGTTCTGATACTGATAATCATGTATTAGCTATGGAGATAATGGCTAATTCAAAGTATAAAGAAAGCATGTTGTATTTAGGTATTTTATTTAAAGAATTCCAAAATGTAATGTGTAATCAATCAACTAAGAACCATGTAAACTTTAAATCTTTAGTTACTTATTTTAATATTAAAAGTTTTCACTATGATAGAATTGATCTTGATTATATAGTAGAAAGACTTAAGACTAGAAATGTACTTACAACAGATATGTTAAATGTTCTTCTTGATAAGTATAATGAAGAGGTTATTGGTAGAAATACAACAAGTGTGTTTCAAGTAAAAACAGTTACTGTTAATCCTGAACTACTAGGTATATTAAATACTAACTATATGTATGAAACAGCAGTTGATTTTACACCTGTTGTTAATGTAATTGAACATATAGAAGAGGTAATAGCTCAAGAACCAGAAGTAATTGAAGAACCAGTATCAGAATTTGCAGCTGAAGACAATTTTGAAACTTCAGATGATGAATTAGTTGCTAGTATAGAAAGTGTAGAGATACAGGAATCTGAAGAAGAGGTAATAACACCGGAAACAGAAGTATTTACTAATCAAACCAACATAACAACAAATGATTCAGACATTGATTGGTTCTAATGAAGAGTTAGAACAATTTTACAAAAAGAAGTTTTACTTTAGTTATAGTGGAATCAATAAGTTATTGTATTCTCCTGTAATGTTTTACAATCATTATGTTTTGAACCAAAGAGAAGATAGTACAGACGCGCACCTAGTTGCAGGGCGCGTTCTGCATTGTCTCTTATTTGAGGAAGAGAAATATGATGATAACTTTTTATCCTTACCGGGTAAACTGCCTACTGATAGTCAGAAAAAAATTATTGATTCTATCTTTAAATTCCATATGAGTTTAGGAAATAATTCCTTATCTTTGGAAGACTACTCACAAGATATACTCACACATCTACTTACTGCTAACTTATACCAGACTCTCAAAACTGATCAACAAAGATTAGAAAAGATTATTACTGATGAGAACAAAGAGTACTTTGAATTCCTAAAAGCTAGCTTAGATAAGACTGTAGTAGATCAACCCACTCTAGAAAATTGTAGAGCTCAAGTTCAAGTATTAAGAGCTAACAAAGATGTTAGAGCTTTACTACAGCTAGATAAATCTGCTACTGATGACCATTTAGAAATACACAATGAGATGTTTCTAAAAGTAGATCATTCTCAACTGCCTTTTGGTTTCCATGGTGTTCTTGATAATATCATTATTGATACTCAAGCAAAAATTATTTTTATAAATGACCTTAAAACAACAAACAAATCCATTCAGGATTTTCCAGAAACTGTAGAATATTATAGATATTGGCTCCAAGGAGTTATCTATGTTTTACTAGCTACTGACAAATATCTGAAAGGAAGAGAAGATAAAGATGAGTGGAAATTTCAAGTTACTTATATAGTAATTGATAAGTACAACCAAGTTTATCCTTTCCAAGTTAGTGTGGAAACGCTAGAGAAATGGAAGTTTGATTTTAAAGAACTAGTGACCAAAGTAAAATGGCACTATGAGAATAAAAGATATGACTTACCTTATGAACTAGCTATTGGTAATGTAAAATTATAAAAAAGTTATGGCTTTAAATTCAGTGTACAGGAAGTATTTCCAAAAGTCCAAGGTATTTATCTATCCGCTCCTTGGAATAAAACGAGGAACTAGTGTAGTCCCAACAGAAACTTATGTTTCATGGGAAGACCACTATGCTCCTGAGGATATGAAACTAGTTTGTGTTTATAATGTTAGAAAGGATAATGAGTATTTGTATTTTGAGAAGAACACTCTCTTAAGACATACAAGACTTACTGAGTATATCAAGATAAATAGTGAAACTAGTGTGTTTATATTTAATTTTTCTGATATGGGAACTGATTGGTATAACTTTCTAGAAGGAAAGTATAGCAAAATTGATATGAATCTGAAACAAAAAATATTAAACTTTTTTGATAAATACAGTGGTAATTATGCTTATATGTCTACATATTTGTTTCCTGAAAAACATTTTGGAGAATATGCAGAATTATTACAAGTAGATATTGAAATATTAAAATCTGTTGGAGAACTTTGCAGTAAACCAGATATGGAAAGTGAAAACTTTACAATGGCTGTTGCAGATTTTGAAAATATTGAAAAAAGTAAACTAAATTTATAAACTAAAACCTAATTTATTATGAGTGAAAAATCAATGATGTTAGTTCAAGCAACTTGGAATGACAAACAAACTTTTAGATTGATTCCTTTAACAGAATCTTGTCCTTATGTAGAATGTATTATGGATCCTGATACTAAGGTTCTTGTAATCATTTCTAAGATAAGTAAACAAAGTTTGCACATGTTACCTAAAATAGATGACAATGGTGATACTATTGCAGTTAAACATGTTAGACCAAATGGCAGAACCTTCAGAGAAGAAAGACACAAGATTGAAGTGTTCCAAGAATTTTATATAGAAGATAAAGTTGCTATTAAAGATTTGTTGCACATATTTGCTACAAATGTAGAGACTTTTGACTATAGTAAATTTATGTAAGATTAAATACCTCAGGGTATTTAGTTACCCTGGGGTTTTTTATTAACTAATACGGGGAAACAGCTTAACTGAATAAATTAGTATGAAAACACATTGGGTAATGGATTATGAAACTCTTGGTAATTGTTTCATAGCAGTATTTGAAAGTATTAAAAAAGAAGAGGCTGAGAGAAAGATATTTGTTTGTCATAAAACACAAAATGATATTGTAGAGTTTATAGCATTTCTAGAGAGAAACATATCTCTTAATGAATGGCATGTAAGTTTTAATGGTTTAGGATTTGATAGTCAAATCACTGAGTATTTTCTAAGGAGTAAAGATGATTTATTACACCAGGATGGAGAATATATTGCAAGATTTGCTTATGATAAAGCCCAAACTATTATTAGAAAACAAAATGAAGATGAATTTCTTGAGTTTAGTCCAAGAGATCTTCAGATAAAACAGGTTGATGTATTTAAATTGAATCATTGGGATAATCCAGCTAAGAGAAGTTCTTTGAAGTGGATTCAGTATAGTATGGATTGGAAAAACATAAAAGATATGCCTATCCATCATAGTACAGAGATTAAGATTAAAGCAGAAATAGATCAAGTTATAGATTATTGTATTAATGATGTGCTTTCTACTAAAGCAATCATGTATTTGAGCAAAAGCCAAATAGAATTAAGAAAGAATTTAACTGAAGAATATAATATAGATTTGTTTAGTGCTTCTGAGCCTAGAATATCTAAAGAGTTATTCTTGCATTTCTTGAGTAAGCAAACTGGTATAAAGAAGTATGAGTTAAGGCAGATGAGAACCCACAGACCTAAAATTGTAGTTAAGGATATCATTCTACCTTATATTAAATTTTCTACAGCCACATTTCAAAATTTACTTGATAAATTTAATGATGTTGTTATCTTTCCAGGTGAAACAAAAGGAGGATTTAAATATTCTGTACAGTATAAAGGAGTAAAAACAGATTTTGGTCTTGGTGGTGTGCATGGTGCTAGAAGTAGTAAAGTGTATAAATCAGATGCTGATAATGTTATAATGTCCTCAGATGTTGTAAGTTTTTATCCTAATCTTGCTATTAGAAATAAATGGTCTCCCGCACATTTACCTAAAGAAGACTTTTCTGAATTGTATGAGTGGTTCTTTGAAGAAAGAAAGAAGATACCTAAGAAGGATCCTAAGAATTATGTATATAAGATTATTCTGAATTCTACTTATGGTTTAAGTAATGATGAGAATAGTTTCCTATATGATCCTGAATTTACTATGAGGATAACTATTAATGGTCAGTTAAGTCTAATTATGTTGTATGAGATGATATGTGAAGAAATCCCCGGATGTATTCCATTGATGCAAAATACAGATGGTTTAGAAACTATCATTCCTAGAAAGTATGTAGATAAGTATTTAGAAATATGTGAGAGATGGGAAAAGCTAACTATGTTAGAACTTGAACATGGTACATATGATAAGATTGTTCTAGGAGATGTTAATAATTATATTGCAACTACTGAGTTATCTGAGGTAAAAGAAGATAAGTATAGAGACTTGTTACAAAGCTCTCTGTATGATATGTTCCAGGAAAAAGATGGTAAATTTTATTATTCAAGTGTAAAAGCCAAAGGTAGATTTGAATTTAATAATCTGGCCCTACATAAAAACAAAAGCTTTCTTATTATTCCTAAAGCTATCTATCATTATTTTGTACATGATATAAAGCCTGAAGAATTCTTTAAGAACAACACAAACATATTTGATTATTGTGGTGGTGTAAAGATTAAAGGAGATTGGAAGTTTTATGAACATAATGTTGATGAAGGTACTTATAAGAAAGAACCATTACAACATACTATTAGGTATTATATTTCTAAATCAGGTTCCAAGATTGTTAAAACCAATTTACTTGATGGAAGAGAGATTCAAGTTGAATCTGGCAAATGGATGCAGACTACATTTATAAATTATGTAAACAAAGATTTTGAAGATTATAATATTAATTATAGTTATTATCTGGAAAATGTAAGAAAAGAAATAGAAAGTTTAGAACCAAATAAAAACCAACTAACCTTATTTTAAGATGCCAAGAAAAACACAAGATTGTACAAAAGCACATTTATTAAGTGTTGCTTTGCCTACTCATGCTGACACATACACTGTTATATCACATGAGTTTGTAATTAATTATTCATATCAAGCCCTTGCTGCTGCAGGGTTTATAGTTGTAGATGAAGAATATAGATGTAATGCAGATGGTCAAATTGCTCAAGGAGTTTATAAATTAAATTATAATAGTGATCCTGAGTTATCAATGATGTTTGCATGGACAAATAGTTATAACAAACAAGTTAAGTTTAGATGTGGTATTGGAGCCTATATTAATAAAACTGGAACAGTAATGACATCCGGTGATATTGGTACATGGATTAGAAAACACATGGGAACTGCTGATACTGATACTAAGAAGACAATAGATAATCAAGTACAAAATGCTAATATGTACTATGATCAGTTAGTACTTGATAAAGCAAGTATGGAGAATATTATTCTGAATAAAAGAAGACAAGCTCAAATGCTTGGTATTTTATTTGCTGAATATGATATTCTTTCTACTGAACAAGTAAATATAGTAAAGCAATTAATGAAAAAACCAACATTTAGTTTTACTAATACTGATAGTCTATGGCAGTTTTATAATTATGTAACTGTTTCTTTACAAGAGTCTCATCCTAAAACCTGGATGGAAGATCAAAGAATATTACATTATTTTATTACTTCTGTACTTTCTTCTCAAAAACCTACAGTAGTTGAAGCTGTAGAAGAAACAATAGCTGTTGATTCTTTATATGCTATTCCTAATCAGACTAATTTACTAGATCAAATTGCTGAAGTTGAGGCTGGAGTTATAGTAACTGAAGTTGAACCTGATGACTTTATTATAGAAGAAGTTAATACTGTAGAAGAAGAGGAAGAGGAAATTACAACTACTGTATTTGAAGATGTAGTAGAAGAAGTTGAAGTTATTTCTATTGAAGAACCTATAATAAATGAAGTTGTTGAAGCGGTATCATATACTGATGCTGCTGGTAATACTTTTGAAACTCCAAGTTATGAAGTAACTGAGAAAGATCCATTTTCTTTAGATGATGAGTTATCTCTAAATAATATAGAAAGTTTTGAAGAGAACAAGAATGATATTCCTGATTTCTTCTAAAAATCTTGTTGTGGTTGACAAGGTTGTTATCAATTAAAAGAGGGATAGTTTAAATACTGTCCCTTTTTTTATCTTTGCAAAAAATCTGATTATTATGGAAAACATAGACATTGAAAAAATAGCTTTAGAATTATATCCTCCCCGCATTGATGCATATATGGAAGGAGTAATTGACTGGAATCTGAACATTAGAAAAGCTTATATTGAAAATCAAAAACAGAAAAAAGAACCTGAAAAAAAATACACTGATGATGATATAACATATATCAGAAACATGTTAATAGATGGTGCTTTAACAAACATGGGTTGTGCTAGTGCAATAGTAGAGCTTGATAGGTATATTAATCTACTTAATACCCGCAGCTAATGAAAATACAAAACAAAATTATCATACACTTAGTAGCTATTATGCTTATAGTGTGTTCATTACCACTAATCATTCTTTATTTATTAATTAAACTTTATAACAAAATTTTTTATGGAAGATAATTCAAAATCATTTTTATACTATGTAGCCTTAGTATATCTAATAATCAGTCAGTTTGCAGCAGTGTATCACTTTATCCAGTCTATAAAAGCTTCAGATAGTATACTTTATGCAATATTTATATCTCCTATAGTAGGAGAAGTTAAAGGTTTACTTTGGATATTCTTTATGTAATAACAATAGTCAGGTGGCGCAAAGGTTGACGGCTGGAACAATAGTTACAGAGGCCATGCAGGTTCGAGTCCTGTCCTGACAACTAAAAACTAAAAAATAAAATTATGATGAAACAAAAGAATGAAATAGAAAACTATGAAGACAAGTCAAAAGTTCTTCAAGAAAACGGTTGGGAAACTTGGTATCATGACGATAACTGGATAAAGACAGAATGGATTGAGCAAGGCAAAGCTTATGATAGGATGGGAAATTCAACTGATAGAGTTTATGCTAGCATAATTAAAAAATAATAAATAGTCAGGTGGCGCAATTGGTAGAGCAAGTAGATGACACAGATACTGATTCTGTAATTTCTTCCACTATACAGGTTCAAATCCTGTCCTGACTGCAATTAATAATTTAAACTAAAACTAAAAACTATGAAACATAAATATGATTTAAAGATTTATAATGGAAGAGTAAAAGTATATGTAGATGGTTATGTAATGTTTACTTTTAACCAAATAGATTTTAAAGGCTATTATTCATATAAAGATGATACAGACCTTTATGGTATTGATGTATACTTAATGAATGAAAAAGGTGGTGCAACCACTATGGAAATATACTTTAAAACAAAAAATAATTGGCTTAATATATTAAAACTATTAGATAAACATTTATGACAGCAGTAGAATGGTTAATTGAGCAAATAATTAAATATGAATTAGTTCCTGAAGGAACTAATCCTGATAATGTATTATTTAATAAAGCCAAGGAAATGGAACATAAACAATTAGAAAAAGCTATTGAATATGGTTATGAATTAAGAAATAACAACAAACCAATAAATAGTGGTATTGATTGGGTAAAAGAATTTAACTCACTAGAAGAAGCTACATTAAAATTATATCCTGATGATTGGGATAGAAACGAAAGATTAGCATTTATTGAAGGTGCTAACTGGCAAACAGAAAGAATGTATAGTGAAGAAGATTTATTAAGTGCTTTTGAAGCAGGAATGATGTTTATTGGTGAGGATAAAGGATGTTTTAGAGAATGGTTTGAACAATTTAAAAAGAAATAACAATGGGAAATTTAATAATACTAAGTCTAATATGTAATTGTTTTTGTTTTTATGCAATTTACTTACTCAAAAAAGAATTTGAACAATTTAAAAAGAAATAATTATGAAACAAACAAGACTAATATGAAACTAATAAAAATTACAAGTCAATCCAGAAGAGATTTTTGGGGGACTTATGAATGTGAATTTTGTAACCATGTAGAAAAAAAAGTATCAGGATATGATGATAATTACTTTCATACAAATGTTACACCCAATATGAAATGTAAAATTTGTGGAGAATCTACAATATCTAAAGGAGGAGATGTTAAACAAGTACAAACAAAATATCCTGAAGGTTATCAAATTTAAACAAGACTAATATGAAAACACCTATGCAACAAGCAATTGATAGGTTAAGAGATTTAGCATATCAGATGGGAACTGATGATGAAGTTTTAGATTCATTTAGTGCTGGTACAAGAAGAGGTTATCTTGAATCCGCTAGTGAGTTACATAAATTTTTAGAAATGGAACAAAACCAATTAATAGAACAATGGAAAAAAGGATGGGATGAAGCAATATCAGAAGCTATTAAAGAATTATGTAAATATCAATAATTATAAACTAAAGAAGAAATAGAACAGAGTGTCATCAATGATACTCTGTAAAAACAAATAATTATGAGTTTTATAAAAAGATTAAAAGAATTTATAATAATTAGTTATATAAGAATTATAGAATTTAGTTTTTATACAATTAGTGGTATAGATTTTTATAGGAATTATTCAAGATTTTATTGGAAAAACAAAGTAAACAAACAAGACTAATATGATAAAGAAAGGCTCCGTTATTGTACTTGACTATAGTACTCAAGAAATACACATTTATAAATTTCATCTTAAGGATGGTGAAATGGAAAACTTTATTACATCAAAAGGTCACACTATCAAGGGTTCTAGCTGGATGGTGGTTGATGAACTTAAATTAAAGATACACTAGTTTTGTATTATGAATATTATTATTTTTATAGAAAAAACAAAAGATGGAAGATTTAAAAGACAAAATTGAAAGAAAAATTGAACAGTTAAAAAAAGAACTGACTGGTAACCTGTTTGCTGATGGAGAAATACAGCAAGAGATTTATGATTTAAAGAAAATACTTAACCCAAGAATAGCAGAACATCCTGAAGAGGATAATGATGAGGGCTGTCTTAATTGTGGATCTTAAAAACTTATTGTTATGTCTAAAAAAATAAAAGATCTAGGTATATTAGCTCAATTTGATAATGGTGCTATCCATCAAATACTGGTTAGTGAACAACAACAACAGTATATTCTTGCATATTTAATTCAATCTAGTAGAAATAATAGTCTACAAATACTAGAAAGTCCACTTACTAGTATAGAATGGAATTCAACAGTGGATTTATCTAAAGATTCCTTTACAGATGGTAATGGATATTAAAAATTAACAACAACAACCCCAACATGGAAAAACAATTAAAAGCAGTGGAAGAATTCCACACAACATTTATGCAAGAAAATGGAGTAACTCCCCGTCTTATTGATGCTAAGGATTCTATTTTAAGATATAACTTGATGGCTGAGGAAAATGATGAGTATTTAGAAGCTTGTGAAGAAGGTTCATTAGTCGGTATTGCTGATGCATTAGGTGATAAACTATATATTCTTTGCGGAACTATCCTTAAACATGGTATGCAAGATGTAATAGAGAAAGTATTTGATGAAATCCATAGCAGTAACATGAGCAAAGTTGGTGAAGATGGTAAAGCTATTCTTAGAGAAGATGGTAAAATATTAAAAGGTCCAGATTATTTTAAACCAAATCTTGAAAAGTTTTTATAATGGTAAAATATAATAATAAGAAGTTGTTTGTTGCATACTTAGCAGACAACCTATCATATGTATTATTGACAAAAGATAAAAATTTAAATAATGGATTATTTAAGGTAAACTTATCAGATTTACCTGATTATGAAGAGTATATTACAAACAAATTTTTAAAGTTTAAAAAACCGGGGAGCTACTAAGCTCCCCTTTTTTTTTCCTTGCAGCAATTACTTATTATCTCAACTTGCCTGAACTCTTAGATATATTTTTGATGGCTGTTTCCGGATCTCCTGTTCCACCTGTAAATCCTACAGTAGAGAACAATCTTTTCCATATCTTAAGCTCATCTTTTTGTTGCCACCAGTAAGGACCAGTATCTTTCTTGTATCTAGCAGCATCATCTAATGTTATAAAGTTTAAGAAATCTCCAAAGATCTCAGTATATAATATAACTGTATTATAAAAAGCTGATGAAGTTGATGTAATCATTTTAGTATAATCATCAGCTCCTAAGTTTAATCCAAATACTTTTGGTAATGGAACAAATGCACCTGTTTCAGCTTGTAAACCTAATATTAGTAAGAGAGCATGATTAGTTAAGAATCCATAAGTATTAAATCCTTCTTGACCAATAGCTTCAGATCTTGCAGCTATTTTTTTCCATTTATCTTCATCATCATCATCAAAACCTAATAAAGCAGATGCTAATAATGCAGTCATGATAATAGTTAAACCTTCTGACATTGTTCTTTTTAAATCAGTTTTCTCTTGAGGTGTCATGTATGCATAACTACTACCTTTACTTTTAAGTAAACCAACTAATGTTTGGAATGCATTAACATAGTAACCTTTAGTAGTTTTACCTAGAGCCCAATCATATCTTGCTCCACCAAAGTTTTCTTTAGATACATCCATTCCAAATCTGTTTACTAACATAGGAGTAAACCATTTTCTCATGAAGAAAAACATTCTGTACATAATGTACTTATTACCTTCTGGTTGTCCAAATTTATCATAAACCCCAAATAGTCTTCTTGAAGTTCCTTGCATTTTGTTTTTAAAGGCTTTAAACTTTTCAGACTTGGCTATTATTATTTCTTGACCATCTTCTAACTGAGTAGTAGATTTGATATGATTTTTAGCTTGTAGTTCTTCTAAGTCTATATTATATTTCTTAGCTATTTGTTCTAAGGTTTCTCCTTTAGTATAAGTATGGTATACTGCAGTATTATTCCAACCTGGATGTATACCATCTTTTAACTTAGCAACACCATTAGCATCTTTTTCCCAAGCATCAACATATCTTATAGATATCTTTTTACCATTAGAAAGAGTTTGATCTATTTTTTGACCATGTAAGAAAGAACCAAATAGTTTCATAGCTACATCCATCTCACCAAACTTACGGTGCATGTATAACCATTCTCCATTTACTAAATCTTTTGCTAAACTTCTTGTAACTGATCTACCAAAGCTATCTTCAGCTTTGAATGTAGGATCAAAGATTTCTACTAATTGTGTAGACATTTCTCCTGGTCCAACTTGGTATATACCTTTAGTAGTCCAATCTAACATAGCTTTAGTAGCCCATGGAGTTGCTAAAGCAATATCTTTAAGTGTTATAAACTCTCCACCAGAACCTTCAATTATTGTCTGAATATAACCAGAGAATTGATTCTTTATATCTGAAGGTATGTTTAACATTAATGAACCTCTAGAAGATAGTTTTTGTAAAACACCTAACCATTTACCTAATCTTGGATAGTTCTCTTCTAAACCTACTACTTGTTTACCATAGTATTCTCTTTCTAGTAAAGATCTTACTTGACCAAGTCTGTTGTTTTCAGCTCCTTGTTTATTAGTGTTTTGTAATTTGTTTCTTACATTGAAAGCAGCTTTACTGAATCTGTCAACATTCTTTGGTTTGTTGGCTGGATCTTCTAATGTAGAAAGAATAGATTCCACAAGTGGTAAACTTTCTAGTAACTTACCTTGAGTCTGAAGAGACATAGAATATTTAAATATACCTTGTATTACATCAGCATCTGTTACTTCTTTATCAAGATTATAAACACCAGTTACTGGAATATAACTGATTTCATTACCAGCCATATCAGTATTTACTAAGTTATTTTCAGGATTGTAGTTATAACCATTTTCATTATCTGCAACTGAATTTCCAAATGTTTGTTTAAGACCTTCATAAATGTTTTTACCCATCTCTTTGTATCTCTCACCATATTTACCTCTTTGAATTATTTGGTAAACATCACTAGCTTTAGTAGCATATCTTGGCATATCCAAGTATAACTTACCATAGTTACTCTGACCTTCTTGTGCTTGCAAATGATATTCTTTCATTGCTTCAAGCAATTGGTATTCTGCTGAATTTGATGCTTTTAACTGTGCATATCTTTTATCAATGAATTTATCATCTTTAGCACTGTTCTTAGCACCAGGTACAAACGGTCTTGGTAAGTTATTACCTTTGTTATCTATATACTTACCTACATATTCTTGTCTTACAGCTCCTCTTGGAATTGTTCTATACTGATTTTTTACTTCAAATCTAGAGTGACGGGAATTAGGTGTACCCATTAGAGTTATATTCTCTCCTGTCTCAGTATCAACTATAGTAGTTGTTTTATAAAACTTAGGATTACTAGGAATTGTTAATGAGTTAGCAGCAGATCTTTGATAATAAGGCTCTTCAAGTTTTGTTTTAGTATTAAATCTATAAGTAATAACATGATTTAAATCAAACCACTCACGGAAGTTTTTATCTGAATCTACTATATTTTGAAAATCTGGAGTGTTTATAAATGCATCTACAGTATCTTCATCAACCTCCTTAATATCTAATTTAGATAAGTTAGTATTTAATCTATCTAAATAATATTCAGTAGGTACTTTATTTGACAAACTTTTTAACTCTTCAAAAATACCTTTAAGTTCTAATGCTTCTTTAATATCAATACCTGCATTTTTTAAAAGCTGTAGTAGATATACATATCTTTTTGATTCTGCTTCATTCATTTCTGTTCTCTTAGCTTTTTCAGATAAAAGTTCTAACTCAGCAGACTGTTCTTTTGTTAAACCAGTTTTTTTATCAAATTTTCTTTTAAAATCTAGAATTTCTTGTTCTAAATCTCTAATCATTTTTAGTCTCTCTGGACCAAGTTCATCAGGATTAGGTTGACCTAATTCATCTTTATAACTAAATATTAAATCTCTTATAGTTTGATAAGCACCACTTATATCAAAGTCAGATTGCATTATTTCATTTATTCTACTTTGCAATTCTTGTCTTCTAGTTTGCAGTCTTTTTATCTCTGCATAATACTCATCAGTATATACTACTTTAATATTTTGTCTCTTCCATTTTTTAAGTTTATCTATAAACTCAGCAGAACCTCTTGTAATTTTTTGAGCTTCAAGTAATGTAACAAACTCATTATATGATGTTTGTAATGAACCTGGAATAGGAATAAACTCATAAAAACCTCTTGTAGCTTGTCTATGTTCAAGTAATAACTTAGCAATACTTAAATCATGTATACCTTTAGCTGGATCATCTACTTTTTGACTACCATCTTCATAATACAAAGAATATAATTGTTGGTATTGTCTCCATGCACCCTCAATTGTACTGTAGTTATCAAATCTTTCTAACTCTTTATCAAACTGATTTTGTATGTTGTTATAGTTATCTAAGGCTTGTTTTCTTGCAACATAAGCTAATCCACCTATCTCAGAGTTTTTAAAGATATCATCTTTCTCATAGAACTCAGGAGTGAATTCTTGCCACATATAATCAGAGTTAAACTGTCTTAGCTCTGTTAATGCTTTTGCAATAGCATTTTTATCACCAGTTTTCTTAGCCTCTTCATAGTTATATTCTAACAAATCTTGTGTATATCTCCAGCCATTGTTAAACTCATTCAAGAAAGTATATATTTCTTTGGCAACAGGTTTACCTGTTTTTTTGTCAAAGCTCATTATAGTATCTAAACCGGATACCATGTCTCTTATTTGAGTTGAGTCTAACTTACTGAATCCTACTTTAGGAAGTAATGTTTCCAATTTTTTTCTAAACTCCATGGACTTTTTCCATACTTCATTCTCTACCTCAGTTTTCTGATCCTGTATAAACATAGATAAAGGCCCAACAATGATGTCATTACTTGAGCTATAACTTTCTAACCATCTATTAAACCAAGATACATCTTTAGCATGTCCTGTTAATGCATCTTTTATTTTATCTTCATTAACAAGATAGTCATTGTATTTTTTGATAAACTTATCTAGTATATCTTTTGGAACACCTTTCTTAACCAATTCATCAATTTCAACATCAGATAAAGTTTGTTGTATTACTGAATTATACAAGGTACTTACAGCCTTCTCCAGTTCCCCTTCAGGAAAAGCTTTCTTTAAGGCAATTCCAAGGTTAGACTTCAATTCATTGTTTACAAATTCATTCATATAACCAGTTATCTCAACAAAGAACTGCACATTATTTTTCTTATATATGTCTGCAATTTTTGTTTGAACCTTTGATAAGTTAGTGGTTATTTCATTTATTACTTGATAGAATGGATTAGCTGTATCAATTTCAAAATCACTAAGTATATTGTTTATCTCATTTATTGTATTCTGCCATGCATAAGCATTGTTTTTATACAAATTAACAAGACCAATAGTATTTCTAGCATTTATATTTTTTTCAAGATAGATCTTACTTAGATCTTTCATCATATTCTGACTTATAGAATTGATTTTATCAAGACTATTTACTAATGCAATAGCTCTATTTCTCATCTCATCCAGTCTTTTACCTTCAGCATCTAATGCATTATCAATAATCTGTGATGAATTAAGCTTATCTGATACTAGTATATCTTGGTAACTTCTCAAACTTTCAGCAATAGCAGGTAATAGCTCTGTAGTACCTTCTTTTAATAAGGCCTTTTCAACCATAGCTCTTACAGCTTTATCAGTCTTAAATTCTTTTGCTCTTATTAACAAAGCTTTGTTAGTAGCAAATACTTCATTTACTACTTTCTGCATTGCTTCTGTGTTAGACAGCTTGACTAACTCATCAGCTCTTTCAACAACAAATCTGCCGTACATTACTAAGTCATCCTCAGTAATTTTATCAGTTTCAAACTCAAAATCTTTCTCCAGTAACATGTCTGCTAGCTCATCCAGTGTAGTATCTACATCTAATTTAGATACAGTAACTGTATTACCAAATATTCCACGGAGCATTTGTTTAATAGCAGCAAGTAGTTTGTTTATGAAGTTATCAAAACCTTCAGTCTCTATTTGATTGTTTACTTTGTTAAGAGATTTTAACTGTAAAGCAAAAGCTAATGCTTCTTCTTTAAACAATTGTCCTTCTGGATCAAGTTCTGGATAATGTTTTTTTACATATTCTATTATTCCTTGGCCTTCTTCTGTTCCTGCTAACTGAGTATATAAATTATTAAATAGTGCAGGATTAGTTTTTCTGATACCTTGTAGTAATGGATGTGAGAATTCATGTAACACTGTATGAACATTTACATTATCTCCTACTATATATACTTTACCACCAAAGTAAAATGCGGGCTCTCCTCTGTATGGTACAGGTGAGTTCTTTAATATGTTCTTAGCATCTTCAGGAGTAATATTTTCATAGTCTACTTTTAATCCTCTGGATAATCTCTCAGCTAATACTTCTGCTACTTCTTTTGATCTTGCACTGTTAATAGTATTAAGATCTATGTCAACTAAAGGAATTGCTTCACCAACAGTTTCTTTCATCATCATTGGTCTACCAGATACAAAGTTTTTAAATCCTTGTATATCTTGTTCACCACCTAATAAATGTATTTGTTCTGGTTCAAATACTCCATAAGAATCAATTAATAATGGATCTTGTATATTTTCATAAATAACACCATCATTTCCATCTTTTAAAGCTTTTTTAACTTGTCTTGCTGCTATATATGATGTTTTATATTTTTCATTTAATTTATAAACATCTGGAAAAGCAGATTTTTCATAGTCATGTGTTAAAGGATTTTTTAGATTTATAACAGCAGGCATAACATTTTCAACATAACCTGCTTGTTTTTGTTCTAATTTTCTTTCCTCATCATTCTTTAATAAATGTTCTAAAAAACTATTTAAATAATTTTCTATATCTTTTGTTGAAACATCTTTACTTTTAAATCTTTTTTCTGGTGATACAAAAGTATATTCATTATTATCAAAATAAACAGAAAACATATCTCTGCTTAATTTTGTTTCATTAAAATTTCCAAATCTGATATTAATATTTGGATCATTAGCTTTTAACTTATCAATATTTTTTAATAATGTTTTAACTGAATTAATATCCTCATCATTATTATTTTTCCAATTGGAGAAAGTATCAAAAGTTTTTTTTGATTGTTTTCTAACTTTTTGCCATTCTAATTTTAATAGTTCAATTATTTCTGCATTAGATTTATTTTCTTTTTTAGCAGTATTAATTAAATTATTATAGTAAGGAATAGTTTTTAAGTAATCTACAGCTTCTTGTATAGGCATTCTTCTTCCTATAGTTATAGACACACTTTCTAAAGCTCTTTCTACTTTTTCAATTAAATTTTGTCTACCTCTAAAACCATAACTTATTGCTGCATTTTTATTATTTGTAAAAAAGAATGCAGAAGATGAATCTATTTCTATTTTTTCTCCTGTAATTGGATCAGTATATGTTCCTAAACCTGTAGTAGTTCCTCTTTTTTCTTTAAGAAATTTATTAAATTTTTCATAAGTACCATGATAAACAATATCCTTTATTTTGCTGTCAGGAAATATACTATCTAAGTATTGAGAATATTGTTCAAGTGTTCCTATATTAGCTAATTCAGGAATAGAATTAAATAGTTCTTCTATCCCTGGTTTAAGTTCTTTAGTAGTTTCTTTAGGTAATACTGTAGGAGTACTAGCTACATTATAATACTGATCTATCAGTACTTGTAGTTCTTGAAATAATACTTCATTAGGTATAGCTCTGGCTGTTTCATAATATGCATTTCTTATATCTGAAGATGCTCTTTTATCAATTTTTTCAGTAACACTGTTAGTAAAAAGCATGGCCCCATCTGTTTTGAGGCCATATTTTCTAACTGCATATTCTGTTAGTTGATAATTTGCTTTGTCAAATATATCAAGTTTTATAATTTTTCTATCTTTATTAATAGCACCTTCTTTAATCAAATGTTTAATTGATTCCTGTTTTACTTGACAAGTCATTGTTTATGAACATTTAAAAGGATCTTCAGTTAATTCTAACTCTGCTAGAATTTCTTCATCAGATATACCTTGAGTTTTACTTAATACTTCTTTTACTTCTTGGAACATCATAGAACCAGGATTCAAATATCCAAATTCTTCATACAATCTCCTACTTAAATATACAAATAATTCTTGAGGCATCCTAGTTGGATCTCCGTATCCTGTTTCTGCAAATGCAATTTTTACATCTTTGTTAAGCAAATTCTTGATACTTTCAATTCTTCTTTCAAAAATATCTTTAACATCTTGGAATTTATTAGGTGCAAGACTTGCAAAACCATCTTTAGCAGTTGATAAACCTGTAGGAATATTAATTGTCATATCAGGAGTTTCTTTGATGATATTAGTTTGACCTCCAAAAGATATTGTATACTCTGATTGTATCTCTTTAACAGTAACATTTGGAATAAATACTATATCAGAATTTTCATTAACAAGATTTCTGTAATACTCTGTAGTACCTTTAGCATCATTGAATGTAAATATGTTATCCACATCAGTTTCTGAAAGATACTTTTTTGTAGTTAATGGAACTTCTTCACTTACTACATCAGTAACTGGTTGAACAATTCCTTTTCTTTCAGTTGGAGTAGCTACTTGTTTTATCTTACCTGGTTCATAATAGTTAATAGTAGATAAGTAGTCTTTATATCTTTCTTTATCTTTGTTATTACCATCATTCTGTTGTATAAACAACTTATAGAAGTTATCTAATAAAGCAAAACCTTTATCTGAATCTAATGCATCCATAAATACTTTAGACTCACTCTTCATTATAGTTAAGAAGTCTGTGTAGTCAACTATATTAGTAAAGCTTAGTTTAGTTTTATTTAATCCGGTTTGTAAGAAAGCAAACATAGATAACTTACTAAAAAAATCACTGATTCTTTTGTTGTCTTCAGCATTCTCTACTTTAACTACTGTAGGATCTGATAGATCTTTTAAGTTTTTAGTATACAGTGTAGATTTAGTATTATCATATTCTTTCTCTGCTACTTCAATATTAAAAGTTCTATTGTCTTTATCAGTGTTGAACTTCATCTTTGATAACAAAGCATAGTCTGCAGCAAGTAATGGAAATTCATTCATTAGATTACTATATCTAATTGCCATAGAGTTATCTTTATCTTTAAACAAATGATAAAAGTTAAAGGTGTTATCTAAAGCTTTTTCAGCTAAGAACTTTTCATATTCTGGTCTGGTAGTAGCTCCAGATTCTTTTATAGGAATAAGTGACCTTAAATATTCTCTTTCAATAACAAATCTTAAGTACTCATTATAGTTCTTAGTACCATTTCTCATGAAGGTAGCCTCATTTAATGGATAATATCCTAATGACTCATAGTTGTTTTCTGCTTCAGAATTTTCTGCCCAAGCTTTACTTAAGAATTCTTTTTGGATTCTCTTCTCATCAACAAATAATTTTTTGTTACCATCTTTATCTGTCTTAACAAAAGCTCCATATTTTTCAGATTTCATAGTTGCCGTAGGAACTGCAGTAGTAAGCTCATAGCCCATGTATGAATCACCTAGTCTATATCTTCTGATTGCATTTTGTAAGATAAAGCTAACTATATCATTTCTGAAAGTATTAACAAATACTTCTCTTTTACCTTCACCAAATGTACTTTCTACATCTTCTCTTATAGAATCACCTTTTGTTATGATGAAATCACTAATTGCTTTATGATATCTTAGTTTAAACAAAGGTCTACTGATTGCTAAAGCTAAAGGTCCGTTAAAGAATGATTTAATAACTGAGTCATTCATAAGTTTACCAAGTAATTCAGAAACACTTTCATCATACTTAAGATTCTCAATATTAGCTTCAGTTTGTTCTATATCAGATAGTACTGATTTAGTACTAGTATCTGGATTAGAATTCATTTTTAACTTAGTAATTCCTTTGATATTGTCTTCAATCTGTAAGTAATGCAAGAACATTGCAAGTGATAATTCACTATCTGCTGCAGCTGGGTTCTTTTTAGTATCAGAAATAAGTTTTCTCATCTCTGACTCAGTAAAATGTTTTTTACCTTCAGCTCTGTTCTTGAATAACTTTTCTACAGATTGATTACCAACTTCATATCTATCAATATTCTTATTAAGTTTACCGTATACTGCAGGATTATAATGTTTTGTAATTACATCTGATGCTGCTTTATATTTTACTAAACCTCTACCACCACTTACTTTACCTAATAATTCAGCAAAAGTTGATGTATATGCTCTTTGTTCATTAACATACTCTCTTACTAATGGTTGAGATACAAAATAAATTGCTTCTTCAACAGGTACACCAGTTTTAACCAAGTATAATAATATTGGAGATACTTCATAATTACCTTGTATAAAGAAGATCCATGCATCTTTCTCAACATCCACCCAACCATTCATTGCTTGAGAATAGATATCTGCTACTTTATTTACATTGTCTACATCATACTGATTAGATAAAGAAATTCTTTTCTCTCCTTTTACATCAATAGTATTATGTCTTAAATGTAGATTTACATTTTTAATGTAATCTTTAGCTGCATAAGAATTTGGCATATAAGCACCAATTGAATTTAACAATACATTGAATGTATTTTCAATAGCACCTAAACCTAATGTTCTTTTACCAACTATATTAGATTCATGTTTGTATATGTTATACTCAGTTTCTAAAACTCTTGTTGGGCTTATTATTCTTTTTCCTTTAGCATTTGTGTTACCATCAGTCATTATGTTTTCAAACCTGTTATAGTCTGTAACATCATCTGATAAATTTTCAGCAATGTCTTTAAGTAAGAAAGTACCATTTGGAGTTATAAGAGAAGCATAGTTATCAGGTAACTCTAATATGTTCTTGATATCTTCAATAAGATCATTTTCCAAACCAGCTTTTTGATCTTTAAATAATTTATCTAAAGATTCACCTTTTTGGTTTAGTTCTTTCACCTGTTCTTTTATCCAAGAATTATCTTGATGTACTTTTTTCTTTAATTTACCTTGCTTATCTATATTAGTCATGAATATAGTAAGTTTATCAATATCAAAGTCACCCCCTGATTTAGCTACTATCTCAGCTGGAGGCACAATGATATTACCTGCTTGTGGAGGTAAGAACTCATACACTTCCATAAATTCCATAGAGTTTAGACCTTGTACTGGAATCCTAACACCCACTAATGTAATAGCTTTTCTATTTGCTTTATTATCTGCATCTAGCCATTCATCATCTTTTATTTTTTCATTTAGTCTGGCTAAACTATTATTCATATCTATAATACCATCTTCAAAGTATACAGCTATAGTTTCTTGATCTTTATACTCTAGATTAAATAAGTTTTGGTAATCACCTTGCATTGCTATCATTACTTTCATAGCTGCAGTTTTACCATCTTTACCTTTATGATAAGTTGGAAGAAGGTTAGTACCTACCCATTTTTTTATATCAGCTTCAGTGGCTGCTTTAAGAGGTAACTTGATATTGTTCTCATACATTGATGAAGATACTTGTACAAGTGGTTCACCTTTTACTTTTTGTTTTATGATTCTTTTATTAATCATAGATAGTAAAAGCTTCTCAATTTTACCAGATTCTGGATGTAAAGAAAGATCATTTTCTAAGTCACCATTATCAAGTGTATCTATGAAGTCAATTAACTCATCACTTAATACATCTTCTCTTTCTAAGTTGGTTCTAATTAAATTAACTAGTTTACCCATGCTGCTTTTATCTCTAGCAACATATTCACCTGAAGGAGTTTCTTCATAACCAATCTCTTCAAGTAACTCAAGTTTTAACAACTCAGTGTATTCAGATACATCATCTAGATATTTTGTTACTAATGGTTGAACTATCTTAGTTTCATCTGTAGTATCTATAAAACCTTGTTCATATAATCCTTCAAGGATTAATTTTCTCATCTGAGTAGAGAATATAGATTTACCTTTGAAAGAAGAGTTAACTTCAGTTTGGTTTTTTAAGAACTCAGCAAATACAACATTTTTAGTAAACTCTACATTTTTGTTAAAAGTGCCTTCTGGAGTTAGTATTTCATCACCATTACCTATATGTCCTACCTTAGAGCCTGATTCATATAACACATAGTCTAAACCATCTTTCATCATCTTCTGATGCATGTCATATAAAACTGTACCAGGTTTTGCTACACCAGGTATAATTGGTGCTAATGAAAACTTATGAAATGATACAAGAGGTAATCCTGTTGTTTGCATGTTACCATAATACTGTAACTTATATGGAGGAAAAAATTCTACTACATCTTCCATAGCTACATTTTCTCCCATTGCTACTTTTCTGTATAACAATTCTTGAGGATCTGACCAATTACCTTCTAAAACTTTAAGCATTCTATATGCTTCAAAGCCAATATGACCTTGACCATCACCAATCTTCATTCCAAAATATTCACCCAATGCTTTATCAGCAAGTTCAGTTGCTTTAACTGCACTACCTAATCTTTTGGTATATACTTTGATTAGTTCTTTTCTATACTCATCATGATATATTGAATCAAACTTAGCTTCTTTAATAATTGCTGAAGTTAAAGTACCATCATAAGCTTTAATAGGAATACCCATTTTATCAGCATAATACTTTTTAAATTGGAATCCATTAACAAAAGATTGTGCTCTTAAGTCTGCACGGAAACTTCTTCCACCAGAACCTAAACCAGCATTCCTTTTATGGAACTCTTCTTTCTCATGATTATACTGTACAAAATCTCCATATGCAATAATTGCAGTCTCAAACTTGTGTATCCAAGAGTTATAACTATAAGCTTTAACTAATGTTTCTTGAACTTCTGCAGGTGTTAATTTTTGATCAGATCTATCTGCTCTACTTTTTAAACCTTGATCAACAAACTTAGTTTTGTTAAGTTTTTTATTATTATTTTCTGTTAGCTTATCAAAGTAGTCAATAACATCTTTACTAACTTTCTCTCTTAAATCTAGGTTTTCTTTTAATACTTCAGAAAGATCAAAGTCTTGCTCATTGTTATCATTAGCTTTTTGTATAATAGCATATATTTCTTTTTGAGTATCTGCTTTAAGGACATCATCAAATGCAGTAAATGCTTGTCCAGCCATTACTGTTTTACCATCTGATTTTCTCTTTACCTCTCTGTTGTAACCAGCCCAGTTTTTATATTTATCTTCATCAGAATTAAATCTAAAGATTCTGTTTGCTTCACCTGAGATATATCCAGATATAATATCAAATGCTTTATCTTCACCAAAGTTACCTGGTCTGAAAGCTTCAATATCTACATATAACTTATTTGCTTGTTTATTATCATAGGTATTAATTTTATCATTAACAGTAATACCCATAGAGGTTTGCTTAGAAGCATGTCTCATGAACTCCTCAACTCCATTAAGCAACATAGTATGTAACTCTTGTAGGAACTTACTTGTTGCATCCATAGAAGCTGTAGAGACACCCATAGTTTCATTATCTTTTTTAGATACAACTTGTGTACCAGAAACATTCTGAAGTGTAAGCTTAGCTCCTTCTTTCTTTTTTCCAAAGTTTGGAGAAAGCTCATCAAGTTCAAATATTGAACCTAATAATTTAGAAAATGGTGTAAATGTATTATTATCAAAACCTAGCCATCTCATGTGTTTAAATAAACCATTAGGATCAGCTTCATTACTTGTTAATTCTTGCCAGTTTTCAGCTTTATTAATTGATGTAACAACTCTAGTAATAGTATTATCTAAGAAATGTTCCCATACTCTGTTTTTCTCAGGACTGTTTACACTAAAATTAGAATAAGAATCTGAATACATATTTTGTATTTCAGCCAATACTCTTAATCTTCCACTTACTTCTTCACTTTCTTTTTCTATTTCTCTAAGTTCTTTTTGTAATCCTTTTTGTAAATATTTAATAGGATCTTGTTTAAACTCAAGAGCTTCAAGAGTATCTCCAGCTTTATTTACTTTTTTAATAACTTCATACATCCTATCTATACCATATTCTATAGAGAATGATGATTTACCTACTATAGATCTAATAGCTGCACTACTTGTGTCTAAGTGTATACCAATAGCTTCTAAAAACTCAAGACCTTTTTTAAATTTAAAAACTCCATTATTACCAAAGTCATCAACAACTTTTTGAGTGTTTAATGTATTTTTTCTATAACCATCTTTTAAAGAATGTAAATATGGATTAGTTTCATGAGTTTGTGTAACAAAGTTATTTTTCCAATCTCTGATTACTTTATAAACATCAAAGCTTGCATTAGCAAGTCTAGCTTCAAAAGCAACTTTGTCTCCTTTACCTTCTTTGTTTAAGTTAAGTTGGATATAAGGTATTCTTGGTTTCTTAAGATCTTGCCAGAATTTAGTCTCAGCAGTAAACTCATTAGTAGTATTGTATTTATTAGTAGCAGGATTTGGTAATAGGTTTTGTAATTGATATAACTCAGGATAATTACCAGAGTTTTCAACTATTCTTCTATACATTTCTGTTTCATCAAAAGAACCTTCTAATATTTTAGCAAGTCTGTTCCACATTATATCAGCATCTTCTAGCTGAGGTAAACCTAAGAAGTCTTTTTCATTTACTAAATTACCATTTTCATCTTTGCTTGTTTTAAAAATACTAGATAATATAGTCATAGTATCTTCACTAGCAATATCTCTTGATGCTACTTTGTTACCACCGTCAGTTTTAAACAGTGTAGTCTGATCTAAGTTAGTTGGATCTTCTGCAAGTTCTTTATAACTTTCTTTCAGTGTGGTAAATTTAGATTTTTGCATGTGGTAAGCTATCACACCTACTTTTTGATCACCTTCTACAGATTGTTTAATGTTTCCAAAGTTTAAAACTATCTTATTAAGTAGTTCTACTCTGTCTGCTAGTTGTTTTTCTCTGAATAAGTTTGGAGTATCTGATTCTTTATTAGCTTCTAATGTTCCTACATAAGCATCTGAATAAGCTTTTCTTAACTCTATGAATCTATTTTTAACTTCACCATATAGATTTAGTCTATTTTCAGGGTTTTGTAATATTTTTATAGCACCTGAAGTAGTTTCTTTTTCTCTGTTATATGCTTGAAATACAACAGCAATCATATTATCAATTGAATTAGCTATCTTAACTGATTCATCAATAGTAAATGGTGCATAGTTTTTAACTTCAGCTTTAACAGGTTGTATATGTTTAGCTCTATTCATTTGAGTAAACATAATATTCTCCATACTAGGCTTTAAATTCTGCAAGATTGAAGGATCTTCTGAAGCTCTGTATAACTTATCATACATTTCTGCAATAGAAGCTACATCTCTTGGTCTAGTAGCCATCTGTTCTTTGGTAACTTTTGAGAACAAGTTATTTAAGAAGTTATATATTTTCTTGAATATTCTACCAAGTAATCCTTTTGGAGCTTCTTTTTTACCACGGCTTCTTGCATAATCTCTGAAGTCTTCAGCTATTGCTTCTTCTATATCAAAGTATTCTGCATTTGTCCATTTAGGTAATTTTCTTAGATCATCATATAATCTTACCTTTTCATCTTTAGTTAAGAATAACTGAGAGAATCCGTGCCAAGCTTCATGATAAAGATCTACTGCAGTACCACCATCAGCTTCATATAATGTAATACCAAACTTTGACCAAGTAGCAAATGCATCTGAGTTAACAACTTCTGTAATTCTTTCAAGAGTAATAAATCTACTTAATGGAGAACTTGCCCACCATTTTTCAGCAGCATCTCTATCTGCTTTACTAGTAAATACTCTATCAAGAAATGAATCTAATGCTTTTTCTCTTTTGAATATAGTTTGATTTGGCCTATTTAAAATATCTCCTATAGTATCTATATTAAAAGCTTTATCTGCTACCTTTTTTTCTGCAGGTGTTGTCTTAGCTACCGGTGTTTTTACTATTGGTTTCTTTTCAACTGGAGCCGGTTTTTCTTTTACTGGTTCTTTTTTAGCAGAAACAGGTCTTCCAACTTCATAAACTTCTTCAGCTTTTAAAGACTCTTCAAGATTTTGTGGAATATTATAAGTTAAGTAAGCATTTAGTCCATAAAAATACTCAGATGTTTCTTGCCCATAAGTTACTTTAGCCAAAGGTTTGATAAACTCAAAGTAATCTTTTTTTGTTGCTTTAATTTTACCATCTTCTACTTCATAATCTGTATAAGATTTCTTGTGATAGGTTTCATTGTACTGTATATTAGCAGGATAAAGTTTACCATTTTTTGCTAATACTGCCTCTTTTAATAAATGTTGTTCAATTTTCTTTTTAGTAATATCTGTTTGTAGTTTATCTTTTGGAATTTCTATACCTTTAATTTTAACTGATAAATAAGGTATATTATCTTTATATTTAACATTAACTGTTATTCTATCTCTATTATTTTTTTCACCTTTAGGAATAGAATTACTAATAAATACTTCAAAATAAGTTTGTTTATCTTGAGGAGAAAGTTGTTTACCAAGTAATTTAGCATCTGTTGTTAATATAGTAGCAATTTTATTAGCTAATTCAGCTGTCATATCTCCTCTTTGTAGAAATATTTGCTGATCTATTGTTACACCAGGTTTTTCTTTACTTATATCTAAAACCTTTTGACCCCTTAATTCTCCCGAAGTAATTAACGTAGCATTTTTTATTTCTTCAGCTTTAATATCTGTTTCAGATAAAGGCATTGTTTTTATATTTTTACTATTTATACCAAATGTACCATTGGTAATAGATAATAAAACTTCTCCTTCAGATTCTAATATATAATTTCTAAGATTGTATAAATCATTTAATTGCTTTTCTTGTTTATCAGCAATTTCTTTAACCATAAATTGAAACTGTTCATCAGAAACTTTTATATTTTTAGCTTCTAAAGCTTTCTTTTCTCTTTCAGCAACTATTTCAGGTTCAACTAATGATGTATATCTATCTGCTCTATTAGATAAGTATAATTTATTATTTACTTTTTCTACTTTTCTTAGATACTGATATACTAATCTACCATCTGCAGGATTATCAGTTATGCTACCATCTTCTTTAAAGTAGATAAAGTTTCCATCAGTATCAGTTATTACAGAAATTATACCTTGATAATCTGGATATTTTACTTTATGTTCTTTATCATATGCTGTAAGATATTCAGATGGAAACTTAGATGATTTTATAGCAGTTAATGCTAATGATTTACCTTGGTAGATAATTTCATCTGAACTTGCTCCTCTTTGTCTTGCAATGTATACTATATCTTTAATTACATCATAGAAAAGTTTCTTCTCTGGATCCTTTTTGTTTCTCATATCTTCTGAAACAGTCTCAGGATTTGCAGAGTAAGCTATTTGGAATGATGTAGCTAAAGGATAAACAACTTTAGAACCATTGTTTTCATTATAAGACCATTGCATTTCTGGACTTAAAGGTTCTGCAACTTTTTTATTCTGAGAAGATCTGTTAATTTGTTTAATCTCTTGTTTAATTTCTTTAGCACTTTTTTTTTCAACAGCAACTTCTATGAGTACATTTTTAATCTCATTAAACTGCTTTCTCATTATAGCTAAAGCAGTAAAATTAAAATTTAAGTCAACTAACTTATCATTTATATCACTATCAGTAGTAACAACTTGTAAGATATCAGGCATAGCTTGTGCATATAATAAAGCTTTTTTTTCATCAGAAGCTTCTTTTACTGCATTATATACTTCTTTGATTAGTTTTCCTAAATCAAAACCAGTTTTTGTTTCAGATATTGTTTTATATAATAATTGGTATACATCACCAATTTGATCAGTATTAAGAGCACAAGCCATTATTTACAAAGTTTAGAATTATTTTTTAATTTGTTTAATATATCAGAGCTAGAAATATTAGCAGCTTCTGCTTTTAATTTAGCAATTAATTCTTTATCCTCTACAAATTCTTTAAATGTTTTTCCTGATTCTTCTGAATTTGTTTTGTCTTCTTCAGTGATTATAGTTTCTGTTCCCATTTCTGTTGCTTCTTTAGTTATTTTTTCAAAACTTTGTTTAAGCTCTTCTTCAGTAAAATCTTTAGTTTTTTTTGTTTGTAAATCTTGAACAGTTGTTACACCATTCTTAACACTTTTAACTAGAAAAATCTCACCCGGAGCTTCTGTAAAGATAGGAACAATACTTGTTAAATATTCACTTTCAGCCTTTAAATTGTCAGATGAAACAATGGTTTGCAGATCAATTTTTCTTTGATCATATACCTTAGTTACATTACCTAAGTCTAGGGTTGAACCTTCTCTTGATGCTTCAACTACAGCTTTAGTATATGCAGTATCCAACTCTTCAAGATCTTTAGTGTTTATCATTGCAGTTATGAAAGGATTAGTTTCATCAACTACTTCTTCTGTAAGAGATTCTAAACCTATATCTTGACCACCTCTTGCTTGTTTTACAAGGTCTTTGAGTTCCGTTTCTGTTGCAGGTCTAAGAACTCCCTCTGTTTTTCTAGTGGTAGGCTCTTGAACCTTAGGTACATTAGTCCTGTCTGGTACTTCTGTTCTTGTTGGTCCGAAGGCTTGTTTAACTTCTTTTCTTTGGACTTTGCTGATTCTTCCATCTTTGTTAAGTTTAATTAAGTTAATATCATTAAGTAAGTCATTAATAGCATTGATTTGATTAGTTATATCATCTACTAAATCTCCTCTGTTTATTACTGTAAATCCTAATTGTTCAAGATTACCAATAGTTTGTTGAGCCCATAAAGTTATTCTTAATAAATCAGCAGTGCTAACACTTCCTATTCCTTCTTCTATAAGTGTATTTACAGCTTCTGGAAAGTCAGTTTCTAATATTTCAGTTATTGCTTTAGATGTTGATTCTGACAAAGATAATCTATCAATATCTTTTAACTCTGCTTTTTGTACTGCTTTGCTTTTAGTTTTGTAACCTTTTTGGAAACTGTTAGGTAATCTATTTAATGCAAAGATATAATCATTTGCATTCTCACCTTTAACAGTTCTTTCTATATTATTTTCAACCAGAGCAAGTCTTTCAGCATTAAGACCTTTAAGTTTAATCTCATCTTGTGCAATTAATTTTATTAAAGAATTTATTTTATAATTATATTGTTTTAAGTTTTCATCTTTTAAGTCTACATTTTTTAATGTTAATGTATTTACTTCAGCTCTTCTTCTACTATTTTTTTCTGATAACTCTTTGGTTTGAGCTTCAATATCAGCAATTTTTTGATCATTAATATTATAAGATAATGAAATAATATTACCAGTGTTATTTCTATTTATTTTATACTTAACACCATTTATAGTAGCAGTTTTTTCAGTAGCATCATTAAATGCAGCATCAATAACTACATTATTAATTGTAGCAACTTGACCTACTGCTTTTATAGGAGTAATTAAACTAACACCTACATTAGATACAGATAATGAACCATCT
>Ga0105091_10000025_pt1 | contig 47401 bp, 53 predicted proteins | sample PPLLak1March2015_FD_87022 | JGI IMG/M metagenome (GOLD analysis project Ga0105091, IMG submission 87022) | Freshwater sediment microbial communities from Prairie Pothole Lake near Jamestown, North Dakota, USA - PPLs Lake P7 Core (1) Depth... | ecosystem: Environmental > Aquatic > Freshwater >... | reverse complement strand
GCGATCGGGCTGGACCACACCCAGGACCCGGTGTCGCTCCCCGAGGGGATGCCCGCCCTGAACCAGGATGGGCAGGCGGTATTCACCGATGCGGTGTCCCGGCCGATCACCAGCCACCACAAGCACGACGACCTGGAAACCGAGACGTTCGTGGCCACCCTGGACGACGGCGCCGTGCGCAGCCTGGCCAGCCACGAACAGCGCCTTGACCCCAGCGTGGAAACCCTGGCCGTGCGGGGCGCCACCGTGCGGCGCCTCACCCCGCGGGAGTGCGAACGCTTGCAAGCGCTGCCGGACGACTGGACGCTGATCACCTACAAGGGGAAGCCCGCCGCGGACTCCCAGCGGTACCGGGCGATCGGGAATGCGTTAATCGTGAACGTCGCCCACTGGATCGGGGAGCGCCTGCAGCGGGTCGACGCATTGGTGCGGCCGGAAGGACCGCACCAGCAGCACCGGAAACCGGAGGAGGGCTAACGGATGCAGCGGCTGCGAACCGAGATCCCGGGCGGGCTCATCGAGCAGGCCCAACTGGACGGCCCCGTCCTCGCCGGGCAGATCTGGGAGGGCCGGGGCACGCAGGGCCACCAGATCGGCCTGCGCGTCACGGTGGAGCGCCTCTCGGCGGCGGGGCGGGTGATCTTCACCAAAGAGAAACGGCACGGCGGGCGCACGTACACCCTCGACGAACCGACGTTCCGTACCTCCTACCGGATGGTCAAGCAAGCCCCCCTGACCCACAAGACGGTGGACGCGCTCGCCTTCGCCGTCTCCGCGACGCTCAGCAGACAGGGGCCGGACACCGTGGACGCAGTCATCAGAGAGGGGCGTGCGTTGAACGTGGCGAACGAGATCCGCACCCAACCCGGTCCCGCCCCCGAGGGGGCACCACCTGAAGCGGCGGCCCCGCCCCCGCCGCCCGCGCCCGCGCCGTCACCGAACGGTCAGCAACCGGCGGCCCTGGCCGCCCCCGAGGCGCCGGCGGCCCCCACGCCGCCGCCGGAACCCGAGCCGGACCCCCTGGAAGCCTTCGTCGCCTCCGGGCTGGCGACCCTCGATCGCCTCAACACCGAGGTGCGGCGCCTGGGCGAGGATCGGGAGCTGGCCCGGCTGGAGCTGGAGGAGCTCGAGGCCAAGTTAGCGGACGCCCACCGGAAGCGCGACCGGGCCAGCCGGGGGATCGAGGCCGCCCTGGTCGTGCTGCGCGGGGGCGTGGTGGCGCCGGTGGTCGCGCAGCGTACCGCAAAACTCCCCGGCACCCCCTCCATCATCGAACCGGCGAGCCTCGGACCCGCGCACGCACCGGCCCCCGATCAGGCCGCCGTCGACGACTACGCCCGGCGGCTCCACATCAGCAAGGAGGCGGCGGCGGCGCGCCTGGCCACCGGGCCCCGCCTGCGGGGGGCGAGCGCCCCGGGGGCCGTCCTCGGCCAGCGGGCCTTCTTCGAGGCGTTCGTCCGGGAGCACCCGCGCTTCGCCTTCACCGAGCTGAAGGCCGCCCACCTGGCGGCCTACGGGATGGCCGATGAGGACGCCGGGCGGCGCGTCGCCGGCTTCCTCGCCGACCGCACCAAGCGGCCCCGCCCGGGCCAGATCGCCCTGGTGCGCACCGCCCCCGGGCAGTACGCGCGGCGCCCGGAGGACCAGGAGGACGCGGAGAAGCACGTAGTAGTAGAAGATGCGGCGGCGCTACCGGCAGGCCCGACCGCCGCGGCGGGTGCCGCCGGCTCCTGGTAGGGTGGGCGTGCGGGACCGGCCGCGGCCACGGCGGCCGCCATGTTGACGACGGTGCTACCTGACGTATAGGGTTTGCGGCGTGCGACCGCAGTCGGTCGCACTACCAGGGTGGAGGCGGGCCACACGGGGCGGTCGCGGCGGACCGGCCCGGGACGGCGGTCGGCGTGGGAGGCGCGTCATCCCTCACCCCCCCCTGCGGTCGTAGAGGATGAATGATCAGTGCAACAGGGGATCGCAGCGAGCAGCGGGGGCACCCTGGCCGGGGCAACCGGGGGCGCACCGCACGGGCAGGCCGGGCAGATGACGCACCAGGCGTATACCCCTCCCGCGGTGGCGGGCGGCGGGGGCGGCGGGGGAAGCGGGGGCGGCGGGGGAAGCGGTCCGGGGGGGGACGACCGGATCGTGCGCGCCCCCGAGGTGGCGATCATGATCCAGCGGTCGAAACGCCGGGCCTGGGAGGTCATGCGCAAGGGCGAGCTGCCCTCCCAGCACAAGGGCGGTGCCGTCTTCACCACGGTCGGGGCCGTGCGTCGCTACCTGCAGCTGCGCGATGCGCATCCCACCTCCGGAACGGCGCACCCCCCGCAGCTGTTGCGCCCCCGGGTGGCGGAGGCGGTGCCCACGGCCGAGGAGCTCCTGCAGGCCCACCGGGCGGCGGCGGCGACCTCCGAGCGCCTGCACCAGCGCCTGGACGATCGCCTCATGGCGATGGAGCCGGCCGTGCGCAACCTCTACCTGCGGCAGTTCTTGCGGGGGATCGAGAGCGCGCCCCAGGACGACGAGGTGGCATGACCCGAGTGCGCCAGCGACGGCAGTTGCCGCCGGGTGCTCCCCTTCGAGACACACAGAGGCCACCGACGTCCCACGGTCGGTGGCCTCTGCTACGGCGCCTCCACGGATGCGGGGTCATGACCCGCGCCCAGGTCTGACGCCGGTCCTGCGCGGATCCGGCGCGCTTACTCGCCCGCGGCGGGCTGCGGCGGCTGCGGCGGCGCCTGCTGCTGGGAGGGGTGCCAGGGGCAGTACTTCTCCCGCGTGGCGGCGTGGACGTCGGCCTCGTACTGCCGCTCCTCGGGGGTCTTCGGCTTCGACCCCAGGGGGCGCCCGCCCCGGCGGTGGACGGGGTAGTCCATCAGGTAGCGGGCCACGTCCTTGATGGTGACCATCCAGGGGGCGGTGCGGGTGGTGTCCGCCTTGATCGCCGGCAGCAGACCGTTCCACGCGGCCGTCTGCAGGCGGCCGCGGTTGACGCCGAACAGTTCCGCCGCGTAGGGCAGGCTGATGTAGCCACCCACGGTACGGATGACGTGCGGCGTGTCGCCCTCCGCGGCCACCGCCTCAGCGCGGATGGCGCGCAGATCCGGCACCGCCGCGGCCGTTCCGGCGCTCGCGGCCGCCTTGGCGCCCTCGATCGCCGCCACCAGCGCGGCCTGCTCCCGCTCCAGCTGCTCCAGCTTCGCCCGCGTCCAGTGCATCCGCGCCCGGATCTCCCGCCGACGCCGGGCCGCCGCCTCCGCGGGGCTCTCCCGCAGCGGTGACGCCTCTTCGACTGCGGTCATCGTCCCATCTCCTCCTGCTTCAGCGCACTCGGTCGCACTTCCCAGGTTCCCCGTTGTGCGGCCGAGTGCGGTCTTGTGCCGCAGATCGTAGCACACCGAAAAAACAGAGGGAATCCCCTTGCGCCGCATACCCTTTCTTCAGTATAAACGGTGGACACCGGCAGACCTGGGGTTTCGATCGCCTGGGGACAAACGACAACCGCCCGCCTTCCCCGAGAAGAAGGCGGGCGGTTTGCCCCGGAGGAACGTGCGAAGAACACCCGGGGCCGCCGGCACGCACACGGAACACCAGGAGAGGAGCTCAACGAGTGCTTGCACCCAGACCATACGGGAAGGCCACGCCCATGTCTACCGGGGGGACGGATGGCCCGGCAGCGGCGGTTACCGCAGCGGCGGCGGCAGCGGACGCGGACGGCAGTGCGGAGCGTGCGGCACCGGGGGGTCCCGCCTTCCGCCGGGAGTTCATCGTCCAGCGGGAGGGGCGCAGCTTCTCCCTGTACGCCGGGCTGCTGGACTACGCGCACCAGCTGGGGCTGACGGGGATCTCCACGAACCTCGTCCAGGTGCCCTCCGAGCTGAACGGGATGGTCGCCATCGCCCACGCCACGGTGACCCTGCAGGACGAGCGGGGGGAGCGCGTGTTCCAGGGGCTGGGGGACGCCAACCCGACCAACGTGACCCGGATGATGGCCCCCCACCTGATCCGGATGGCCGAAACCCGGGCGAAGGCCCGCGCCCTGCGCGACGCGGTGAACATCGGCACCGCCGCCCTTGAGGAGCTGGGGGGCGAGGGAACCGAGGAGGGGCACGACGGGCAGCAGAAGCCCGAGGAGGGGGTCAGCGCCGCCTGGCCAGGGGCAGCCCCCCGGGCGGTCAAGCAGGACCCCAACAGCCCGGCCACCCCGGAGCAGCTGAACGCCCTGCAGAACCTGGCCCGGGCCGCCCGGATCACGGTCAAGACGGAGGGCTTGACCTTCGACCAGGCGGCGCAGCAGATCGCCCAGCTGCAGTCCACGCGGCGGGGCGGGAGCTGATGCTCCCCGGTCGCCGGCGCGGCGTCCACCCGGTGATCGCCCTCTCCGCCCCCACCGCCCTCGCCGGGGTCACCCTGGCCGACCTGGAGTGGCGCCCGGACTTCACGCCGGAGGAGCACCGCCGCTGGCTCCAGATCGCCTGGGCCATCCTGGACACCCACCAGCGCATCCTGCCGGACGTTCCCCTGCCGGACGCCCCCCTGCCGGTCGAGCCGCCCGCGCCCGCTCCCGAGGTGGTCGAGCGGGCCCGCAAGCGCCTCGAGGAGATCCGCCGGCAACGCGCCGAGCGCCAGCGCTTCACCACCCGGACGCCCGTCTCCCTGGTGCTGCAGCGCTGGGGCCTCGCCCCGCCCCCGGCGTGGCCCCTGCCCGGGGATCTCGGCCGGGCGCGGCGCAGCGCCGGACTGTCCCAGCGGGAGCTGGCCCAGCGGGCGGGGATGAGCCGCAGCTACGTCCACGCCCTGGAGCAGCCCGACTGGTCGGCCGGACCCGCCGCCGCGGAGGCCCGGCGGCGCCTCGCCGGCATCCTCGGCCTCACCCCGCAGGCCCCGAGCTTCCAGCACCTCCGGCAATCCCCACTCAAGGAGCAGTCCGCATGATCCTGACCGACGGCCCCAAGACGGTGCCCTGGGCGCCCCTGCCCCTGGAGTGGCTCGAGCCGGAGATGCTCACGATGATCCCGGCCAGCCCGGCGCACTTGTGGACGTACCTCTGGAGCCTGACCGAGCACACCTCCGGCAAGCTGCCCCGGGGCGCCAGCTACACCCACCTCGCCGCCGCCGAGAAGCTGCGCGTCGACGAGCGCACCGTCCGGCGCTGGTTCGCGACGATCGAGCGCGCCGGCTGGATGGAGAGCGTGCGCTACCGCAACGGCCTGCGCATCCACCTCCACCGCGTGCCGCCGCCGACCCAGCCGACGGGCGTGCCGTGGACACAGATGTCCGTTCCCGACGACGAGCCACCAGATCAGGACCGGACAGCGATGTCCGTTCCCGAGCCAGAACGGACATCCGCGGCAGCGGCCGCAGCCCCGGAACCGCCGCAGATGTCCGTAGCAACGGACATCTCTGCCCAGGCAAACGGGCACCAGAGTCCGTTCCCTATTGAATCAGAGAGAATCAGAGATTCAGAAGGGGGGGGTGGACCAGCCGCCGCAGTGGTATTAGGCGGCCAAGACTCCACACCGCCGAAGCCACCGCCCGTTGACCGGCCGCCGCCGGTCACCCCCCCCGCTTCAAAAAAGCTCGGGGGCGACGCCTTCGCCCGGACCGACCGGATCGTGTCGGAGCTGCGGGAGTACCTGGGGCACATCGCCCTGGATCCCGGAGTGCGGCGGACGATCGCCGACGCCCTGAGCGACCGGCCCCTGGCCGCCCAGCGGGAGATCGTGCTGACCGCCGCCGCCTCCTTCAAGCAGGAAGGGTTCAAGTACGTCGGAGTACCGCAAATCTGGCACGACCGCCTCTCCGAAGCGACCAGCAAGGTGGAGGCCCGCCAGCGGCAGCGGGACGCCGCCCTCTGGCAGGGCTACGATCCGACCGACGCCCGGTATCCGGCCCCCACCGCCGAGTCCAGCCTGTCCGCTCGAGAACAGGCCCGCGCCCTGCTGGCCAGGAGCGCACCGAATATGCTCGGCCGCTTCGATCCGGTTACCCGGCGCACGATCCCCATCCCGGTGTCGCTGCGCCCCGTCGGCGAGAGCTTCGCCACGGTCAAGGACACCGTCCGTCAGCTGCCTGAACTGCAGCCCGTAGCGGAAAGGGCCGGACAATGACCGCCCTCGCCCCGCCCGCCGTCACCGCGCCGCCGGTCAAGCCCCCACCGGTTACCGTGTCGCTGCCCCACCTCCGGGGCGCCCTGTCCGCCCTGGCCGGGGTGCTGCCCAGCCGCACCACCATCCCGGTCCTGTCCCACTTCTGGCTCCGGGCCTACCCCAACGGCGTCGAGCTCGTCGCCTCCGACCTGGACACCACCGTCGCCGCGTCGGTCCCGGTGGTCGCAGCCGGGGGCACCCGCTCCCTCTTCGACGCCGCTCGCGACGCCCCCGACCGCAGCGCGCCCCTCTGGGAGGTGCTGCTCCCCGGACGGCTGCTCTCGGATCTGGTCACCCGCATCGGCGGCAGCGGCCCCGAGTGCCGCCTGGTGCCCCTGGCCCCCCAGCTGGTGCGGGTCATCACGGCCGACGGCGCCGCCAACGTGGTCGGCGCCGACCACGCCGAGTTCCCCATCGGCAGCCCCTTCGACGTGCCCCCCGGAGAGACGCTGGTGGCGGGGGACCAGCCGGATCCGCCGTTGACGCTCCCGGCGCTCTCCCTGGCGCTGCTGCTCGAGCAGGCCGCCGTCGCTGCCGCCTCCGAGAAGGACGTCGAGCGGCCCCACCTCGCCAGCGTCCGGCTGCAGGCCGAAGAGTGGGCCGAGAGCGGCGACTGGGGGCGCTACATCCGCGCCCAGGCCGTGGACGGCAACCGCGTCGTGTCCGCCGAGGTGGCCGGGGTGGACGCCCAGCGCGGGGACGACCGCCCCGTGCTCACCGTCGATCGCCGGCTGGCCGGGCCGCACGGCGGCGTCCTGGTGCCGCTGCGGGCGGTGCGCCTGCTGCTGCCCCTGCTGAAGCGCCAGCCCGAGGGCAACACCGTGGTGGTGGACGTGCTGCCCGCCGACCGGGAGGCCGTGCCCAACCTGCTGCAGCTGCGCCTCCCGGCGGTGGACAAGGCGGGCGAGGAGTGCCCCGAGCTGCTGCTGCGGATGCGCCTGCAGATCGGGCAGTACCCCGACCTGGAGCGCTACTTCGACGGGCGCGCCCCCCTGGAGGCCCGGGTGGACAGCGCCGCCCTGCTCTACCACGTCCGGGTGGCCTCCCTCTTCGCCCCCACCCTGAGCCCCTCCACCACCACCGACTACGCCCCGGTGTCCATCACCCTGGATCCCGGCGCCCCCGCCGAGCAGGCCCTGCGCCTGGTCTGCCGCAACACCGACGGCGAGCACCGGGCGTGGCTGCGCGCCGAGATCGACCTCTCCGGCCAGTGGCCCACGCTCGAGCCCCCGGCCGGGGGCCAGGAGCGGGTGCCCCGGCCGATCACGCTGGGCCTGTCCATCGGCTTCCTGCTGGACCTGCTGCAGACCGCCCCGGGCAAAGCGCTCGTGCTGCGCGCCGAGGCGCCCCTGCTGCCGGTGCGCTTCCGCACCGACGTGGACGGCTACCGCGCCCTGCTGATGCCCATGGCCGGGCCCACCGTCGCCCCGGATCCCGGCCCGCCGCCGCCGGACTGGCGCCCCCCGCCGCCACCAACGGCGGGGGAGGCTCCCGGCGCAGCGAGCCCGACCGGGGCCCTGGTGTGACCGCCGCGCCGGAGGGCTACGACTCGCTGGTGGCGCTCTCCCTGAACGCCCTGCGCGTCCGGCTCCCCGGCGTGGTCACCTGGCAGCGGCCCCGCTCGCAGCCGCTGCGCCAGGGCGGGCAGCGCACCGCCTACCCGGACGCCTACGTCGCCGGCCGGGGGGTGTGGCAGCTGTACGTCGCCCAGGCGGTGGCGCAAACGGGGTGGCAGCGCCCGCCGGTCCGGCAGCCCCTGATGGTCGAGGCGGAGATCGTCGCCGGGGGGAAGCTGGACACCGACCGGGTGCTGACCGCCGTGCTGGACGCCCTGCAGAACGGCGGGGCGCTCGTCGACGACTGCCGGGTCTGGGAGCTGCACGTCGTGCGGCGGCGCCCCGAGCCCCCCGAGCTGCCCCACGTCGACGTCGTGCTGTCCCGGGCCGAGGAGGCCCGGAGGGAGGTGACCGATGCCCCGGAGGACTTCGACTGAGGCGCTCGCGGTGGTGCCCGTGCTGGAGGTCACGGGGCCGGAGGACGCCCCGCCGGAGTCCTCGGCGGAGGAGCGCAACGCCATCGCCCTGCTGCACTTCGAGATCGGGGTGCGCACGCACAGCGCCGGACTGCCGACGGACGGGTGGTACGTCGCCTACCGGATGGCGCGGGCCCTGCAGGGCCGCGATGAGGACGGGTCCCCGGAGCCGGGCCGGTGAGGCTGCGCAGCGTGCCCTTCCGCTACGTGCTGATCGCCTGCGCCTTCCTCGGCGGGATGCTCGCCGGGATCTACGCCGCCGCGGCGATCGAGAACGGCCACGCCCAGAGTGCGGACGTGCGGGCCGCCCTGGAGAGCGCCTCGCGCACCGAGGGGGTCAACTACTGGTGCCTGCACCGGATCGCCCGCCGCGAGTCGCGCTTTCTGCCCGGCGTGAGCAACTTCCAGGGCAGCGGCGCGGGCGGCCTCTTCCAGTTCATGCCGGGCACCTGGCGGGCGAACGCCCCGCGGGCCGGGTACTGGGGCGATCCGTCCGCGCGCTTCGATCCCTGGGCCGCCGCGCACGTCGCGGCGTGGATGCTCGCTCGCCCCTGGACCGGCGCGCTGGGCCACTGGGGCGAGGGCTGGGGGCGGACCTGTTGACTCCCGTCAAACAGGGCGGCATCGACAGCCTGACCATGATCAGCTTCCGGGCCGGGCTGATGGCCCCGGAGCTGCGCCGCCGCGCCCGGCCGGGGGAGGTGGGCGCGATCGCCAAACGCGACCTGCAGCGCTACTACTGGCTCGTCCAGGTGGCGCTGGCGGGCGCGCCGCCCGTCACCCCCCCCGCCTTGCAGATCCTGCTCGAGCGCAGCCGGGCGGCGCTGGGGGCGGACACCGCCGAGCGCGACCTCTCCGCCGCCGTCTACGCCTGCGCGGAGGCGCTGCCCGGCTGGTCGGCCCTGCAGCTGCTCGCCCTGGCCGACGCGCTGGAGCGGATCCACCGCCGGCGGAACACCGTCACCCTGGCCGACCTCCAGCAGCTGCCCGGGACGTGGCACTCCCCTGACTCACCAGGCGTAACCAGCCCACCCTCACCAGACCCTGACTCACCCTCACCACCAGCGAGAAAGCGAACCGTGACCCCGTGAAGTACCTGCCCCTGCTCGGCTACATCGCCTCCATCGTGGCCGCCAACCTCATGATCACCGTGCTGGGCCTGGTGCCGGTCGGCTTCGGCCTGCTGGCCCCCGCCGGGGTGTACGCCGCCGGGTTCGCCTTCACCTTCCGCGACCTGACCCAGGACGCCCTGGGGCGGCGCTGGACGGTCGGCGCGATCCTCATCGGGGCGGGCCTCTCGGCCCTGCTCAGCCCCGCCCTGGCGCTCGCCTCCGGGGTCGCCTTCCTCGCCAGCGAGCTCGCCGACTTCGCCGTCTACTCCCCCCTGCGCGAGCGCCGCTGGCTGACCGCCGTCTTCCTCTCCAACACGGTCGGCACCCTCATCGACAGCGCGCTCTTCCTCTGGCTGGCCTTCGGCTCGCTGGCCTTCCTGCCCGGCCAGCTGGTCGGCAAGACCTGGACGACCCTCATCGCCGTCGCCGTGCTGTGGGCCTACCGCCGGGCGAAGCGGGCGCGGCGGGCGCAGATCGGGGTGGCGTGATCTACCTGAGCGGAGCGATCTTCGCCGGCCTGCGGGCCCGCGCCGCCGCCGCCTCCGCCTCCGGGATCGGACTGGGCGTGATGGTCACGCCCCAGCAGGGCTACCCCGCCGCGCACCTGGAGGGGTTCCCCTTCGGCTGCGACACCGGCTGCTTCTCCAACCCGGGGGCCTTCTCGCTCGAGGCGTACCTCGACTGGCTGCGCGCCCGGGAGGCCCACCGCGAGCGCTGCCTCTTCGCCACCGCGCCGGACGTGCTGGGCGACGCCGGCGCCACGCTGGCCCGCTCGCTGCCCGTGCTGCCCCGCCTGCGCGACCTGGGCTACCCCGCCGCCCTGGTGGCTCAGGACGGGCTGGAGGACCTGGACGTGCCCTGGGAGGCGTTCGACTGCCTCTTCGTCGGGGGCACCACCGCCTGGAAGAACTCGGGGGCCGCCGACGCCCTGGCCCGGGAGGCCCGGCGCCGGGGCAAGCACACCCACCTCGGCCGGGTCAACACCCGGCGGCGCCTCCGGGCCGCCGTCCTGGGGGGCTACCACAGCGCCGACGGCACCTACCTCAAGTACGGCCCGGACAAGAACCTGCCCCAACTGCTGGGGTGGCTCGAGGCCCTGCAGGCCGCGCCCCTGCTCCCCTTATGGTCTGCCTACCCCGACGCCCCCGCCAGAGAGGAGTCAACCATGGTGGCCCTCCCAACCGTGACCACAACCCCGACCAAGCCTGCCCCGGTGTTCCGGCAGGCGATCCTGCCCGGGTTTGAGCACCTGACCCCGGCCCCGCCCCCGGTGTCAGCGACCGGCGGCGATCGTGCCCGGCCGAAACGCCGTCAGCTCCGCGACGTTTATCCCGAGGGCGTACGCCATCACCCCCACGCCCACGGCGTGGAACCAGAAGGGCACCTCGTACTTGCCGGTAATCAGCTCCCCGGCGAAGAGGAGTAACCAGCCGCCGACGAACAGCACGGCGATGACCTCGCGAAAAATGAAGACCGCGAGGGCCGCCTGCGCCGGGGCCGGGTTGGGGGAGCTGCTCGCTGTCGCGACGCCGCCCGGCGGGGCCACCGCGGTGACCGACCCCGGTTGCGTCCCCGGTTGTGGCGCCGGCACGCGCGGCGTCAGCGGGCGCGGGGGCGGCGGCGCGCTGCTCATCGTCGTTCGGTCACCACCCGCAGGATCCCCAGGCCGAAGCCCAGGGCGGCCGACGCCAGCAGGATCAGCGCTTCGACAGGTACGGGAAGTTGGACTGCACCGTCAGAATGAACATCACCGTCTCCACGATCAGGACCAGGAAGAGGGCCGCCAGCAGCACCCGCAGGGCCAGCACCTCCACCTCCGGGGGGACGTGTGAGGGGGGGACCAGGCGCAAGACCGGGAGGTGGAGGTAGAACCACCTCCCCACCTTCGCCTCCCAGATCAGCATCTGGCGGCGCCGGCGCCGGAACCACGACCGGAACGAGGACGGTCGGGGTGGCGGGGAGGGCAGCGGTGGCGACGACCTGCGTACCGGCTGGAGGCGGCGGCGGGACGACGGTGATGGCCGGAAGGGGGCGCTCGACCACCACCGTGACCACCATCGGCGGCTCGGGAAGTCGTGCCTCAGGTGCGGCTCGATCTGGTACGTCATCCGGTGGCTCCGGAGTATCCCGGCCCGGTGTCGTCTCCGCGCTCGTCGTGCCCGTGTCCGGGGCCGGGGTCGTGGAGGGCGGCGTCGGCGTCTCGGTCGAGGTCGTGGAGGTGTCGGTAGCCGTGGGCGTCGGGTCGTCCCCCGGGGTGGGTGTGGTCGTGTCGGTGCCAGTAGTCGATGGTGAGGACGTCGTCGGGCTTGGTGTGGGGGTGGCGGTGGTCGTGGGTGACGCGGACATCGAAAACGGGGAGGTCTCCGACGTAGGTGGTGACGCCAGGAGGATCGCGGTAGGTGACGGAGTTGGGGGTGAGGTTGCCGTGGGTGACCGGCTCGGGCTGGGGACGAACGGGCAGCAGCCTCCCCCGCTCGATCCGCTCGACGGTGACGGCGTGGAAGTTGAGGTGGGTGAGGCTGCCGTGGCTGACGGGGGCGCCGTTGGGGGCACGGAGGACGAAGCGGTGGGCGCCGTCGGGGCCGAGGGTGATGGTGAGGGTGTCGCCGGGGTGGGCGAGGACGACGGGCTCGCCGAAGGTGAAGCGGTAGGTGAGGCCGTCGGGGTCGGGGTGCTGGTCGCCGTCCATGTCGCCGTCCATGTCGCCGTCAGCGTAGCCGTTCGCGAGGGCGTCGGCGTCCGGTTACTCTCGGGGCAGACGCCCCCCGGCGGGTTGATCAGGTCGTCCGGGTTCCGCAGATGGGGCAGGGCGTCCGGATCACCCGGGGCGAACGTGAGCCGGGTGTACGTGCCGTCCCCGTTTAGGTGGCAGATGACGAGCAGGGGCTGCGCCTGGGCCGCCGCGCCGCAGGCGCGCAGCACCAGGATCGCCACCAGGACGCCCAGGGTGATCCCGGCGAGCGTCCACGGGCGCACCCTCAGCCCGGGAACAGGAACGCCAGGGCCAGGAAGCAGACCGCCGCCGCGAGCAGGCTGTAGCGGGGCGGCGCCGGGGGCACGTAGATCGCCGCGATGGCGGCCAGGATGGCCGCGATGAGCAGCAGGATGAAGTGGACGCTGGGCATCGGCTCGCTCCCTACCCGGTGATCGCTTCCGGGTGCAGCACTACTTCCACATAGCCGGTCCACCACGTCCCGTCCGGCAGGGGCTTCGCCTCAGCAATCCGCGAGGTGAAATTCTGGCGCGTCACCTGGCTACCGTCCGGCGCCATGGCCGGGTACTCCGGACCGATGCAGGGCCCGGGCGACTCGAGCCGCTTGTAGGACAGGCAGACCAGCTGCCCGATGGCCGTCTCCACGTCCAGGCCGTAGCCCAGGCTCTCGAAGTACGCCTTGTAGCCCGCCCGCTCCGCGGCCGTCGTGCTCATGGGGATCTCGTCCTCCGGGGGGCCCATGCTCCCCGCCTTCTCGCTGCTGGCGCTGAACCACCACCGCGGGTCGTACGTGTGGTCGGCGACCCACTGCTGGGAGTAGCCCGACTGCCAGAAGTTCCAGTCGTTGCCCGGCGGCGGTTCCCGCCAGAGGGCGGCGTGGGTATGCGCGTACGGTTGATTGTCGGTCTTCCCGCACGTCCCGAGCAGATCGCCGGCGTCGAGGCGCTGCCCCTCCTGGCAGAGGATCTGGTCGAGGTGCGCGACGTGGACGTAGCAGGGCACGATGGCCCGGGCGTCGTCCACGTAGACGGCGACGTGGTTCCCGAAGTCCTGGCCCCAGCCGTCGCCCCGGCCCACGTAGACCACCACCCCGTCCAGGGGCGTCACCACCGGCTGCCCCAGATCCGCATCCCCCCCGCCGCAACTATTGAGGTCGAGGGCTTCGTGGTAACAGCCGCCCGCGCTCGACCACTGCAGGTAGAGGTAGCCCCCCATCGTCGGGTCCAGAAACGACAGGCTGCCCAGGATGGCGTAGACGCCGTTGGTGCTGGGGACGGCGTAGGTGGTGGGCACGGCTACTCCGGGTGCGGCGGGTGCGGCGGGTGCGACGGTGGGGCCACCCCGGCCTCAGCCTGGGCAGCAGAAGGCTGCTGGGGCGGCCCCACCATCTCCAAGCGGAAGTCCTCCCACTTCAAGGCCCAGCCCTCCCGCCAGTCGTAGCCGTGGCTCTCCAGGGCCGCCGCCCAGACCGCGGCCAACTGCTCCTCGAGGATCTGGCGCGCCCGGGCCTCCGTCAGGGGCCCGAACGTCAGCATGATCCGCTTCGGAGCGGGGGGGGTGGACGGTCTGCCGTTGCCCACGGCCGGCGCCTGCGCGGCCACCACTACGCACCCCAGGTCTTGCTGAGCCACTGCAGGGCGTCGACCACCGCGGTGACGCTGGGCACCTCCCCCATCGCGCTCTTGAACAGGTTCGCCTCCTCGATGGTGAAGCCGTACGCCTCGGCCAGCTGCTCGGCGCTATACGCGGCGGCCCAGTCGTTGAGGTCGGCCAGCCCGATGGTGGCTTTCTTCAGGCTCTGCGCGTTCGCCCCCAACTTCGCGTTCAGGGACGCCTTGTCTACCGTTACTCCAACCTGGGGCGGTGCGGTCGCGGCCATGGCTATGCTCCTTCGAGGGCGTCGAGGCGGCTACTCAGGGCGTGGATCGCGGCGAGGATGACCCCCACCGAGTTGGCGGCGTTGCTCTGCCCCTCCCCCGTCTCGAACAGGGGGTCGGTCTGGTACTGCCCGGTGGCGTCCTGCAGTACGAAGCCGGCCTGGTGGCGAGCCGCTTCCTCGAGCGGGCTGCTGGTGAGCCGCTGGTAGAGCACCGCCTCGGCCTGCTCCGGATCGTCCGGCAGCTCGTAGTAGGTGGCGTCCCGCTCCGGGGGTTTGTAGTCGAAGACGACCGGATCGGTGTTCAGGACGGCCGCCAGGGCCGCCGCCGGGTCGAGGGGGGTGATGTCCTGCTTGGCTTCGCGGGAGGAGGTGTTGATCGCCCCGGCCACGGCGTAGACGGCCGTCCAGCGCAGGCTCCCGACGCCGTTGCCGATGGCGTTGTCCCGGTTGGGGGCGAAGAAGTTGCCCGGGGGATCGACGACGACGTTACTGGACCCGCCCGCCGCGAGGACGAGGTTGAGCCCCGGCGAAGTGGTCACGGAGGGCTGCCCCGCGTCCGGGGTCAGGGTGAGGGTGCCTTGCGGGCTAATCTGCGCCCGCGGCCCGACGGCGGACTGGATCACCTGTAACCCAGCAGCCAGGGGGGCCAGATACCAGATCGTTGCCCCCCCGCCCGTCAGCATGGCGAGCGCCGACTGGCCTGCAGCCGGGGACAGGGTGAGGGTGCCTTCGTGCGTCCACCGCGCCCGCTCCGCGAAGCCGGTGCCCGTCAGGCCCCAGTCGAGCAGCGTCAGGGGGCTGTTCGTGGCGTCGTCCGGCACCTGCCACCCCCAGCGCAGCGGGTTCGCCCCGGCCTTCCCGAAGACCAGCGAGGCGGCCCCGGAGGTCGCCCCGGCCATGAGGTCGAGCCGGGCGCTGGTCGTGCCCCCGACCTGCAGGAGTCCCGCGCCCGTCCGCTGCAGGGTGGCGTCGCCCCCGAACGTCATCGCCCCGCTGACGGCGGGCGTCTGCAGGGTCGGCGTGGACAGGGTCGTCGCCGGCCCCAGCGTCGAGCCCGCCGTCGCCGCCGAGCTGTGGTTATGCTGCGCGTTCGTCCAGCCGACGATGGTCGGGTCGTTCAACGTCGCGTTGTCCAGGGTGATCGACCCGGTGGACAGGATGGCGTTGTCGAGGATCTCCAGCGCCCGCCAGAGGCCGCCCCCGGAGATGGCCCCCTTGAGGTAGTCGCGACTGTTGTCCGGGCCCTGGACCTTGGGCAGCCCGAGTTTCGGCGTGGTAACCGTCAAATCGCTCACCCCCTCCCGCTAGAGAGTCCCTAAGTCGTCCACGGTGCGGCTGCCCAGGCCGTCCACCGTCAGGTCGCCCAGCCGGTCGACCGTGCCGAAGATCGCCTCCGTCCGGAACGCCAGCAGATCGACCGCGACGGCCGTCTCCGTCCCGTACCGCTTGCCGCTGGGGGGCAGGGTCTGCTGCCACCCGATCCAGCTGAAGCCGCTGGTCACCTCGTACGGCAGCTCCAGGGTCACCGTCTTGGGCTCGCTCGCCGCCTTGGTCAGGTGGGCCAGCAGCTGGTCGGCGCTGCGGCGCTCGGGCGCCCCGTCGCGCCGGGCGATGCGGTTCCCGGCCAGGGTGACGAACGTCCACTCCAGCCTGAATTTGGGGTGCAGGCGCTCGCGCAGCACCAGCACGCTGACCACCGGAGTGCCGTAGGCGTCCAGCGACCCGGTCGTGTCGGTCAGGTAGCGCTCCTCCAGCACGATCCCGTAGGCGAAACTGTCTTTCGGGAAGTCCACCGCGTCCCCCGGCGAGGTCAGCGCCCGGGCCAGGGGCAGCACGGCCGGCGACCCCGGGGGCGGCGGCGCCCCCAGCGCCCCCTGAGGCAGCAGCACCGGGTCGAGCGCGTAGCGCACCTCCACACTGTCCCCCGGGGTGATCCGGGGGCCGTAGATGGCGACCTCGGTGTACTCCTTGCGGTCGGCGCTCGCCAGCAGGGTGTGCAGGGGCCAGACGAGGTACGACGGGGCCGTCGTGAACTCGCAGTGCGCGTCCGGCGAGAACGGGTTCGGGCCCGTCCGGGGGAGGTCGAAGTACTCGATGGTGCCGTTGTCGAAGCCGCAGTACAGCCGGGGGTTGGGCCCGGCCAGCTCGGTCGTCTGCAAGGAGGTGATCCGCTTGCCCACCCAGTGGACGAGCGCCCCGTGCAGGGCGTCCACGAAGGTGAAGGCGGGATCCTGCCCCCCCTCCTGCGGATACCAGTCCCCGTACTGCAAGAGGAAGCTGTCCCCCAGGGTGGGGTTGTAGATCCCCAGGAAGCCGAACCACTGCTGGTGGCCGGCGAAGCACTGCACGGGGCCGGAGACGTAGGAGCCGTTGTCCACCAGGCGGCCCGGCCCCACCTCCTCGATCACGGCCCCGTTCTGCCCGGTCAGCCGGTAGAAGGCGTCTCGCGAGCGGAACCAGATCGCGTCCAGCCAGGGGGTGGCCTGCCCCCCGGGCGCGTCCAGGTGCGCCAGGGGCGCCGTCTTCGCCAGCCCCGGGAACAGGTCGTTGGTCGTCCCGTCCCCGTTCAGGGTGAAGATGCGGCCGGTGCGGGTGAACAGGTACAGGACGCCCTGCACGGCGGACATCCCCGAGATGACGTCGTTGTCGTCGCCCACCCGGATCCCGCCCGTCCAGTTCCCGGCCACCATCGGGTCGCCGCTGCACTGGCTCGTCTGGTTCCCCCAGGCCCGGATCAGCCGGTCGTCCAGGCGCACCAGGAAGCGCGCCGGGACGGGGGCCTCCGTCCAGCTGGCCCCGTCGTAGCGCCAGAGCTCGCCCAGGGCGTCCGTATCGGAGGTCCGGCCGGCGACGTACAGGTGGTCCGCGGCGCCCGCCCCGGCGTGGAAGAAGCGGGCCGCGCTCTCGTGGACGAACCCGGCGCCCCCGTCCCGGGACTCCACCCAGCCGGCCGTGCTGTCGTCCACCCGGCGCACGACGTAGCGCCCGTCCAGGGCGAACGCCGCCTGCCCGCCCGCCTCGGGGGGTGCCCCCGTGTGGCGCCCGATGGTGAAGCCCAGCACCGGCCCCCCGGTGGCCGCCACCGCGGGCGTCTGGAGGTGCGTGCGGGGCCCCTTGCCCCGCCACAGTCCGGAGATCCAGACGTTCTCGCCGTAGTGGTAGCGGCTCAGGCTCTGGGAGCGCTGGGAGCCCTCGCCGTACCCCAGCAGGGGCCCCCGGAAGGCGGCGCTGCGCTCGCGGTACAGGTCGGAGGTGCCGTACTCCTGGGAGTTGGGCACGGCGTTCGCCATCGACTGGACGCTCTTGCCGACCAGCTCGTCGGGGATCACCAGCCCGACGTCCGACTCGTCGGGCGGCTCCCCGATCTGCAGCCTCGCATCCCAGGGCCAGGGCCTCCTGCGCGAGAAAGGAGACGGCATCTCAGGCGTTCACGATCCAGCCGGCGCCGCCGGCCCGCGTGCGGGGGTTCCAGTGCGGCCCCGAGCCGCCGCCGGGCATGGTCAGCCGCGAGGCGACCGGGTAGCGGTCCTCCGGCGGGCGCACGTCCGGCCGGAACCAGCGGTTCGTCTGCCGGGTGAGCTCCCGCCCGCAGTCGTTCTCGGTCAGGGCCATCCCGGTGGCGGCCCCCGGCATCAGGCGGGTGCGGGCCACGTCCCAGGCGGCGACGTGCGCCCCGGCCACCGCGTAGGGCAGGGGCACCACCAGCCCGTCGTCGTCGGCCCAGACGTGCCCCGGCGCCCACTCGGCCCCGTTGACCACGCTCCAGCCCGGGCGGCGCACCAGCACCCACAGGTAGGACGCCTGCCCGAACCAGCGCGGGCCGGTCAGCCCCCCGGGCAGCGTGAGCAGGACGCCCGTCGCCGTTTGCAGGGCGTCCCAGCCCCGCACCAGGGTGCCGGTCATCCCCGAGGACAGGGTCGGCTCGACGAAGGGGTCGGACGGGGCACCCCACTCCACCCCCCAGACGCTGGAGCGGTCGGTCAGCCAGGGGTAGGCGCTGGTCAGGTCGCCCGGCACCAGGGGCGCCGGCGGGATCTCCGGCGGGGGAGGCGGCGGGACGTAGGGCGTCAGGGCGATGCGGTCGAACAAGAAGGTGCGCTCGAGCCCCTGCAGCACGGCCGGGCGCAGCTCCCAGTCCGGGTGCAGGACGTGGAGCTCGATCCGCTCGCCCGGCAGGGGCGGGTTGACGTAGTCCCGATCGACCTCAATGCCCCCCGACTCGGGGGCGAACGACTTCACCATCCGGGTGCGGTCGCGCAGGGAGAAGCCAGCGACCGGGTCACCCGGGAGGGCGTCGGGGGGCACGCCCGCCACCGGGCCCTGGGCCACCAGGGGGGAGTAGGTGCCCCGGCGCAGCACGAACAGGTTCTCCCAGCCGGCCGTCTCCGCGCTGGAGCGCAGGGCCTCCACCTGGAACTGGGCCGGGGCCAGCCCCTGCTCGGCCATCAGGTCGGCGAAGGGGCCCACCCGGGCCGAGAGGGCCCGCTCGACGTCGGCCAGGGTGATCTGCCCCGCGCCGGCGGGGACGGGGACGGGACCGGGCGGCGCCGGGGTGGGGCCAGTCGGGAGCAGAACAACGGAACCCATCTGCGTTCACCCCCCCCTTGTCATGGTGTTCATGGCATGACGGCCGGGCCGCCCATGACGTCCACCGTGCCCGACGTGTGCGTGTGCCCGGCCATCTGGGCCTCCAGGGTGGCGACCCGGGTGGTCAGGGCGTCCAGGGCCGCCTGGGTGACTACCACCAGCCCGTTGAAGGTCAGGGCGTTGCTGGTGTTCACGGTCAAGGCCAGGTCGGCGGTATTGCCCGCGTTGCGCCACGCGATCTGCCCGTTCGCCGCGTTCCGCAGGCGGATCGCCCCGGCGCTGGCGGGGAGGCTGACCCCCAGGATCAGCGCCCCGGTGTTGGGCGTCTGGAGGTTCAGACCCCAGACGTTCGCCCAGGCGTTCCCGGCGCTGCCGAGGCTCCGGGTGTTGGTCGCATCAGGGAGGACGTTCGCGTTCGTCTCCAGCGCCCCGGTGCCGTTCCGGAAGAGCGCCGTCGCCGGAGCGGTCGTGCCCCCAGGCCCCCACTCCAGCTTGCCTGAGGCGTCCGCCCGGAACCGGGGCTGGGTGTCCGTCGCCAGCTTCGCCTGCAGCACGTTCGCCGTCGCGTTCGCCCCCTGCAAGACGAGCGTGCCGGTCATGGTGTCGCCGGCCTCGTCCACGAAGGGCCCGCCGGCGGCGCCCCCGCCCCCGGACGAGATCGAGAAGACGACCTCGCAGATCTGGTTGTTGGCGATGGGCGTGCCCGAGGTGGCGACCACCGCGACGGCCACCGTGCCGTAGGTGCCCGCGCCGACGGCGTCGGCCGTCACGTCGTAGCGCGCCCAGCGGGTGCTGTCGTCCCGATCCTGCACGTAGATGGCGTCGCCGGGCCCGAGGGAAGCCGCCACCGGGGGCATCGCCGTGCCGCCCTGGGTGGTGTGGCTCACGTCCAGCATGGTCGCCGTGCCGACCACCCCGGTGTTCACCCGGAAGTGCCCGCTGCCCGGGTCGGTCATGGCCGTGTTCGTGGAGAACGTCCACAGCCCGCTGGTGCTGCTGGGGTGCGTGTGGTCGATCGCGGCGTAGGCCGCGTCGCCCTCCGGCTCAGTCAGGAAGGCGGCGTCCGCCTCGGTCTTGGTGTAGTAGACGCTCATGTCCGGCGTCGTGCCGGGCACGCCCTGGGGGCCCTGCGGCCCCGTCGCCCCGGCCGGACCGGGATCGCCCTGCGGTCCGGCCGGACCGGTGGAGCCGTCCGCGCCTGCCGGTCCCACCGGTCCCTGGATCCCCGGCGATCCGGCCGGACCCTGCGGCCCCGTCTCCCCCGGCGAGCCCTGCGGCCCCGGCGGTCCGGAGACGCCCGCCGGCCCCTCGACGCCCGGTGGTCCAGCCGGTCCGGTGGAACCGCCCGGGCCCGGCGGCCCCGGATCCCCCACCGGACCCGCCGGACCGGGATCACCCCGGGGGCCAGGAGGCCCCGCCGGTCCCGGCATCTGGGAGGTCACGTCGGGGGGCAGCTTGAGGTCGCAGGGGATCCGCTCGGCGACGTACCCCGGCGCGGCGCAGACGAGCTCCAGGCGGGCCGGATCCTCGGCCCACAGGGCCAGCTCCCCGGAGGCGTCCACCCGCAGCTCGGCCGGACCGGGCCACACGGGCGACGTGTCCGCCTCGTCCAGGTAGAGGGGATCCGGCCACAGGGTCTGGGTGCCCGGCACCACCGGGACGACGGCGGCCGTCGCCCCGGGGAGCAGGCCCCCGTCGCCCGCGAACTGGATCGTCACCTGGCCGTGCGCCCGGGTGAACCCCGGACCGCGGGTCACGCCCTGGGCCGGTGGGGTAAGAGTCGCCACTCGCCCCCCCTCTCCTCTCTGCTCTTAGACGTCCTTGGGGAACGCGGCCCCGGCGAGGCGGGCCGTGCGCTGCGCCGACTGCCCGGCGCTCGGGTTCGCCTCCCGCGTCTTGCCGGTGGGGAAGACCGGGCCCCCGTAGGCCGAGCGGTCGCCCACCGAGGTGCCGACCGGCTCGGGGATGTAGAAGTTCTCCGGGTTGACCGGCAGGTTGCTGACCGGCGGCTGATAGCGCGGCAGCGTCGGGTCGGTGGGGTTCACCAGGGGCACGGCCGTGGTGCCGTCCGCCTGCTTCGCGTCGCTCTTGAAGACGCCCACGGGCAGGGTGATGGTCGCCATGTCTGCTCTCCTTTACCGGGAGTTTCCGGGGGTTTACGGGGCGTTGCCGGAGGCCCAGGCGTCCCCCGTCCAGTGGATGTGCGTCGACCCGTTGCGGAGCAGGGCGTACTCCCCGCTGGCCCAGGCCGGCTCGCCCTCGAGCGGGGGCGCATCGGCCATGAGCTGGGGCGCCAGAGCCCCCTCCGGCGTCCAGCTGCCGGGGGTGCCTGCGGTGGCGCCGGTGGCCACCCCGTTCGTCTCGGGCTCCTCGGGTGCGCTGGTGGGCAGGGTGCCGACCACGGTGGTGACCCAGGCCGTCCCGTTCCAGGTGTAATTGGTTCCCCCGGAGCCGGTCGGGGCGCCCCCGATGGCCGTCTGGAGGTACTGCGTGCCCGTCCACGCCGTGGCCGGGGAGGCCGTCACCGTCTGCAGGCTCGCCAGGTCGCCGACGTAGCTGCCCGCGGGGGCGACCGTCGCCGGGGCGCCCGCGGTGGCCGTCGTCGGCTTGACGTAGCCGGCGTTGGGCAGATCGTAGGAGGGCGCCCGCCGGGCCCCGGTGGGCGTGGTGGCGGCCCCGGTGACCGAGCGGTCGGGGGCCGCCGTGGGGACGGCCTCCGGGATGACGCCCGCCCAGCCCCCGGCCGGGTTGACCCCGAAGTGCCCCTTGGGGGGGACGTAGCGGGGCGCGGACGGGTTGAGCGGATCAACGAACGGTACGACCGTCGTCCCGTCGTTCTGCTTCGCCGCACTGGCGAAGACCCCGGGAAGGGTGATGGTCGCCATCTACTTCTTCCCCTTCTTCATGAAGTCGTGGCGCTGCTTCTGGCTCATCCCCTTGGTGCCCCGAGGAGACTTGCCCTCCGCGACCCGCTCATGCTCGGCGGCAAAAAACCGCCGCTGCTTCTCCGTCTTCGCCGGCATGACGGCCTCCTTATGCGCTGACCACCACGCCCGCGGGGTAGCGCCCGGTGGCGTTCGGGGCGATGCGCGATACGGGGTTCTTCACCTGCCAACCGATCCGCATGACCATCCGCAGGGCAGAGGCATCCTGCTGAAAAAGATTGATCACGATGCTGCCGTCCGCTGCGGTGATCACCCCGGTATCGGCGGTCTTGAAGGTCAAGTCCTTCCGACGGCCGATGACGAAGGCGTCCTTGTCCAGGCCGATCACCTCGGGCATGTTCGTGCCCGTGGCGAAGGTCTGCAGCCCCAGCTGGTCGAGCTCCAGGTTCACCCCGAAGAGCTGGCCCTGGTAGCGCTGGTTCGCCGCGGAGGAGCCGGCCGGTCCGGCGGGCGCCACCAGGAAGCCCTTGTTCGCGTCGCGCAGCCCGCGCAGGCGGGCTTGCAGGGACAGCTTCCCGATGAGGGTGTCCACCATGTAGCCGTCGGCCTCCACCAGGCCGATCATGTTGTTCACGTCGTCCAGCCAGTCCACGGTCGAGGTGCCGGCGACGATCGTGTTGCCCGCGGCGTTCGCGGCCGGGACGATGCCCGCCGGGAAGCTCCCGGGCGCGGCGATCCCGCCGAGGATGGTGTCGTCGATCAGGACGGCGGCCGCCTCTTCCAGCTCGGGGCGGTACTCGTCCCACAGCGGGAAGTCCGCGTCGTCCACGACGTTGTCGGGGATGACCACGACGGCGGCCAGCTCCTCGGCATTGATGTAGGTGTTACCCCAGCCGATCTCGGTCGTCGGTTTGAGGCCGGTGTCCCCCGTGATCCAGAAGGCTGACGCCTTCGTCGCCAGGACGGGCACCCGGGTCTGCGCGGAGGTCATCCGCCGGGAGCGGAAGAGGGAAAGGCAGAGGGACGCGACGGTCGCGTTCTTCCAGATCTCGTCCAGGAAATCTTCCTGAAAAAGGGGGGCGGCATCCAGCCGGTCGGTCATCAGGCCGTAGCTTGGGGGCATGATCCAACACTCCTGCGCCCCCCATGACTGGGGAGCAGGCTGATCCGCTCACGACGTGCGTGGGGCACGGCGCGGGCGGGCTAGTGCGTGCGCGACCTGCTCGCTTGCAGGAAGGCCCGCAGTTGCGTATTCGGATCCACCCCGGACGACCCTGGTGCGAACCCGCCGCCGCCCGTCTCGGGGTCGGGGGTGGGATCGGACTCGGCCTCGCGGAGCAGCTGCTGCTTGCGCAGCGCCGGGTTGGCGCGGAGGGCCTGCGACGTCTTGCGCCGCTCGTCGGCCCGGATCCGCTCTTCCAGGATTTCGGTGCCGCGAGCGATCAGCTTCTCGCGGCCCTCCAGGCCCTCCACCCCGCCGCCGGTTTCCTTCCGCAGCTGCTCGACCACGTCGGGCGGGAGCCGGTTCAGGAAGGGCGTCAGGGTGTGCTGATCGTAGTAGGCGAGCGACTGGCGCATCCGCTCTTGCTGCGCGGTCTGCGCTTCCTCGACCTCCTCCCGCTGCCGGTCCTCGTCGGCGAAGGCCAGCGGATCGGAGTCGCGCAGCATCCGGCGGCGCGCCCGGTCCGCTTCGGCCTTCTGCTTCGCTTCGCGGCGGTTGACCTCGCCGTTGACGAACTCGGCCAGCTGCGCGCGGGTGAGCGTGAGCCGCTCGGGGTCCGCTGGCGGGGGGCCTGACCCTGGACGCTCCTGCCTTTGGCGACCCGGCTGCCCGTTCGCTGACCCGGGCGCAAGACCGGGCGCGCTACGGCCATCAGGGGCGCCCCCGGACGGCCCCTCGGGACTCGAGGGGTCCGGCTCGGGCGGCGCCGACTGCGGGCGCAGGAGACGGCGGAAGAAGTCGTTGACCCCGCGGCGCTGCTCCGGACGGGCCTCGCCCGTGCGTTCCTGACCGCCCTCCGAGGGCGGCGGGCCTGAGGTGCCTTCAGCCGGTGGGGCGACAGCGGAGGACCCACCCGGGCCGTCGCCGTTCGCCCCCCCCGTTTGCATGGCGTCAGTGTAGCTTGACATAACGTACTTCCTCAAGTGCCCGGTCCGTTACACTGACTCCGCCCCGGGGGACAACCGAATATCGTTGATGCGCCGGACGGACCCCCGCGCTCGCGGCGGGCCGGCCCGGTGGCAGGCGACCGCCACCGCCCCGTGCGCACGGGGCGGTGGACTTTAGCCGGCCTGGGGGATGGCCCACGGTTCCCGCCTCCCGCCTTCGTAAATAGTGAGTGCCTGACCAGGCGCGACGGGTAAGCCGAGGCGTCCGGCGATCGCTGGATTTCCGAGATCCAGGGCCTCCGATCCCGCGAGCGGCCGGGTGGGGTCTGGCAGGCGAAAAGGCGCCCGGTTCATGAAGTTCTGGAACTCGGGCAGCCCGGGGGGCTTCGGGGGCGGGGCGCCGATCTGCTGCGCCGCGGCGGGGGAGATACTCGCCAGGGCCCGGGCGGCGGCGTTCTGGCCGACCTCGGTCAGGTTGGGCATGGCCCGGCGCACGTTCTCGAGCGAGAGGCTCTCCGGGGAGAACTGCATCCCGCCGTGGTGCTGGGAGGGGCCGCCGGGCAGGGGCTGACCGATGCGGGAGACGTTCTGGGCCAGCTGGGCGAGGAACTCCGGCGAGCGGGCCTGGGGGGCCAGGGCGTTCAGCTCGCTGCGGGCCGACTGCTCCGCGGTGAAGCCGATCTGCTCCCGCTGCCGGTTCAGGGCGTCCACCCGGGCCTGCTCGGCCGCCTGCTGCTGGGCGTACTCGTTCTGCTCCTTGCGGTAGGCCGCCTCGGCCATCGTCTGGTAGGGCGCCAGGGGCCCCTCGACGTTGCTGTCCCACCAGCTGTCGAACTGCGTGTTGGCGTCCTCGACCGAGAGCTCGCCCCGCATGATGCGGTCGTTCAGGTCGTCCCGGTACTTCGTCGCCTTCTGCTGGGAGAGCTGCACCTGGCGCTGGTACTCGGCGGTGGGGTCCTGCAGTTGCTGCGCCCGCGCCAGCTGCGCCTGGGCCGTCAGCAGGTTCGTCCGGGCCGTGTCGGTGGAGATCCCCTGCGTCTCCTCGAAGCGGGCCCGCTGCTCGGGGGTGTACAGGTCGGTGCGGGTGACCTTCCCGCTGGCCGGATCGACCTGCACGAAGTAGCCGTCGATCGTGTCGCTCTTCGTGCCCTCCGGCAGGCGCACGCCCTGACCGACGATGGGCAGCCCGTGCTCGTCCAGGGGGTACACGGTGCCGTCGACGGTCACCGTCTGGGGGGTCCCCGGCAGGCCGGTCGCCGGCCGCCAGGTCCGCCCGTCGTCGGTCGAGGTGTAGCCCTTCCCGGTGCTGTCCGTCCGGAACAGGGGGGGCTTGACGTACCCGGCGACGGGCGTGAGCTTCTCCCCGTCCCGGGTGTAGGGGATCCCGTCGTAGACCTCGACCTTCTTGTCCGGACCCGGGAAGCCGGCGGCCCGCTGGGGCATCCGCCCGCTCGCGGTGTCGAGCGCGAAGCTGCCGTCCTTGCGGGCGATGGTCGGGACCTGCCACCAGGACCCGTCCTCCATCTGCTTGAGGTCCCAGGACTGGGTGCCCTCGTCGATCCGGGGGGCGGGCAGGCTCGCCGGGTTCGGCTTGTTCGTCGGCACCGGCTTGCCGTCGGGGCCGGTGGCCGGGACGTAGGTCTGCTTGTCCGGGTCCCAGACGGAGGGCTGCGTCTCGCCCGGCAGCCCCCCGGGCGCGGGCAGGTTGACGATGGTGGGCGCCTGCCGCCCCTGCTTCTCAACCTCTTTCTGGATCGACCCCTGCACCTGGGCGATCTGGGCGTTGCTCTTCGTGATCAGCACCTTGAGGGCCTGCAGGTCCTTGTACGCCTGCGCCGGGGTGCTCTCGTTGCCGTACTGGTAGTACTTGTTCAGCACCTCGTCGGCGGCCGCGTTCCGCTGCGCCCACTGCTGGTGCGCCTCCGTCTCCGCGAAGGTGCTGCGCAGGAAGTCGCGGAAGGGCGGCTCCGGCTCGAGCTTGGCCTTGCGGGCCTCCGCGATCTCCTTCTCGGCGGCCTCGATCAGGGTCTGGTTCCGGTCGCGCTCGGCGATCAGGGTCTGCAGCTGCGCGTTGGCCCCGAACGCGGCCTCCACCTCCGGGGACAGGATGGCCGTCCGGCCCCCGCTGCCCGCTTCAAATGCGCCCACCGTGGATCCTCCTTACCGCCCCGGCTGCCAGCCGAGCTGCTGGAACGCGGCCACCCAGTCGCTCCCGGCCGCCGCCGCCGCCCGTCCGACCGCCCCGACGGCCTGCCCGGCCGCGCCGGCGGCGCGCTGGCCGGTCTGCACCAGCTGCTGCGCCCCCTTCGTCAGGTCGGCCGTCGAGCTGCCGCCGCTGCGCCCCGACCACTGGCTGGGCGGATCGCCGAAGCCGACCAGCAGGTTGCGCCAGTAGGGGTTGGTCAGGAGGTTGTCCCGGGTGACCCCGGCGTTCGTCGCCCCCACCATCTCCCCGTTACCTAAGTAGATCGCGGCGTGCCCGGCGTAGCCGTTGCTCGCGTCAGGCCGGAAGAAGACCAGATCGCCGACGTCCGCCTGGGCCGGATCCGCCGTCTTGAACAGCGCCTTCCCGGCGGCGGCGGCCGAGCCGAACTGCCCGCCCGTGCCGTACGCCTGCTCGATGAAGCGCTGGCAGAGGTTGTAGAACGCCTTGCTGCCCAACTGCGACAGGGCCCAGGACGCCGCCACCGCCTGCTTCTCGGTCGTCGCCCCCACCGGGGCGCTCGGGGCGCTCGAGGCGGCGGCCCTGGCCGCGCCGCCGGGGCCGCCGCCACCCTCCGGCGACCAGCCCAGCTTCCGGAAGGCGTCCGTCCAGTCGCCGGCGGACGGTCCGGTTTGTGTCCGGGTTCCGGGGTTGACGGCGCCCGGGCCCGTTCCACCAGTCAGATCGGCGTACTTCTGCTGGCGCTCGCGCACGGTGCGGATGTACTGGTTGCCCCCGGTGCCGTTGGCGTCCACCGCCCCGGTGATGTTGCCCCGGGCGTCGATCGCCCCCAGGTAGGCGGCGAGCGCCTTGTCCTCCGAGCCGTAGCGGTCCAGCCCGCTCTTGAGGATCCGGGCCGACCACTCGGCGTTCGTCTTCGGATCGAGCAGCTCCTGCTGGGTGGGCCGGTCGGGGAACCCGGCCTCGCGGGGCATCACCTGGCCCAGCCCGGTCGCCCGGCTGCTCTTGTTGATCGCCCCGGCGTTGCCCCCGCTCTCGAAGTCCCAGATCCCCGCCAGCAGCGAGGGGTTCAGCCCGTGCCGCCCGGCGGTGTCCTTGACCAGGGCCAGGTAGGGGTCGACCGGACGCGCGCCGCCCGTCCGGCCCGCCGTCGCCGGGATCTCGTAGCGGCTGCTCAAGGGGGGCGCCGCCGCCGCCGACGCCCCGGCCCCTTCGGGCGACCACCCGAGGGACGTGAAGGCCGACACCCAGTCGCCAGCGACCATCGCTCACCCTCCCCCTTTCTGGAATAGGTCAAGAACTCAACACAACTCGCCGCTTCTCAACCTCAGCCCGCCCGGCGCTGGGCCTGGACGCGCTGGGCCTGGACGCGCCGGGCCTGGTCGGCCTCCCGCTGGTCGGCGGCCTGCTCCTGCAGCTGGCGGTCGATCTTGCGGTACTCGGCGTCCAGTTGGCGCTGCCGGACGGCCGCGGGCAGGCGCCGGAAGGCCGGGCTGCGCTCCAGCTGGGCCTTGACGGCGGCCTTCTGCCGGTCGCCCTCGTCCTTCAGGCGCCGGGCGGCGTAGTCCTGCAGCTGCCCCCCGGTGTTGCGCAGCACCCGGCCGGGGACATCGCCCAGGGCGGGGATCCCCCGCACGGCGTCCATCAGGCCCGGCTCCTCCGGCGTGCTGTACTGCCGGCTGGCGAGGTCGCCCTGCCCCAGCGCCCGGGCGGCGACGTCGGAGGCGCGCAGGGCCGCCCGGCCGGGGCCGCCCAGCAGGCTCTCCACGGCGTAGTCGATCTGCGCCGGGGCCGTCCCCGGGATCCCGGCGGCGGACAGGGCCCCGCCGATGACCCGCCCGGCGGCGGAGGTCTGCTCGGTGGCCTGCTCCCCCTGGGGGCGCGTCTCGATGTAGTCGGGGACGATGTCCCGGCCCCGGAAGATGTCCCGGTTGGTGCCGAGCTCCATCGCCGTGCGGGCCACCGGGGGCAGGGGGAACCCGGCGTCCAGCGGGATCGGCGAGAGGTCGCCCAGGGTCTGGGTGGCGAAGCGCTGCAGGGAGCCCGGCTCCTCGCCCGTGGCCTGCCGCAGCGCCCGGGTGGTCACCCCCTTGAGCAAGGCGGCGTCCTGGGGCAGGGGCAGATAGATGAACTGGCGCTGGCCGGGGACGGTGGTGCCGTCCGCGCGGCGCCCGGGGCGGGGCGCGCCGCCCAGCTGGTCGGGGATCATGATCACGATCCCCGAGTCCTTCAGGTAGTCGGGCACGTCCTGGTAGTCCTGCCCGAACAGCCGGTTGTACGCCTCGAAGGCCACCGCCGGGGCGACCCCGCCGAAGAACAGGGCCGCGGCGGTGTTCTTGCGGTTCGCCTTGGTCAGCAGGTCGCTGGCGATGAAGCGCTCGTTGCCCTGGATCGCGGCGTTGAGGAAGGGGACGAGCGCGTTCAGGTTGCGCGCCCAGGTGCCCCCGCGGGAGAAGTCCAGGGTGATGTCCCGGGCCGCCAGGGCCGCCTCTTCCTCGGTCTTGCCCTCCCGCAGGGCGCGCCGGTAGGCCGCCAGCCGGGGGGCGCTCTCCACCACCTCGCCCGCCGCCTTGACGGGCGAGCCCAGGCCCCGGAAGACGTCGGCCAGGATGGAGCCGACCTCCCCGGGGGTGAAGGCGACCTGCATCCGGGCGGCCAGGGAGGGATCCTCGTTGGCGATCGTGCGCTGCACCTCCGCCGGAGTCATCCGCTTGCCGCCCCGGGTGAAGCGCTCGTTCTGGCTGCCCCCGGCCTTCGCCAGGGCCGCCCAATCGGCCTGCTCGGTGCCCGCCCGGGCGCTGTGGTACAGGTCGCGGTAGGCGAAGCCCAGGTCGCGCAGGGACTCGCCCAGCTTCGGCAGGGAGGTGAAGCCCCCCGTGCGGCGCAGGTACACCTGGGCGTCGCGCAGGGCGTTCAGGGCGATGAAGCCGGGGTTGTAGGTGGTCGCGCCCGCCTTCAGCAGGGGCGCCCCCAGGAGGTTGCCCGCCGTCTGGAAGCCCTGGCGCACGGCGCTCGGCTCCATCTGGAAGAGCGACTGGTACTCCATCGGCACGGCGAAGTACTGGGGCTTGCCGTTCTCGTAGAAGCCGAAGCGCACCTCCCCCGGCTTGAGGGCCTCCTCGGCGTTCTTCAGGGGCCGGAAGGTGGCCTGCAGCTCGCCCGTGGGGTCCGACCGGACGAGCTCCCGCAGGGCCGTCGCCACCTGATTGCGGCGCACCAGATCCTCGGTGATCCCGGTCATCCGGATGAGCGTGTCGGTGGGGCCCTCCCGGAAGCCCGCCGAGCCCTCCTCGGACAGCTTCCCGGCCAGGTTCACCCCCTGGGTCTTGAGCGTGTTGACCGAGAACTGCTGGGGGCCGCCGGACACCACCGTCTCGGCCCCCTCGGCCAGGTTGTCCAGGTACTGCCCGCGCACGTAGTTCGGGAAGTGCGTCTTGAAGTAGGCGAAGAGGTCGTCGTCCATCAGGCCCGCTTCGTGCTGGCGCTCCCGCAGGGTGCGGGAGTAGTCCTGCAGCTGCGCCGCCCGCTCCTTGAGCAGGGCCACCTCGGCGTCCACCGTGGCCGCGTCGACCGTCTGGCCCGCCTCGGCCTCGAGGCGCTCGCGCACCAGCTCCCGGAAGGACGCCGCGTTCTCGGCCTCGCTGTGGGCCAGCGTGTTGCCCGGCCCGATGCGGCCCGCTTCGGCCTGGGCGCCCTGCTCGGCGGCGCCGATCGCCCGCTCGGCGTCCCGGGCGACCTCGCCCTCCTCGACCAGCTGGCGCAGGCGCTCGCTGCGCAACGCCGCCCGGTCGTACGCGGTCGCCTTCACCCCGGCCTTGCGCGCCGCTTCCAGGGCCTGCTGCTTCGCGCCCGTGACCACCCCGGTCTGGCGCTCGACGGCGAGGCGGGCCTCCGCCAGGGCGTCGTCCAGCCCGGCGGCGTCGTAGGGCCCCACCCGCTGCACCTCGCCCCGGCGGACCCCCCGGGCGGCGTCGCGGGCCTGCTTCTGCAGGGCGGCGAGCTCGTGCTTCATCAGGGCCAGGGCCTCTTCGGCGTCCTGGGCCTTCGCGGCCGCGTCCCAGAAGACCTGGCGCCGGGCCCGCAGGGACGCCTGCGCGCCCCGGGCGGCGGTGGCGCCCGCCACCGGGCGCAGGGGGCGCCCCAGGGCCTCGTTCTCCACCCGGTTGCCGACGGCGCGGGCCTTCTCGGCCTGGTCGAGGGAGATCAGCAGGGTGTCGACGTCGTCCCGCTGCGCCTCGGTCAGGTCCTCGATCACCGGGCGGACGTTGTCCATGATCTGCTGCTCGGAGGCCGGACGCCGCCCGGCGAACAGGCGCCGCCCGGAGACGACGTCGGCGGCCTTGCTCAGGGTGCCCCCGCCCTGCTCGAGCGCCCGCTGGATGGCCGCCTGCACGTCGGCGACCCGGGCGTTCTCGTCGATCCACTTCTCGCGCAGGCCCGCCGTCCGGCTGCGGAAGGTGTCCAGCACGCTGCCCGTCTTGCCGACCTCGGGCACCGCCTCCTTCTGCGCCCGCAGCATCGCCCGGGTGCGCTGCATATCGTCCAGGGCCGTCCCCGCCCGGGGGGCCAGCAGGCGCGCCCGGGCCGACTCCCCCGGCGCCGCGGGGGTGGGCGCCGCCGAGGGGGTCGGGGGAGGCGGGGCCTGCGGGGCTTGCGCCTCCCGGGCCATCGCCCGGCGCACGAACCCCCGCTCGGCCTCGATCTCGAAGGAATCCAGCGGGCGGCCGAAGCGTTGCTCCGCGGCCGCCACCGCCCGGGCGAGGCGGGTGGCCTCGTCCTCGAGCGGGGCGGCCGCCGCGCCCGCGGCGGCGGGCTGGCGGCCGAAGCCGGGGAGCCGCAGGGCCCCGCTCTCCTCGGTCGCGAACCGGCGCAGGGCGGTGGCGACGGCGTCGACGCCCTGGTCGAACAGCCGGCGCACCTCGCTCTCGGGCAGCGCCTGGGCCAGGATCTCGATCCCCCTCCGGGTGACCGGGATCCCCCGCCGCAGCGCCACCCCCAGGAGGTCGTCGATCAGGGTGGCCCCCTGCAGCAGGCCCCCCGCCTCGGTGGTCGCCTGCACCGGGTTGAGCAGCCCGCCCAGGACGGGGGTATCGCCGGGCAGCCCGGCCAGGTTGCGGTTGCTCCCCGGGGGCAGGGTGCCCCCGGCGTAGGCCGCACCCCCCGCCCGGAAGGGCGCGGCGATCGCGTCCCCGGCGGTCATGACGGTGTTGCCCAGCCCACCCAGGGCGGCCAGGTTCGCGCCGGCGACGTTGCCCCGGGCGAGCGACTCCTGGCGCTGGGCCTCCGATCCGGCGACCCGGCTGCGCCCCTCTTCCACGCTCTTGAGCGACTCGCGCAGGGCGGCGGTGCCGCTGCGGACGGCCCGGGCCTGCTGCGAGGGGCGGCCCCCCAGACGGCTGGCCTGCCGCCCCACCCGCTGGTCCTCCGAGCCCCCGGGCTGGGCAGGGAAGCGCTCGTCGACCCAATCCAGGCCCGACCCGGCGAGGTCGAAGACGTTCGTGTTCCGGCCGCGCTCGAGGAGAGCCGAAGGATCGACTCTTAGGGCGTCGCCGATGCCCGAGATGCCCGAGCCGAGGTCGCTGAGGCCCCCACCGAGGGAGCTACCCAGGGAGTTGATCCGGTCGGTGGTCGAGGCCAGGAAGTCGTCCCCGGCCTGCAGCGACGGCTGCAGCGAGGACACCAGCGAGGACGCCGCCGACTGGAGGGGCGGCTGGACCTGCTGCCGGGTCGCGGCCAGCCGGTCGCTCAGCGTCTGCTCGCCCTGGTCCAGGAGGGAGGAGACGTTGCTCTGCAGGCCCCGGATCTTCTGGTTGACGCTGTCGAGCAGTCCGGGCAGCCCCAACCGGGAGATCTGCTGGTCGGTGCGCTGCAGGAAGTCGCGGCCCTGGTCGGCGAGCCACCCGTCGATGTCTACCGGCGGCAGATCCTCCCAGCGGGTCATCCCTCACCCCCCCCTTTTCAGAAGCGGTAGGAGCCGGTCTGCCCGCCCGTGCCGACGGGGGCGCTCTGCTGGATCATGGCGTTGTAGTCGTTCACGTCCCAGCCCTGCGTCTCGTACGCGGACTGCAGCATCGCCTTCTGCGAGGGCAGCATCTTCGTCCAGTTGGCGAGGTTGAACTGGTTCGGGTTCGGCAGGCCGCCCGAGAGGGCCTGCTGCCACTCCTGCTGGGCGCCCTGGTTGCCCGAGCCGACGTCGCTGACCAGGGACTGCACGTCCGCCGACTGCGGCTGCCCGTTCACCCCGGCGGTGGAGGGCATCGTGAAGCGCCCGGCCGCGGCGTTGACCACGTCGCGCATCCCCTGGGGCGTGCTCCCCAGGACCTTGAGGTACTGGCCGTAGTTCTCCGGCCCGCGCAGGCTGGCCTGCAGCCCGAGCAGGTTCTGCATCGTCGAGGTCTCGTACTGCTCCCGCTGGAAGGTGGGCTTCCCCTGGTACTGCCCGGTGAGGGCCGCCTCCTGCGCGATCCCGGCCAGGGTGGGGGTGCGCACGCCGTTCACGTCGAAGTACCCGGCCGACTGCTGCAGCGTCCACTGGTCGCGCTGCTCCTGGTACTTCTGCATCTGTTCCTGCCACTTGTTCTCGTACTCTTGCTGGGCGTGCTGGAACGCCTGCTCGTCGTCCTGGGTGCGCATCATCCAGTCCTGGTACGCGAGCTGCGCCGCCTGCATCGCCTGGGCGTTCGCGGTGATCGTGGCGTAGTAGTCCTGCAGGGCCCGGTCGCTGCCGCTCTGCCCGCCCCCTGACCCGGCGGCGCCGCCGGCGGTGCCCGCCGTGCGCCCGCTGGAGCCCAGGTCGACGGGACCGCCGGGGGGCTGCACGGTGTAGCCCTTGGCGGCCAGGGCCTTGAGGCCGAACGCGGACGCCTTCACGACCCCCCGCTGGACGAGGTCGGCCAGCCCCTTCCAGTACTGGTCGGGGGCCGACCAGGCCGCGGTGGAGATGCCGGAGGTGCCGGCGTCGGGGCGGCCGAAGAGGTTGGCGACGTAGTCCATCCCCCGGGTGGCGTCCGTCTGCCCCATGTTGCCCTCCCAGCCGAAGGCGCGGGGCCCGTTGAGCCACTCCTGGGGGGTCTGGGGCTCCCGCCCGGTGGTGGGATCGCCCGTGCCCCCCTGGCCGTAGCGGGCGTTCACCGGCTGGCCGAGGATGCTGGTGAGCAGGCCCGGCTGGTCGAGCCGGAACTGGTTGAAGGTGGAGCTGCCCGGGATGTAGCCTCCCTGCTGGCCGGTCGTCTGAGACCTCAGGTAGTCCATGTACTCGGGGCGGATGGTCAGGTCCGGCCCCCAGCCCCAGCCCTGCCCGTAGGGCGCCCCGGCGGTGCCCGCCCCGACCGTCCAGGGGTTCGACGGCGCCGACGGGTACTTCCCCCCGGCCGCGCCGACGATGGTGGTCGGGGCGCCGGGGCCGCCGGGGGCGGCGGGATCGGGCGACGGGGTGGGGCCGCCGAGGGACCCCCAGGGGGCCACCGCGTTCTGCTGCGGCCCCCACCCCCCGACGCGGTCGCCGCTGGCGATGTTCCAGATGACCACGGAGCCGTCGTCGTAGTAGGTGGCGGCGGTGCCGTTGCCCAGGTCGCGGGCCTCCCAGCCGGGAATCGGGTTAGCCATAGAGCGCCTCCGCTACGGCGTCCGCGGGCTCGTCCGCGGGCGGGAGCTCGAGCCGGTCGGCCCAGCCCGAGCGCATCCGCCGCGCCTGCTGCGCGGCGGCGTCGTTCGCCTCATTCGGGGCCAGGGTGCCCCGCTGCCGGGCCATCGCGACCCGGGCCAGGGTCTGCTGGTAGGCCGCCTCACCCAGCCGCTGCGCCTCCCGCTGGCGGCCCTCCAGGTTGGGGCGCCCGTCGGGCAGGAAGAACTGGCGCTCGTAGTACCGCAAGCGCTCCTTGCCGGTGACGCGGGCGCCGAAGGGGGGCCGCCCCTGGTCGTCCAGCATGGAGCCGGCGATGGCGGCGGACATCCCCTCGATCCACTCCGCGATCTCGTCGCCGATCGACTCCAGGCTCCCCTGCCGGGGCTCGGGCGGGCGGGGCCCCAGCTGCTCGGGGTGGAAGTCCGGCTCGTGGATGTCGGCCAGGTCGTCGCCGGGCTTCCCCTGGGGACCGCCCAGGCCGGGGAGCTGCCCCGGCATGGGGGCCACCCCGGGGACACCCACCGGCCCCATCCCGGGCGAGCCCACCCCGGGGGGCATCCCCGGCGGCAGGCTGCCCGGGGGGAGCATCCCCGGGGGCATGGTGGGGATGCCCTGGGGGCCCACCGGCAGCTGCGGCGGGGGGCCCTGTTGCCCACCAGCGGGCCCCGGCAGCAGCTGCGGCGGGGGCATCGGCGGCTGGGGGGTCATCTCAGCCCCCTCCCGGCAGCGGGACGTGCGCCGTGGGCATCGACGGGCCCTGCACGCGCGGCGCCGTGTTGCCCAGCCCGCCGCCGCCCCGGTTGGACGCGGCGTTGCCCGGAGCGGAGGCCGGACCGCCCTGGCCGTTCATCAGGGGGGCGCCCGCCTGGCCGGGCTGAAACACGTTCGGGGCGCCGGCGTCGAAGCCGGACGCCTGGTTCGGGGACATCTGGGCCCCCGGCGGGATCAGCTGCTCGGTGCCCTGCTGGGCCTGCTGGGCGGCGTCCTGGGTGATGATCCCCAGCCGCTGGAAGGTGCGCTGCCGCAGCCGGGAGACGATCTCGGGGTCCTCCATCAGGGCCTCCACCATGCGGCCCCGCTGGACCTCAGCCGGGTCGCCCCCCAGGGCCTCGATCGCCTGCGCCCGGGTCTCGAAGCCCTGGGTCACCATCTCGGTGTGGGTGCGCACCTCGATCACCCGGTTCGAGGGCGTCTCCGGATCCAGGCGCACGGTGTACCGGTGGTAGCCCTGCAGGTCCTCCGGCCCGATGGAGAGCCAGGACTGGCGGGCGGCGCGCAGGCTGCGGGCGGTGTCGTTCGCCGCCATCCGCGAGCGCCCCAGGAGGACCGGCCGGGTGCCCGCTCCGGGGGAGTTGCCGAAGGCGTACACCGGCTCCTTGATCTTCTTCTCGATCAGGTAGCTCTCCCAGCTGGTGCGCTCGCCCAGGGCCCGCTCGGCGTTTCTCACGATGGGATCCCAGGCCAACCGGGCCAGGTGCGCCGCCTGATTGAGGGCGTACCCGCTCTCGTCGCCGGAGATGACGCCGGAGACGACGGAGGGCAGGGCGATCTCGATCATCGCCCGCAGGGCCAGGATCACCTTGTCCAGGTCCGGCCCGGACTTGGGCATCTCCAACGCTTCGATGTCGTACGGATAGACGTAGCCCGGCTCGATGCGCTCGCGAGACTGCAGATCGCCCGCGTCGAAGTCCAGGCCGCCGCCCTGCCCGGGGGTGGGCGTGCCCTGCCCGGCGGGGATCCCCGGGACGAGCTGCCCCGGAGGGGTTCTACGACGGAACGCCGCGAATCCGGTCATGTACGCCGAGTTGGACTGGATCGTGAGGTACGTATCCAGGGCCGGGAAGAGGGAGAGGAACCCGTAGAGCACGCCGAGCCCGGCCTTCTCCGGGAGGCGGGAGGGGGTGACGATCCCCTGGGCGTGGAAATAGGGGCCGTTGAGGGTCTTCGTCCAGGGGTTGCCGTAGCCGTGGTTCTGGATCCGGCGCACGGCGTAGCCCCCGGTGGTCTTGCGGGCGTTGCGGAACTCGCCGGGACCGGAGAGGGTGACGACGCACTCCTTCCAGTCCCAGTACTCGGTGCGGCGCAGCACCCGGGTGTTGCCCATGACGTTCTGCCACTCGGTGCGGGGCAGGCCGAAGGCCCGGGGGACGACCCGGCCGTTGCGGTCCAGCCCCTGGCCGTAGCGGTCGAGGGCCTCGAGGTAGGGCACCTCCGCCACCTCGGCGCAGCAGAGGAAGCCGTTCTCGTTGCGCCAGTAGTAGAAAGTGTCCGGGGGCACGTCGGTGGTCTGGATCGGGTAGGGCGCCGCCTTCTTATATTCTTCGGTGGTTTCGTCGTAGTGCTTGTCCTTGGCGTCCTGGTCGACGCCCTCGTCCAGGGCGTCCAGGTCGTTGAGGAGCTTGCGCGAGCGGGCCCGGTACTCCGACCAGGCCGTCTTGGAGCGCTCCACGGTCTTCAGGACGGCCTCGCCCTTGGCGACCAGGGAGCCCATGAACAGCCGCAGCAGGGGCCGCCGGGAGTCACTCTCCTGGCGCGCCCAGCTGGCCTCGAAGAAGTGCTCCCGGCGCTCGGCGTTCTGCTGGCCCTTGAGGCCCCGCATCAGGGGCTCGCAGTTCACCGAGGGCGGGTTGACCGACAGGGCCGCCGTCACCGTGTTGACGATGTTCATCGCCAGGGGGGTGCGGATCTGGGTGGCGGTCGACTGGTACGCCTGGGGCACGTTGAGGCGGTACTCGGAGTGGATCGCCTCCTCGATCTTCTTGTAGAGGTCGTCGCGCCCCCGGAAGTCGTCGCGCAGCCCGTTGACCACGTCGCAGACCTCGGCGGCGCGGTAGGCGTCGTCCACGCTGGTGCTCGCCGTGCTGGAGGCGTTCGATGGGGCGCCGTCGCCGGTCAGCTTGCTGCGCCCGCGGACGCTCACCGGCAGGGGGCCCCCGCCCCGTTTGCGCTCAGCCACCGCGCTTCTCCGTCGGGGTGCGCCGGTCGGTCAGGTCGATGACCGGGGGCGGGCGCCGCACGCCGCCCCGGGTGGCCTCCTGGGCGGCGCGCAGCACCCCGCTGGCGCCGAAGGGGACGCGCTGCTGGACGCGGGCGGCCAGGGCGATCGCCAGCAGCCGGAACACTTCCGACAGGAGGGCGCCGGAGAGCTCGGCGGCGACCCGGCGGCGCTGGCCGTCGGGATCGCGCTGGTTGGGGGACACCGCCTCCACGCCCTGCTCGACCACCCGGGTCAACTGCTCGGCGAGGACCCCGACCAGCTGCTGCAGGCGGCGGTCCTCGCGGGCCCGGTAGACGATGCGGTGCCGTCCGGTGGAACGCTCCTGGGTCTCCACGATCGCTCGCCCTCCCCCTCTTCGCTTTCGTCAGTTCGCCCGGGCGCCCTCGAGGGTGGGCTCGCCGGGGGTGCGCCGGGTGGGCCCGAAGGACAGGGCCGTGCGCGTCTGGCGGGTCAGGTGCTGGGTGGCGGCCAGCCAGCCGAGGCAGAGCGAGATGACGCAGTCGTCGTGCTTCCCCTCCGGGGCGGCGTACCGGATCATCCCGCTGGTGGGCAGGCGCTCGGCCTCGAACGCCTGCAGCTCGCCGACCAGGATCGGGTCGTTCAGGATCCGCAGCTGGTCCTGCTCGAAGGCCAGGGCGAGGGCCTGCACGGCGGTGGCCTTGCTGGGGTTGCTGGTGATGAAGTCCACGACGGGGAGCCCCAGCATCCGCAGCACGGCCAGCACCGGCTCCCCGGCGGCGTTGCGCTCGGCGAGGATGTACGACGGCCGGAAGCGCCCGCAGAGCGCCTGCAGGCGGGTCCACTGGGTCTGCCAGTCGGTCTGGTTGAAGCGGTCCATGGCGACCAGCTCGGGGGGCGAGAGGGACACGTCGATGACCGTGCAGACGGTGAAGTCGGCGTAGCGCCCGAAGTCCAGCCCGGCGACGTAGACGTGCCCGGCCAGGGCGTGCTCCTGGGGGGTGGCCCCGGGGGCGCGGGCCGCCTCCTCCACCCGCCGGAAGACGCCGACGTCCTCGCTCACGAAATCCGCCTCGTACTCCTGGGCGAAGACCCGGGCGGGCAGGGAGCGCCGGGCGGCCTCGATCTCGCCCGCGGGCAGGTAGGGGTTCGCCAGGGAGGGGAAGCGCCAGGAGGCCCACTCGGCGTCGTCCGGGTCGGTGCCCTGACGGTAGAGCTCCCAGAAGAAGTTGCGGCCTTTCGGCGTCGAGAGGAACAGACAGTCCCCCAGGTGGTCGGTCAGGGTGGGCCGGATGACCTGCTCCCAGGCGTACTGCAGGCGGGGGATGGCCGCGGCCTCGTCCACGACGAAGCGCTTGTACCCGCGCCCGCGCACGACGTCCGGCTCCTCCAGGGACCAGACGTCGAGGATCCCGCCCGTGATCAGCTCCAGGCGCTTCTCCTGCTCCGAGCGGCGCTTCGTCACCGGGCGCAGCAGGTCGGAGAAGAGGCGCCACGTCTCGCCGACGCTCTTGTAGGTGGGGCCGCCCCACGCCGCGGGGCCGCCGGCGATGGCCGTCTCGGCGCACTTGCGGATGGCGAGGGTGGTCTTGCCGAACCGGCGGCCGCAGGCGAGCACGTTGAATCGCGCTGGACTGGCGGCCGCCGTGACCTGGCCGGGGTGGTAGGCGGGCAGCACGACGCGGGGCCGTGCCGCACCCGACGCGGTGGTCGCACTCATTCGGGGAACACCACGGCGTCCGCCTCGACCACGTCCACCGGGGGCGGGGGCAGGGGCTCGGCGATGCGGGCCTGCGGCGGGGCCTGGGCCTGCAGGGCGTCTGGGGCGTAGGTCACGTCGACGGTGACCTTCTGCTCGGAGAGGTGCTCGGTGCGGTCGGCGTAGCCCCGCTCGCGGGCCTTGTGCTTGAGCAGGTACATGACCGCCCAGGGGGCGCCCCGGCGGGCCTGCTTGAAGAGGGCGAGCTCGGCCTCGTCGTTGACCAGCCCGGCGCACTGCTCCTGGTAGGCGCGCAGGGAGGGGTACTTGTTGAGGTAGCCGTTGACGGTGTCCGCGTTGGTCTTGAGCACCTTCGCGGTGAGGTAGACCAGCCCGCAGGACTTCGTCAGGGCGGCCTTCACCTGGGCGACGGTGAACTTGCGGGGGCCGCGGGTCAGCTGGAAGGCGCGCCGGGCGGTGGCGAGGCTGACCACCCCGTCCGCGGCCAGGGCGGCGGCGCTCTCGAGGGCGGCCTCCTGGGTGCGGCGCGAGCGCGGCGTGGGGGGAGGGCGTGGCCGGTCCGCCGGAGGCGCAGCGCCGTCTCCGGCGGCCGACTCCGGAGCGGAGGACGTAGGCGTGCCGTTGCCGGAACCGCCGCGAGCGCCTGTCATGACCAGGCCGTCCGCTCCCCTGGAGCGCCGATCCTTCGGCGCTCCTACCTCCCTGGCGCGTGGGGCGCCGGGGTGGCGGGGTCAGTCTAGCAGACTCGTTATGTCAACTCGATGCGGGCGCGTCCTCAGCGAAGCGACCGCACGCGGCGCAGTACCGGAAGCGGAGGTCGTTGGGGTTGTGCGAGACGGCGCCGCAGTGGGGGCAGACGTACTCGACCGCTGCGGACTCCACGGACTCCAGGCGCTGGCGCAGCCGGGCGTTCTCGGCCTCGAGCTCGGTGATGCGGGCGTTCGCCTTCGCCCGGATATCGACGAGCAGGCGCTCGTAGTCGTGGGAGCGCTGCTTGAGGGCCAGCATCCCGGGAGAGTCTCCGTCCTGGGGCTGGCACGCCTCGGCCAGCTGCTCCGCGGTGGCGCCGTACATGGGCGTCCAGATCTCGAGCGGCGTGGGCTCGTCGGACTCGTAGATGTCCCACTCGGCCACGGCTCACCCCCGGCGCGGCGTTCGCTTCAGCTGGGCGACGAACGCGTCACTCTCGGCCTGCAGGTCGTCCATCATGGCGAGGTCCGCCGCGGTGGGTTCGTGCTCGGGACTCATGCGCTCGATGATGGACTGGAACAGCCAGATGGCGCCGAAGTAGAAGGCTTTGCGGGTCTCCTCGGTCTGGACGGCGCCGGCCCCGATGGGCGCAAGGGTGCGCCGGCGGTACTCCGTCCAGCCCTCCTTGATCAGTTCAGCGGCCATCGCGCAGGCCCTTGATCAGGTCCCGGGCCTCCTGGTAGACGGCGTGGGGCGGCAGCACGGCCACCAGCAGCCGACGCAGATCCTCGTTCTCCTGACGCCGCTGCTCGTTGACCCGCATGGCGGCGGCGTACTGCGCCTCGGCCAGCCGCAGCTGCTCCTCGAGCTCAGCGGTTCGCTGTTCGTCGGCCACCGCAGTTCACCCCCTCCACTTTCTAAGGATCTCGCTACAACGTGGCCTCACCAGCGTTCGTAGCCCAGCCGCACGGTGCGCTTCACCGGCCCCCGGGGGACATCTGCCACCACTTCAGGAGCACGTACACCACCATCAGCCCCACCGTCACCACTTCCCCCAGGCGCACGCTCCAACCCTTTCTCTTTCGCGACCAACGCCAGCTGCAGGCGCCGCAGGCTGGGGTGCCGTACGCAGTACCGCCAGACCGTGTCCCGGTGGCAGCCCAGCACCTGGGCGGCGTGCTCGATGATGCCGTTGCTCACCCGCAAGGCCCGCGCCACCTGGGCCGCGCTGAACCGCCGCGGCCGCCCCCCGAAGCTCATAGCAGGATAGTACCGCAGAACTCGGTCCGCACAACCAGCAGATCCCCGCCAGCCCGCCACCAGCCCCAGAGCTGCGAACTGCCCCTCGCACTGTGCGGCGCGGACCGCACAAGGTCCACACAACCACCGCAGAACTCAGGAACCGCACGCCCTCGCTTGGGCCGTGGGCGCCATATGCCGACGGGGGAGGGTCGTGGGCAGCAACCCCACAGCCGGTGGGTCATGAGCCCACCTGTCACCCCCTCACGGCCTCGCCGCGAGGACTTCGCCCGGCCCGGGTTTCGCGACCCCGGTCGGACGCGGGAGACAGGATAGCACCGCAAAACGGGAAGGGACCTGTCTTGTGGGGTGCATACGTTCTTGCGGGGGGAGACTGCGCCGGCCACCCCCCACCCCCCTCGAGCTCCCCGTTACACGCGTTGCCTGGGCGCTGTACCTGGGGGCCGAGTCCGGCGCGTCGGGGGACATGGAAACCCGTTTCATGCGACTTATGCACCATAAGCTTTCATGATCACCAGGGAAGGTACCCCCGGAAGGCCGTTATTACCCCTTCGGAGGCCCCCTGCATACCCTTTGCATCGCTTCCGGGGGCCTCGGGGCGCCTCAGGGGCTGCAGAAGGGGACTGAAGACCGCAAACAGCCCAGGGGCATCGCCGTCTGACCGGTGTAGGACGGTGACCGGTGACCGGTCGCACCTCGCACCATCTCCAGCATCGGTCACCAGCTCACCCCGCTACCGGTCGCCGTTGCCCAGCTGGGGGAGCGATCCGGCGCTGGCTACCGAGATCTCATCGCCTCCGGGAACTGTCGCCTGGTGACACTTGGCGCCGGCTGACAGCTCCCTCCTGGTAGCCCCTTCCCGCCGGTTGAGATGCGGTTTTGTCTCCTGCTTTTTCAGTATCACTCTTGCGGTCGCACTAAGCACCCGCTATAGTCGGGGTGCAGGGCGGAACACACGCGGAAGGAACGTGCGATGAGTGAATGCTGGAACTGTGGCGCGGCGCATCCCGGGCGAGGCACGCGAGGCCGGTACTGCCGCTACTGCCAGGTGTTGCACCCGAACCGGACGGCGGCGCAGTGGAACCGGCTGTTCCCCCGTCAGCCCGGGGAGGGGCCGCGGATGTGGGATGCCGAGTGGAAGCGCCAGCGTTACCTGGACACCGGATCCTACTCCGGGTAACGCGCCCCTCTGACGGTGTGTGCCGTCACTGATGAGCCGGAAACGGCGAAAGGGAACGTGCGATGGATCGTAGCGAGTGGTTCAAGAGAGGGATCCCGGTCGTACCGGGAACCAATCGAGCCCTGTTGACCAAACCGCGCAAGATGCCGGGCTATAGCTGGAGCCTCCCGGCCGGGAACGTCCAGCTGGGCAACGCCAAAGGGATGTGTCCCTTTGCGGTCAGTGGTGCCGATGCCCTGGGCAACGCGGCGATCTGTGATGGGTGCTATGCCAATCCGGAGTCGGTCAAGAAGCACCATAAGAGCGATACCCTGGTCAAGCGAGGCGGCTCGTACGGGTACCGCAGCGTCAGGGAGGCGCAGACCGCCCGTCGCGACTGGACGCTGCGCTGTCTCATGACCAAAGAGGGGCAGGATGAGTGGGTAGCCGTCATGGTGGACGCCATCCGCTGGGCTACCCGCACCGTTGCCGCCCAGAAGCACGCGGCCGCCGTCGCAGCGGGGGCGCCCATGGACTACGCCCTGCCGCCAACGCGTTCGCGGCGCATCCCCTTCTTTCGCGTCCATGACTCGGGCGATATGTTCAGTCCGCAGTACGCCGCCATGTGGCAGGCCGTCTGCGAGCAGTTGCCGGACGTTCGCTTCTGGATCCCTACCCGCTCGTATCAGGGGGGCGCGGTGCGTCGCCTGCTCCCGGTCCTGCAGACGCTGAACCAGCTGGGCAACGTCGCCGTTCGCCCGTCTGCCCTGCACCTCAACGTTGCGCCCCCCGTGGTCATGGGTCTGAGTGCTGGCACGGGCGCGGCGGCGCAGGGGTACAACTGCCCGAGTAGTAGCCAGGGGGGCGCCTGCCTTGACTGCCGCCAGTGCTGGGGCAAGTCCACTCCAGTGACGTACCGGCTGCATTAGCCGCCGGTACGCCCGCCCTCAGGGGCTGTGTGGCCCCTCTGACGATGGCGCAAAAGCGCCGAAAGGGAACGTGCGATGACCGACTCCCTGTCCTGGATGCGGGCGCGCCTGCAGCAGCTGGAAGCGGGCGGCTGGGATCGCGTCCCGGGCCACGCCGAAGAAGCGACGCGGCTGCGCCGCGACATCACCCGAGAGGAACGTGCGATGAGCGAAGCGACGCGGAACGTCAACACCGGGATGCCGATCTGGGATCTGCTCGGGCCGCTGCGGGATTGGCCCCTGTTCGATCTGCAGACGGTGCGCCCGGGGGGCGAGGTCGAATACGTCTGGAACGAGCCGCCCATCCCGGGCGCCGAGCAGTGGCAGCTGCTCCGGGAGGCGATGGCCCGTCTGGAGGCGGCCGGGATGGTGGTGACCTTCTACAACCTGCCCGGGCAGTCGCCGCGCCTGAAGGTGCGGCCGCTGGCGCCGGGCGAGACCCGTGAGGAGGACGAGGACGAGGTCCTGCCGTGGCATCGGCAGTGCGCCGTGTGCGGGGACGAGGGGCGCGCGGTGGAGGTCACCATGCCGGGCGTGGACTACCAGTTTCAGTGCGTGACCGATCCCGCGCACGATCAGTGGGGCGTGACGCAGGACCAGATCGATCAGGCCGAGATGGAGGCCAACCCGGCGGCGGCCGGTGAGCCACGCGATAGCACGCACGCCCTCTTCCACCGGCTGGAGATCCCCGCCACCATCCGGCTGACCAACGCCGGAACGGTCATCCTGGTGGATCTGCCCGGACGGCGCGTGCTGACCATGGCAGACGGCGGGACGGACAGCTGGGATTGGACCCTGGAGCAGACCGGGCGCAATGCCCACCTGATCGGAGACGGGTTCGGGCTGACCGCTGACGCCATGCTGGCGACGGCGCACCGGCTCTACCGGGGGGAGTAATCCCCCCCAACCAACACTGCGCGAAAGGAACGTGCGATGACCAATGCGGAGAACGCTGAGACGGCGCGGGCGGCCGAGTGGGGGCTGGTGGCGTGCGAGGTCGAGATCTTCGATATGTTCACCGGGCTGACCGGGTACGTGGAAGGGGAGCACTGGAACGGGTTCCTGCGCCCCTGGTTCGACCGGGAGAACGCCGACTCCCTGTGCGCTCAGTACCTGGAGTACTACCCCACGGGGCGCGCCGCCTACGATCCGGCGCGTGACGCCGTGGTCATGTGGAATGAGGAGATCGGAGAGGCCCCCGAGGGCGAGGACCCGGCCGACTACGAGGACGTGTGGCCCGGCGAGGATGTGCTGTGCGCCGATGGGCAGACGCGCCGCCTCTACCCGATTGGCGCGGGCAGCTGGGTCTGGACGCCGTCCGACCGCTACAAGGAGGATCCGTCCGATCCGGGGGACGAGGAGGACGAGCCGGGCGCGTAACCCGCGCCCCGCCGTCGGGGGCTGTGTGGCCCCCCCGATGATGGCCCAAAAGGGCCGAAACGGTAACCGAGGTGCGATGGGCCGGAGCCGAGCTCCGCACGCCCAGGCCGTGCATTGCCGGCGCTTTGCCGGGAGAGGGAACGTGCGATGACCGAGACGAGCGGGACGAACGAGCAGCCGGAGCGGATCGTGGGGGCCGTAGCGATGGCGGTGGCCCTGCAGCGGGTGGGCATCCCCTGCCTGCTCCAGGACTGGGAAGGGAACGCCGCGGTCGCCGTGCCGTTTGCCGACGGGTGGGCGCAGTGGCTCCGCGACTTCGGCACGGGCGACTGGGAATACCGCATGGACGACGCCCAGGGCGTGGAGCAGTTCGGCGGGTCAGGGGACATCTCGGGCGACGACATGGTGGGCAGCGTGCGCGCCTACGTGGCCGAGCACGGGCTGGCCGACGCCGCCGCCGTCCAGCGGTGGGGGGAGGTGAAGATCACCCTCACCCCGAAGCAGTGGCGGTTGCTGCGGGATCTCGCCCACTGGGCGGCGGTGGACATCCAGGAGGGGCCAGAGGACACCTTCTGGTCGCACATCGTGCCCGAGGGCGAGGCCGAGTGGGACGAGGCCGTCGCCACCATGCAGGAGATCAGCGACGCCCTCGACCCCGGGCGCGTCGTCGGCCCCGGGCGCACCAGCTGCGTGTACTGCCACGCCCCCCTGGCGGGCGGCACCCGGGTGACCCCCGAGGGGTTCTGCACCCCGGAGTGCCGGAACGAGGCCGAGGCGTGAGAGTCGCCCTGGTGCTGGCGGGGGCCTTCATCGGCCCCATCGCGTGGGCCGGGCTGGGGATCGCCGGTGGCGTGACCCTGGCCCTGGCCGCGTGGTACTGGTGGCTCACCGTGCCGCTGTGGCTGCTCTACGAGTGGCTCGCCTACCGCCACGACTGGCCCCGCTACCTGACCGCCCCCCTACCACTGAAGCGAAAGAGGAACGTGCGATGACCGGAGTCGAGGCCCTGCTGCAGATGCTGCTCGGGCTGCTCTTCCTGGTGGGCGGGATCGCCCTGGCGGCGTGGTGGTCGGGGAGCCTGTGTGCGGCCCTGGAGCGCGACGCGCGCCGCACCCCCCAGCAACGCCGCGAGGACGCCGAGTCCTTCGATACGGGGACCTGGAAGTGACCGCCCCCCGGCCCCCCTACCCGATGCAGCTGCCCCCGCCGGACCTGGCGGGGGCCTACGCATCCTGGCCCGAGGTCTGGCAGCTGGGCGCGGTGGAAGTGGCCCGGCGCCTGCTCGCCGCCGCCTACGCCCACGACGTGCAGACCACCGCCGACCGGGTGGCGACCGACCTGCGCGACGGGGCCGTGCGGGGCATGACCCTGAGCGAGTACGTCGAGGACGAGTGCGCCGCCCACCGCCGGGTGACCGACTACCGGCTGGCCCTGGACGTCCTGGCCCACAGCCCCAACGCCCCCCAGCCGCCCGCCGAGGAGCTGGTGCCGATGCCCGACCGGGCGGCGCTGCTGTTCCGCCTCGACGTGGAAGATGCGTTGGCTGCGATGGGCATCGCCGTCGACGACGAGCGTTAGCGGCACTTAGCGCGCAAGAAATGGGGTTTCAGGTGGCCGAGAGGACGGCGGCGGCGCTGTTGCGGGAGTGGAAGGACGGGCCGGAGGCGCCGACCGCCTTCCTGATGGGCATCACCGCAGACGAGATCGAGCGGGTGAGCCGGGTCGCCTGCAAGGACGGGCACCCGCTCCAGGCCGACGCCCTGGCGTTCCTGCGGGCGCTGTACGCGACCGACTGACCCTATTCGCGCTGCGGGGTGTAGAGGATTGGCCCGCCGGGTGCGGAGATGGGAGTGGGGGAGTGCGCCCTGACGCCCTGGCCCTCACGAAAAGTAACTCGCACTAGGGTTCAAGAAACGAGGTTCCAGGTGGACGACGACATACTCGCCGCGCTGCGGCGCCGCTGGCCCCGGTGGGAGAACGGCCCGAAGCCCTACCTGCGCTTCGAGGAGGTGGCCGACCTGCTCGGGGCCGCGTCGTGGCAGTCCGTCAAGGACGAGCTGTACCGGCTGGAGCGCGCCGGCAAGCTGCGCTGCGTCCACTCCGGCGGGCTCAATCAGGTCTGGCCGCTGTTCCTGCTGGACGAGCGGGGGCCGGACGCGGCGGCGGCGACGGACGCGGGGGGCGTCCGCAGCGACGCCCGAGAACTGTACGCCGCGCTGCGCCGGCTCGCGGACGGGATGCACTCCGGCGACCGCGCCGACGCCAGGGGGGCGCTCGATCAGGCGACGGCCCTCCTCGTCCGCCTCGGCCCGGAGTATGAGCCCGAGCGGTTTCGATAACGCATAAAAGCACAACCGAGGGGGGGCGACAGCTGTCGCCCCCCCCTTTTTTGTGTCTGTCATCGGCCGGATCCGCCACCCACTTTGTGGGTATACTCCTGAGGCCCGGAGGCCGCTCGACGGCCGGCCTGGGCGAAAGGGAACGTGCGATGACCCTGGCGAGGAACACGGCGAGTGCCGACGACGGATCCGGGCGCTACAAGGTGCGGGTGCTGTCCGATCCGGGCAGTACGAGCCAACGGTGCTGGTGGCTCGAGACGATCGAGGCCCCCAGCGCCGCGATGGCCCTGCTGACCGCCCGGCTGCAGCTGCTGGCGGACGGGGAGCCGCTGGCGCCCCACTGGCACCTCTCGGCGGTGCCCGAGGACTGGTGGAAGGCGGGCGCCGGGGCGCAGCCGAGCGCGTGGGATCAGGTGGTCGAGGCGGGCCAGATCGAGCCGCCCCTGCGATGACGCTGCGCTACCTGAGCGTCTTCTCCGGCATCGGGGCGGCAGATCTGGCGTTCACCCGGCTGGGGTGGACACCGGTCGCCTTCGCTGAGATCGATCCGTTCTGCGCCGCCGTCCTGAAGGAGCGTTTCCCTGATGTCCCGAACCTCGGCGACGCAACCGCCATCACAGCTGAGACTGTGGAGCGACTCGGAGGAATTGAGCTCCTCGTCGGCGGGCCCCCGTGCCAGGACTACTCGGTCGCTGGAGAGCGAGCGGGAATGGATGGCGACGATGGTCGCCTGCTCTTCGAGTTCGCTCGGCTGGCTGGCCGCCTACGGCCCCGTTGGCTGGTCATGGAAAATGTCCCCGGCCTCCTGTCGGCAGGAGGAGGACGGGACTTTGGTGCCTTCCTCGGGGCGTTGGGGCACAGCGGGTTTCGGTACGCCTTCAGGGTTCTCGACGGCCGTCATTTCGGAGTGCCCCAACGGCGCCGCCGCGTCTTCGTTGTCGCACATCTTGGAGCATGGGGAGCATCTGCAGCGGTACTCCTTGAGCCCGAGAGCCTGCGCCGGGATCCTGCGCCGCGCCGAGAAGCGGGGCCGGATCTTGCCGGCACCCTTGGCGGCGGCGCTGGAAGCCGTAGCTGGGCGCCCGACGTCGAGCGGATGACGTTCGTCCCCCAGGTCCTCCCCTTCGACACCACCCAGGTCACCAGCCACCTCAACTACTCCGAGCCGAAGGTAGGGGATCCCTGCCACCCCCTGGCGGCGGGCGCCCACCCCCCTGCGGTGGCCTTCGCCTGGCAGCAGGGCGACGACAGCCCGCACACCGGCACCGGGCGGGGGCGCAGCTGGGTGGCCCGGGCCGGGGACTACACGGGCGCGCTGTCCACCACGCGCCACGACGCGGTGGCCTACGCGCCCGAGGTAGCCCCGGCGCTGCGGTCCGAGGGGGCGGACGCCAGAAGAGCCGAAGGATCGACTCCCAGCGAGGACGGGGAGGGGCGGCAGGCCCTGGTGGCCTACAGCATCCACCCCGATGCCACGCACCGCAGCGGCGACGGGGCCTACCGCCAGCCGGGGCTGGGCGTGCGCCAGGACGGCACCAGCTACACCATGGACGCCGATCGCCCGCCGGTCGTGGCCTACGGGATCCGCACCCAGCAGACGCAAGCCAACGGCCCCAACGTGTGGGGCGAGGGCACCGGGGCGCTGCAGCCGGGCGAGGCCCCCCCGGCGGTGGCGATCGGG
>Ga0105091_10000024_pt1 | contig 48504 bp, 68 predicted proteins | sample PPLLak1March2015_FD_87022 | JGI IMG/M metagenome (GOLD analysis project Ga0105091, IMG submission 87022) | Freshwater sediment microbial communities from Prairie Pothole Lake near Jamestown, North Dakota, USA - PPLs Lake P7 Core (1) Depth... | ecosystem: Environmental > Aquatic > Freshwater >... | reverse complement strand
TTAGATTTGCTTTATAAATATGGTGGTGGTGCAGCTATGGACTGGTCGCAACAGAACGGTCCACCATCTGGCACAGACCTTTTAGGTATGCTTCAGAGTGTGCTCGGCCTAGGTGGAGAAACTGGAGTTCCAGAGGTAGGAGTTCCAGAAGCCGCAGCCGACCCGAAGCAAGAATTGATCGATCAGCTTATCGCACAAGATGCAGGTGCGCCAGCGGCGCCTGTCCCAGGACCTACTCCCGTTCCTGTTAAGACAACTCCTATAGGACCAGCAGAAGATGCAACTCCGAGTAAGAAGGCGAAAGCGCCTAAGGAAGAGAACGCCAGACCCCGGAACGATCGAGGCTCAAAGCCCGATCAAGGACCGAGAGTTAATAGGTCTGCTAAAGGGGATAAAGGTGCTGCTCCTAAGAAAGAGGCTTCAAAGAAAAATAAATCAACTGGAGACAGAATCGCAGATCGACAAATGAAAGACGACAAGAAGGGCAGCGGATATCCAGGTAGAAGGCCGGAGCGCCCGGAGGGTTACTAAAATGGCTTTTGGTGAAAAAGACATACCTCTTACACCTGAACAGGTAGAGAAGTCTGAGTGGAACCGTGGCATGAACATGCCTATGGCGGGAGAACAACCTCCGTTGCCTTGGCTACCGCAGCAAGAGCGCTCGCACCCGATAGTAGAGGCTATCACTAAGGCGCTAGGTATGGGGGAACAACCGATTGAGTACGGGACGCCTGAGAGATTATCTAGTCCAGAGGGCCGTGGTGGTACGAGTACTCAGGCTAAAACTACTCCTGCTGTTGCTAATCCCGGTGGCGCAGCTACAGCTTCTGACCCTAATCAGACTTCTAAGCCTCGTCAGCAGATGGCGCCGAAGGTAGCTTCTCCGATGAGCAAGAGCGTGAACAAAATGAAGAAGAAGGCTGGCGTTTATAACGCGATGGCTGACTGGATCGCTGCTGAGACTGACGGAGAATAAGCGAAGCAACTTTAACTTAAAGTTGGGTAGAAAATGGGAATCCTAGAGGACCTCGAAGCCCTTCTCAGTGGTGATACCGTTGAGGAGGGTTTAAGTAAAATCGTAACGGATCAGGTCTACCAAAATCCGACCCTGATCCCGCAGGAGAAGGCCGCGAGCATCAATAAGTTCACGGATGATGGGAGCCTCGATTTTACTGGTAGCATCCTCCCGCCTGAGCTTATGTCGCCCGAGCAACAGATCGAGTATAACACCAGAAAGAACACAAAACCGATCCATCTATACACCGATGATGAACTCATCGTGGCCGCAAGTAACGATATCCACCCTAACTATGAGAACGCTAAGAATGAATTAGCATTGAGAAATCGGTGGAAGAAACAGAGCCAAGCTGAGAACTTCAAAGACTGGGATTACGTTAAACGAAACGCGGATCGTCTCGCTAAACTCACCGCTACGGGTATTGCTAAAATCCCCGGTGACGTTGAGACCGTCGCTGGCATGGTTAGCGCAGTTCCGGGGGTGCTTGGGAGTGACGTAGGTAAAGAGACTAGCCAGAAGTTGTTGAAGTCTGGCGCCGAGATATACGAAGAAGTAAACAAACAGTTCGCTATCAACGACCCACAGAACCCAATAGAGAGTGCTGCACAGATCGCTGGTGGTGCTGGATTGCATCTGCTCAAGGGTGCAACTCTTCCTTCATCTATGGGCGTGAGGGCTATTGAATCTATCACTCCTGTGACTATTGGTGGCGGGGCGAAGAACGTCGCGGCGAACATCGGCGTACAGTTTGTTGCAGATCAAGCAATCAGAACCGCTATTCAAGGTGACGCAGATAAGTACCAGACCATCTTTGAGAACATAGATGGTGAAGCTTATGCTGAGGCAAAGGATGACGCATTAGACTATAAAGTTGGCAAGAATAGTGCTAATGCTGATATTAGGAACAGTGACTTTGCTAGGTTCGCTGGCTGGATGGGCTTGGGCACAATCGGGATGATTGTCGCTCCTAGGAGCATCAAGTACCTCTCCGAGTTCGTTCCTACCGTCCAGCCGAAGGCAGTTGATCCTAGCGCAATGCAAGCACCGAGCGACTTAGAGTCGAATGTGCCTTGGTGGGACGTAGTGAGCGCACACGTTTCTGATCCTACGTTACCATTGTATCGGAGCATGGACAGAGTGGGCTTGAGTAGAGATAAACTCAGCTACACCATTGATTCTCATACTAGCGCACAACACCAAGCTAAGGTAGCGAGTGCCATTGAGACTGGAGAGTTAAATGGCTTAGACTATAAGTATAAGTCTAAGGTTGCTATCTCTAACGTCTTGAATAGGTACTCTGGAGAGGCGCCAGAAAACCAGGCATTACTTAATGAGTATGCTAGGTTAAATGCGCTTGAACAAGCTATGAAGCATGGGTTTAAGAAGCCTGTGACGACACTAGATGGAGAAACTGCTACCTCTATTAGAAAAGGTTTGAAATCTATCGAGGCTCAGTTTCCTGACGCTAAGTTGTATCAAGCGGGTATCAAGCAGATTAACGAGGGCTTACTTAACTTCGCTGCGGATGGTGAATATGCTATTGTAAAGAGAGCGGATGCCAATTTCGCTAGACAGAACCATAGTAGTTTTGTCTCTATGGTTCCAGACACAAGCCACTTCCCTAATATCCTATCCGGGGAGATCAGCCATGTGTTCAAGTACAGTGAGAGCTTCAAGAACAGACCGGGACCGCATTTGCCAGCATATGACAACATGCAGAATTGGGCTACCTATGTAATGAGAAGCCGGATTCTTAACTCCGTCCGTGGTACTGTCATTGATATGTTTCTCTCTAATGATGTAGGGAAGAAGTTATTTAGGGAGATCAGTGAGTCAGAGTACCAAGCTAATCCTACGTGGCACCGCAAGACTGTCACTATGTTTAGGAAAGGGAAGAGAGAGCGGTATGTCACGAATCAGCCGTTTGCTGATGCGTTACATTTCGACCCTAACTGGGCTCAACACTCTTGGTTACTTACTCCGGGCAAAGTGTTCCAGTGGAATACTACTGGGCACGGAGCCTTTGGCTTTGCTTGGACTCGCTTTCTCCGTGACACACACCTAGCACAGATCACCACACCGAAAGAGTATAGGCATTTGGGACTATATCTCGGAGGTAGATATATCCCTATGCCTGGTGCTGCTCAGACCCATGCCTTCGCCAAGATATTCGAGCAACTCTGGAATCAAGGGCGAGAGGGATTTGTTGCCGCGGTTCAGCGCGATAGTAGTCCTGCGATCAAGTGGATGAAGAGTACCTTTGGTGATACATTCGTAAAGAACTGGGCGAATGACGTTCATCACGCATATAAGACTTCCGGTTATTATGCTGTGAAACAAGCCGGTGGTGTGGATACGAGCTATTCTAAGCAGCAGGTCCAAGCTGCAAAGACTAAGATCGATAAGATGTTTGATAAAATCCCTAACGAAGGGAAAGTATTAGCAAGGATATGGGGGAACGTGATCGACTCCATCCAGAACGCTGGCGTCTATGGTGTTACATCGAGGAATGTGAAGAGAACTTTAAGAAAAAGTTCCACAAAACCAGGGGACATAGATAGAGTCGTGGCGGACCTGAAAGGTATCACCGGCGACGTGACTAAGACCGGGAGGCCGTTGTTTAGAGATCGATACTCGAATAAGACGAGAGCCTTTGGTGTGAGTCCTGAGCTACAACATGGCGTTGGTAAGAGCGGGATTGTAGGTGAAAATGTTATCACGAAGGGGATACTGAAAACCACGGGCAGGTTGAGTCATGCTGCTCTTACCTCTACCCCTTGGTACAACGCTATGGTCCAGAGCTTCCGCGCCATCGGAAAGGCTTATTGGAACGACCCACTGACGTTTACGACACGCATGTGGGTAGGTGTGGGTGTGCCGCAGATGGCTAGTTATTTATATACGGCAAGTCTCGGTCAGGAGTATCTGGACTATATGATGGAGGGCCGGACGGAGTACGATAAAGCTACTAAGTGGTATCTGCCTTGGCCCGGACGCCCGCCAGAGGAAGGGATTCAGATACCGTTCCCGCTTGAGATAGCACCGCTGGCGTATGGTTTCATGCAGAGTATGGACTATGCCCTGCGCGGTGGAGGAAGTGAACTTAGCACCATAGCTAAGACGAGCTTTAATACGTTCTTTGGTCTGGTGTTTCCTCCGTCGCTTGCTGCGGCTACGCCTTGGGTGTTCCCAGGTATGCAAGCACCTAGTAACATCGTAGGCATTGGGCAAGAAGGATACAAGCCGATACCTAATCCTTATTCGCAGTTGCACAAGCTAGGTAAGTTTGGAGATAATCTGGAAATTAGTCTCCGGGCCTTGTTCGGTGCTAATCATGCAACCTACATGGGCTTTGTGAACTCACTCTTAGAAGAGGGTGATGTGAAGGCCGCAGTTAAGGAAGCTGCTTTCCAACAGAAGCAGAGGATTCCAGTTCTCTCTGAGGGGAAGAGAAGCACGATGTTCACCGAGCTTGGTATGCAGAACGTCGAGAAGGCGGCTAAGATACGTGAGTGGGAGAGCCTTTATCGAATCTGGAGATACCCTAATCTGATGACGAGTAAGACGCCAAAGGATATCACTGGCTTTGGGAAGTTGGATGTGCCTCAAGGTAATCCTCCCGGTATGGTTGTACCTGGGACGCTGGATTTAGAGCATCGGCCTTTTACTGAGCCGGGGAATCCTGTTAAAGCTGCTGTGGTAGGACTAACCGATGGGACGTTTGCAGTCTATCCTACTATGCGAGATAACATGCGGAGCTTGTTGAAGAAGAGCGGAGACTTCAGTGGTAGTAAAGATACCTTGAAGTATCTGAAGAATAATAACTACGGGATTTTCAGTGATAAAGCGAGCGCAGAAGCATATCTGGCTCAACTGACGAGCGCCGAGTTTACTCCTGTGAGCGAAGGTGAGGAAGGTATGGACCCGACTAGACCTGGCCTACCGCCGAAGAGGCCGATCCAGAACTGGATGGTAGCGGCTGGCTTACAGACCATGCACAACCACTTTAAGACAAACAATATGCAGTTCAAGACCATGACGGATAACTTGAACCTGACGACTAAGGCCGTCCAGAGCTTGAAGTGGCTTGACGAAGGGAAGATTGGAAAGTGGAAAGAGAGCCTGACTGAGCTACCAGATGGAGCAACGAAACGACTTCTCCTAGCTGTCAATCCTAAGAGTAGCTCAGACATTATCAAGGTGACGAACCACTTTGAGAAGAAGAGACTCATGTATCTGAAGCAGATGGAAATGAGTGAAGAGTCTGCTAATAATAGCTTGAATAAACTCCTGTCGAGCTTGGCAAAAAAAGAGATCAAGGTCAATTTGTTTGACCTTGATCCATACAGTGAGGCACCTATACCTCCGCCACCGGGCTTGTTAGAAGAGCTACTTAAGCCTGAGGAGGAAGCTTCGCCGCCACCCGAGTAGCACGGTTACGTTTGGAGCGAACATCCTCTACACCGGATAGGACTTTGTTTGAGTCTTGAGTATCGAGCGCAGCCCACATGGCTTCAGCGTCTTCGACGACCTCCCAGGGTTTCGTGATACCTCGGGCGTTCGCTGAGCCGGATATGGCTGAGATACAGTAGGCTTTGATGAAGGCTTCTCTGTCCATTCGAATCTCCACTTTAAGTTAAAGTTTGATGTTCATGATCTTATCTGTAGCCCTCCAGATCGTAGTGGGTCGATGTGACTCTCCTACGATCTGGAATCTTTGTACGGCTCCGGCTTTCCGCCATCGCTCTAAGAGCGGTAGGAAGCTAGCCGCATAAGCCGTGTTCCTCATCTGGTGCGTTATGTCCCGTTGTCGAATTCCGGCAACACCGGCTCGGATAAGGATGGAACGTAGTACCTCGCTAGTTTCTCGCGCCATAGCCTGATAACCTCATCATACATAGTGCCGTCTAGTTTCATTTGTCCGCCACCGGACCAGTGGACTACGCACCAGCGTTTCTTTGGATCGCCGATAGAGCCAAAGTCGATGAGAGAGACGCAGCAGATTTGAAGAGCGTTCAGCATGTATCGAGTGCCATCAGGGAGAACAATTTCGATCATGTTGGTGAACTCCTGGGAAGAACCGTTGGGTATTCGTGCGCTTCGCGCGGCTTTAAGTTAAAGCTCGACAGCTTTCAGGCCGGACCAGCGATGGATTCCGTTCTCATCTGGTTGAGATATCTTGCACTCAGCGGGGATGATGAGAGGTTCGGTCTTGGTGTTGTAGAGGTTAGTTATCAAGATCGGATTCTCCATATGTGATTTCAGAATCGAAAGCGCTTTCTTCGCCACTTGTGGTTCCGCAATCCCAATCAGGGCATCGTGAATGTTCATGGCTACGCGAGCCTTGCCGGTGGGCCATGCTTCGTCCTCCTCTGCCATGTACCATGCTCTCTGAACGTGGTCTCCGATGGTACTCTGTGGATAGAACGCTACGATTGATTCAAGGACTCTTTCATCCACTCTCTGAATAATCTTCCAAGGTCTTCCGTAGGCGTTGACGAGTTCTTTTGTGCGCCTAGCCTTCTCTTCCTCCTTCTGCCATCCGCGCCTAAGCTCGGGGGTAAGTGAATGGTAGATATGCCAAGCACGTCGCGCTTCATGGTAAGGAAGGCCAGTAACTTCTGAAAGTCGGTTCGCTTGCATACGATAATTAAGTCCATGCCTACAGCGTTTGGCGATGTATCTCCTAGTAGGGCGGTTGTTTTTATCATGATCCTCAGTTGGGGTCTCTTCATAAGGAATTTTGAACATGTCGCTCGCAAGTGCTCGATGACAGTCAAAGGATTTGTCGCGTCTTGCACGCTCAAAATCTTCTTTCCATTTTTCGATGTCATAGTACCATCCTACAACGCGGGCTTCTGCTTGTGATGCGTCGAGGTAGATGAACACGCAGCCCGGATCAGCCATGAACATTTCATAGCCTCGACGAGGTTGGTTCTGTAAATTCATTCCCGTTCCGTCAATGGTTTGACTGGACGATAATCTGCCTGGGGCTTTAGATACTCCGTGTTGCTTGTATACTGTCCTGAAGCGACCATCTTCGTCAACTTCACTCTCGACATAGGTGTTAAGGAACTTAGCTTCTGCTTTGAACTTGTCGATCGTAGTGAGGATTTCTTTCGCCAAGTCGTTTGTCCGTGCATCAATAAGCATCCGAGCGCGATTAGTCGCGTCTGTCGAAAAGCCACGACCGCGAAGCCGTAGTCGCTTAAAAAGAAGATCACTGAGTTGAGCGGGCGAGTTTGGATTAAGCTCGTAGTCAGGGTCTTCCACAGCATCTTGAACGAGACGGTTAAGTTCTCTCTTAATAGCGTAAACATCTTCTCTGAGTTCCTCTTTTAGCCTCTCTTTCAAGTTCATATCACAAGCTATACCGTGAACCGTAGCCTGAATCAGGTGCGGCTGGATACGCATGACGTGGTTGTTGAAGAAGTCATAGAGCTTCTTGTCGATCAAACTTTTAGTTAAAGCTGTGTGGATATGGTAGGTGAGCGCAGCGTCCTTGCAGTTGTAACGCCAGAACATATCCACGTCACCACCTTCTTTCCACATCTTACCTTCGTCTTTGTAGTATGGATGGGTGGTGTACTGTGTGGTGAGGAACGCGAGAGAGTGTGGGAGTTGTGGATAGAGCAGATGGTGTGCGAGCATCGTGTCGAAGTTGCAGGTGAACTTGAGGTTCAGTCGCTGCCAGAGGTAGTAGGAGTCGAAGATACCGTTCTGCGCTATAACCTTCTTCTTAGATAGAATAGATTGGATACTACGCAGTATCTCTATCTCTTCATGGAGGTCGAATCGGTTAATCTTATCGTCTCGGAGATTGATGCACATTGCTTCATGAGGGTCGATCGCAAGTCCGATGCAAGCGACTTGTCGGCTAGTAGTCTCGATATCAAGCGCAACTGGGTTTGGGGAGTTAGCAACCTCCAATAGGTACTTTCGTACAGCCCTAATATCCGGATTGATGATCGGACGGATTTCATGTGGCTTCCACTTTCCTGCTATTACTCGCCCGAGCTTATACAAGTCCATTTTGAAAACGGGGTGAAGCTTGGGTTCCCGCAAGACATACGCAGGGTTAAAGGTGAGTACGAGTTTAACACTCCGTCCTGTATTAGGCAGGTCATAGTCAAGGACAGAGCCTCGCCATTCTGTAACACCCTGGTGATGCAGAAGTGCTTCGATGGCGTAATTTCCCATGAGAAGGATATATCGTAGGTTTGGAAGTTGTTCCAGTTCCCAGTGTAGAAGGGATATCCATTTGGATAGTTCTGGTCGGCTGACGGCGTGTCGGGCGTCACCCTTCGAAGAGAGACTGATCTGTCGTTTGACAACATTTGTGATATAAGTATTATGACGAGCAAGACTATACTTACGGAGTTCAGTAAGCAGAGTCGATCCCGAACCTCCTGCGAAGGGAATGCCATGACGTATCTCACTTTCTCCTGGGCCCTCTCCGATGACCGCGACCTCAGATGATAGAGGACCGTCGGAGAAGATTTGGGTTTCTAGTCCTAGCTCTCTAGCTTCGAGGTCGAAGAAACGTCGGAGTTCTGCTCTCGAAGCTATAGGTTTCTTAATCACATTCATTTAACTTTCTCCCGTAGGTATTCTGATAAGTCATCGGGGTATTGGCCGCAGAATACTTTGACGTAGTAATCTGCATTGCCTATTCGAGCGCCATAGATAGAACCACCCATCATACAAGAGGTTATTGAAGAGATATCTCCTGTTTCAGGAATGACTTCAACTGGCGGTAAGCACATAGAAGGGTTGAGTACGAGGCACGCTTTTACTATGAGCTTTATCATGGTACTGCGATCCTAACTTTAAGTTAAAGTTTGGTTGCATCGGGCATCCTCCATTTACTTAAAGCATATTGTACCATATCTTGGGTCAAAGATAAAGCTTTTTTAAGATCGGCGTCGTTGATTAGTGTCCAGTCTGGCTTAGGTAGGTACTTACGTGAATCAGCATGATAGCCGAAGCCTGGGCGCATGATACGCACGAGACATACATGCCTCCGTGGTAGAGGTTTGATCTCTGCGTCAAAGCCAGCATCGTCTATGATATGTATAGTGCGCCGGGATACGTGGCTTGTACGGTCATAGAGCGCAGCACCAAAGAAGTTAGTACCGTAGTTAGGCTTGAGGTAATCTTCAGAGAGACGGATGAGAAATTCGCGTGGAGTTTCCTCTAGCACATCGTGGTATGAGTCTTTCGGTACAGAGGAATAGGCTAGGCCGAGTAGGTTTGCTATGAACTGCTTCATCGGTCCTGCGATAGATTCATGCTTGACAGTGTAGCCAGAGCGCGTGAGGATACGAACAGCCTCACGCGCTATTGTTGACTTTCCGCACTCTGGAGGACCGTTGAGCAAGATGTAGTAGGCGTTCATCCTTTTGGCCTTCGCATGGCGTAAGATAATGCGTGACGATCACAGATGACAGTGACGTGGTGACGCGCACGAGTTACACCTGTATAGAAGTTGTTACGGTTAAGCATCCATGCCTGAGAGCGAGACATTACGTAGATGATGGAATCAAACTCAGAGCCTTGTGCCTTGTGTGTGGTCATGCAGTATGCGAGGTCGATCTGTTTGCGTGGATCGTAGAAATAACCAAAGGGATTCTTGATGGTAGGGGGGATGGATATGTGTCGGTTGTCATCTAGGATTAGACTTAACTCCCCATCTTCCATATCTATACCGTCGAGGATACCGAGTTCACCGTTCATGACGTTGAGGATATAATCATTCTTGGTCCAGATTACCTTATCATCACGGATAACAGTTATAGGAGTTTCGTTGTCATCGCGTCTATCGAGTTCAATATGCGGTTTATCAAGGGCAAGGTTGAACTTGGTACGGAGGATTGAGGACAATTTGACTGAACCAGTTGGGCCGACCCGTTTTGGAGTAAGTACTTGGTGATCTGTTGTGTGGAAACTGGCCGGAGTATAATCACGTAAGGCTCCAATAGTATCGTTGGTGAGGATGATTTCAAATTTATCTCCTCGCTGAGGGATGGACCCTCGAAGTATACGGTTAGCGTTTTCGATAAGATTATCGTCTGATCGAAAATTGTACAGTAGATGGGACTTGGGGCGTTCATCGAGCATCCTCTTAAACACGGATTGACCGTTTGGGAGTTCATCATCGATGGGAGGGAGTTGGTTAATATCACCAAAGAGCCGGACGTTTGCGTGAGTAGGTACGGCTTCCATGATCTGGCGCCATAGGTTTGATGATATCATAGACGCTTCGTCAATGAGGAGAAAGTCACACGGTAGAGGGTTGAGTCTATTCCTTTTCGGTTCACCAAACTTAACTTTACCTCCAGAGTTATCAACTTCGAACGGCGCAGGAAACTCAAGAAGTCTATGAATTGTCTTAGCCTCGATACCAGTGGCTTCTTGAATACGCTTAGCTGCACGTCCAGTGGGAGCAGCAAGTAATACTCTCTGGTTGAGCGCTCTAAGCTGGTCGTGGACATGTCGCATGATAAGCGTCTTTCCAACGCCAGCTCCACCCGTGACGGAGTATATGCGGACACGTAAGTCGAGACAGTTCTCGACGGCATCCGCTTGATCGAGCGAGAGCTTAACTTCTTTTTCTTCATCCATATGAGACCCCTAGAGAGACTGAGAGCATTCGCGCTCTCAGTCTCCGCTTTAAGTTAAAGTTTATTCTGACGCTTGGATACCGTTACGAGCGATCTGCTCGCGGCGGTTTCCTTCCCACGTACCATGCTCGACCTTGACACGAACCGGACGGCCGATCCACTCGTTCGGATCGATGCGCGGCGTGTCGATGGCGAGACCGAGAGAAGCCATGAACCTCTTGATGTTCGCGACAGAGCGACGGTCGCCCGAAGTCGGAACACGGAGAAGGTTGTAGAAGAGCTTCAGACCGTCCGGCCAATTGTCGGTGTCGTAGTCCGGCGGGAAGTTCTCCGGCGGGATCACGATTTCGACGGCATAGTACCGACCAGTACCTTTCTGGTTGGTGCGCTGCGTGACATTCTGAATCTCAGCCTTGTACCACGCAGGAGGCAGAAGCTCCGGCTCCGGGTAGTCGTCAAGGTTTTGGTCGAGTTCGAGAACGTCAAGGGAGTCATCACCTTCCAGATTGTCAGTCGGGGGAGGGTTGTCAACAGGGGTTAACTTAGCTTTGGCCATTTTGATCTCCTATAGGTTAGGCCTTTTTGATACTTACGGTTTTCAGCGCAGGTTTGGACGCTGCACTAGGGAGAGGAAGTTTAGCGCCTCCCCCTTTCTCCCACTGTGACCACCACTTAGCGATTGGGTTGTTATCTAGGTTCTCCCAATCGTCAGGGTTGTACACAACAGGAAACTCGGGATTAGAGTTAGTCATGAACATGCGCGTTTTCATCGGCTTGCGGCTGCGGCATGGTCGGATAGCGATGCGCTTTTCTCCAGACGTTTCACTCATGAACCAAACCTCGGAGAGTTGGAGCGATACGTTAGAGACTAGCTTACCACCTAGCATCATTGTGATGTAGAGAACCTCGCCTTCTTGACTGACCTTGGGTTCGTCCTCATGCGATATGATGCAACAGTGTACATTATAACGACCAGTGACACGTAGCAAACCTTTAATGCAAGTGAGTAGGATCGCATTGCGCCCACCGTATGCTGCAAGTCCGGGTGTCTCCATCGAAGGAGTAAACTTTGAAGAACCTCCGATACGTTGCTTAACTGCGTTCTCAAGAGCGCGCTGTGAGAGTGATGTGGCCGAGTCAAGCACAACGGAGGCGTGTTTTCCTGTTCGTAGCACATCGTCGAGCCCTAGAGGATTGTTGTCAGACTTAAGCTTGTTGAGTACGTCGTCGGTTGATAGCGAGGATAAGTCAAGTACATCAACATCGTCGCGATTAGCCACACTAATATAACCATCAGGATCGAGATTGATAAAAAGCTTACGACCTGGGAGTGTAGCGGCAAGGGTGGTCTTACCAACGCCAGACATTCCCCACATGAGCAATGTAAGCCGACTGGCCCTTGTATCACTTGATGTGATAACATCTATGCCTCCGATCTTCACGTGATTGTCCTCGCCTTTAAGTTAAAGTTCTTCTTCTTTTTCTTCTTCTTCTTGGACCGTTTACCCATACCTGCTTCGTTCATGGCTATGGCCACAGCTTGGTCCTGCTCGCGGGTTGGATCAGAGCGCATTAGCTCCGATATGTTCTCAGAGATAACTTTCTTACTCCGGCCGGGTTTGAGTGGCATTGGGATCGCCTCCGGCATCATCTGGTTTAGGTTCCTCACTCTTACATGGCTCGCCGCACTTCTCGCGGAGTTCCTTGTTCTGCTTCATGAGGTCTTGGATCATGGAGTTCTGCTTCGCGATGGCAAGCTGATAACGTCCTAGTTGGAGTGCTAGAGAGTCCTCGATTTGATTAGACTGTTGAGGAGTAGCAGGAGCCTGCGAGTATGCGTGCGCCAAAGGCGCGAACACTATGGCAGTAGCTATCAGAAGTCTCTTCATGTGATATCCTTTCTATTCTAGGCTGGAGATTTTGTCCATCACCGCTTGTTCTGACGGTGATAATTCGGCAGTAACCATTTGGGATAGTTGTTCTCGGCGCCCCTCAACAGTATCGCAGCAGAATGATAGTAGAGAGCAAGGGCGGAAATAGCGGTTGCAAGAATGGGTATAGGTAGGAGAGTCCTCGAATGTCTCAAGTGTTGAAAATCGTTCATATATATCACGGGAGTGGAACGCCCAGTCGATGAACTTCTCGAACATTTCCGTGTTGCGCGGCGCAGGGGAAATTGGATTAAAGTCATCGGCGTGTCCTGTCTGTTTGGATTTGAGGCCGTGTACGCGAGATTCACTTACGATCTGACCTAGCATGGTAGAGAGGCCGAGGATATATCCGGTGAGTTGGTGCGACATATCAAAGGCCATGGACCATGATTCACCGAGACGAGAGCCTGTTTTGTTCTCACCGAGGACGATCTTCTTCTTTCCATCGCGTTCTATTTCGTGAAAGCGGTCAACTTGTCCGATGTAACGCATGATATCAGTCTCAGGTTCACCGGAACTTTTAGTTAAAGTTCTACATAGAAGATAGTCGATGGAGTACTCGATGCCAATAGGCTTCTCAGGGTCTTTAAGATCAGCGATGTATATGGGCCATCGTTTCAGATCATTAAGAACATGCTCGACATAATGGACGATGCCCAGTTCGAGATTGGCGATGGTGCGGATATTATCGTAAGGGTCATCGTAAAAATCCCCACTATGCAGGATATTGTAACCCAAAGATATAAGTCGGTCACGGTCATCTGGTGCGGCGTCAGTCGTTTTGAGTGCTTTACGAAAGCGGTCAGGATCGCGATAGATGCGATTAGCGTGAAAGAACATATGGTCAGGTAGATTCTGTATGTATCCAACTTGCCATAAGTAGATAGCGGCAAATACTTCATGAGCAGCAGAGCCATACTCAAGGGCCATAGCGCGAGACTCAGAATTATACTTCTTGCGTAAGCCATGATGAACCACTCCCCACATTGGGCAGGTATTGACCGCAGAGAGAATAGAGTGAGAGTAAGCCCTGAGTTGTTTCTCAGGGATGGTCTTACTATACTCGTTTAGGCTTAGGAGCGTGGAGTAAGTCGCGCCTTTCATTATCTGTCTCCTTTGCGACCTGTGGGTTCAGGTAATCCATGATAGACAGTTTGTGATTTTCCAAGAAGCTTAGAATATCCTCCGACATATCGTTGTCGGCTAGGACTTTTTTCATTCTCATCGTGGCTTCGTACTGACGTGCTTCCTTCTCCGTTTGAAAGAAGTGGCCGTCCGAGGTCAAGAACCCCGTTACTGCATTTACCATCAGGCTTCCTCACTTCTTTGGCCCAGGCAGAGAAGATGCCTTGATGATCTTCGGTGGGTTGGGGACTAGGATGATCTTGGCTGCGCCGGTTTGGACGAACTGTCCTTCGACAATCTTACCGGGGATAGTCAAGTGTCTCCATGATCCATCTGGCGCTTGAAAGTAACCACGCATTGTGGCAAGCGGGCAGTTAGTATCATGTAGGATTTTTGCACCTTCGACTGCCATTAGTATGTCTCCACATATAGGATGCGCTCACCAATATGCCCACAGACCTTAGATAGAAGATGGTCTACGTGCATCTGGAAGCCGTGAGAGTTAAGAAGCTTGTGAAAGTGGTGGTCGTCTGTGTTGAGTTCGTTAGACTGGAAAGCGGGGCGGGGGAGTTTTGCGAGATCAGCGACACGATAGAGTGAACAAGCCATAGTTGTGAACTCAACTGGTTCGGTGTCCATACGGTTGAGGGTGTTAACGACAGAGCCGTTCATTCCCTTAGCTGTGCCCATACCGAGAGGGGACCTAGCTGATTTGAAGGCGAGATTAACGCCGAGAGGAAGAACCTTACGAGCAAACATAAGATCAAGCATGTCATATGGGAAGGTTGTGTCGTCATCGAGGATGAGCAGATGGGTCATGTTGAATTTAACTGCGGTGTCTAGGATGCGTTGTCGTCCTTCGCAGATGTTGGAACATTCACCAATGACCATGAGAGAGACTGACTTTAAGTTAAAGTCCTTGATACCTTTCGTGCATAGGTGCATGAGGAGATTGGTCATGTTCACAGAGAATGAGAACTTGTGGTCACGCGCAGATATAACACCTACTAGGAGGTCTACATCTGGCGCTTGGGGGATAAGTGAAAGGCGTGGATAGTGAGTTTGGAAGCAAACGAGCATCTTAGTGTTCCGTGTCCTCAGGATGAGGGATGACGGACTCGACCATATCATGATCGGGACCACCGCGGAGTTGCCTCTCCCATCGCTGGTTAAGTTGGAGATTTACATGCTTGAGCTGATTCATCGCGTCCACAACTTTAACTAAAAGTTCAGCAGCGTTCTTAAGGTCTTGCTGAAGGGAGTTGATCTGCTCTTGCATACGGACCATGTGGTAGCGAGCGCGAGGATCGATGTGACGAAGATCGCGCTCTATTTCTGCCATCTTCATAGTGCTAGCTGAATCCCGCTGACACCAAGAAGCATCTTGATAAGCCATAAACACGCGACGACTATGACGATGATGCGTGCTACTTGACCAAATGGATGGGGTAGTGGAATGATGGAGATAACGTAGAGAAGCAACCAGACGACCAGACCTACAATCAAGATCGTCACGACTAAGCTGATAAGACCGTCCATTAGATAACCTCCTCTTCTTCGATTGCATCGTCGATATAAGATATTTCATTCTTGGTGATGTTCACCTGCTCCATACGGAGAGTGCATTTGGATATGCACTTATCAAGGGTTGATAGTTCTTTGGCAAACATTTCTAACTGATGACGTAGTTTGTCACGGGACTTACGACCTAGAGCGGCTAGCTTGATGTTTGCAGCTTGCTGATACTGGATACGCAGCATAAGCCGCTGAACGCGGGCACCCTCAAGCCGTTTCTCTAGCTGTTCTATACTCAACTCGTCCAAGGTGGGGACCAATTCTAGCGGCATCTTCAAAAGCCCTTTCAAGTGTGAGTGCAAACAAACGGATGACCTGTGGATAGCCGAGGTCATCTGATACAGTAACGGCTGATAGTTTGAATTTTTCGAGTGCGATGGTGTTGATTAGGAGAACGGCAATGTCAGTGTCATGAATGTGTTTACTGTATAGTTCGAGACTTGCGACGTCGAGGGCACCGAGCAGACAGACTTTAGTAGCGTCCTTGGTCTTGATCTTAAATCCGCGATTTGTGTAATTGGTGGAGATATGCGAAAGGGCGCGGATCAGTATTCTGATCGCGCGTCCTAGATCGGATTGAGAGACGTACTGGATGCCGTGCATTAGATTCTTTCTGCTTTAAGTTAAAGTCAGCAGGAGAGGGATAGAAAGGAACTAGAACTATCCGCTCTCCCACTGACCGAGGTCCAAGAGTACGAGGGGGAGGGAGGGCAAAACGCACTCCCCTCAGTCTCAGACCTCTAACACGCGCTTCGTGAGTGGAGCGCGGGTTTGGGTTATAGTCGTAGCTGCGAGTTCATCGAGTTTATGCTTAGAGATACCATATTCGGCTGAGACTTTCTTGATGAACTCATCCTTGTTGAATAGAGAACGAGGATTCTTAATCTCGACCTCTACGATAAAGTGGTCGGTCTTAGCTGAGATGAATCTACCGACGACGTTTTCGCGTAGAGTCTCGTCACCGGGTATGATGCGCTCACGGGCGAGAGAACGCCATGCGTCCTCTGCTTTGCCCGCAGCTAGCTTCTCGATAGTCTCCCAAAAGTAAACGTCGGCTATGTAACCGCCGGTGTTAGATGTATCAGGAGACTTGACACTAAGCTTGTAGAGAGCTTTGGTTATGTCGGCCTTGAAGTTCATGGCATAGTTCCTTTAGAGCTTTAAGTTAAAGTTGCATCGAATACGCCATTTCTTCAAGGTCGCGGTCAGATACAGTGTTGAGCATGTAATCAAGCGCATGAAGAATGACCGGATAGGTTGTCTCATGGTCATCGTTGAAGCCGATGTAACCTGCGCCGAACCTACTCATGAACATACGGTTCAGCGTCTCGCGTGAGCGTGTGTCAGCACGGACAGAGATTAAAGCACCGTGGACACAGTAAGAGGTTGGCCACTTGTCATATCCACTGTAGTCACACTCCTTGTTCTGACACCAACCCACATTATCGAGAAGAGAGATAACGTGGCGGATATCATTGGTGAAGATTTCTCTGGACTTGGAGATACGATCCTCGTGGCGGAGTTCAGCTATGCTCTTGCTAGTCATGGGACGTTCCTTTCTTGATTAAGGTTTCACTGATGATAAAGCCTTCAGAGTCGATGGTACGACGATACACAGAGCCATCGGCCTTTAGGATAGTCATTGTCCCTGCTATGGACTTGTCGTTGTAGTCTGTGCGAATCTGCCATTCGTTATCAACAAAGGAAGCAACGGCGGGACGAGCCGCCGTTGCCTTAATAGGTATGTTATTCGGTCTTATCTTTACCACTTTGCGAGGCTTCCCATGCCTTCTGCTTCGTCGCTTCGTCCTTCCAAACCCACGACTTGGTTTCTGCATCCCACTTGTGGTCGCCGTGAATTTCGCCGTGCTTGGGATTCTCCGGCGGAGCTGCCTCAGTTGGAGTAGTGTTTCTCTTCTGCTGTGATACCATCCGCGATTTCCTTTCCAACTTTAAGTTAAAGTTAAGAACGAGAGGAGAACTTAACAAACCCTGCAAATAAACAATCTCCTCTCGCCCTTATGTTAAAAGTATAGCACACTTTTGTAACAGGATCAAGGGCTAGAAATTTTCCTAGCCCCTCAGAAGAACCCTGCTGCGAGCTGGATTTTCTTGATAGTTTTCTTATCGTAGAACTCCAACTCAACCTCATATCGATCCTTACCGCGAGACTCATCGTGCCAGAGATAGACAGAGATTTCTCCATCACGAGTCATGGCGCGGATGGTGAGGCCACTCGCTCTTGTGCCATACGCAGACATAGTGCGCGTGTTAGCTCCGCTCATCTTGCCGTAGAAGTGTTTCATGCTTATTCTCTCTTATGAGATCGAAGCCTTGGACGAAATGGAGGATTCTGTTTCCTGACATCTTCTGAAGGTCATCAGCCATACGTGTAGCGGCTTCGTAGTCAGAGTAAACACCGAGTGGTTGATTAGTAGTGAATACAACATAGACGCGCATGTGGTTTCTCCTACTCAATCGTGCGCTTCGCGATGTTGAAGGTGCCGGAGACTGCCTCACGCACCCACTCTTCCAAATCATCCCAGTGCGGGAGGGGAGTGCGAGAGTTGCCACGATACATTTGGTATGCGGTCTTGGCCTTGATGTAGGACTTGCGCTCAGCCGGGATGGACGTGCTGAGATATTCTTTACGCTCGCCTTTGGGATCGGACATTTGGATTCTCCCTTTAAGTTAAAGTTATGGCGTGGATAGCGGTATGCTACCCACGCCGAGGTAAGCCTAACGCACAAAGCCGTGAAGCTTTGCCTTCTCAGGCCCCATGATACGCAGGGCATCATCAAGAACGTCACTAGCTAAGCCAGTGATGCAGTTCTTGTTGGTCAGGTGAGTGAGCATACGCATGTACGCAAATGGATCGGACGAGTGCGCGATAGCCCATGCGCGTGATGCGCGTAGGATGATGGCGCGGTAGTCAACAGGGATATAACGTGCTGAGGTATATGATGATGCGGTCTTCATTTCTTCTTAGCTCCTTCTGTGTATTCGTACATAAGCATGGCATGGATAAACATTGCAGAGGCACGATGCTCATTGCGATGGCTCTCTAACTCATCGCCTATATGTCCATCGCTACGCTTGGTGAACACCATGGTTTCGTAGCGATTGATTTCCTCTATCCAAATTGTGGATATGATGAAGTCATCGAGCGTTGTCTTTGCTATCTGGTTTGGGAACTTTACTGTCATTGGGTTGCTCTTCACGATGCGTTAACCATGTGACTGTAGCTTCAACAGGGCGACAGTGATCGAACTTAGCTTTGCCAAACTTATCACCCTTGACAGTAATGGCATGTTTGGCTTGCTTCTCTGTCACATAGGTTTGGATAGTGGTGGAGGGATTGCAGAAGATACTGTAATCATTCATGGGATGGTCAAGGTGATCCACGATGATCCATACCTTGTGTGAGGCATAAACGTCGCTCATGATTTACGGTTCCTTTCCTCTACCTCTTTCGCTGATCGAGCCATCGCTCGCTGGCGCTGTTCCTCTGTGTGCGCGAAGCCACGCATGATGAGCATGTTACAACCAGAGGCACGGAGATCAGTGATATGCCCACACTCTTCACATGAGCCCTCAGTGTAGAACGTGTTCGGCACGTCGATGGTCTGACGAGCCTTGCACTGTTCGCATGTGAACTTCTGGTACACGGTCCATCCTTTGCGGATCATAGCGTCCGCTTGCTTGCATACATCATCGAACGGATGATCCTTGAATAATGGAGCGTCAGTCATCAGTTAATCTCCCTAGAACTTTTAGTTAAAGTTTCTTCAGTCTTGTCAAGCTCATGCGCGGCTATCATACACGCAGATGCAAACGCGATAACATCATCTGCATCTATGTCGCAACCAGCGTAGCAGTTACCCTCAGAGTCAAAGAGTTGGATATGAAGGCAGTCATGCTCTTTACAGACTGAGAGAGTAAAGTGATCGGCTCTTTTCATGTTGAGAAAAGAAGGGGCTTACGCCCCTTCTCCCTTCTTCGTGGTTTCGAGTAGATGCCCGTGGTTGGTGATGCGTCCGGCCTTGACCATCGCAGCTATAATCTGGTTGTAAGTGTCGATGCCCATGTAAGGCATGAGCCGCGCATACAGATGGCCAGATGGCATACCTTGTGGGCAAGCATCGACCGCTTCTTGAATAGCATCAACAATCTCCGCGAGGATGATGTTTGCTACCTGTTTCTCATTGGTCATGATCTAGTTCCTTTCTTCAGCTTTAAGTTAAAGTCTCGAAGCTTCTTCGTCAGCCCATGCTTGCGCGTCACGCTTGTGATTGAAGCCATAGGCTGCGATAGCTTCACTCGTATCTTCCTTGTAGAACCCTAAGCCTATTGGTATCCACTGAGTCACAAACACAACTGCCTTCCATTGGACGCGCTCCCACCTACCGTCACCATAACGCTTGACTTCAGTTTTCACTCTCATGAGATTGTTCCTTCTTCCCGTAGTAGAAAAGAATTATACCATGAAAAAAGTTCAGGTTCAAGGGCTGCGATAGTCCAGCCGCTCACTCTGGAGGGGGGAGAGGGGTCAACCTAGGGTTAGTTACTTACTTACTTACACGTTATAGGCGAAATGGAGTAAACTTTAAGTTAAAGTTAAGCACAAAAAAAGACCCTAGGCTCGAACGCCTAGGGTCTGGATAGTTCAGGCTAGTTTAGTCAACGTCATGCGCGTCTTGCAGGAAGGCTGAAACCTCTGCGTCAAGCTTTTCGATTATCTTGCGCTGTGATTGCTTGACCCCATCTTTGAGGCTTGTCAGTGTGACAATCACGGCATTAACCAAGGCTTGCAGTTCTGCATTGTCCGTTGCCGCTGATTGGGCAATGGCTTCAACAGTGGTAGCGCCGCCTTTCTGAGCGGGCGGGGCCTTTTCCTTGCCGTGCGCTTTGTCGGCGATATTCATCAAAGCCTCGAAGCTTGCACGCTCCGTTGCGTTGGCGTGCTTTTCGCCTGTCAGCAGCATGGGCTTGCCAGCCTTGCCCGCAATCGTCGCTGGCGTCTTGCCTTCAATCAGGAGCGTGTGGTGCTCCTTGTCAAATGAAGGGATCATGCCTTTTTCATCGAGTGCGAGTGCGGCTCGCGTCGCCTTCTTCAGAAGCGTGGCGATATTGTTCCGCAAGCTTTCCCGCCGCTTGTGAGCCGGAGAAGCCTTCTCAGTCTCATTGGCGTTTGGATTAGGGAAGGCTTCCGCGAACCGTTTGGTCAACGTGCCATCGGGATTGCGTACGCCCATGGCAACGTAGAGTTTGGACAGTTCATCGCGCCAAGCCTTCTCTGAACCGTAAACGGCACTGGCGTCAAAACCGTCATCATTCTGGATCACGTTGAAAACGCCCAGTGTAGCCTTTGCCCGTGCTTCTTGGCGCAAATAACCACGTTGCCCGGTAAGCTCTTTGATTTTGTCGCCTGCGGAAAACTCTGCCGAAATGGCGTCTAACAGTTCGCCGCCGAGATTGATTTGCATTGCCTTGGGCTGTACGAGAATAAGTGCGCCCTTGGCCGTCTCAATCTCATCGCTAACACTTTCGGACTTGACTGAGGCTTTCGCCGCTTGCTTGGCCGCGACTTGCTTGGCCTTGGCCTTGCCCGTAGAGATTTTGCGATTGGCTTTGCGATTGGTTTGCATTGTGTTTGCTCCGTTGGTTTGATTTGTCAGGACTAGCGAAAGCTAGGGGCAACAGCCCTTGCATGGCACTATTTGTTAGTGCCATGCCAGCGGTGTTGCGTTAGCGCGTGAATAGAGGCTTGTCATTGGTTAGAGAGTAATCGCACTTGAAAACGAAAATGCCTTGCCAGGCGAACCATGCGCGAATTTCGCTTGTGTCCATGTACAGGAAATATCCGCGCATGTCACTGAAACGGTCTTGAATGTCTGGCCGATAAGACGGGCAAGACATATCGCAAATCACCATGCGGTAGATATTCTGCATAAGCACGTTCTGGCCTTGTGGCGTCACGCCATTGTAGGGATTAGGTAAACGCATTGGGTTTGCTCCCGATTGGAAGCTAGGCCGCATTTGCGCGGCCTAGCTTTAAGTTAAAGTTAGCTGAGACTAATTGCCCGCAACGGACTTGGCCACGATTGCCTTTGCGGCCTTTGCGTTGTAGATGCAGCTTGTCTTGCTAACTCCATCGGTGATTGTTTCGCGCCAAGAGCAAGCCACAGAAGCATTGCACTTGTCTTGTGTGCGACCCTTGCACCAGTTCGCCGCCGGAATGTCCTGAGCGCGAACTTCAAGAGCGAACATGCTCGCGAACACAACAAAGGCGACGATAGCTTGCGTGATGCTGATTGAACGGTTCATGACTTAGTTCCTTATTGCCTTGGTACGGCAAGGCTAACCGTGCGGCTGGATTGCCGCGAGCATGACATAAGCAAAACTTATGGCATGGTCGCGACAATCAAACCACGGAGCAATTTCCAACAATGTCAAAGAGCCGGACAGGAATGGCGCGGTATGACGGCCCGCCATCAACTGTTCTTCTTATTAACTGAACATCATATCACAATAATAAATCAGGATCAATAGACGCGAGACAAAAAAGCAAACTTTAAGTTAAAGCTTGAGCAATATCAAAGGCTTAACTGACAGGAAAGGTGCGAATAGCTGTGGATAACTTGATCCGTGGGCTGATTGATCTGCGGCTCACAACCCATACAGCACAACTATAAGTTTCAATAAGGATATAAGGATATGTGCATGTGTGCATATTCCCAATAGGAAAGTATGCGCGCGCCGGCATGTGCGCTATGTTGTTGATATTGTTGATGTTTTGCGCGCGGTTTACTGGCAGTAAATATCGATGCCAGCCCCGTATCCCCCGCCACAACCCAAGGTGGTGGCGTTTTTGCTTGACAGAATTGCGGCGGCGAGCGAAGCGAGACTAGACATGCCCCCCTTTCTGAAATTTCGGAGTCCCAAGATCGCCACAGGAGTCCCATCGTGCAAAAAAACTTGAACTTAAACGAAACTTACTTGACTTTTACTGAACTTTATGTTAAAGTTACTTCATAAATGCGGAAATACCTGCCTCGACAACAGGATATTCTTCATTACTGCGCAGATGTTAACGTCCCGAGCGGTATATCTGCACAAAAATAACGGAGATAGGGCTGAAAAATGCTCTATCTCCGTTTTTGTAAGAAGATTTTATCATAATTCTGAGCAATTGTCAATATATTTCTTGACTTTGCGCGCATAATGTGAGAAAATTGATTATCGAAACGTATATGTGACGACATATGCGGGAACTTTAACTTAAAGTGGAGAACTTGCCATGGCCACGAACCTTCCAGCCATCACTCCTAATGTGAAAGGTGGCTTTTGGGGAGACTTAGGTTCCTCATCGCTTACACTTGCGCGTAACGCGCCATACATTCGGAAACTCGCGCGGTTGTTTGACCGTGAGAGCGCGCGCAAGCTCAAAGAACTCATGATTACGCTCAACGGTGCGACCGCTGGCTCAGCAGCAGCAGCTTCACACTATCGGATCAAGGCCGCAGAAGAAGGCGGCACGATTGATTCGGAGTGGGGTGGTGCTCTCGGTAAGCGCACGATCGAAAGCGTGACTGACATTTCTGCGAACACGGACGCCGCAGATGCCACGTACTTCAACGATCAGATATTTGCATATCCGATGGCACCATCGACGTATGCCTCGAACAAGGACGGCAACCCGCGGAACTATCCAGGCGGTTAACCAACTTTAACTTAAAGCTGAGTTGTTTCCATGCCGAATGAACTTGCAAAATCCGGTGACCCATTAGTCGCTCCGAATGGTGATCTCCTACTAGAGGAAGATGACGACGATCTAGGTCCGTCTCATCTTCCTCTTCCTTCTACCTCTGTACCATTCAAAGACTACAGGACGATTCAACGGCGCGTACTCAGCGACCTTCGCGCAGATGTATCGATGCTTAATGTAACATCAGTCGTGTTATCTTATACTCTACAGGGAATCTCAGACACAGAGATTGCAGACGCTACAAAACTACAGCCAGAGCAAATCACTTTCATTCGTGAGTCCCGTATCTACTCAGATATGTTTGAGAACATTATGCGGGAGCTTATCAATGCGAACTCTGAATACATCGAATGTCGTGTCAGTGCGTATTCCGGCATGGCTCTCGGCAACATTGCGGACATTGCTGCCCGCACGAAGAACACCGGCTATAGACTGGCTGCGAGTAAAGATCTTCTCGATCGAGCTGGTCATCGTCCGCAAGATAATGCGTCACGCCAGAACACGGGCATGAACGAACTACACATCGTTATCTCTGAACCGAAAGACTCGGAGGCTAGGATGAAGATTGATCTACGCTTCAATGGCTCCGGCGGAGTAGGAAAAACCAATGGCCATAGTAGCTGACCGCGCAGGTCACACTCCGGCTGACTACTCTCTAGTCAAGCCGAACAGGCAGAACGCTGGAAACCCGAACGCCAGCGTGACGCCTCTGTTCTCTGGTGAGATTATCTACGACGGCACGAATGATAATACGTGGCTGGCGCTAGATAAGACCAATGCTATGTGGGTCCTGAACTCTCCAGACCTGAGCTAGAGGAGAGCAGCACCATGGCTATAGTAACCGATCGTGCTGGTGTTGCGACGTTAGATAAACCTCTAACGTCTGAGAACCGCTCCAACGCAGGTACGCCTCTCGCGTCTGTCACGCCACAGTACGCAGGAGAGATCATCCTCGACACAACTAATGGGAAGCTCTATCAAGCTCAGACCCTTCTCAATTCTGGATGGGTCGAGGGAATCCGGGTGGTGTAATATGCCTAGAAGAATCCCTCGCGGTACTCTTCTCACCGGCTTGATTCTATCCGATGATGGTGCAGGTGAAGATATCACCACCGAAGCTGGTGACGATATAACGACCGAGGGCGGTGATGATATCACGATTGAGTAACTTTAACTTAAAGCTGACAGCGGCGCTGCTCTTTCTAGCAACGCCGCTTCATGCTGCTGATGTAGCTATCTCCGCACTCCCGGCTGCGGGCACCATAGCTGGCGCAGATATCTTTCCATGCGTTCAGTCCGGCACTACAAACAAGTGTACAGTCACAGGACTCAACACAGTCCTACAACCTCTCGATGCTGACCTTACCTCTTGGGCTGGCGTAACGCGCGGTAGCGGTTTCGACACATTCACGGCCACACCATCGTATGCCAACTTGGCATCGTTGATGACAGATGAGAGTTTCGCTCTCCTCGGCGCAGCCAACGTATTCACGGCGCTCAACGAGTTCGATCTAAGCATCGCCTTCGATGATAGCGATGGCATTAAATCGAGCGAAGCAAGCAACCCGTCCCTGTTGCTATTCACGAGCGTGACCTCTGCCGTCAACTATCTGACCTTGACGAACGCGGCGACCGGGAACCCTGTCAGGCTTGGTGCCGCCGAAGGCATCAACCTTCACCCGGACGGCGATAGCGCCGAAGCGATGTTCGTCAACATTACTTCGTTCTACGAAGAACCCGACCCGATTGGTGATCCTGGGATATATCGTGGCTACGTGCAGTTCACAGCGCCAGACCAAGAGACGTGTGCGCCAAGCAATCCTTGTGACGACGTTGAGCGAAATGGCTTCCGGTTCCTTGTCGGGGATGCCGGTGGCGACGATGGTGAGTTCACCGTTGCGCTAGAAAATAACCCGGACATAAAGGTCGAAGTTGCGCTCGACCCTAACGACGGCAGCATCGAGTTCTCCCTCCGTGACGAGGCTGACGTGGGCTTCGGTTTCGGGTTGGGGAACGACAGTCAGGGGTCTTTTACCTATAGCGGGCCGGGCGACGAAAGCCTGAATTTCGAAGCTGAGAACACCGACGACATAACCTTCGAGACGGACACCGAGGGCGACGGCGGGCTCGCGCTTACGATATCGGGCGCCACGCAAGTCGTCGACTTTGCCGAGACCCCGACCAAGGACAGCAAGGCTATCAAGTTCGCTGGTGAGCAAGTCATCACTATGCTTGCGGGCTCTGCCTCACTTCCTTCTGGTGGCGCGGTAGCTGCATGTGGTATGCAAGCAGCTTTAGATAGTGGCTCCAATGACGTATTCTATCGTGCTTGCAACACTATCGCCGCAACAGACACAGGAATGTATTTCCTCATCAAACCACCAAAGAGTGCAGATGAGTCAGTCGATCTTCAAGCAGTTATCAATTGGATAGGTGACACAGCAACTGACGCAACAGATGATGTGATCTTCGCAATGGCTTGTGTATCCTTCGGGGATGGTGATGACGTAAATGCTAATGCTTTCCCTACTGTGGACACAGTAACCGATACGTCTGTTGGCGCGCAAAGAGCGCAATCAACCGCACGAGTTACAGCACTAACTCCAGCAGGTACATGGGCAGAGGGAGACTCACTCGTCTGTCGTGTAACGCGCGATGCTGATGCTGGTGGTGATAACTACAATGGTGGTGCCTTCATAACTTCTGTTCAGTTCTTCTATCAGGACAACGCAGCAAATGAAAACTAAACTCATCGCTCTCTCTGCTCTTCTTGCGTTTACTCAACCATGTCTAGCGCAATCCCAGGGCAACATAACAGCACGTCCTCAGCACGATGTGTTTGCTACTTGTGTTGAGAGTACATCAGATGCAACCACATACTCTGGTGGTGCATTCGCTGGTATAGCCACCGGCTTCACTGACACTGATCCTGTAGCCTTCTACGCCCTGGCAGCAGGTATGGATGGTGCAACGAACTTCAACCTAAGCAGTATGTCTATCGATGCTGCGGCTATGCTTGAGCTATCTGACCAAGGTGGAACAGGAGTAGTAAACACCGGAGCGTACAGAGGTAATAATAGCCCCGCAAGTTCCTTCAGTCTTAATGCTTGGCTCCGTAGTGCAGCAACAATTGACCTGTCAGTTACATTCTCAGAAGCAGTAACTGGTGCAGTTGTTTGTGCTATACTGAAGCGCAACTCAGAAACAACAGGGTCTGGAGCATCTACACAATCCGATCCAGATACAGATAGTAATGCCCTTATCTTATCCTACTCAGCTGTAAACCAACCTCAGTCAACTCTTGTTGGTTTATGTATTGCAGGGGAGCCTTCTGTTACAGCAACTTGGACAGGACTTACCGAAGTAACCGAAACGTGTAACGCTGAGTTCTGTTGGTCGTTTGCCATGTTAGACTATGCCGGTAACGAGTCAACGATCAATGGTGCTAACACACTGACCCCGACTTGTGACTGGTCAGGAACGGCAGACGCATCAGGCACCACTGGTGGACTGAACAGATAGGAGAGGATGATGAACTTTAACTTAAAGCTGTTGAGTTTCGTCGCTGCGCTTCTGCTAGTCTCTCCGGCATATGCGCAGCGTATCACCGACCTTCCTGCTGGTACAGCCCTCACTGGTACAGAAATCTTTCCAGCGGTTCAGTCATCTGCCACGGTCAGACTTACTGCTAACCAGCTTCAGACCTTCATCGCAAGTAACTTTCTTGCTGATGCCGTAGGTGAAGTTACTAGCACGAACTTCCTAGACTCTGATCTGCTCGAAGTTGACCTGAGTGCTGTTGACACTCCTGCCGACGGCGAATGCCTCACATACGATTCTGGAACCACAGGCTTCGAGTGGACTTCTTGTTCCGTCGCTAGTGGTGTTATCGCCGATGGTGACTACGGAGATATAGTTGTATCTAGCTCTGCTACAGTCTGGGACCTCGACACTGATGTGGTAGGAGAGCCAGAACTAGACTTAATAACCGCTGATACTCCTGTTGACGAAGACTGTTTAACCTATGAATCTGGTGGCGGTGGTGGAACCCTTGACTTCCAAGCTTGTTCTACTGGCCAAACGCCTTGGGTTTCTAACATCGACGCAGATTCCTTCTCGCTTCTCTTCGATGACTCAACAGGCATTAAGTCCAGTGAGTCAGCAAATCCAGAACTGCTTCTCTTTACGTCTGTTGCGAGCGCAGTAAATGAGATAACAATCTCGAATGCTGCGACCAATACCAAGCCAATCATCGAGGCAACTGGTTCCGACGCTAACGTAGGTATATGGATCAAGCCGAAGTTTGACCTCAGCGACCCAATCGTTCCGGTTGTAGTGAGTGCAATTGCTCATACCGCGGTCACAGCAGAGTTCACGCGCACTCCCATATTCCAAGTCAACGGCACAGCGAGTGCAGACTCTAGCTCCATCATAATCTCTCGTTGGGCCGCTGGTACTGGTGGGCCACGACTCATCTTCGGTAAGTCCCGTGGCACCACGATTGGCACAGACTATACAATTGCACAAGCTGGTGATGATGTTGGTGAGATAGCTTTCTCTGTCACTGACGGCGTTAATATGGACCAGAACGCTGTTAAGATCACGGCATACGTGGAAGGTACTCCAGGCGCTGACGATATGGAGGGCCGTCTTGAGCTTACTACTGGAAATGCCGACGCTGATAACTTAGCTATGACTTGGGACAGTAATCAGCGTGTTATTATTGGTGACTCAAACGCTTCGATTAGCGCAGATAGCGGAACTAATCCTGCTCTGCAAGTCACTGGTTATACTGAGGAAGATAACGCAGTTAGTATCTCTAGCTTCGATAACGACGCTACCGCGGGTAAAGTGCTCTTTGTTAAGTCTCGCGCCACGACCCTCAACGGTTTTACCATTGTACAGAACAATGATCTGCTTGGTGCTATCAAATGGGTCGCAGCAGATGGTACTGACCTTAGCACTCCAGGTGCGTTCATAAATGCTGTCGTCGATGGTACACCTGGCGCAAATGATATGCCAACGCGCCTTCAGTTTGGAACAACTGCTGATGGCGCTTCAACACTTACAACAAGATGGGTAATTGATAGCAGAGGGCGTCTAACTGGTCCAACTGCTGGCGTAGGACTATCAACGGTAGACGACACGCAGATTCCGGCACTTCAACTTCTTGGCGTGGATCATAACGATAGCTCACCGGGGTTTGTTCGTTTCAGTGCTAATGCCTTCGCGCCCGTGATCCACATAGGTAAGTCTCGCGGTGCTACTGTTGGAACCAACACCATTGTCCAAGCAAGCGACCAGCTTGGGCACATCCAGTTTATGGGCGCGGATGGCACCGACTATAACGATGCTGCTGGTATCAGCGTTACCGTTGACGGTACACCCGGAACCGACGTTATTCCTGGGGCGATGACATTTACTACTACCACCGATGGTGGTTCAGGAGACGGTCTCGGTCGCTGGCGCATAAGTAATGGAGGCAGGTTTGTCGGCCCACTTGCTGACAGTCCGCAGGCAATCTTCGAAAGCTCCACGTTCAACCCTGCAATTCAAGTTCTTGGGCTTGATACGAACGATAGTGCAATCGTCTTGGTACGTTACTCGAACGATACCGGCGGCCCGCATTTGTATTTTGTTAAGACGCGAGGAACTGCCGTTGCTGCCGAAACTATAGTTCAGGCCAATGACGCTCTTGGTATCATCAGCTTCAGTGGAGCCGATGGGAATAATTCTTCTGACCTCGCCGCGGAGATTAAATCTCAGAGTGCTGGCACTCCTGGTGCAACTGGTGATATGCCGGGACGGATCATCATCTCGGTATCGGCTGATGGTAGTGGCACACCAACCGATAGATTTTATGTTGAACAGGATGGTGCGGTCGTTATCGGTGACGTTGACTCAGGTGTGGCCGGTATTGGTATGCACATGGACGACGAAGCTATTGCTGCTTGGTACGAGGCTAACGCCAACGGCGATCACTTCAAAGCGTTTGTCTCTGCAGCATCTAACACCGCGTCAACTACCTGCACGTTTGAAAATGACGCTCACTTCGTGCCCATCACCTGTGTAGACGATGGTGTTGACGACACTTCCGATGAGCGTCTGAAAGAGAACTTTAAGTTAAAGTCAGAGATTGAGGTAGGTGAGCTTCTCGATCAAATTAAAATCTATGACTTCACATGGAAAACGGATGCTGATATTGCCGCTAAGGTCATAAAGGGTCAGCCCGGTGTTGGACCGAAGGCGCAGGAACTCTATGAAGTCGCACCACAGTTTGTCAAGAAGGGCGGGGATGATCCACTAAAGGAGCCTTGGAGATTCAAGGCGAAGGAGGTTATTCCGTATCTCATCGTAGAGATACAGAACCTCCGTAAGCGCATCACAGAACTTGAGGCGCATCCATGAAACTTTTACTTAAAGTTCTTCTTCTCTTCACTCTAGCGTTATCTCTATCTTCATGGATAGCGATAAATCCATACGTCTCTGGTAGTTCTAGCTCATCATCTTCTCCTGTCTCGTTGATAGAAACAGATAACACGCGCACAGGTAACGGAACAACCCATGCAGACTTCAACAACGCCTTCATAGGTTCTGCCGCAGCAGATCGAGTCGTTTGCGTAGCTGTCGCGTGGTTTGATACAAACGCCTCTGTAGATGACTTCGAAATCGATGGCTCAGATGCCACACATATTGTCTCAACAAACATCAATGGAGCTAAGGCACGCATAAATTGTCGCGCAGTTGCATCAGGCACCACCGCAGATATAAGTGTTGACTTTGACGCCAATTTAGACGATAATGTATCTATAGGAGTTTTCCGTCTCAGTGGTACTGGCGGCAGCACCGCTAATGTTGACGAAGAGGAAGAGACTGCAAGCTCTGATAATCAAATAGAATTTAATAACATAACCGTGCCTACAGATGGAGCCGCGTTATATGTCGTTGCCGGAGCTAACGATAACTCAAACTCTTGGAACAACGCAAACGAAGCCTACGATCATGACCTTGGCGCATCAAGAGGAAGTGCAGCTATATCCTCTACCGCTGGATCATACAATGTCAAAGCTGATAGCACGAACAATGTAGCGAGAGCAGGAGTTGCAGCAGCGTGGAGTCCCCCATAATCTCTGCGATTGAGGATACCACCCGCGTTGGTATCGAAATCCGTCGCGATGAGAACTTCTCATGGAGAGAGACACTCGTGCGCTACGCGCGTCTGAGAAATCTAGTCTCTGAGTGTACCGCTATGTACGATGGTTTGATCGAAGCGGGCATGGCAGAGCCTTGGGCGGCGCTAAAAGCTCTCGACCATCACGGCTGCACTGACGTTATCCTCGATCAGCAGCATCTAGACGCAAACATAATCAATAACTTTAACTAAAAGTTCTGAAATGCCGACATATAACATGGACAAGGACGGTCTTGCGTACAGATTCAACAAATCTCGCGCTAAGATTCAAGTCTACGGAGGCGCTTTCGGAAATGGTAAGACAGCAGCTTTGTCAATTAAGGCAATTCAAGTTGCTGACGACTATCCTGGCGCTAATATGCTTCTTGCTCGCGAAACCTTCCCGAAACTTAACGATACTCTACGCAAAGAGTTCTATAAGTGGATACCGAAGTCAATCGTGCGCAGATGGCCCTCAAAAGACGATAACACGCTGTATTTACACAACGGCACGACAATTAACTTTCGATACGTCGCACAGAGAGGAAAAACTGCTGAGGATGGCCAGACAACTAGCAACTTGCTCTCAGCTACATATGATTTGATCGGCATAGATCAGATCGAAGACCCAGGAATCGTAGAGAAAGACTTCTTTGACCTAATGGGACGCCTACGTGGTACGACTCCTTATCGAGGGACTGCTAATGATATGCCTCCTACTGGTCCTAGGTGGCTTATCGTCACTTGCAATCCTACTTCTAATTGGTTTTATCGGAGAGTTATTAAACCTCTCCACCTTTATCTAGCCAAAGGGACCGTGACTGAGCATCTGATGTACGATCGTCGGCGTAACATGCCCATCATAGAACTCTTTGAGGGCTCAACCTATGAGAACATTGACAATCTCCCTGCGGACTTCATTGAAGGAATTGAAGATACCTTTACTGGGCAGATGCGGGACAGGTTTCTGTTGGGTAAATGGGCATCTTATGAAGGCTTGGTATATCCAAATTTTAAGGAAGAGCTTCATATGCTCCCACGTGAGTTCATCCTTACTTACCTCGATAAACTCCGCTCAGCCGGAAGACATAAGATCACCGCACTTGAAGGTTATGACTTTGGCATGGCCGTACCCTCTTGTTATCTTCTATCATTCGTCGATGAATACGGTCGTGTCTTTGTAGTCGATGGCTTCTATAAGAAGGAAATGAGCTTTGAGGACCAAGCCAGAGAGATCAGAAAGATCAGAGCTAAGTATGTTGGGCTTATTGATATCGAAGCCCCTATTTGCGCTGATCCAGACTTATTTAGGCGAAAGGTCATGCCTGGTTATAAGTCGCTCGGAACAACAATTGCCCAAAAGTACGAAGGGGACTATTCTATTAAGATGCGGCCCTCGGATAATTCAATTAACAGCGGAATTGCTAAAGTGAGCGCATATCTTAACACATATAGCAACATGCCTAGACTAGATAAGGACTCGAAGAGTAGTCTTATCTATTTCTGCGACGAACTCACCTTCATTCCAGAAGAGTTCGGTAACTACTTTTGGAAGAAGAACCCGCAAGGAGAAGAGGAGGATCGGCCTATTGACAGAAATGACCACGCCCTAGATACAATCAAGTACATGCTTAGTTTCCGCCCGAAGCCAGGAGATATCATTCAGGTGAATCGTACTAAAGCCCCTGCATGGATGTTCTGGCACGAAGTAGACGAGAATGCAATCAGAGAAAGGGTGTTCTAATGGCCTTCTCTGGAGCAGATAGAACCCGTTTGGTTAACATTGAGAAGAAACTGGACGCCGTTCTAAATGCACTAATCAACCTAACAGCATCGGAGATTCTAATGGCAGCAGAATTTGACGCATTAGCCGCAGAGGTTGCCCGCAACACTTCTGTGGATGAGAGTGCAAGACTTGCCCTCGAAGGGCTTGTTGCAAAGATCGATGAGTTAATCGCATCTTCAGGCGAAACCGTCGATCCAGCAGCACTTCAGGCACTAGCCGATTCACTCCGTGGGTCCACGGACAATTTGGCTGCTGCTATCTCAGCTAACACACGATAGAGGAAAGAAGGGAGATAGAGGAGAAATCCTCTATCTCTCAACTTTAAGTTAAAGTCATGGGATTCGATAAGGTACAAATGGGTGACTACGTGGATGGCGAGATCGATCCATGGAAGCCAGCAGTTAGGAAGCACGGTCAACTTCCGGATGAACTACAATCTACCCAGGTTCCGGGGGACATGCAAAAGATCAATGCTGTAGGAGAGGAGCTTTACCGTTCTCTGCATGATGTTGCAGCAGAAGTCTTACAGCGTCATAATTATCCCGCTGACGAAGCGGCAATCAAAGAAATGACATATGGCTTCGCAGACACGAACACTGGATTTGCGCTCGGACAAGCTCTCATGAATGAAGGCCCATCCGATCAGAACCTGAATATGTCTCATCAGGCGTTCGACAGCTACGTGAAGAGCTTTGTCACTACACCACCAGACTTACTGGAATGAACTTTAACTTAAAGTTAGGAAAGTAGATGCCCCGAGCTTATTCTGGTCCAGGTCAGATGGTCCCCGGTCAAGGTGACTACTCTGATATACAACCACCTAGTGATCCGCGCACAGGCGCAGTTCGCGCGAGGATGCCTAAACTCGGATGGAGCAAAGCTTGGGCAGAAGGTCATGCGGGCGCTCTTGCGCGGGCACTCGGTATGGACCCATCTGATCCTGGCCTCCACGATTTTGCAGATACCACGATAGGCCGGGCAGCATCTGAAGCTATCATCTACGACGGTGCTACACATGATAATGTAAGTTCTGCTAAATCTGCATTAGAGAAATTTCTACTAGAACAACAGACTATCCCGGAGTTACCTGATGGCCAAGATACCGGCTACTAGAGAAGAAGCTGAGGAATCTATCCTCACGGATATGGGTGAGGAACCTACGCCCAAGAAAGTGAAAGAAGTCCCTGCGTGGCAAGCAATTGGCAGCGCGGGCATTCGTGTGTCGAAAGCGTATGGTAAAAATGTCGAAAGAAGAAAACAAGCTGCGGTCACAGCTATGGAGGTTGTGCGCCAAGCATGGGATGAGTGCTACCGATACTATAACCACAATCAAGTTCGGGATGATGTATTCAAAACTCAGCGGCGACCTACGACGTTCCGTCAAGGGGATAGTTACGAAAATCTTGTTTTCTCCAATACGTCGGTCATGATCCCTGCGATCTATTCTAAAAATCCTGATGTTAAATTCTCCACTGACCAAGACGAGGATAAAGAGTTCACTGAGCTTCTGTCTCGTGCTATCAACGCTCTCTTTAACAAAAAGCAGCCGCAGGGCGTGAACCTCAAGCCCCGCATGAAGAAGGCGGCTCTCCATGCAGAGTTGACTAATCTAGGTATCATCAAGCTCGACTTCATATCTAAGGACGATAGCTTAGAGAAAGCTAACCTAGATATGGATGAGCTTTTCGGTAAGCTAGAGAAAGCTAAGGACGTTAAGGAAGTTAAAGAGATTGAGGGCCAAATGATGGCGCTTGAGACTAATATGGAATGGATGGAGCCAGGTGGTTTTAAGCTCACGAATGTCCTTCCCATAAACTTGATAATTGATCCTTGCGCTGAGAACGAAGATGGCTCTGACGCTAACTGGATGCTAGAAGAGACTTACATCGCCACAGACTATCTAAACGCCCGGTTCACCAAGAAGGTCGATGGAGAAGAAAGAGCCCTTCTCTACAAACCTACCCATAAGATCAAGACTGATGGTGCTGGTTCGCGAGAGGACGCGCTAGGCTTAGTTTTAGAAGCCATCGAGGAAGGTACTGAGGCTAAGACCTCGCACACGGACGAGCAACGGCAGAGCTATATCTACCAGAACATGACCAAGTGCTTCTACTACTGGGACAGGAGTACGAGAAAAATCTTTCTCTTTGTAGATAATGACTGGTCTTGGCCGGTATGGGCTTGGAACGATGACCTGAAGTTATCGAGGTTCTTCCCTTACTACTTCATCCAGTTCTATCCGAGTACTGGTGGAGTAGTATCCGCCGGAGAGACGAGCTTCTATCTCGATCAACAAGACGAAATCAACCAGATCAACGCTGAGGTTCGTCGTATCCGGCGTCTTGTCTTTAATGTTCTCGTGTATAACTCCAACAAGTTGAAACCCGATGATGCAAAGAAGATTGCGAACTACCTCAAGACTGGCGTCGGTGAGAACATCTTGGGCATCAACATCGATGAGGGCTTATCAATCAAGGATGCTATGGAGGCGCTTGCGCCGCCTAGTATTAACTACGAATCTCTGTTTAACAAGGCGCCAGTTTATTCGTCGATTGATCGCCTTTCGTCAGTTACGGATGCTCTACGCGGTGCGCAACTCAAAACGAACACGACAGAAGATGCTGTACAGGCGTATGTGTCGGCCGCGCAGCTTCGTGTAAGCAACAGAACCGATGCCATCGAAGCTTGCGTCGAGGACGTAGCTTGGAGCATGGCCGAGATTATGGTTTCGCGCTTCTCAGCAGATGACATTAAAGGTCTAGTTGGTGAGAAGTTCGTGCCTATCTGGAAGAACATGCCCATAGCTGAATTAAACGCCAACTTTAACATAAAGGTGGCTGCTGGTAGCTCAGAGAAACCTACCAGTCAGTACAAAAAGAAGGAGGCTGTGCAGATCGCGCAATCACTCGGACAGTTTGCGCGCGCCGCTCCGGGAAGCACTCTGCGTGTAGTGTTAAAGCTCATGCAGAGTGCTTTCCCTGAGATTCAGATTACCTCAGATGACTGGGATAGCATCACACAAGAGATTCAAGCAAACCTACAAAGAGGAGTTTCAACAGGCGCAGGAGCAGAACATCAAGGTGGACAACCCGCACCAGAAAGCGGAGACGGAAAAGACGGCGCTGGTGGAGATATGAGAGCGAAACTCGAAGGACTACCCACCGAAGAGAAAGCGAAAGTCCTACAGCAAGTAAAACAGGGCGTTGATCCAAAGCAAGCCCTAGCACCCTATATGACAGGAGCAAGAAATGGCCAGACCCAGGCAAGGTGACGTTACCAAAGAGGCTGAAGACGATATCCTCAACATCTTAGGGGAAAATGGTGACGATGACGATAAGGAAGAGATCACAGAAGACGATCTCGATGAAGAAGAGAGCGAAGAAGGAGAAGAAGAAGAATCTGAGGATGAAGAGGGAGAAGAGGAAGGAGAGGAGGACGATGAAGGCGGAATTGAAGTCAAGGTTAAAGCAGATAAGCGCGGAAACCTTATTGACCCCAAGACCGGAAAGATCGTTGCACCAGCAGGAGCAGCGAGAAGATTCTACGAAGATGCCGTAAATGCAAAGAAGTCGTTATCTAATCTACAGAGAGATATTCAACAGCGTGATGGATTACTTCATCAAGCTCGCGATGCTATTGTTTCTTTGCAAGGTCAGCTTAATGGTGTTAATAGCCGCGATGACGTGGGTAAGTCACTCGGGCTGAGTCCTGACGAACAAGTGGAGTTTTTACACCTTGCAGCGCAGTTCAAGGACAATGGGAAAGCGCTGGACGCATTAAGATATTTGTTGACAAGAGCAGTACAACGTGGTATAGATATAAAACCACTTGGTGCAGGTGGAGCTGCTTTCGATCCTAGTGTAATCGTCACCGATATGACGAAGAAGATCGAAGCTTCACTCAAGCCACTAAATGACCGCTTTGCAGAAAGCGAGAAGCAACAACAAACAAGGAAGGCAGTAGAACAGGAGATACAGACGTTTACGCTTCGTAATCCACAAGCACAGCAGTATCTCCCGGTTATCGGTCAAATCCTTAAGAACCCCCGCTTCAGTCATTTGAATCTGGAGGGGGCGTGGCTATTACTCCAAAACCACCTGTTACGCAAGAACATAACCGAGCGTCAACAGAGTCGAAGACCCGTTGGTAGGCCAGCCGGACGAGCCCGCGCTGGCGTTCCCGCAGACGGTGGACGCATTGATGATAGCCCGGCTTCTGTTGATCTGGAGTTTAAGGATATTCTCAAGAGCGTCATCAGAGATTACGGCGACATAGAGTGAAACAACTTTAACATAAAGTTGTGCTCTTAATCACAAAGGTCAAATCAAATGGCAGCTTTAGACACAGTTGTCCACGCGATGCTCGACCGCAGCCGCAAGAAACTGATGCTAGCTTCGGCTCTTTCGAACGCAGTCTACGCATATCTCTTTGCGACTAAGCGCGTCGTGACCGAGGACGGTGGACCATCTATCACCAATCCTCTCATCGTCGGACGTAACCCGAACGTAACGAGCATGGAATACTATGATCCTGTGCCTGTTGCGCAAACTAACGAGTTCACCACGGTCGAGTATACAATGGCTCGCGTCGTGGGAACCGTTATCATATCGGATCAAGAGCAAGATGAAAACAAAGGCACCGCGGTCATCTTCAAGATTCTTGAAGGTAAGATCAAGGCGCTGGATGAGAGCATCAAAGAGAAGTTCTCCGATTATCTTGTCTCGACCGGCTCAGGCACGGACCCGAACGGGCTCCCGAACCTTATCCCGGACGATCCGACAACCGGGACTGTTGGAGGTATATCCCTCGCGACAGAATCCCAGTGGCGCCCATCGGTCTATGACTTCGACGGCAACCTGGATGCGAACAACATCGAGGAAGCTTTCGATGATATCATCATGGACTTGACGCGCGGCACGGAGAAGCCAGATTGCATCTTCGCAGGACGGAATATCTATCGCTTGCATAGAACCGCTGCCCGCGATAAGCAACAGATTCAGCTCAACGAGTCTGGAACTGGCAAGGCACTCGTCAATCTTGGCATCGTTGGTACTACCCACCAAGGTACGCCATTGATCTTTGACGAGAAGCTCGACGCTAATATCGTCTACTTCCTCAACCATAAGTATCTGACGCTGCACATTCTGTCTGGCGTCAATATGAAGGTCAAGCAGCTTGTCGCTCCTTGGAACGTGGATGCTATCGGCCGTCGCGTTGTGTGGGAAGGTCAGCTGTGCTCTTGGAAGATGCACCGCACCCACGCAAAAGTCATCAACTCGTAGAACTTTAACTTAAAGGTGATGATCTAATGGCCAATAAAGGCAAACTCGAAGGCCCGAGGCTCCCTTACGTTGTGAGGAAGCTCGAAGGTAAGGTCAAGGTGACAAAGTACACCTATGACCGTAAGCTCGGCCGTATCTCGCCCTACGAGGCAGAAGAGGATGCAGGTTATCTGGTGATGTTCCCCGCTGGACATTACCTTCGCATCCGCAATGCTGAGGACTTGGCGCGATATCGGTTGAACAAGAAGCCCCGGCCGATGGCCGCAGATGGCATGGCGCTTCATCCTTCCCAATCTCCTGCACAGTCGTATGAGAACATGGAAGCAGATGTAGCTAACTATGTCAAAGCGGTAGCAGGGCCGATTGCTGTTCCAAACTTCGACGGTAAGATTAGTTTACCGAAGAGGGTGGAGGAGGATAGCTATGCTTAGACCACAGAACTACTTCCCTGCGGGCATCAATAACTACGTGCCCAAAATGCAGATGCACGCAGACCTCGCAAACGGGGTCGGTGTGTTCTCTCTAGGCTCCCCTGCCGCCGTTGACGCAGACATTCTGTTCAACGACTTCGACGCTGACGGAACTGCCGGTACTATCACTCTTCCTGAGACAGGCGCTAATACCGCGCTTGATGGCACATATGGACGAAATGTCCGTGTGACGCCAAGCGGTGACTCAGGCGCAGCCGGTTCTTTCGATATCTATGGGTGGGACTATCTTGGTCAGCCCATGACCGAAAGAATTTCTTTCGTCAACGGTTCGACTGGTATCATCTACGGAAACAAAATCTTCAAGCGCCTCTGGAAAGCCGTAGTTGTCGTTGCCGCATCTAACACTATCACGGCAGACGTTGGTACTGGTTATAGTGTGGGCCTCCCGTACAAGGGTGACGTCATGTGGGCAAAGGAAGCCGGTGCTTTCGTGCCTCTCTTCAAACGTGACTTCATTCAGTACACCTACTCGTCAGCAGCGGCTGTCGCTGGCGGTCCTTCTGGTTGGTTCGTGATTCCACCTTGCCCAGGTTACGTCAAGGGCTTGATTGGTAATCCGGGTATGCCAGTCGGTTCGACGACTGACCCGGTTATCACGGTGGAACTCGCAACGGTTGCCGTTGTCGGTTTGACGATCACTCTCGATACGTCAGACTCGGCAGGTCTTAAGGCAACTGACGCGCCTACCACAGCTGGATACCGCACTCTGAATAGGTTCAGAAAGAACGATAACATCGAGATCGTTGTTGCTGACGCCGACTCAGGTGGCGTTCTCCAGATCGGGGTGGAGCTTACTCCAACCCAGGTTGTCCAAGGTGTTACGACTGATCCTCAGACCACAACCACGCTGGACCCGAGAGGTTCGTATGAGTCTCTCCAGACAGCGGACGCGACTGAGCTTATCGTCGCTATGGTCGGTGATCCTTCGTACAACTCGACCGGCAACGGTGGACTGCACGGCATTCGACACGTGTAGCAGGAGAAGGAGAGCGGGCTTTAGCAACTTTAAGTTAAAGTCCGCTCTCACTCTATCATGACACAGACATTCTTAACACTGACCGAAAGAGTTATCCACGCTGTCGGTGAGGTTCCTGGCACGAGCGTTCAGACATATTCTGAGCCGCGCGTCATGGAAGCTCTCACGCAGGTGTTTGATGTTGTCATGCGTAAGTATTGGTGGCCCCAGTACATGCGCTGGTTTGAACTCACTCTTGATGGTACGCTCGGCATTGTAACGGATACCTCATTCGGTACTAGCGTAGTTGACCTACGCGACATTAAGGCAGTTATCCCTACAGGTCAGGAGAAAGGACTCCCGATCCTGCCGGATCAGAGGAACCCTTTTAACCTTTCTGGTACTACTCCTAGATACTACGAAAGCCTAGACACAGCGAGTTCTTACTATGCGTCCAGACTCCTACAATTCTGGCCCAAAACCGCCACCGGAGGGGTCAAGATACACGCTAGGCTTAAACCTACTGTTGCTAATTCTTTGGTTAATTATCTCGACGATAATCTTATTGTCTTTGGCGCTACTTGGGTGATTCTCGAAGCTGAGGATATCAACCCGAACGCGGCTAAGCTAGCTGAACGTATGTTCAACGAGACCTTCGTTGATATCATGAAGCAGTACGCCGATCAACCGATCGAGAACCCGATCACTGGATACCCGACAGAGCGGTATCTGTCCGAGTGGATGGTTTACTAGGAACTTTAACTTAAAGCTATGACCGTCAGCATCTTTAACAACGTCGCGATCTACAAAAGAGAGAAGTCACAGGCACGCCTCAAGAGGAAAATGCGGGCTTCGACCTTTCGTGAGTTTGGCGGTGGCTGGAATGTCATTGATTCTCCTGTTGGGCTCTCGACGCGCTACGCGAGCGTCTTGAAGAACTGGAGCCGCAGGAAGGATGGAAGTCAGGCGATTAGGTTTGGAACGCAGTACAAGACGAATATCGCCAATGGTAACATATCTCGAACGCCCCACGGTACAGCGCAACAACCGAACGCAGGGACTGATAGCTTCGGTGATGCGCAGCCTAATGCAAAGAGCATTGGTTTTCAGTTTAGAACTACGCTGGCGCTGGTATCTGGCGCTGTCGATGTTTGGTTTGAGGCCGTTACTGTTAACGGTGTTAGTGACTTTGTTGCTACTCTGTATTCTAGCGATGGGACTAACCCAGTTGCTCTTCTCTTTACCTCTGACACTTTAACCATCCAGACCGCAGGGTTTAAGAAGTTCTCTTTCACTGGGGTGACTCTATCTGCTGGTACGCTCTACTGGGTCGTGATTAGTGACTCCGGTAGCATCGGTGATGTAGAGTTTCGTACTACGACAGCGCAAGGTGGAGACATAGCATCAGGTAAGAGTGACACAATCACGACTATATCTGCGGGCGGTCTATCCGGTGGACTAGACCTGAAAACTCTAGTCAACATATATCGGCCGAGTACTGGTGATATCATCGGCATGTCTTATCTAAGTTCGAGTTTGCTCAGTGTAACCGCAGACGGAGAGGTTATCGCCACAAATAGCAGCTTCAACAATAGTAGTCTTTTCGATCAAGGCTACGCGCAGAGCCAGACTGGCGCTCCTAACGGTTGGAGTTCTAATCTTGACTTCGTGAGCTTCACTGAAATCAAGGGCTCGGCCGTTGTCTGCAACGGAGTAGATAAACCTCTTGAGGTTCAGGAGGACTTAGCCGTCAGGTATCTTCAAGACCTAGCTACCGGGAGCAACGTCAATGTACCAATCGCGAAATACTGCACGACCGTGGGAAACTATCTGGTCTTGGCTGGAATCGTCGGTGAAGAAAGTGTTATTTATATTGGTGCTGCTGGCACTGTGGGCACCTTTATTGGCGACCCTGCTCCTAATGATGGTACCAGTGTCGATCTTGGAGCATATGCTCCAGAAGACTCCAAGCAGATCACGGGCATAAGTAGTTTTAGAAACTATCTGTTTGTGCATTTTCTCTCTGCGACCATTAAGGTGATCCTCGGAGAATACGATGAAGATGGGAACCATGTTCCTGTTGTTGATGATACCCTGCATAAGTTTGGGAATATTTCTCACAACGCGGCCGTTCCTCTCGTTAATGATCTTCTGTTTATTGATGTTGCAGGCGTCAACACGATCAGAAGGAACGTGCTTAGCGGCGAGGTAGAACCGGACAGACTGAGTGAGTTGATAGCGCCAGACTATCAGAACCAGATATCGCAAATCCCTGCTGATGACAGGGAGAATAAGATATTCGCGGTCCATGATCGCCTCGGCGGGCAGTACATGATCCTCATTCCTGTCGATGCAGACACGCAAGACAAGCGCGTCTTTGTCTATACCTTCGATGGTAAGGGCAAAGTGAAAGCGTGGAGTGAATACAACGGTTGGGACTTCCGCGCTGGTACATCTTCTGCACTTGGCAGAGTGTTCTTCTCACGAGACACGCGCATATATCAGTATGGTAACGAGGCTTTCTCTACTACCTCAACTGATGAGGAATACTCTGCTGACTACATCGGAGACTTCAGCGCAGAATGGGCTAACAATACCACTTATGTCGCAGGAGATAAGATCAAAGACCCTGACACGGGAGATATCTATGAGTGCCTAGTCGCGCATCTATCATCCTATGACGGAGACTTTGCAGATGACAGAGCAGGTGAAGGTGCTATTCCTCTACTAGATGAAAATGATGAGTTTATCACAGCAGAGGATGGGATTACGCCTATTCTTGTAGAACAAGATGCTTCCACATTTTGGGAATTGTTCCTCGGAGAGGATATCTCATTCGATTGGGAAATGCCTTGGACTGACGCAGGGACGCGGGCTCGGCTGAAGCGGCTAGCTTTCCTCTCTTTCGATACTCAGGGTGACGCTCTCTTCAATGTAGATGTGTTCGTGGATAACATTTATAGAGACCCCAGTGACCCGACCGTATATGATCCTGCACTTACTGTTCAGTATATCGGTGGCGATGCTGATGGTTATGGGAACAATGGCCAGAACTATGGTGGGAGCAGGAGGACTAGGGATGAGCGCCTTTGGTCCCATCCTGTCAAGTTCAAGATTGCAAAGTATCGCCTTCATGGCGCAACAAAGGAACCTCTCAGAGTTGTTTCTCTCACACAGTTATTCTCAGAAGGTAGATTCGGAAGATGAGTGAAAGAACCGCAAACTTAAATCTCGAACTACCTACGTTCGATGAGGTAACTTGGCATACGGCTGTTAACACGAACTTCCAGGTGCTAGATGCAGCCATAGCTGTGTTCACTGGACTTAGCATCGCGGGCGTTTGGCAGAATGCGACAGCATATACAGTTGGCGTCAAGATTATTGATCCAGTAGCAAGTACGCTATGGGTCTGCCTAGTCGCGCATACCTCAGCCTCTACTGGTACGTTCTCTGCTGACCGTGTTGCTCATCCTACTTACTGGGAAGAGTCAGGCATAACCGCTGATCCGACTGTTCGAGTAGTTACCGCAGCCGGGGATATTACTGTTGTAGCCTCAGATGATATCGTGCTAGTCAACAAGAGCATCGGGGCATCAACAGCAGTAATTCTCCCTGCATCAGCAGATCGACGGAGAGCGCTTAAGATCGCTGACCTCAAAGGTGACGCAACATCGAATAATATCACAGTTACGCCAGATGGTTCCGAGACTATCTCTGGAAACACGAGTTATGTCATCAACGTCAACAATGGTAGTGTTGAGATATTCCCACGACCAGACGGTCTAGGATGGTTCATATGAAACTTTATCTTAAAGTTCTTGCTCTTACGGCGCTTCTATCTAGCCCTGTCTGCGCTCAGGACTTCTTAGGGAACCTCCCTGCGAACACTGTCGTCGGTAGAACCACGTCTACCGGAACTGCTCAGGCGTTGACTTCAACGCAATTCAAGAGTATGTTCTCCATTCCGCTGACCATAACGGATAATGGTCTGGATGAGCTTCTAGGATGGGATGACTCGCTAGGCGCTGCGATTAACCTTCCTCTCGCTGACATACTGACAGAGGCAAGTCCCGCAGCAGGTGACTTTGTTCTCGTCTATGGTGCAGAGGGAGATTTAAGGAAAGTAAACTGGAGTACGCTTCCGGGTGTAGGCTCTGGTATCACCGCCGTTGTTCAAGATACAGCCCCTGTCTTAGGTGGTAATCTTGGCGGCGGAGCATTTACGCTTGGGACAAGTGCATCGAAAGCTGCTGACGTTTACCTAGAAGAAGGAGGGATCGTCGATTGGGACGGTGGTGACTGTCAGTTAATTCAGACGAATAACTCACTTGATCTAACTGGTTGCAGTCTCGGTATTGACGCTACAACTGAAACCAATATCGAGACTGCAATCGATACACTAGCGAACTTAGCTAGCGTACAAGGATTCGCGTTTGATCTGGACGATAATAACCTAGACGAACTATGGGGCTGGGACGACTCTGCCGCGACGTTCGACAACTTCAGTCTAGCTGATCTTACGACTGAGGCTGCTCCGGCATCAGGTGATTTCGTCATTATCTATGGCGCAGAAGGCGATGTTAGAAAAGCTAATTGGAGTACTCTCCCTGGCGCTGGCGCAGGTATATCTAACGTCGTAGAAGATTTGACTCCACAACTAGGAGGCGCACTTGACCTCAATTCACAAAATATTACGGGCACTGGAAACATTTCCATTACCGGGTCGATTGTTCCTACAGTTGATATCGCTGTTACAGAAGGAGGAACTGGTGCTGGCACGGTTGGTGCTGCTATTGTCTCTTTTTGCGGCGCTGACCCTAACGCTGACCGCTTTCTATTTTGGGATGATTCAGCTGGACAGTGTGGATATCTTACACCGCCGACAAATCTGGTAATTTCAACTACTACCAGTTACATCACCGAGAGCTTTGTTCTTGCTGCAAGTGACGAAACTACTGTCATCACGGCAGCGACGGATAAGGTTACATTCAGAGCGCCATACGGATTTACTGTTACTGGTGTAAGGTGTAGCCTGAATGTAGCTCAGACCAGCGGGAGCTTATTTACTGTAGATATAAATGAATCAGGAACGACGATCCTATCTACGAAGCTCACGTTCGATAACAACGAAACCACGACAACGAGTGCTGCTACCGCGGCGGTCATATCGGATACTGCTATAGCGAATGACGCTGAGGTTAGCATCGACGTAGACACTGTTGGTACTGGCTCTCCTGCTGGCTTGAAGTGTGCTATCATAGGTCATCAATAATGCAAGTTAAATGGTATGATCTAGCTGTAAAAGAACTATGGACGCAAGAGTTTGCTGGTGCCATGAACAATCCTACGATTGTTCGGTATTATGCTGACGCAACAGGTCAGAGACAACCGGACTCAGTACCGTGGTGCGCCGCTTTTGTAGGAGCTATGTTAGAGCGTGCAGGATATAGAGGTAGCAGAAGTCTAGCCGCTAGGAGCTACCTTCGTTGGGGACAGAAATTAGTAACACCTAGACTTGGGTGCATTGTTGTGTTACAAAGGGGGGAGTCATGGCAGGGGCACGTTGGTTTCTTCGTTAGGAAAGATGCAAACAATTTGTTGCTTCTAGGAGGAAATCAACGTAATAGAGTTAGTTACGAGCCGTATGGACTAAACCGACTTCTAGGATATAGGTGGCCGAAATGAAACTTTTACTTAAAGTTAGCGCTCTCTGTGCTGTGTTGATGCTATCTAGCTGCGGTGCAAACCAAGTCGAGCAGGTACGTGCATACACTGTGCAGATATGTCGCTTCTTACCGACAGTAGCCAGCGTGACAGCCATTATCAACGCGGCTAATCCCAATGCTGCGGGCGCAATGCACATTGCAACAGCAATCTGTGCAGCGGTCTCGCAGGAGAGCAGCATCATCTGGACGCCATCCATCATGCCTGTCCAAGATGCACCTAAGGATTGCCCGAAGGTGAACGGCGTTTGTGTCGAGGGTGAGTTTGTTGATCCCGACAAGAAAGAAGAGAAGAAATGAACACTCTCTCCCCTCAGGTTGACGCCTTCTTTCGTGCAACGAGCGCTCTTCTCGTAGGTTGGCTGATTAAGTACGGGATAGATGAAGCATCCGCTGCGGCCATCGCTGGTGGCTTAGGTGCAGTTGTGGTATATGCCTGGGGTTGGTATGTCAATCGACCAAAAGCTCTCGTCACGGCTGCGGCAGGAACTAATGAAGTTCAGACCATCACAGTCGATACTAAGAAGTTTGCAGATAGTATTCCAAATGATAAAGTGACTAAGGAGGTTCTGAGCTATGAGGATCAGACAAATCCACGAAGAGGCTAAAGAGCTTCGCGAGAGGCTCATTAAGCAAGCTGGTGATGCTATTGATACTGGGGATTATCGACAGCAGATTCTCGCGTATCAACGCATCCTGCTCAAGATCATCGATATGATTATTGAGCTAACAACCCTTCAGGTGGAAACTGGTCCTGGTTCATCTGGAGACGTAGGCTAGGGACTGAAGAAAGAGGCAACTTTAACTAAAAGTTAAGGAGAACTCAAATGTCGAATGGTGACGGTAGAATGGAAACCCCAGGCTCTAGCTTAGAGACTGGTGTTGCTACTGGTGTTGGTGCTGTAGCTGGTGTGGCCCTCGCCGCAGCCGCTGTTGCCGCCGCGCCAGTGTTACTTCCCTTCGCCGCAGTTGGTGCCGGTATTGCCGCTGTTGGTGCAGTCCTTCCTGTAGTTGGCGGTGCCCTTGGTGGCCTTGCTGGCTACCGTTGGTTCGGGAAGAAATAGCATGGGGCGGATGGTGAAGATAATCTCCATCATCCTACTGGGAACCGCGCTGATGACGGTAAGTGCCGCTGTCAGCGCGGAGCCCCGTGGTGGTAAAAGTTGGAGTCGCGGTGGTCATGGCGGAGGTCATAACCGTGGATGGAGTGGAGGTCATAATCGTGGAGGATATAGTGGTTGGGGCCGTGGATGGGGTCGTGGATATAGTGACCCTGGTACTGCCCTTTGGGGCGGGGTTGTTGGGGGGTTGGTGGGTGGCACCTTTGCTCCTCGCGAACCGGAAGTTGTAGTCGTTCCTGAGAGAAGCATCGAGTGGTGTATTCAGAGATATAGAAGCTATGATACCTACACCAAAACCTATCTCGGCTTCGATGGGCTACGTCATGGGTGTCCGTAATGTTTCTAGAACAAATAACGCTATCGGACATAATTGCAATCGCGAGCTTAGTCGCGTCTGGATTCACTGTCGTAAAGGTGTTCTTCAGTGTAGCGCAGAAGATAGCGGAAATCGAAGTCAAAGTGGACACCATGTGGATGTTCACACTCAGGCGGGGACAGAGTGAAGCCATAGTGGACAAACTCATGAAGCAGAACTCCCCGCTTGTAGTGACAGAGAAGGCTTACGAGATTATCAAGCCTATTCTACCAGAGCTACAGGTGCTATATAAGGAAGTCTGTGCGACCAAACCAGACATTGACGACGCAAGTCTAGCGTTGATTATCGAGCAACGCCTAGGTGATCGAATCTTGCAGGAAATCTGCATACCGTATGGATTGTATCTAGGTGCTTGCTTGGTTATCGCTGTCGAGGCAGCAAAAGGCACATGGAACGGGCATTCCAAGAACTATCAACCGTGTGAATAACATTGACGGTGGAGAGCGGGTGTGATATGATAGACTTTAAGTTAAAGCGCGGAGAATAGCTATGGCCGGACCGCAAGTAAAGAAGCTTAAGAAGAAGCTTAAGAAAGAAAAAAAGGAAAACAAAGACTTACAGAATCAGCTAGATGATTCTGATGAAGGCGATTACGAGGAAGAAGACCCTTCTGGCGCTCAAGCCATCGATGATCTGACTCCTACGCCGGAGGAACTTGCTGCGACTCGCGCTGCGTGGGAGCAACAGGTAAATTCGGCTGCGGGCACTGGCAGAGAAGATATTGTTCGCTATTTCCAGAACATGGGGCTAGACCCTACCCAGTACGGAGCAGATATTGACCAAGCCATCGCGAGTGCCAGAGCAGGTGTCCCTGATCTAGCTAGTCCCGGTTCTGCATTTACTGGTCTAGGTCAGCGTCTCTATACTGATCTAGAGAATGCTCTGAGAGCTAGGTCAATGAGAGAGGCGAACACTCTTGATCCTATGGGTAGGATTGAGAACACCGCCGATGATAGCATCATCGCAGAGATATTGAACAGAGAGCGCGGCGAAGCTAATCAGTACGCGCAGAATCTGCTTGATCGCGGTGTCATCACTGAGTCTGGATTTACTGGTATTCAAGGGGACTTAGAACAACAAGGTGCGCGGGCTCAAGGCCTTCTTACTGGTCTCGGTGATAATCTTCTCGCCGGTGGACAGGGAGAGTTAGATGCACTTTTCGGCCAAGCTAAGGGAGATGCTGGTGGCTTGTTGCTCGGAGAGGACTTCAACGCACAAAACTACCAAGAAGATATCAACAAGAGCTTTGATGATTTCATGACGAATCTCGGTTCGCAGTTCGAGGCACAGTTGCCGGGAGACTTGTTCAAGACGAGCGGGCTTGGCTCAGTTGCTGGTGCTGCTCAAGGCGCGCAGAACACCAAGTATGACCGGAATGCTCTGAGCGGGATATATGATGATCCAGATGAAGAGCGTGGCCTAGGCAATGTGTTCTAACTTTAACTTAAAGTTGGATGGAGAAATTTAATGGTCCTTCCTCTCGCAGCTATCATCGGCGCAGCTGGCTCGGCGGCTAACGCTGGCATCGGCTATATGAACGCCAAGAACGAGCAGGAGTATAAAGCGCGACAAGCTGCTCTTGCTAATAAGGCTCGCAAAAAGGGCATCAAGGTTGCTAAGAAGGGCGTTAAGAAGCAATCGAAGGCACAGAAGAACGCTAAGAAGAAGAGTGGGCAGAGAGAAGATATCCTAGGTGATCTGATTAATCTTCTCTCCGGTCCTCGCTCTAACGTCTATGGCGATACAACTAAATTCATCCCTGGTCGTGGCTTTGTCACTGATCTTAGTGGACAGAGTAAAGAAGCTCTAGCCGCTGACAGGTCAGATTTCGAGCGCGGACATTTCAGAGCCGGACAGGCGAGCGAAGATTACCAGCAAGCTAGGAATAAGCTTCTCACTGGCGGTGGGAGTAGGGATTCCACAATCGCTGAGATAACTAAACTCCTCGCTCTACGTGGTGGTGAGTCTAGCGACCGTGGAAAGGCTATGGTCGGCCGACAGGCTCTGAGGATGGATCAGGGAGCGAAACTCCCACAGATCATCAGGATGGCAAATGAGCAATCTGGTAATACACTCGCGGATATCTTGCTGAGTGGAAGGCTCGGTGGAAGTAACCTCTATCAAAGTGAAGAAGGCTTCCGGCAGAAAGAGTTGATGAGTCAACTCGACGCCTTTAATAAAGTTGCTAATAGCGCAGGTAAATCTGGTATCGCAGCTGATGTAGGCGGTAGGCAGGATGCTATGGCTACCGCTCTCAACCGTGGTGTCGAAGGTGTAGGCGATGACTACGGTGATATCGCTAAATTCCTCAGCACCATGTGGCCACAGGCAAGCTTGCAGACGCTTGGTAGTGCTGTTAGTGGAGCGCAGCAAGCAGCACCACCTATGGACCTCAGCTGGATGCAGGATTTGGTTAAAGCAGGTACTGGGCTGGCTAGTGGATTCACTGGTGGTGGCACCACTACGGCTCCGAAAGACCAGAGTAGATTGATCTAACTTTAACTTAAAGGAGAGATAAAATGTTTCCTCAAAGACCGGGACCACAAGGCTCTGGATTG
>Ga0105091_10000023_pt1 | contig 50373 bp, 53 predicted proteins | sample PPLLak1March2015_FD_87022 | JGI IMG/M metagenome (GOLD analysis project Ga0105091, IMG submission 87022) | Freshwater sediment microbial communities from Prairie Pothole Lake near Jamestown, North Dakota, USA - PPLs Lake P7 Core (1) Depth... | ecosystem: Environmental > Aquatic > Freshwater >... | reverse complement strand
AATTCGCAACAATATAACACTGTAGGGTTGTCTTCATCAATAAGAGTTGGCACTGAAAATAGTAATAGAAATAAAAATAGTAATAGTAATAGTGATATTAATAGTAGTATAGGAGATTATGACAATGAATCCTTCGAACAAGCTCTATTGCATCCGACCGATGAGATCCTTTTTGATGTGGTAAGAGCATTGAAAGTGGGCATGTCTGTGGAGCGTATTAACTCACTCTCATCAATAGATCCTTGGTTTCTAAACAAGGTTCAAACAATAATCAAGACTGAGAAGAAGCTGAGAACTTTATGTCTCGATAAGAGCATTCTGCTCGAAGCAAAGAAATTGGGATTCTCAGACGTCCAAATTGCCAACTGCTCTAACATTGATGAAATTGATGTAAGATCACTAAGAACGAAGTTGATGATTCGCCCTGTTACCAAACAGATTGACACTTTGGCTGCAGAATGGCCAGCAAAGACCAACTATCTATATCTCACTTATGGCGGCCAATTTGATGACATTCACTATGATTCAAAAATAAAAAACAAGACATCAATATCTAATATGAAGGCTAGCAAGCCCCGAACTAAGGGTATGCCTTCAAAGGTAATAGTCTTAGGCGCTGGACCATACAGGATAGGTAGTAGTGTAGAATTTGATTGGGGCACTGTAAATATGGTTTGGGGCCTAAAGGAAAATGGTTGCAAAGAAGTCACGATCATTAACTGTAACCCTGAGACCGTCTCCACCGATTACGATATTTGCGACCGCTTGTATTTCGAGGAACTAACATATGAAAGAGTAATGGACATTTGCGAAAGAGAAAATTCTGACGGGATAGTGACTTGCGTTGGGGGCCAGACTGCAAATATACTGACTCCAAGGTTAGCCTCTGCAAATATCAACATTGTGGGAACATCTGCCGCGAGTGTAGACCAGGCCGAAGATCGATCCAAGTTCGGAAGGCTAGTTGATTCGTTGGGTATAAGACAGCCTGCCTGGAAAAAATTTACGAGCATAAATGAGGCACGATCATTTGCAGAGATTGTAAAATACCCACTACTTGTTAGACCTTCCTACGTGCTCAGCGGTGCTGCAATGAAGGTTGTCTGGACCCCAGAGCAGTTAGAGAAATACTTGACTGAGGCTACAAACGTAAGCCCTGATCACCCAATTGTTATGACGAAGTTTTTGGAGAATGCTTCAGAAGTGGAAGTTGATGCAGTAGGAGACGGACATTGCGTTATAATTGGTTCGGTTATCGAACATATTGACAACGCTGGAGTACACTCGGGAGACGCAATGATGTGCATTCCTCCTTGGAGATTAAATAGAGAAACTATAGAAACGATCACTGAATACAGTAAAAGAATTGGCATGGCTATGAAGATAATAGGACCTTTCAATATACAGTTTTTGGTAAAGAACGGTCAGGTATTCGTAATAGAAGCCAATGTCCGTGCTTCTAGGTCAATGCCGTTTGTATCAAAATTCACCGGCCTAAATCTAATTTCCCTGGCGGCTCAAGCCATCATAGGAAAGAAACTGCCTGTTGATCGTGGCGACATTTGGTTAAGAAAGTCTGGTTTCGGCATAAAAGTACCTCAATTTTCTTTTATGCAGCTCGAAGGCGCAGATATTGTTCTTGGTGTTGAAATGCAATCTACAGGAGAAGTGGCCTGTTTTGGATCAAGTTTTCACGACGCGCTGTCGAAAGCCTACGTTGCGGCCGGTTTCAATTTGCCACTTAGTGGCAGAGTTTTGATAACTGCAGGTGGACCTATTAACAAGGAAAGACTCCTTCCACTTGCACGAAAGATCGGTAACATGGGTTACTCAATTATTGCCACAGAACACACAGCAGATTTTATTGAAAAGTTCAACATTCGCCCAGTTGAAAGGGTATACAAGATTAGCGAACCTCTCAGAAAACCCAATATTTCAGAAATGCTTTTTAGACGTCAGATAGATTTCATCATTAATATTCCGTCCACATCTACAATCGAGAAATACGTTGGGATGCTAGATGATGAATATCAAATACGCAGGAAGGCGGTTGAACTTGGAATACCTGTTCTAACTACGGTCGAATCTGCTTCCACATTTATTGACACATTGGAATGGATTAGGACTCATACACCTACCTTTGATTACCTAAGGCAGTACATTGAATCATAGGCCATTACAAGTCGATTAAATCAAAGATCGCTTGCTTTGAGCTGACCATCTTTAGATTTGGGTGATATTCAAGTTACAAATGGAAGCAGCCTTTCGTCCCCCAACACATATCCGTCCAAACAAACCACTAAAGCCTGTTTAACATAGTCATTAGATTTCGTTGCGTTTCTAATAATAGGTGACATAGAAACAATTCTGTTCTTTCTCCTAAAGTGATTGGAGGGAGTGATAAATCTGTTAATCGAAGGCATCGTTACTAAGTCAAGGTACCCCTCTTCGTTTTTGAAAACAGAACTTTTCTTAACCCTTAGGAATATCCAAACACGTTCACCGTTTAGGTTGCTATCGGGCTTATTTAGAACTGGGTGCAAATGTCCCATTACTATTTTGTTTACAGCTGATTTTTTACTTGATGGCATCGTATGACCATGTAAGAAGAGCGTATCACCTATTGTAATCCCTGTGGTACTAGCTATTGATACATCAGCTGGGGACAAACTTTCGATTTTGACATCGTGATTTCCCGGAATTAGATAGACGTGATAATCGTCAGTGAGATCCTTCAAGAACCGAGGTATATGATACCATTCTATAGAGTTAATATTCAGAATTGAATCTTTAATATCTCCAAGCAGTATTATTCCATCGGGTTTGAAACCTCTTATTATTGCGTGTACCTCTGAAACTATTTGTTGGGTAAAGAATTTCGAATTTATTTGGATCCCTTTCTCCACGAGATTGTACTCGAAACCTAGGTGAAGATCGGAGATAACGAGGTACTTTTTGGGAGAGATACCCGGCTCATCATAGTACTTAAATGACAAAGCGGCATGTGGAGCTATGATTTCGATACTCGTAGTAACGTCTTATCTTTCAATAACCACTCTAATATCCTTTCCTTCATATTCTAAGACAATATCACAGAAGGCTACTTGAAGCAAAGTCTCCCAACATAAAACAAAGTCGGTAAATACGAATTCCACCATGTCATTCTTCTTTGCCTGACACCAGTATACCGAGGGGTACTTCACTTATTAATTTCTCAAGAATTTGATAGCATCGAGGAACAGTATAATCCAATCCACCTTGATGAATATGTCAAAGGTGCATTGATGCCTTTGCACACAAATAAAGTTAGATACCAGCCCGGACAGGAAAACAGTAAAGCGTTTTGGTAGCCCTTAAATTGCTTCTTTAACAAATTTCGAAGGAAGAACGCTTCCCCAACAAATTTTACGGAATCGTATATTGTTGTGTTTTCTCCAACGGAGAGTTATGCTCAACATTAAAAGGGTGAATTAACCAAGATCAAGTACGAACGAGCTATTGAGAAATTTGAATTGCGTTTACACATCCGTGTTGTCCAGGTCTGGATGTTACCCTCGCGACACCTAACTCAGTTTGAATTATTGCTCCCTTGTTTACCACTCCTCTTCTTTCATAATCCCTATTTGCGGGGTTTCTAATAACTTGAGAAATAAGTGTCTTCTGAGTCTTTCTAGTTTCAGGGTTTGTTACATTGGCAAATTCTGAACTTTTCAACGCAGTTTTATAATTTCCGCCTCTGGTTCGCCGTGAAACTGAGATAGTTTTACCCACTAGTGCTTCATTAGGATATCTATCGGTCTCATATTTCTTTCGACTCCTGCGAGGAGTAATCTTACCCCCGGTGTATTTTCTGCCAGTGAGGTTCTCTATTGACTTCCGCATAATAGACCAACGTCCAAAATGGGTAATTTAATACTTTTCAATACGTAAGATACTTTCAGCAACTAAATCAATAACTATAAGTATCCAAGAACTACTCTTTACCAGTTGTAACCAGATTTCTTTTCAACAAATCCATGTTCGGAATTCCAAAATAGCTTATAAATTTCTCAGTTGTCTTGTATACCTTCAATCTACCTAATGCATCATGTCTAACGAATCCGTGACTATGCAATTCCTTCAGATGCGAATATACCTGAGAACCTCTAATTCGTACCAGCCGAGTAGAGGTAACTGGCTGCTCGTATGCAATATAAGACAAGGTCTTCAGAGACGCTTGTGACAAAATAGGCTGATGTGAAAACTTTCTAACAATTGATAGATAGATGGGTTTCACTTGCAAGACGAAAGTGCCGTCCTCTAACCTAGCTATTTCTAAAGCCTTTAATTGAGAGTTAATTACATTCATCAGATCCGTGATGACTTGCATGGTTTTTTCTCTCGACGTGATACCTGAAGCCTTAACAAGCTCATCGACTGACAACGGTTTCCCAGAACAATAAAGAGCAACTTCAATGCGAGCCCTAATTTCATCTTGCAACAGCCCATTCTCCTTCACTTTCATCTCTGTGTTTACACTACGCCTACGGCGAACCGTCTCGAACCCGCCATAAAAGGATTTCTTCACTACCATTAGTTTGCTCTATATGGATGCTTCCCTTCAAGGCCAGATACAACATTGCAAGGAAGCATCTAGCACTCGATAACGGGTCCATATCTGAGATCAAATTACTGAATAAAACATACTCATGTTCGAGAAGCCGACTATGGATCATCGTTTCGAACTCCGCTAAGATTTCTTCTATTTTTACAAAGTATTCATCAAATGAAAAGTATTCCTCAACTGGTTCTATATTTATGCGCGGTTTCCGTGTCCCTGATTCGGTGAGGGTGGATACCATGCTCTCTAGGACAGACAGAAGCTCCTGCAGCGAGACAGGATAGCTTGACTCGTATCGAAATGGTATTGTGATAGGGTTTAGATACTCTATAGGGAGTTCGTCCGCATGACTTATTGGTTTGTTTTTCTTTTCGGACAAAGTTTGCAATTTGAAAATACTCTCCACTTTTATTCGGTGTATCATCGATGACGATAGGGCTGCAACACCACAAATTCTTAAATCCTTATTTTGGATCCTTTCTAGGATATTCAGCAGCATTTTTAGCATTGACACAACATCGATATCCCAAGCATCTTTCTTCAAGATAAGAGAAGGATTAAACAGAACATCAATGGGAGGCTCAGAAAGCCTTTTTCTCTCAATTTCAAGGATATTACTTTCAGTCAGACTTTGATTTTCTCCTGTTCTAGACATTGATCCTTACTATTCCGTTTCACAATGTTATCTTTGATTTAAATATATTAGTGTTCAAATTCCATAATCTTCACAATTAAGTGACATATTGTTCGATATCATAATTTACGCTTCTTCCTAATTAGTTGTGAACTGTCATAAGCTAATAAGCTAATGACTTCATTTAAATAGCCAAATATCGTTATAGTAGAAGTTGGGAGACCAAGCACAAAGCAACAAGGTACGGGCTGAGATTAAGTTTCCACTAATTCTTATTCATACACCGTATGGACTAAGTTTTTTTGATAAGGTAGCAAGTAGTAAAATCGCCAAGATTTATGCAAGATTTAATACTTATCTCATGCCTCTCATAACTGCTCTAGCTGTATTTCTAATAATAGGTTCCTTAATGGTTCTCTTTTCCAATGGCGCAGCTCGTGAAGGGGTTAGGGATATAGGACCTCAATCAAACCTCCTTATCCCAGGTCTAAACCCTTATTTGCCATGGACTTATGGTTGGATTGCCCTGGTACTAACTATTATCATTCATGAGGCAGGACACGGAATCGTAGCTCGAGTGTACGGTGTGAAGGTGGAGTCTACCGGATTAGTGCTTATTTTGGGTATCCCTATTGGAGCATTTGTCAATATAGAAAGGGAAGAGTTGGCTAGAACTAAACTAAAAGAAAAGAGCGCAATTCTCACGGCAGGTCCCATGAACAATATGATAGTGGCTGGACTATCTCTTGGTTTGCTCTATATAGTGGTCTCATCACTCGTCCCGTTGCCACAACCGGAGGACGCTCAATATGGAGTTAAGATTATGACTGTAGGTGATGGTTCACTTGCAAGTTCGATTGGTATGAAGAAGGGAGATGTGATTGTGAATATCGAAGGGGACAGGGTAAAGCACATTGAGGACTTAAGTACGCTTCTTCAATCAAATTTAGGTAATAGAGTGCCAATAACATGGAAGGACACTAGCGGTCAGGAAATTACAAAAACTGCCTCGATCCCTGCTAGTGTGCAACCCAATACAGGTATCCTGGGCGTCACGATCACTAACGTATCCCCAGATCCTGAATTTGTTCTTAGTCGATACAAGAGTGCCTTCGGGTCGAACCCAATCGCGATTCTTCTCCCACCCACTATGGCTGAAGGTTCAGTGCCATATTCTGATCTAATGGCATCCAGATATTCGTCCACGCTCGGCTCCGCCTTTCCAATTATTGCTAATTTCCTTTTTTGGTTATGGTTCATCAACTTTAATGTAGGCATTTTCAATGCATTACCAATAGGTCCACTCGATGGGGGGCAATTGTACAACTCACTAATCGAAAGAAAAGTTAGTGCAGGCTCCACCCGTTTTCGAAACGCGTCCCTAATCCTGACGCTTGTGATGGTGACAATAGTAGCTGTGTCTTTCATATTACCATGGATTCTAAGGTAGCAGGTTAAATGACAGATCCCACTGCATCGTATTATTCCCTTCACGGGTCTGGTCAAAACAAAATAGGTCATGATACTACAAACGATTCTGTCCGGATTGATAGAGATCAATTATGACCCAGATTTTGATAATTGTTGTCTAAAGAAACTAATATTTGAAACCTGTTCAAATAGATGTTGATAGAGTATGAAAATGCGTACAAACGGTGATAGAGAGGAACATTTTCCATTGATTAGTGATTATGAACATACTGAACATATTTTCTTTGAACTTGCAAGCGAACACAGGTTGCAAATCCTGTTCAAATTGCATAATGAGAAGACAAAGCTGGCCAAGCTTGCACGAGATCTGGATGTAACGATGCAAGAGGTACATCGAAATCTAAACAGACTATTTGAGGCAGGGCTGATTGAAAAAGATTCAAGTGGCAATTTTTCACTTTCCACCTTTGGGAATATCATCATTAGACAGATTTCGACATTTAGTTTTCTTTCTACGTACCAGAACTACTTTTCGGAACATATAGCTGGAGATATACCAAGGAAGTTCATTTACAGAATAGGGGCTCTTAATAAATGTGAGTTCATTAACGGGCTTGTTGCCGTAATTGAAAGATGGAAAAAGATGTACGAAGAGTCTGAGGAGTACATATGCGCAATGCTACCACAAATTCCGCTGGAACTCATCGAAACGATATTGCCCCGTATTAAAAGTAAGAACCTAAAATTTAGCTACATTCTACCTCAAAATGCATTAGTTCCTAGGAAGCGTATGGACCTGCTTAAGCAGGTCGGCTATCAGGACTTGTTGAAAAGCGGAGAAGTTGAACGGAGAATGATCGACAGGATCCAAGTTGCTGTGGTCTTGAATGAGCAACAAGCTACTGTAATTTTTCCCAATTCTAAGGGGTTAACCGACATGACTTCCATGTTCTACAGTAATGGATCTATTGATCGTGAGGGGCTCTTCCATGACTGGTGTCTGGATTTTTTTAGATATAATTGGTACAATTCAAAATCGTTCGACGAGAGTAAACTAGTGGATGTGTAGAATTACAAAGCTTACCCAAACTTGTTTAAGTGTGGTACCCTTCATAAAGAATCATTAGACAACAATCTGTATGTTGGGAACTCGAGATGCAAATCCCATATCAAGAAGATATATTAATGGATTAGCTGAGTATTTATTTGCCCATTGTGGTAGAATACCTTTTGGCTAAAACTTTAAGTTGACCGTATAATACCTTAGCGGGCTGGAAATAAATTAATTTGAAAGAAGATAGTGGTTCGGAGGATAATTTTAAGCTCGATAGTGTCCCCAATGCGAAATCAGAGGTCCATAAAACTTCAAGCTCAAGCTCAAGTTCAAGCTCTGAGGCTAATACAATGTCTCGCAGCTTCACAATGTCTCCAGATAAAAAGCGATTTAGGACGACTAACAGCCTCGGTGAATCTGATGGTGAGTCCCTTTATGATTCACTAATTACATTGCTTCCAAAAGAAGCATCAATTACAGCCGCCCGGTTTGAAGGCCCAAAGATTGCACTCTATACGAAAAATCCCAAATTTGCTCTCACTGAACTTACATTGCACCTTTCAGGCCTCTCCAAGACTATGAAAAAAAGGTTCGTGATCCGAACCGACCCAAGTATACGAATCTCGGAGGATTTAACTAGGTCAACAATTATGAAGCTCGTCCCAAAGAGCGTTTCTCTCTCAGCTGCTTTCTGCGACGATGCAACGGGTGAGGTAATTTTGGAGTTGAGTAGTCCAGAAGCCATCACCACTGCATTGATTATAGAAATTGCATCTTTAACAGGATGGCTAGCAAGAACTCGACTCTCTCCGCATATTCCTTCTACTAGTATCAAGACAATTCATTCAACTCTGAAGGGTTCTGCAAGGGAGAGAAGCACCTTCTTTCAGGAACTAGGACAGAGAATTTTTAGAACTCCTCTTGTGATTGGCAACCACAGCTATTTGGATGGCATGAAGCGGAAGGGTAATCCGGACTTAGATGAAAGTCATACCGATGAGAATTTGATTTCGTCTGAAGCTCCTGCTAGATTCGACAAGTCTTCTTTCAGCGCGGCTAGCAAAGCAGAGGTTTTAATTTACTGTTTGGGCGGAGTTAAGCAAGTTGGTAGGTCATGTTTCGTTGTAGTGACACAAGAAAGCAAGGTTATGTTGGATTGTGGAATAAATCCAGGCGAGGCACTAGGACTAGACGCATTTCCCAGAATAGATTGGTTCCCTTTCACACTGACTGATCTTGATGCAGTCGTTTTGAGTCATGCTCATATAGACCACCAAGGATTTTTGCCAGCACTTTATAGGTATGGATATAGAGGACCCGTTTATTGTACCGAACCAACATTGCCTCTTATGACGCTTCTGCAAATGGATTCGGTCAAAATAGCAAAAGCAAATGGTAGTTACCTACCTTACGAGTCTCGTGATGTCTATGAAGTGATCAAGCACTGCATTACATTGCCATATAGCAAGCCTACCGATATTTCACCAGATATTACAATCACGCTCAACAATGCAGGCCATATTATGGGCAGTGCTACGGTGCATTTGAATATATCTGGAACGCATAATATATTATATTCTGGCGACTACAAATACGCTAGAACTCAATTACTTGATACTGCTCTCTCAGTTTATCCAAGGGTTGAAACCCTGATTACTGAGAGTACTTATGGCAATACTTCTGATATTATGCCAGATCAAACCTCTGTATATGATAATTTTACAAAAAGCATAAACCATACGCTGCAACAAGGTGGTAAGGTGTTGATTCCAGTTCCTGCCGTAGGTAGAGCTCAAGAGATGATGTTGGTGTTGGACAAAGAAATGCGACAGAGAAATTTGGTCGAATGCCCGATTTATATTGAAGGAATGATCTCAGAGGCTAGTGCTATTCATATGTCATATGCACACTATCTTGGATTTAACGTGAGGAAGTCTGTTTCTTCTGGCGTGAATCCATTTCAGTCAGAATATTTTACACTCATAAATGGACCAGGAAAACGGGATGAGATTTTAGAAGATCACAACCCATCTATCATAATGGCGACATCAGGGATGCTCGAAGGTGGACCATCGGTAGAATATTTTAAGTCGATCGCGCCTGTACAAGGAAACAAGATAATATTTGTTTCATATCAGATAAATGGAACATTGGGGAGACGTGTAATGGACGGAATCATGAATGAAATTGGGATGATGGACAAGAACGGGAAGGTAAAGGTCGTACCGGTAAAGTGTGACACTCAAAGGATAGATGGTTTTAGTGGACATAGCGACTATAATCAAATTATGAACTTTGTATATCGAGTTAAACCCAAGAGAGTAATAGTTAACCACGGTGAAAAATCAAAATCAGAAAATATTGCTAGTTCGATCCATAATAGATATCATTTGAGAACCTCAGTACCTGATAACAGAGAAGTAATCAAGCTCCGCTAAGACACCATTTCCACATACTTTTTAGCCATGTATGTATAATTAGACTGTTGAGCTACGTTGGCTATTCGATACAAGTGTCTAAACTGTAACATTGTACTTACCGGAGAAGGAGCTTCCAGGCATTATTTAGCTAATCCCTCGCATAAATTGGAGAAGCTGCCTCCCCCTATAAAGCCTGTAAGGAGTACCGAAGCAAAAAGGTAATAGCTCTACTTGGATTTGCACACTCCTAGCAAGAATAAATGTAACATATGTTCAATGCATATGAGCTCCCTTGAACAGATATTTGCCCACATTGCCTCAGATCATCATATGAGGGAAAAGGCCGAACTAGAGAAGGAACTAGAATTTAGTTGGAATAGCATGAGGACACAACAAGGGATTCCATCACTACTTGGTAGTTGGATCATGGATATCAAAAAATGATTATACTACTGTAAATAACCCAAGATGAGTTGGACTGATATAATTAGGAGTGAAAACGAGAAGAGGATTGTTAACAATCTCTCACTGATTTTGATGGCGATAAATGAACCGATCTGCGCACCTACTAGCGCCCCTAACGCTATTGCCCCAGCGAAGAGATAATCCTGCTCGAATAGAACTGAATGGGTCAATATACCCGCAATCGAGGTTATCAATATACATAGCTGCGATGTGGCGACTGACTGCTGCATTGATAGTTTTTTTACTGCAAACAATAGAGGAACAAAAATGATCCCTCCTCCTATTCCAAAAAGACTTGAAATTAAACCAGCTGCTGAGGATCCCACGTATAGTAAGGCATTCGAAAATAATTCTCCTCGATTCTCATAATCAAGTCTGTCCTCTCTTATTGACTTTCTGAATAATAGATACAAACTCGTCGATATTAACAAAATGGCAAAATACAACTTGAATTCATCTGGATCTAGAGCAGAAGAAATAAGGGCACCAATGACTGAAAAAGGTACCGCGAAAGCTGCAACCTTGATTCCGATGCTATAGCTAATTTTTTTCTTAATGGAATAGGATACCGTTGAAGAGGCTCCAGTTGATGCTACGGCCAACAAGCTCGTCGAGACGACCTGCGATGGTAATAAACCTGAAAGTGTCAGGATAGGGGATATTATGATGCCGCCGCCCAATCCCAGCATTGAACCTACAATGCCTGCAGCTACTCCGATGACAAATGTCAAGAAAAGATTCTCTAGCAAATTATATCTTATTCGTTCTAATTCGTTTTAGGAAAGCAATAAATGGTTTGTTCTATCCAAAAAAATTTTACGTATATTAATTGGAGAATTACATCAAAACATGAATTGCGTATCATAATTGTTGGATTCGGAGTAGTAGGCCAAAGCTTTGTCAAGATACTTCTTTCTAAATCAGCCGAGCTTTATAGTGCGTTTGGTTTGAATCCAAGAGTGGTAGCATGTGTTGACAGCAATGGTATGGCTGTTTCTTCAGAAGGGTTGGATCTTGGCAGGCTATTAGAGGTAAAACGTATGAAAAAATCTGTGTCGGCCTACCACGACCACAACAATATATGTCTTAATACCATTGAATTAATAGAAAATACTGAGGCTGAAGTTATGATCGAAGTTACCCCCACAAATCTCGAGAATGGTGAGCCTGGGATTTCTCATATTGTGTCCGCGATGAAAACGAAGAAACACGTGATCACAGTGAATAAGGGGCCGTTAGCCCTAGCCTTTTCATCCTTGCTAGAGCTTTCAAGTTATAATAACGTTAGACTTGCTTTTAGTGGTACAGTTGGAGGGGGAACACCTATCTTAGAATTTGCTAAAAAATGCCTGAGAGGAGATCGAATTCTATCATTTAGAGGAATCCTCAATGGGACAACTAATTACATTCTTACTAAAATGGAGGAAGAGGGACTCACTTTTCAGCAAGCGTTAGTTGACGCTAAACAAAAAGGATATGCTGAGGCGGCACCTAAGCTCGATATTGAAGGATATGATGCTGCTGCCAAACTTGTGATTATGGCTAACTGGATTATGTCACGGAAGGTCAGTATCACAGATGTTTCAAGACGCGGCATTTCGGAGGTGGATTTGAATTCGGTAAGGAAGGCACATGAAGATGGCAAGGCCATCAGACTAATAGCACATTGCGATAATGATGAACTTAATGTAATGCCTTTGGAAATCCAACGAGATGATCCTATATGTGTTACTGGGACACTAAATGCCGTGACATTTTCTTCAGAATATTCGGGTGAGAAAACAATAGTGGGGAGAGGCGCTGGCGGTTTGGAAACTGCCAGTGCTATTCTTAGGGATTTAATAGAAATTCGTGAATCAATCTCAGTTCCATTTGATTCAACGGATTAAAGAATACCATGAAGGGAAAGATCATCTATTCAAATGATGGGCGATCTTATCATTCTAAATATTTATCGTGATTGTCAAAAGAAATAATAGCCAGCGAATCGTGTTTGTTCCTTAATGTATAGCGGGGAATTGGAAGTTCAAGCCAAGCGGAAAACCCTTGCTATACTTCACGATGAAATTGGGAAGATCTTGAACTCTGCAAGAGAACTTTCTTCATTAGGTAAAAGTATTACACAAGGCCTGACTCAGGACATTCAGCCCACTTTGGACAGAATGAGAATTGCAGAAGAGGAGGTGGACAATCTTAGAAGGCGTGTGACCAGAGAAGTCGCAGAAATTGGAAGTCTAATGGTGTATAGAGAGGATGTACTAAGGACGGCATATCTTATGGATGATATTGCAGGTTACATAAGTGGTGTAGCCTTTAGGCTTGCAAACATGAAAGTTGACATCATCATGATAGGAAGGTTTGCTGAAGATATCAATGAGTTGATCGGTATGGTTGTTGATGCAACATTCAAGCTTAATGAGATGGCAAGAGCCCTGAGTATCAATCCATCAAGTACAATTGAACTAGCCCAAGAGGTTCAAAAGTTGGAAAGATTGGTAGATGAGAGACATAGGAGTCTAATAATAAAGGCAATGAATGAAATATCGGTAACCAAAGACTTACTTCTTTTAAAAGATGCGATTGAAGGGATAGAAGGTATGGCTGACAAGTGTCAGGAGGCGTCCGATTCTTTAACAATACTTGCTTTGAGTATGTGATGGATAAACCAGTTTTAGGACATCTGATCGAAAACAGGATAATTATCTGGAATATAGAAGAATCCCGTACTTTATTCAGCAATGGTTACTACGGTAAGCCAATTGGGATCTCGAAGCCAAAAGGAATCGATTTTGAAGTCCCAATAGTACTTGACCTAATCGAAGGATGTTATCTTGTAGAAAGAGAAGAGTTATCTATCCTTTCGAAATTCGGAAAGACAATCTCTATCAAGAGAATTAAAACATTGTGCAGAAAGCAGTATGACAATTTTGATGCAAAGTACCTAGTATTCAAGGTCTTAAAAGACAAGGGCTATATCGTTTCTCCCGGGATAAAGTTTGGCTGCGACTTTGCCGTATACGAGCGAGGACCTGGTATTGATCATGCGCCTTTTTTAATATCAGTTTACGTTCCAGCAACAAATATTACAGCCACTTCAATAGTTCTGAGCGGAAGGTTGGCCACTACGGTAAAGAAACAGTTCATCCTTGCATGTCCTAGGCTAAGGAAAGGACAGGTATACTTTATAGGTATAGACTGGTGGCGGGCTTAGAAGGTATTTCATTGGAAGATCAAAAACCTAGTTACTAATCATGGATATACAACAGTGAAATAGATATCGCTATATACACTTTACCTTCTGTTTTGCATTCGCCATGGAGTCAGAGAGAAATAGTACAAATAGGTCAATAACGGTGTTAATGACTCGATAACAGCCTTCCTTCATAACTATTATTCTGCATTACTGGATAGCAGAATACTTGCAATTTCAGGGGGTAAAATTGATTTAAATATTAGTTTCCAATCCCTACTGATGTGACCAGTCCGGTGAACTCTAACTTGCCCTTTAAGGGCAAAACCGTTCTCATAACTGGAAGTGGAACAGGAATAGGTCAAGCAATAGCGACAAAATTTGCTGAAAATGGAGCAAGCATTATTATTATGGGGCGAAGACAGAAGCCATTAGACGAAACTAAAGAGATCCTATTGAAAACAATGTTATCAGTTGGATCTTCTGCGAACGTACTTTCATTTCCTGGGGTCGACGTATCTGATGAGAATTCTTTAATTAGCATGTATGGCTCGATCAAGAATTCCTTAACGAGTCTGGATATCATTGTGAACAATGCTGGTGTGTCAGGTCCTGTTAAGGTGTTCACTAATGCAGACTACGGAGAATTCAAGGAATGTGTCGCGATTCACCTAACGGGTACATTCTTTACCTCGGTGCATGGTCTTGATCTGTTGTCGCAGAATGGCAAGATAATTACTATCAGTACCTTTTTCACTGAAGAAAACAAATTTGAGCAGCGACCATATAGATTCAGAACCCCATATACGGCTTCGCAAGGGGCCAAAAACAGGCTTGCTGAAGCGTTAGCATGGGAACTAACAGATCGTGAAATTAGATCCATCGCAACCAATCCTGGCCCGGTCCATTCAGACAGAATCTATAAAACTGTTTATCCGAAGGCTGCAGCTGAATTCTTAAGGATCGGAGGATTCAAAGGCATGAAGTCCAGTGTTATAGAACATATTCTATTAAAGATTCTGCCTTACTTGGGTGACAGTACTTCTGAGATGGCGTCTAGAGGAAAAGAAATAGCTAAAGAGATAATAAAATCCAAGGTTGGCGTCAATTCTAACCAAGATGACCTAGAACGCGACATTTCAGAGCTTATCAATAAGCTATACAATATTGCTGAAAAAATCCAAGAGAATACCAAAAAAATGATCGTTGATGGCGAATTTCTGGCTCAAGAAGACGTAGCTGAAATGGTTTTGACTTTGTCTTCAGAGAAAACTAGTCGACTTTTAAACGGTCGGGTAGTACCAAATGATCGAGTATTTTATACCGTCAAGCCAGCGGTCTCTACTGTTGTACATCGAACAGATTCCAACCATAACCTAGGAACTGTTTTAATAAGTACAACCACCAGTGATTCCTTTGATCTGTCGAGAATTGAAGCTCTCTGCCAAACGATGTTAAATGATGGACAAAAGAAAATAATAATCATCTCCCCAGAAAAAATAGAAGAATTGTCTGAGTTCCCCCAGTATCAAGCGGATCTTTCAAATGAGGCGAATTTGCGTGACTGTTTGAATCGAATCAGAAGCAGTTTCGGTCCTATCAATGGAATGATCCATTTCACTGGACAACTTGATTATTCAAAGTCTTTGCTCGAACTTTCTAAACAGGATTGGGAGTCACTGATCAACAGATTTATTCATACTCCGGCTTTGGTAACGAAACACATCGTTACTAACATTGCACCTGACGGCGCACTGGAAGAGCCCGTCAAATTTAAAGAGTCTTCAGGAAACGTGGTAATAGTAGGACCAGACTGGCCAAAAGGTGACAAAGTTTCAGGATTAATCAAAGCGAGAGCCGAACTTTTTCGAGGTGCCCTGAGGCCGTTCGTTGTTACTGCGAATCAGGAGCTGTCCGATGTTTTAGGTTCGAAGATTCGCATATACTTAGTTTTGCCTGGAAATTTTGACAATGGTGGGGTGAACGAAGAACAGTTGGGAGATTCCATTTCGAAGTTGATCTCCAGATCTAAGAATTGGCTGCAGAATGAATCGATATTTTGTCTAGGTAATTAATACACATTGGATGAGAAAAAGTTATGGATTCCAAAAAAGTTTGTGAATATTGCACATGGAATATAATCTTCCGTATTGAAAACCGACTAGGTTGCTATCAATACAGCAACATTCGTTGAATTAGTTTTCTTACTCAGTTGCTTGGTCTTGGCTTCCACCTGAAATTTCTTGGGTCGGGGCAGACTGCTCTGTGGCTCCATTCACTATTTCAGCTGTTGCAAACCTATTCCCAACTTGTGTTACTCTTATTTTTGCGTTCTGACCAACTTTCCCATCCTTAACAAATATGACAAATCCTTGAACCCGTGCAATTCCATCACCTTTTCTGCTTATTTCAGAGATCTGAACGTCGTACTCCTTTCCTGTCTCTACTGGTTTTGGTCCAAAACTATCGTTTCTTCTAAATCCACCGTAACTCATTCCTTATTCCTTGCTACAACACTTACTCTTACCCTATATAAATCGTGGTAGCCGTCAGATTTCAATTTCCAATCTTAACCGTCTGATTACATGCAGATCTTACCGCTTCCATAGCAGATAATACGGCCAACGCACTTGTACGCGGGTTTTCTGGGTGAGGTATATTACTCGCAACTATCTGTAAAATCCCAAAATCTCCTCTAACATCTATTTCGTGTCGATTTACTTTGATGTTTGGATCGGCAATTATTCTGACCTTGATTTTGGAAATGTTACCCGTTGCAAGTGCTAAAGCAGCAAAGACATTCACATTCGACGGAAATAACTCAATTGCTCTACGGACATCTCCTTCATACAATACTATTCTATTACTGGGTTCCTGTAAATGTATATTCTCGTGTAGATCGAAATAGGGAGCCCCAGCCAATGATTTGGGATTTTTGGTAGTAGAAATTGTAACCTGATCTAAATTGTTTCGGACTGATTTTATCGCATCTAAACCAGCAATTGCTCCAGTTGGAATATGGATAACTCCAGTGTGTTCTACGGCCTCTGACTGGAGTACCTTCATGAACGTGTCATCAACTAATTCGCCCACACTGAAAATAATAAGATACTTACCATCAGATAAGATGTGCTTGGCGTACTGCCTGACCGCAGCCCCACTCGCCGATTCGACTACAATTTGAGTATTCTTATATGTTTCAGAGTGAAAAAGGGAATCTGAATCAGAAAACATCTGTGGTTTATCTTTCGTTATGGATTTCTTTGCAACTTCCAATCTGTTGAGGGACGAATCAACAATAAAGCTCAACCGTGCTGGTGATAAAAGGCCGTTATCTATTGATCTTGCAATTTGAAAGCCTATAGTTCCGAAACCTATTATACCGACCTTTTTCAAGAGTGGTTCAGGATCAACTTAATACCATACTGTTCGCCGAAGCGCTTTAACGCCTAGGACCTCTTTCAGGTTTTCTTTGACCAGGAGCCCTTCTTTTTTCGAACCGCTTGCTATAATTATTCTTGTTACGCAACCTGGAAATAGGACTGTCTCTCACCTTTCCTTGAATTTTTGGAGTTTGCCCTCTAACCTTTCCAGCCTTTGTTAACGATCCATGTGTTGGCATCTACTTAATGCATATACATATAACACATATATAAATTCTAAATTTGCTCAGTGATAGGATTCGGCAAATACATGGAATCAAAACAATGGGTGCATTTAACATGAATTTAGATTTGTGTTTCGCCGTTTCCCTTTCTAAGTGGTGAGCAAACCGTAATTCAGTTGCGTACCCCTCTCCAATGAATAATATGACAACTTTGAATCAGCGATTGGGTGGTTCTTTCAATGCTGATTTCCTGAGACCATCTGTTCTCTACTTCTGCTTCAATTGAAATCATGTCAATTGTACTGGTATTTTGGTCACTTGCAGCTTAAAGGGGCAACTATTGCCCACTAATTGGAAGAAGGTTGCAAATCCATCCTGGATTGTACTGCTTTAAATTGTGTAAGCGTTCAGTCTCTTCAAATTAAGATAATGTTAGAAATTGAAAATTACGATGTAAAAATAAGACAGCTGAAGAAAGAGTTGAACGCAGTTATTCTGGCTCATAACTACCAGAACCCAGAAATTCAGGATATTGCGGATTTTGTTGGTGATTCACTGGCCCTTTCTAGAGCCGCTGCCGGTACAGATGCAGATCTTATCGTATTTTGTGGGGTCCACTTCATGGCTGAGACTGCGGCTATATTATGCCCCGAAAAAACAGTATTGATACCAGATACCCAGGCTGGATGCTCTCTGGCTTCGGCAATTAATCCTGATGAACTTATCAGATGGAAATCAAAACATCCAGAAGCTATCGTTATTAGTTATGTCAATACATCAGCTGAAATCAAGGCGTTGTCTGATTATTGTTGCACCTCCTCTAATGCAGTAGAAATTACAAACTCTATTCCAGCCGACAAAGAGATACTTTTTCTACCAGACATGTTCCTGGGGTCATATGTCGCCAGGCAAACTAACAGGAAGAATATGCATATTTGGCCAGGCGAATGTCACGTGCATGCAGGAATGACATTTCGCGATATCAACAAGTATCTTGATGCCGAATCCGACTCTGAACTTTTGATTCATCCTGAATGTGGATGTACTACATCAGCACTATATCATTATGGGGAGGGTGATATCAACAAATCGTGCCATGTACTTTCTACTGAGGGAATGATTAAATATGCATCGTCTTCACATTCCAAGAAATTCATAGTGGCAACTGAAATAGGGATTCTTCATAGGATGAAAAATCAGAACCCTGACAAGACCTTCCTACCGTTGAAAGAAGATGCTATATGCAAATATATGAAGATGATCACACTCGAAAAGGTGTATCACTCTCTAAGGAAAAATGTCCATGTGGTGAACGTCCCCGATAAAGTGAGGTCACAAGCAAGACTAGCAATTGAAAGGATGCTAGCCGTCTGATTTGATTAGCCTTTCTTATCTTAGATTGAATGACATTAAGGGATGAGCATGCAAGCCGGGATACTTGCAAGCTATCCTTATCTATTATAGGATTGGATAGTCATGCTAAAATCGACTGCCCTAGCAGAATGTGTTATAGAACCTACTGATATGAAATCTGGGTTTAGCTGAGCAAAATCTTGGAAATTAGATTCATTGATACCTCCTGAAATCTCCACAAGTACACGATTTCTTAGGCCCATATCACGTAAATTAGACATGGCCGCCTTCGCATTTTCCGCGGAAAAGTTGTCCAACATGACGATGTCTGCACCAGCCAGAACAACGGAAATGAGTTCATCTTCAGAACGAACTTCGCATTCTATCTCTTGGTTCTTTCCGACTTGTTTCCTCGCCATGCTTACGCAGTCACTAGCATTCCCCACAATCGCAATATGGTTATCCTTTATGAGGACCTTGTCGTATAGCCCCATTCGGTGAGGATGTCCACCTCCGGTCGCTATGGCCTTTTTATCAAATACTCTCATCCCGGGAGATGTCTTTCTAGTAGCTGTGATCAGAGTATTGACACCAAGCTTTCTTAAGAGTACGTCGTATTTTCTACTTTCTGTCGCTACTCCGCTCATGCGCATTAGCAAGTTTAAGGCAGTTCGTTCGGCTTTGAGTATCTCCCTGGCATTTCCTTTCACTGCGATTACTTGTTGATTGCCGGTTACAATAGCCCCATCTTCAACTAGTTTCGAAGTATGGCAGCCGCAAATCTCCAAGGCAATACATGCTTCCTCCACGCCACAAATCACTACGCTGTCTGAAGTTCCCTTACACCACACCTCAGCTTCGGCATGGAAATCTGACGGTATCACTACTTCGCTTGTGATATCACCGCTACCAAGGTCCTCTTCAAGATACGAAAGGATGCGGTTTCGTCGAATTAGATACTCAGATAAGGACACAACGTTTTCCGGCCCACGAAGAGGACTCATGTAGCTTTTAATGCATATTTGTGGGGGACGCGAAGGTCAAGAGTCGTGGCCACATGAGAATTGGAAGGATCGAATACCAATATCATCCCTGTCCAGTGAGGCGTTAAATCAGTGGAACTACACACAGGGCAAACTTTTCCGATGGTCAGCGCCTTACATTTCTTACACGCAAGTTCCCTCGGCATTACTTACTGGTACCTCGCTTTTTTTCCTTTATTGGAACTGTAGACTGAGTCTGTTGTGACTTAAGGACATCCTGTTCAATCCATTCCAGGGCCCCCAAAAATGGCTGTCTACACGTAATTCCTATTTTTCCCATGGCGGCCCCTTTACCTAGACTGACTGCTGTTATCCTTCCTCTTAACCTGGACCCAATTTTAATAGACCTAGAAGACTGATTTGCCAAAATTATCCCTTGCTTCACATCACTCTTAAGAAAGTCGTCTGTTATCTGGGACAAGTGAAGCAAGGCATCGGTAGGCCCTATCCTTACAAATGCTCCAAAATCAGTTATCTCAACTATCTCTCCTTCAACTATTTCCTGTAATCTTGGAAAGAAGGTTAAGGCCTTAAAACTCACTCTATGATATGTTGCTCCGTCACCTGCGACGAGCTTACCCACGGGGTTTGTAGATGCCTCTATAATCATGATAACATACCCAAGCTCAGGGCTAATCATACTCTCGTATTTCTCTTTAAGAATTCCAATCGCAGTTCTATTAAGAGACGGGGTTAATCGATCGGGAGGGATTCTTATAACGTCGCTCATATGCACGATCGCAAACATGATATACAATTGATAGCGACGGAACATCAATTTATTAACCTTTGGATAAGATAATCATATACTGACCTTTTGTAGCTTTGAATGATACAGCTTGGATTCCTGGATTGTGGTGATTCTTACCAGAACGAAATTTTTTTCATTTAATATATGTTTTAGAAGCCTGATCTCAATGGGAATACCACGCAATTGACGGTCCCAACCCAAGTATTAAAATTGTTAACGATTTAAATATTGTGAACTTCAAACTACTCGTAGCATATGACTGACGTCGATCAGGTTATGTCCTCCCTCAAGAAGGTTGTGGATCCAGAATTACACAAAGATATTGTATCTATGGGTATGATTAAAGATCTAAGCATTAAGGATAAAAAAGTATCATTTACTCTTGAATTAACTACCCCCGCCTGTCCTTTCAATAGCGAAATTGAACAGGAAGTGAGAAATTCCATGCAAAGTATAGGAGTGAATGACTTGGATCTTAAAGTTACTGCCAAAGTTATGGAAGGAAGAGCGATTTCAATGGATGAATTGCTCCCCAAGGTCAAGAATATTTTTGCGGTTGCCAGCGGAAAAGGAGGAGTAGGAAAGACAACTGTGGCAGTGAATTTAGCATTGGCGTTGGCCAAGTCGGGCGCTAGCGTCGGCCTTTTAGACGCAGACATTTATGGTCCTAGTGTTCCGCTAATGTTAGGGATAAAAGATTCACCACCGATCGTAAACAACAAGATACAGCCTGTCGTTTCGAACGGAGTGAAGGTTATTTCTATGGGCTTCTTTTACGAACAGTCGCAGCAAGCAGGTATCTATCGTGGGCCAATAGTTTCAGGAATCATAAAGCAATTCATAACCGATGTAGATTGGGGAGAATTGGATTACCTTCTCATAGATCTGCCTCCAGGGACAGGTGATGCCCCTCTCACGATGGCGCAGACACTACCCATCACCGGTGTCTTGATTGTAACTACCCCGCAAGATGTAGCAATGAATGTTGCTATCAAATCTGTTGGGATGTTCAACAAACTTAACATTCCAATACTAGGAGTGGTTGAAAACATGAGTTTTCTTGTCTGTCCGCACTGTGGCGAGAATACTTACACCTTCGGTAGGGGTGGAGGACAGAAGATTAGCGAAAAGTTCAATGTACCTTTCTTGGGTGAAATCCCTTTGCATCCTTCAATAAGAGAAGGAAGTGACCTTGGGAGACCGGTGACGTTGGTGGAACCAGATTCATTGGCTGGTTTAGCCTTTGGAAAGATATCAAAGCTGGTCGCTGGACGTATTAGCGTAATAGCTGCTACCGTTAGGGACAATGATATTGCGGAAAAAGCCTCAACGACGCCGATGGAATGAGTCACGATGTGAAGCCAGTTCAAAAGGAGATTATTGATTATCTGAGGAAGCCTCTCGGAGAACTGATTAGCTATGATCAGGTTGAAAAGCACAAAATAATTGAGCTACGCCATGCAACCCGCAAGTTGATCACTGTAGGAGATACTACCACGGCAAAGGTTATCAGTTTCAGTATTGTCCCCGATGTGAGCGTTGTTGATGGTTTTGAGAAGAGGTTAGTTTCCAAAACAAGCGTCTCTAAGCTGAAATCTAAGATCACAGCAGCACTTTCAGGTGTGGAACTAGTCGAGCTTACCTGCAATAATCAGCCGGGATCAATATCCTTGGAAGCGATTAATATTCTCATTCGTGCACTAACGAGTCAGGCCCCAGTCTTGGTAAATGTAAGGGGTGAAGAGGACCTTATTGCACTTCCATTAATAGCGTATGCGCCAACTGATTCGAGAATCCTTTATGGACAACCTTCAGAGGGAATAGTAGTTGTGAGAGTCGCGAATCGGATACAAGAGGTAGCTAAACATTTAATGAGGAGAATAGGATTCAATCTTGAAGGGGTATGATGAAGTGGTGGCTGACTGAAATGATGGGTGATTGTATGCTTCTTAACTTTTCCTGACCCCGAATCATTTACAGCATATCAAATACAAAAAAAAGATACGTTTGAGGTTAGAAGTTTATCGGGCCTGATGGCATTCACATTTGCATCTTTTAATAGCCACATCGAATGAGCAATCATTATTTTCATCACACGGTTCTCCCATAGGCCATTCCCCCGGACAATCAGAGTGTCTTCCTTTTTTACAAAAATATGTTAGAAGCATCAACTCGTTTATCCATTCCTCTAAATGCCCCTTAATTCGATAGTTTATAAAAGGTCGATATTAAAAAGTTGGGGAGCGTATATTGACCCCTCTCTCACCTTCCTAACTTTTGCTACCGACAGATAATGCGGCCAGATTGTGACCATTATTGAACCCTCTGGCACTCCCTCAGGCACAGTAATTACCAAAATGTCCTCGTCAGAAACCCCAATCTCCACCAATTTCAATTTACTTCTCTTGATCAGATCATCAGGCATTCCACTGCTATAAAGAAATACCTTTCCGTCATACTGCAATTTCCCATCCATTGAACTCATATTGGCCTTTTATCCTATATGCCTTTTTAATCTGGTTTATTTCGAATTACCCAACATTACGAAATTTATGATTGAAGACCAACCAATCACTTAGATCAGCCACCTATCCAAGCTTAGTAGCAGAGTACTAGAGAGTATCTATGTGAAACTTTGACATACATCCGGTGCATTCATAAATTTCATCGCCTACTTGGCCACTTACGTTAAACCTCACAATCGTTGTGCATTTAGGACATCTTCCCTCAACAGTCCTAGTCTTCCGTATCGGTTTATTCCTTGATTTTCTCCGACTACCCAATTTGTAAAAGTAGAGATATACTTATTTATAAATCTGGCCAAAGGTTAACCATGCCAGATCAAAATATTCAAGTCATACCTAACTCTACGCTATCTGGTGCCTCTTCTTTCGCCGTAATGTAATGATCCCTAAGCTGAGAAAGCCAATGCCGATAGCCAGGATCAAAAAATCTGCAGGAACCAAAAGTGACCAAGCCTCGTTAATCATCCCAGCATAAAGAAACAATGCTGATAAGAAAATCAGAGCAACACCCGTAATTGTTTCACCGTTGACCTCCATGACGATAAATTAAGTAACGTTCGGACTTATATACAAATCCTTCATAGTATCAATTAGCGCCGTTATCCAATAAATTTTTACAAATTTTAGTTGTAAGTACCATTCACGGTCGCACAACTAGCTTACATACAGATATGACATGACGTTCCTTGTGAATTCTTTAGTAGTAAGATTACCGCCCAGATCCTTCGTCTTCTTATTTTCAATTAACATTCGAAATATTGCATCCTCTATCCGATCTCCCTCTAGCGTGGCTTGCTTGTCGTCACGCTCAGTTCCCAACCATTGAAGCATCAATCTAGCCGAAAGCAAAATCGAAGTAGGATTTGAAACATTCTTACCTTGGATATCAAAAGCAGCCCCGTGAACTGGTTCAAACACCCCGAAATTGTTACCTATATTTGCTGCCGGACCCATGCCCAGTCCTCCAACTACTTGCGCAGCCTCGTCGGAAATAATGTCGCCAAAGAGGTTTGACGTCACGATAACATCAAAATCCTGAGGATTCCGAATAAGGTTCATTGCACATGCATCGACGTACATCTCTTCGAACTGAATATCAATGTTTAGTGATGCGATTTCGGAGCATACTTTCCTGAACATTCCATCGCTTTTCTTCAACACATTCGCCTTGTGAACTAAGCTGACCTTTCTCTGTCTATTTCTTAATTTGGCTAGTTTAAAACCGTACCGAGTTATCCTTTCAATGGCTTTCTTGCTGGTCCGCCTGAGGGATATAACAGTTTCCTCATCTGACCAAAATTCCCACCCAAGATAAAGGTCTTCAGTATTCTCCCTCACTACTACAAGATCTATATTGTCATGTAAAGAATTCGTATTGGGGTATGCCCTTAAGGGTCGGATATTCGCATACAGGTCGAAAAGCTGTCGAATAACAAGTATCACATCTGAGGCACTCTCTCCCACAGGCCCTTTCAAACAAGCATCTGATTTACGGATAGCGGATAGCGTGAATTCCGGTAAAGCCTTACCGAACCTTGAAAGGGCACCATCCCCTGCTTCTACGGGAACTAAGGTAAATTTTACCGACGAATTATCATTTATTGCGTTCAGGATACATGTCGCCGAGTCAATTAATTCTGGTCCTATTCCATCACCGCTGAGCATTGCTATGTTATATCGAGTCGTTTTAAATCACCCTTTTTTAAGAGGTCATGAGTTCCCCATCCCGATTGTATTTGAGAGGTGCTGAATCCCCTTAATAAGGTATCAAAATATCCATTTTTCAACTCTGCCGATTTGATCCGTTTGGATTTAAGGGCTAAGCCGCTCCCCTGGGCAATGCAGAAACACCAGTACGTGCCAGTTGAACAATGCCAAAGTCGGATACCAAATTCCTAAACGCGTCAATCTTGCTCGGAGTGCCTGTGATCTCAACCGTTAGTGTAAATTTGTCTATATCTAGTATTTTTCCACGAAAAACGGAAGCAAGATTAGTAATTTCTGCCCTGGAGGTCGGATCCTGAGCATTCATTTTTATGAGAGCCAATTCCCTATAGACAGTGTTAACTCTATCCAGCACCCGTACTTCGACTACATCAATGAGTTTTCGAAGTTGCTTTACAAGTTGATCCAATGTACGATCATCGCTTCTAGTGGTTATGGTCATTCTCGAAAGGTCGGCAGACTCACTGTAACCCACGGTAATGCTTTCTATATTGAAATTTCTAGCCCTAAATAAATTAGTGACTCTAAAGAGAACTCCTGGCTTATCCTCGACTAAGGCAGATAAAATGTAAACCTCGTCAGAAGCCTTTTTTTCTGGAAGTAACCCGATTTGATTCATTTATCTATGCAACCTCAGGAACCAACAATCATGTCCTTTAGTCCTGTTCCAGGCGCAACAAAAGGATAAACATCTTCCTCGGGGTCAATTGGAATGTCTATTACGGTAGCCACATTGCTCTTAAGTGCTGACCTAATTGCATTATCTAATTCCGAAACCGACTGTATCCTTATCCCCTGAGCACCATATGCATCCGCAATTTTGGTATAGTCAGGGCAATTATGAAGATGAACTCCCTCGTACCTTCTATTATAGAATGTTCTCTGCCATTGCGCCACCATCCCGAGCATGTAATTGTTCAGCAAAATAACTATGACTGGAAGATTTTCTAGTACAGATACGGCAAGAGAATTTTCACTCATATTAAACGATCCGTCACCGGCAATATCGACGACAGGAACATTCTGTCGTGCAGCCTTGGCTCCGATTGCGGCAGGGAATCCAAAACCCATAGTCCCAAGTCCAGTGGAACTGAAGAAGGTTCCTGGAGAAATAACGTCAAAATGAAGCGACGTCCACATCTGACACTGTCCAACTTCAGTTGTAACGATGGCGTTATTGGGAAGTACCTCTCTCAGTTTCTTGAGAACCTTCCTGGCAGTAAGATCTCTCGGGTAATCCTTGATGCTCTCAGTATAGTAATCTATAAGCTCCTTCCTTCTCCTTAGCCAAGGGTTTTCCTCATTACGATTGACTATTTTTTTATTTAGGATCTTGATCATAGTTTTCATCGATGATTTTACATCTCCAACAATGGCAACATCAACCGATTTATTCTTGCCAATTTCAGCAGGATCGATATCCATATGAATTATATTCATGCCTTTACCAAACTCATCAAACCTTCCAACTGACCTATCAGAAAATCTTGCGCCAATAGCCAGAATACAATCTGCTTCTAAAATGATTTTATTAGCTTCGGCATGCCCGTGCATTCCTATAGGTCCCATCGCTAAGGGATGATTTTCAGGGAATGATCCCTTTCCCTTGAATGTTGTAACGACTGGAGCCAATAGTAATTCTGCAAGGACTTCCAATTCAGAAAATGCTCCGGACAGATTCACGCCACCGCCAGACATAATTATAGGGCGTCGAGCCGCCAATAATAATTCAGTAGCCTTTCCGATCGTTGAAAGATCGCTTTCAATAGCTGGATTGTATCCTCTCACTTTTATTAGATCAGGAAATTCTATATCTTGAGCATCTTGTTGAACGTCTTTGGGAATGTCGATTAGGACTGGACCTGGCCTTCCACTTTCAGCAATGTAAAATCCCTTCTTAACGGTTTCGGGTATCTCGATAGCCTTTCTAGGCTGAAATGTATACTTTGTGCATGGGTTTGCGATCCCTATGATGTCTGTTTCCTGGAAGGCATCCTTTCCTATCATCTCCAAAGGAACTTGACCGGTGACCGCGACCATAGGTGAAGAGTCTGCGTAAGCTGTCGCTATGCCGGTTATCAAATTTGTTGCGCCAGGACCAGATGTTGCGAAACATACACCAGCCTTTCTTTTTATTCTGGCATATCCGTCTGCCATATGGGCAGCTGATTGTTCATGTCTGACAAGAATGTGACGAATCTTTGCATCTACCAGCGCGTCGTAAATGGGAAGGTTTGCTCCTCCTGGGAGACCAAAAACAATGTCGACACCTTCCTTTTCCAGAGAGCGCATCAGGGCCTCTGCTCCCTTCATCCTTGTCACAATAAAGCCGTTCCTCCACCACACAACAAACGAAACGGAGCAGAAAAATCTGTCTTCGTTATCTTCCTTCCATCATGCAAGCATGAATTCCTCAACAACATATTTCAAATTATGTATCTGACCAGATGCTCGTTATAATTTATAAGTGTTATTCTAAAGTTAAAACTCAGACAATTCACTTTTGGAGTTTCGTTGTCACGTTTTCATTAGCCGGCTGATGAACGAAGGTACTATATGCTTCCTCAACACCTAGGCCTTCATGAACAATAGACCTCACTGCCTTAATCATAGAGACCGGAGTTTTTGATTGCCAAATATTTCTACCCATGTCTACTCCTGATGCCCCAGACGAGATTGCGTCATGAGCTAGCTTCAAGGCATCTTTTTCATCGAGTTTTTTACCTCCAGCAATAACCAGTGGTACCGGACAGGACCTCACAACTGTGTCAAAGTCATTGCAATAATAAGTCTTAACAATGTGAGCTCCAAATTCTGCAGCAATTCTACAAGAAAGTCCCAAATATCTTGAGTCGCGAGACATTTCTCTTCCCACTGCTGTAACCGCTAGAATTGGAATACCATACCTTTCACCTTCGTCGACTAGTCTAGCTAGATTCATTAAAGTTTGCTGTTCATATTTGCTTCCAATGAACACTGATACAGCAAGACAACTTGCGTTAAGCCGGATGGCGTCTTCGATACTTGCGATTACTGCCTCCTTGGAAAGGTCTTCTCCAATTATGCTACTTCCTCCAGAGACCCGAAGTACTACCGGAACGCATGACTCTGGGCGGACAGATGTCCTAAGAATACCTCTAGTTAGCATAATTGAATCAGCAAATGGCAACAAAGGACTGATAACCTCTCGAGGAGTTTCTAGTCCTTCTGTTGGACCTAAAAAGTAACCGTGATCTACTGCGAGCATCACACATCGCCCATCATCCTGGCCCATAATCTGGGACAACCTATTTTTCATCCCCCAATTCATGACTTTTCTAACTCGTACAAATCGACGATTAGACCCTATTATTTCTTTTTCTGATTGAAAATCACAACCTTCATAGCGTCAAGTGCATCATGGGCGCACCTAAAAGCCGATTCAGAGCTCTCTAAGTCAAATTGATGCGTTATCAGACTTCCAAAATTCAAGCGCCTATTACCCAAAAGCTTTAAAGCTTGACTGGTTTCTCGCTCTGTCGCTGCATACGAAGACAGGATCGAAATCTCGTTGGCATACAGAATTGAAAGATCAACTTCCACAAAAGACGATTTTGGGGGAACGCCAAAAAGAATGATTGACCCACCCTTTCTCACAATTCTTAAAGACTGAGTAAATGCTTTTTGATTGCCGGTAGCAACAACAACGAGGTCTGCCCCTCTACCGGAAAGAACTCCTTTTAGGCTCCTCGTTTTCTCCTCGTCCTTTACAGGATGTATAACCTCAAATCCCATCCTTTTGCCAAAATCCAATCTGAATTCATTGGGATCAATCAAAACCACCCTATTGACTCCTGCATCCCTCGCTAATAGAGCATTCATCATACCCACTGGTCCAGCTCCCAAGATTACGATATCTTCCATACTCTTCAGGTCACATTTGGTAAGGGCTCTTATGCAACATGCCAGAGGTTCAATCAATGAAGCCTCTTCATCAGTTATAGATATTGGAAGCTTGAGAACTCCTCCTCTTTGGAGATGCATAGATGAAACAAGAAATTCTTCAGATAATCCACATGGTTCCAAGTTGTTTGATTGATACGAATCACACATAGTTTCGGAGTTATGCGAACAGTAGTAGCATGAATAGCACGGAACATGGTGATGTGTAAAGACTCTTTCCATTTCCTTGAAACCAGTAACTTTGTTTCCTACCTTGATTATCTCACCCACAGGTTCATGGCCCAATTTGGTAGAACCCATCCCATACGAGATTCTGGTTTTCTCTAGATCGGAGCCGCATAACCCACATACATTCATTCGGACGACAATTTCATCCTCCTTCGGATATGGCGACGGAACATTCCTTACAACCACCCCATTAGGAGGATCAACAAAAACTGCCTTCATGAAAATTCACGGTTCTTGCTGTATCTGAGCATACTTACCAAGTGATAGGCAGATTTCAAGTCTTCCGTCCTGAATACTTTTTAGGCTTCCTGGTAAAGATGCCCTTACACCCCTCACAGCAGAAAAAGTATTCTTTGCCATGATAATTCAATGGGACTGCTAACTCCTGTGATAACTCTATCCCACATACAGGATCCAGAGGCAAGAACTGTTATTGGCCCGGTTTTGTTATTTATTCTTTCTTGCCTATAATAGTTAATTCACGAGCTCCACTTTCAGTCAGCGAACATATCCATCTAGCATAACCATAGTAAAGAGTTTAAGTTAATTTACAAATCATTTCATATTCAGGAATTCGAAGATACAGGTATCTCTTAATGTCATTTCCTTCAATAGAAATAGTTTGTGAAAAATGTGGGGGTAGAATCAATAGATTCATCAACATAAAATCTGTCAAGGATGTATTAAGACCCTTTAATGGAAGATGCAACTCATGCGGGGTTAGCTTGAACCCGTCTGATTTCGACTTGCGTATGGAAAAGGCTTAAGCTTGAAATGAATCCTTACTCTGAGAAAATAATTGCCAGTTAACTATATTTCCTTCCCATATATCTTAGAATCTTTCAAGGCAAGAAGGATTGCATTTAGCTTCTGTTCTGTTTCGTTCCACTCAGTAGAAGGGTCTGATTCCATGACAATTCCTGCACCTGCTTGGGAGTATGCCTCATTTCCTCGGATAAAAAGTGACCGCAGAATAATCGCAAAATCGCACGAGCCGTTCGAAGAAAAATACCCTAGCGCGCCTGCATAAGGACCTCTTCTCGTAGGCTCCAAACCGTTTATAATTTCCATTGCCCGTATTTTCGGTGCGCCCGATACTGTCCCAGCTGGAAAGAGAGCCTTAAAGGCATCGAAGTAATCAAATGAATTTCGTAATGAGCCTGATACATGAGTAACCATGTGCTGAACGTGGCTGAAGCGCTTTACTGCCATCAGATCTTTAACATTTACTGACCCATACTTACTAACTTTACCCACGTCGTTTCTAGCCAAATCGACTAACATTGTGTGTTCCGCAATTTCCTTTTTGTCATTCACGAGCTCCCTCATGAGCTTTTCATTAGTTTCAGGTTCGGTAACAACAGGCCTGGTACCAGCAATAGGATATGTTTCTAAATAACCCTTTGAAACGCGCAACAGCATCTCTGGGCTGGAGCCAATAATCTGGACTCCACGACTAGTTTTTAGAAAATACATATAAGGAGATGGATTGATCCGTCTTAGACTCTGATAAACGCATAACGGATCGCCCTGAATAATGAATCGCAAATTTCTGGATAGAACTGCTTGGAAAATATCTCCCCGATAGATAAATTCCTTTGCTTTTTTCACCATATCCATATACTGATTTCTTGAGACATTGTTGATAGGCGGAGTGAAATTAAAGTGCTCTCCAAAATCCTCTTCGTCATGACTCCTAAGAATTTTCGATACTTGATCGATACGTGAAGTTCTGCCCTGATAAAAGTAATATACCTTGGTTTCGGCGTGATCCACTATGATCCCGTCGGTGTAAATACCGAATTCAAGCATTGGAAATCTGTCCGAAAGGAATTTCCTTTTCTTATTTTTCGACCTCAGATTTTCCCAGGAGTTGACGGCGTCATAAGAAATGTATCCGACTGCCCCGCCAACGTACCGAAAGCGCTGGTCCTCTACATGTGGGAGTATACCCTTGATAGGTGATAGGGGGTCATCTGTTTTATCATATTGTGTTGAATTTTCTCCCTTAATTATAGTAACATTATCGTTTTCAATAGTAACTTTACTCAAAGGGTCGAAGCCAATAATAGAGATTTCCGATAATTCTTTGGGTCCTTGTAATGATTCTAACAGGAAAACGGTATCAAATATCCTGTAAATACTTTTGAATACTTTGAATTGATCAGCTGGCACATCAAGCTTGACAAAATGTAGGTCCGTTTTCCTCTTTGAAGGCAAAATTTGCTTTATCTGGAATACAGACCATATTTATTTTCACTGGGGTTTCAAATTCACAAGTACGAGGTCGTCAGCTCGTTTTCAAATCAATCAATTTCCATCTATGACAATAAACTTGAATTTAATTATTATCTGTGGCAGAGGGGAGTTATCATAGAAACCACTAAGACGCTATAACTAGCGTGTCAGGATGTTATTTCTTTCTATTTCTTTTTCTGGCACGCTTTCCAGCATTCTTTGAAGGAGGAAGTCTGTGGCTTTGCATATTTTCAAGTTCACCCAATCCATGGGTGTATTTCTCCCAATAGTTTGACTGACCAAAAAGTTCATCCAATTGCGCAGAAGCACTAAAGGATATCTTGTTGAGGGTGAGATGGAGCGTTTCATGACTTAATAAGGAGCTTGCTATTTCTGCGATCCGCCCATCTGAATTGAACTCTTTCCATGATCTATAATTGCCGATAAATGCCCGGGATCTTCCGTAATAAGGAACAAACATAAGTCCCCTTCTTCCCGACAGACCTTTCAATTTAAGATCCAGCACCATTTTATCTAGCACGAGCAACATATCTCTGCATTAATTCCTAGATTAATGTATCTTGAGAAAAATTAGAAACTGTAAATGCTCTTCATGAATAATCATTTGTCCTTTTGGCAACTATTGAAATGATTTGTAAAGATGTGCAGGTGCTTAGCCAATTTGCAAAGGTTTTTTTCGCATTATTTTTACAAATAGATGCAAGAAAATTTACAATCGGGATACTAATCTTCATATCTAGATTAATTCATCCTAAGTCGCACATATCAGATGACAAATTCGACTATCCACAACAAGAACTCTATATTGAAAAGGTACCATGGACTCACTTCAGCCAAATTCGCATTATCTGCAGTGGAAGCAGCCATAACAGGGGTTGAACCTGTGAAATTGATATCAAAGGCTGTTAGCAGGAATCAAGGTAGACTGATAGTATCTGATATTAGAAATAAAACATTAACATATGACTTAACGAAATATGACGAGTTCTTCATAGTCGGCGCTGGAAAGGCCTCTGTGCCCATGGCAATGGGCCTATTAAAAGTGCTTCAAAAAAGCAGGGATAATTCTTCGCATATTTCGGGATCAATTATCACCCCATACGGGACTTCAAAAAGGATACGTGAAATAGATGTAGTTGAAGCTGGGCATCCGTTACCTGACGCTAATAGCATTAAAGGTACCGAAAGAATTGTAAGTATTCTTCAGCGGGCCAAACCTAGTGACCTAGTTTTTGTGCTATTGTCGGGAGGAGGATCTGCTCTCTTGTCTCTTCCTGTGAAAGGGATTACATTGGCTGATAAGAGATATGTAACGCATTCATTGCTCTCGTCAGGGGCTGCAATCCAAGATATGAATGTAGTAAGAATGCACCTTTCACAGGTAAAGGGGGGGAAATTGATCCGATTCTCACCCTCATCAACTACCTTTTTGACTCTTGTAATTTCCGACGTAATCGGTGACGAAATTCAGACAATTGCCTCGGGTCCTACATTTCCTAATGATACTTCATTCATCGATGCGAAGAGAATATTGTCAAAGTACGATATTTGGAATATTGATAATTCACACACGGAGAGAATTAGGAATATTATCACAAATGGCATCGAAGTTGAGATGAAAGGTCTTCAGAATAGATTCAAATATCACAGAAAAGCTGATTACGCTATACTCGGGAATAACGCGACAGCTTGCGGTGCAGCCTCGGGCTATTTAAGGTCAAAAAAAATAGATACACTGGTATTGGGTTCTCATTTTGGCGGAGACGTGGCAGAACACGGGAAATGGCTTTCCTTTATGACTAATGGGTTGAAATCATTGTCGGTCCCATTTGCGATCGTCCTTGGTGGAGAAACAACTGTCCGACTGAATAAGCAAGGGAAAAATGGAACCGGTGGTCGGAATCAGGAAGCAGCACTACACGCCCTTTTGTCGCTTGAGACTTCAGCTGGACGAGATGTCTCAATTTGCTGCGTAGGGACGGATGGGATAGATGGTAATTCTATGGCGGCCGGGGCATTGGTTACAGGCACGATGGTGAGTCATGATAGTCCTAGCACAAAAGAAGAATTACGAAGATATCTAAAGAATCATGACAGCAGTGCTGCCTTCACGAAATTGGGTTCCCAGATAATTACAGGAAAGACGTTGACCAATGTGAATGATGTGAATGTGATATGTAGGCTAACAAGCAGTAATAGGAGTTAAGTATTGTAACTGTTTCAAGATTTGATTTTTATTGACGCCGCTTGTGTATCTGAAATTTTGATTTTTTGGCCCCTGGGTGTAACCAATATCAGGAAACCATCTGAATTAATATTGCTGGCTACCCCATCTAATTGAATTCCATTCCCTACTAGCTTGATCCTCTTTCCCATCATGGGACAATACAATTTCCAGCGCTTCGTGATCAAATCCCAGTTTCCAGACTGTATTTCATCATAGTAGTTATTGAAAAGAGCAAGAACGGAGGCTAAGAAAGTTTCTAAGGCAATCGATGACTGGCAGGTGTGTTCAACTAATGAAGTTGATCCTTTTAGCCCTTGTGGCCTTGCATTCAAATTTATTCCTACTCCAACAACACAGTATTCCAAGTCCTCTCCACGAACCGCAGAGTTTATCAGAATACCGGCCACTTTTCTTGCTTTAATAAGAACATCATTGGGCCACTTAATGAAGGCTTCTAGATTGAAATTATTTGTTATTGTTTCACACACTGCCAATGACATTGCATAAGACAGAAATAGACTGGAACTTGTCTTTATATCCGACTTAATTATTACTGAGAACCACAACCCTCCAGGTGGTGATATCCACCTCCTCCCCATTCTACCACGTCCAAATAATTGAGATTCTGATATTACGACCACGCCATGACAATTGGGTTCTTTTTCAGCAATCGAGATGGCATAATCTTGGGTTGAAGAGATTTCCTTAAAACTCCTAATCTGCCTTCCGAAAACGCAGGAGCCAATGGCGACCTTCAAATTAGCCACTTCAAAATTCATAAATGTCTTTACTCGTAATCATGATGTAATTGCGATCACTATTTTATATTTGTGAAAGTCAGCGATAAGAATGAAGGGCTTGGTGACAACAGTAAAGAAATGGAAATTAGGAATCCATTGTATGCATGGTCTAGAGTAGTAAGACTAAGGTTTGTACTATCTTCGGTCATAGCAGTTCTTTTAGGAGTATCCATAGTCTACTATGAGACTGCTCAGGTTAACATTTCTTTCACTCTACTCATTCTTGCAGGCGTAGTATTCCTACATTTTAGCATAGATCTGTTGAATGACTATTGGGACTACGTAAAAGGAATAGACAAAATCACAAGACGAACAAAATTTAGTGGTGGTACAGGAGTATTGCCCACCGGTCTCCTTAAAGCGAAGCACGTTTACATTGTTGGGTTATTGTTCCTCATTATGGGATCTCTTATAGGGATATATTTTATCGTATTGAGAGGTCCAATAGTCGGAGTTATTCTAGGAATTGCTGTTTTTTCGGTTTACACTTATTCAAATAAACTTGTTTACAGAGGACTTGGGGAATTTTTTGTTGCCCTTAAAGGTGCTCTTATCGTGTTTGGCACATACTACGTCCTGACAAATTCGGTTGATTTCATTCCATTTTATAATGGCATAATACTGGGGGTACTATCAGGCTGTGTTTTGTTCATAACATCCTTCCCAGACTTTGATGCGGATAAATCTAAAGGAAGGAAAACGCTCGCAATTAGCCTAGGCAAAGAGCAGGCATTTAGATTGTATCCTATACTTCTTGTTTCACCTTTTATTTTGATTATTTTAGGAGTTGTATTTAATCTCATTGTAATCTACTCATTAATCTGCTTCATTTCAATACCCTACTTCTTCAAAGCGGTAAAAGGAATGAAGAAGGCAGAGCCGGAAGGATTGTTAGTTGCCATGGAATCTACTCTGGTTCTCGCTCGGATTACTGGGACATTGTTGCTTGTTAGCTACATATTAGCTGCTCATCCGTTCTTAAAACTTACAAACTTGTGATAGAACAGACTTGGCCTTGATGGATCTAAACAATTGGGGGTCTCGCGAACAAGTTTTTTGGGTCGGAGTGGTATTCTACAGCCAACGCTGGGTCCTTCTGCCTCCCTGTTAGCACCCCTACTGCAATATCATCACTTTTTATCACCTCTTGTTCCCTTAGTGCCTTGATGCCTGCAGGGACTGCGCCAGATGCCATTTCACAGTCAAATCCGTTCAGGCCTACAACTGCCATGCCATGACTCATCTCTTTATCATTCACTTGGACTACAACTCCATCTGTGAATTCTATCGCTCGAAGAGCTTTAGCTATGTTTGCAGGTTTTCCAATTTGAATCGCCGTTGCTTTAGTTTTGGGCAGTAATGCCTTACTGTCCTTGTAGGCATAGTATCTGTCCAACAGATTAGTATTGAAATTTCCAGCATTCCAGGTAAGTTTTTGACCTTCAAATTTCCCATTAACTAGTTCATAGAACGTATTTGCACCGGTTGAATTCACAACAACCAACCGAGGGACCTTCTTAATCCATCCCCAATCATATAATTCCATTAGACATTTTCCGCAACTAGCGGTATTTCCCAGCGCTCCGCCAGGATATACAAGCCAGTCCGGGGGGTTCCAATCTAAATTTTCTAATATCCTGTATACTATTGTCTTTTGGCCTTCCAACCTAAAGGGATTCACAGAATTCACGGTGTATCCATTATGAAGATTTACCTTTGCTAACGATTGATTGAGAGCATCATCAAAGTTTCCATCCACCTGAATTACTTGGGCACCAAATTGGAAAGCTTGCCCTAGTTTTCCAGCAGCAATTTCTCCTTTTGGAATATAAACTTCACATCTCATATTTTCATTGGCTGCGTACATGGCTGCCGAAGCGGAAGTATTTCCGGTGGATGCACATATAATCATGTTCACGCCGGTGGCTTTCGCGTGCGTTATTGCTGTAGACATGCCATTGTCCTTAAATGATCCGCTTGGATTGTAGCCTTCCGGCTGTAGCAGGAGGCAGTCCTGTTTCAAGCTGACGTATTCTGCAACTTTACTCATCCGGTACGGTTTTGACAGTCTCCCTTCTGCCCCGTCGAGAGATACAAGTATTTGTGCGCACTCATCCAAGTCTTCTGTATCTATTCCAAGAAAATTAATAAGATCGCGAAAACGCCATACCCCGCTTTCATTATATATATTTCCACCGTGATTTCTCCGTGAGTAGAATACTTCTATTAACTCCTGTTTCGGTTTGTCAAGGTAAGTAATATCTAACAGAGAATTGCAAGAACATGAATAGGCTCCGCTAATGATATCGAAAGTTTTTCCACATTTTGGGTTAATGCATTTCTTTATTGCATTCTTTTTCATGAATTTGAAATCATCTGAAGTTCATATAAAATTGTATTTCTCATTCTTTAATGATTTGGATCGTAAGGCCATGGAAGCTTGAACTTTGTCACTATACAATTTTCGTGATGTTTGATCAGAGTTTACGGCTGCTTGATACAGATAGATCTCAAACACGTGAGAATTATCCAAACATATTGTCGTTATAATTTGTCAAACCATTTTTTATTCTCTTACGTCAATTCAGAAATTGGCTACCGATGAAGAACCGCTCAGATATTGAAGTCATGGCTTCAATTCTCCGCTCTGCAACTAGCAGTTGGGAATATAAGACAAGTATAATGAATACTGCGGCAATTTCACACTCACAACTAATAAGATATCTGGCCGTTGGAATAGAAAAGGGGCTAATTGAATATTCTGAAACAACTGGACTATATAAGACGACTGAATCAGGTGTTTTCTATCTCAGAAAATATGAGCAGATGGTGTCCATGCTTCCCTCAGTTCCTGAAATTCTAGACTTTGAAAATGAGCATAATCCTTCCAAATCCCGAGATCATGTATATAGTAATGTGAACTAATCAGATGCTGAATTGATGAAGCGCAATCCATATACGAAATAGATTATCAACGACAACTTCGAATAAGTGATATAGCGACTGTCAACCTATTCTGTTACAAGTGAAGGATATGCTATGCAGGAGGTTAAGGGATTCAATTCGATCTTCCATATGGGATGAAGTTTGTGATACCGTGCTGCTTTCAGGAGGGCTAGATAGCAGTATCATAACGGCCATTCGTAAGCCTGAGTACTCCATCACTATTGGATTTGGCTCGGAAGCATCTGACTTGAAATATGCTGACGCGGCGGCTCTTAAATTCGTTAGAAAGAAGATAACGAGAATCCTCTCAACTCAGGAAGTGTTAGGATTAATTGATAAGGTCGTTGTCGCTTTAAAAACATTTGACCCAATAACAATTAGGAACTCTGTTGTTCCATACGCCGCTTTGGAAGTGGCTAATTCTAATGGGCTTAAATGTGTTTATACTGGTGATGGTGGTGACGAAATATTTGCTGGTTACAATTTTCTGAAAAGATATTTAAATGACCCATCGCGTCTCGAAAGTGAAATATCCCGTTTAAGGGCAATTATGACCTTTCCAACCTTTAGATTAGGTGAGAGTCTGAATGTGAAAATCATTGCGCCATTTCTTAATGAAAAAGTAGTTCGTGTAGCCGAATTGATTCCAATCTCGGATTTGGTTGGATTCTATAGAAACAGCGTTTGGGGTAAAATGTTCTTGCGGCGATGTTTTCGAGGTGAGATAGGGGAAGAGATTTGTTGGAGAAAGAAACAGGCACAGGAAGAGGGTGCTGGAATCACTAGAATTAGAGAAATTATTGAAAATAGCTACAATAATTTTTCGTTTGTCGAGGAGGCCCGGATAGTTAAGGACGAAGGTGTATTTATAAGAGATAAGGAACACCTGCATTACTTTAGATGTTTTATGCGCAATTTTTCCCTCGAAGAGAGGTGCGACTGTCCAGAATTGACCTGTCCTGGTTGTGGAAATTGCGTCTCCTTTCTTTCAAATTACTGCCAACTTTGTGGACAATTCCCTGTATCATAGCGAGAAATCCGGTTCGATATTCCATCAAAATCTAAAGACTGAATTGAGGCGTTCTCAACAATTCGAGTTGAAACCGGAAATCAGCTGTCTTCAGCTAGGTTGATTAACTGTTTCTTTATTCTAGAAATAGTTGGATAGCTATAGCCTTTCTCTCGATATATTCTTATCATCGATTTCCAACCTTTAAGTCGACGTGTAGCTTGTACTTTGGTAATCATGTGGGTTTCTCTTTTAACGATACTCTTTCTCCCAGGAAACAAGTACCCTCCAGAAACGGCCATGAATCTTCTATATGCAAATCTTAACCCGAAAAGTAGCATTGGGGGTGGTAGCGATTTGGCGTATTTTGATATCTCAGCATACTCTTTATCTGAAAGTTCAAGATCTAGTCGGATTTCTCTCATTGTTTTTCTTACAATAGAAAAATATAAAAATCTTTCAAATTTCGTATTTTGAAAGGTTTTGTGATGTACAAATGAATCCGAAAGTTAATTATATGATTCAGTATTCTTCCATAGATTGATGGCGGACGACGCCGAGTTCATAGCTGAAATGGAGAATAAGGTCAATTCAGGGTTTGAAATACGACTTACTGAAGCTGAGCGACTCCTCGAGACTACTGACATCCAAATTTTAGCAGAATCTGCTAATAGAATAGCTCGAAAATTTAGTGAGGATCAGATAGATGTGGAAATGCTGCTTAATGCAAAGTCTGGCAGTTGTCCAGAGGACTGTTCTTTTTGTGCTCAATCGTCTTTTTATGAAAGCAAAATTAACAAGTATCCGTTACTTACAAAAGAGACGGTCCTAGGACGAGCCCAAAGGGCCAAGGAATCTGGCGCAAATAGCTTTTGTTTGGTGTGTGCATACAGATCGCCACCCGAAAACGATTTTAATTATATATGTGGTATAATACAATATATAAAGGAATATTTAGAGATTGATGTAAATGTTTCTTTAGGCTTCATGACGAAGGAACGGGCTGAACGTTTAAAAATGATTGGAGTAAAGAGATATAATCACAACCTAGAAACAGCTGAGACCTATTTTTCTCAAATATGTAGGACTCACGATTTTTCAGATAGAGTGAATACAGCACGCATAGTTAAAGAAGCCGGCCTTGAGCTATGTTGTGGGGGTATTATAGGCATGGGCGAAACCACAAAGCAGAGATTAGAGCTTGCGTATTCCATCAGAGAGTTATCACCTAACGAGGTGCCAATTAACATTCTGATACCCAAGTCAGGGACTCCTTTTGAAACCCTTCATGGCGTCAGTCCTATCGATGCAATCAAAACAATCGCTGTGTGGAGATTCTTAATGCCAACGCCGATTATCAAGATTGCTGCAGGAAGGGAAGTATATTTTAGAGACGACGACAATTTAGCGTTAAGAGCAGGAGCGAACGGCATAATTACAGGAGGATATTTGACTACAAATGGTAACGATCCAAGTAGAGATATACAAATGATTCAGGATATTGGTATCAACCAAGGGTAACCATTACGGTTTTGTGAAAAAGGATCTTGACTACTTAAGATCCTGTGATCTTTACCGAAGCCTAAATATAGACCATGGTATTAAGGGGTCAGTAAGAATTAGACATAACTATCAAAACAATGTTTTGAACTTTTGTTCCAATGATTATTTGGGCCTCTCCACCCAGAATGACGTAGTGCAATCCGCCAAGAAATCTCTAAGGCAGGTTTCTCCCTGCAGCTCGAGGCTCATTACAGGAAATACACCTGAATTGGAGCGTCTCGAGAAAAAGCTGGCCATTCACCGCAAGACACAGACGGCACTGGTGTTTCCTACAGGGTATATGGCAAATCTTGGCGCCATCACGGCTTTAGGAGGTAAGAATTGTGTCATTTTCAGTGACGAGCTTAACCACGCAAGTATTATAGATGGATGTCGATTAAGTGGTGCTGAGATCAGGATTTTTAGACACAATGACATTCATGATCTTGAACATAAAATTGAATTGATCAAGGGTGCTCCACGAAAGATAGTGATCACCGAGGGCGTGTTTAGTATGGATGGAGATTTTGCAAATTTAAAGAGAATGTGCGATATCTGTCATTCACATGAGGCGTTCTTGATTGTGGACGACGCCCATGGTGATTTCATATTCGGAAGTCATAGAGATCGTTCATATTCAGGAACCCCTTCGTATTTTGGGGTCAACTCGAAAGTTGATATTCATACTAGTAGCCTGAGCAAAGCGTTAGGATGTTTTGGAGGATACGTTGCCACTTCAAGGCAATTGCGAGAACTATTGATAAACAAATCTAGACAGTTTATATATACATCTTCTATCCCTAGCCATCTATGCACTTCAGCAATGACTGCAATAGGGATTGTAGAAAGAGGTAATCTGCAGAATAAATTGTTCCGGAACATAGAGCTTTTCGGCGAAGAGCTTTACAAGATTGGTCTAATTGCTAACCAGCCTCGAACTCAAATCATACCGATCTTAATAGGCTCTGAAAAGAATGCTATCAGGTTTTCTAATTTATTGTTAAGAAAAGGTATCTTAATCCAACCGATAAGATTTCCTACGGTCGAGAAGGGTTCGTCGAGAATTAGAATTAGCATGTCAGCCTTACATACTTTATCTAATATCTGGAATGCTGTGGACGCGATTAGATATGCAGCTGTCAAATTGAAATTGATATAGAGACATGTTTCGTTTCATATTTCAGAATTCGGAATTAGAAATATCGTTCACTGGACGAATAGGTAGAAGAAGTTCAAGGCAGGTAGGTTTAGAGCTCTTCAAGCTCAATAATAGCTATCAATTAATGAAATTGAATATCTATGTGTACAAATCTTAATAATTGTCGTTGACCGATCTTTCATAAAATCCAATCCTAGCACCCAATGATATTTCAAATATCGAATTTTGAAAGATACTATTTTCCAAGAGCCAAGTAGTCTATTTACTTCTTAATAGCTAAAAGATCTCGTGCAATTAATTTTTCAATGTTTTTTAAAGCGTAACTGTTACGAATTCTTGGGATTTCAATTACTCTCTTTACGCCCGTTAGTGAAGAAAGTAACGATGGGAGATGGCGTTGTACCTTAGAAGGTCTTTCGGGTTTCCTATTAATGATTATTGCATCTACTCGAATTTTCCTATTAAGACAAGCTTGGAAAGTGAGTAATGTATGGTTTATAGTACCAAGTTTGGGCGACGTCACAATAATAGCAGGAAATCCAACCATCTTGATAAAATCTAAGATAGTCTTCTTCCTAGAGATAGGCACCATAACCCCTCCAATTCCTTCCACCACAAGAAACTCGTGTTGCGTTGACAGTCTTTGCAATTTTTTGACTGCTGAACCTAAGTTGGGAGTAGGCTTTCCGCTCATAGTTGCAGCTAGAAAAGGGGCTGTTCCAATTTGATAGAAATAGGGATTTATCAAATCATAGGGATCAACTACCTTGGCAGCTCGAGAAAGTCTCCACGCATCTTCAGAACCAAACGTTGTAGAGTATCGCTTATGCGACGTGGCAAATGGTTTCATTACTCCTACGTCAACACCGTGTTCTTTTAGGACATTCGTTATCAAGCAGGATATGAATGTCTTTCCAATATTAGTATCGGTCCCAGTGACAAATAGTCCTTTCACAGAAATTTAATAGTGATGGAGTTTGCTTTATTTCAATATGGCTCTTATCAGTAAACATCACATTTGGTATCCATATGCAGATATGAACAAATGGGATAGCTCAACGACCAAAATAATAACCAAAGGAAGGGGGTTCTATCTTATAGATTCGGAAGGTCGAAAATACCTCGACGGTGTCGCAAGTATGTGGTGTAATGTTTGGGGCCACGGGGAAAAAGAGATCATCAGGGAGATGAAAAAACAAATCAATTCACTTCAACACTCCAGTCTTTTTAGTCTAGCAAATAAACCTTCCATAGAACTTTCCGTAGAATTATTAAGATTATCTAAAGGGATGGAACACATTTTCTATTCCGATAATGGTTCTACCGCAGTAGAAGTTGCAATGAAGATGGCCATACAATATTATAATAATAGGGGTAGGCCGGAAAAGAGACATTTTGTCTCCCTTCAGAATGGTTATCACGGCGACACAATCGGGGCGATGTCTGTGGGTTATGTTCCGCGATACTTTTCCGCCTACAGACCACTATTGCAGAGGGTGACTCGATTTCCGAACCCTTCTCTAAAGTTGGGCGAGCCTGTATCCGAATTAGATGAGATACTTGAGGAAACCGAATCGCGTCTGAAGAAAGTTTCTGCGAAGACCTGCGCAATAGTAATGGAGAGCGGCGCTCAAATTGCTGGTGGGATAAGAATTTACCCACAAGGATATCAAAAGGGAATAGCTGATTTATGTACTAAGTATGGGGTTCTTCTCATTTTGGATGAGATTGCCACAGGATTCGGTAGGCTTGGAAATATGATAGAATATTTGAAACAAGGTTCAATTCCAGATATCGTCTGTTTCGGTAAAGCCTTGACTGCAGGGTACACGCCATTAGCGGTCACTCTAACGAACTCTGAAATATTTCGATCGTTCCTTGATAGGGGAGCTAAACTATATCATGGTCACACATTTTGCGGACATCCTATCGGCTGTGCAACTGCTATTGCCAATTTGAAACTTTATAGAAAAAGAGGTCTAATGCGGGATATTTCTCTGAAATCAAGATACATAAGGAAGAAATTGGATGAGTTTCAGAATTCTGCAGCTGTAATCAACGTGCGACATAAAGGAATGCTCGCCGGTTTAGATATCTCTAAACGAGGTGTAGAGGCAATAAGAAAGAAAACAGGCGAACCTGTCGATTCTTTCATTTTCAAACATGCGCTAAACTCTGGGGTTTATTTAAGGCCGCTGGGAAAGACAGTTGTCTTGATCCCACCACTTGCCATTGACAGGAAAAATCTGGAGTACATACTAAGCGTTATACGATTCATTATTGAGAAAGTCGAGCGTTTGCTCTAAAAAAAGTGTCAAAGTGATAATCCATTATAGAAATTTTCACTACATTTGTCGTAATTCCTTATATAACGTTGCTTTTGAAATCCCTAGGTCCTTCGCAATTCTAGCGCGGGGAGCGTTGTCCGCAAGCAGTTTGACTAGTATGTTCTTATCTATCATTACCTGGGGCCTTCCAATACTTTTGCCGGATTCCTTAGCCCTCTTCATTCCATCTTTGGTTCGTTGGACCAGCATTTCTCGCTCTCTTTCTGCTACCCAAGTGAGTATGCCGATCATCAGCTTTCTGACACTTGGTTCTGTGCTCTGAAGGAAGGTTTCCCTTGGTGAACAAGAAATCAACGGAGCATATTCTTCAATGGCTTTTATCGCGTCAAGCGTATCCCAGAAAGTTCTCCCTACCCTGGAAAGTTCATATACTAATATGGCATCTACGGATTCTGCTTTAATGATCTCAAGCATATCCCTGAATGCACGCCTCCGAATTGCTGGAATTCTTCCACTTACCGACGAGTCTTCGAAATACGAAAGTATGTCAAAATCATGGTCTGAAGCCCATTTGTCTAGAACAAGTTTCTGATTCATGACAGTCTGTTCTTCGGTACTTACCCTTAGGTAGGCGAATGCATACATGACTTCACTAAAGCAAACCATTTATGAGGTTAATTAAACAAATTGTCAACCTTCCAAGACAAAATATTCAAAAAGGGTATCTCCCACTTTTTCAAACGAAGCCCCAATTTTGCCAGCTGTTAAGAGTAAAAAAAGCGTTCTCTTAATTGAACGATTCAGAAACGGGTCCTTTTCTGAACTGTCAGTGATTATCAGACTATATACGAAATTCGTCAAATAAGGCAGAACCAAACTATATCCTTGGAGCCTTTCTGTTAGCACAATTCAGCTATTAGATTACAGTGTAGGAGGCTATTCTGCTATTAACAACTCCACAATTTGGTGGCTATAACCCCTACCAACAACCGATAAATTACGCCATCTATTCTGACTGACTTATGTTATGACAATTTGAACACAGTTCATATCATGGGTCCATTCTATGACAGCAAGTAGGGATTATCTGACTCTATTCAGATTGATTAACCCTTTTGGAGAGCTGACGAATTTTCTCTGGTAGTCCAACACAACATTTAATTTGTCCAATAATGTTTTGCAATATTGCGCCGCTGTAGCTCAGCATGGTAGAGCAATTCTAGCGTGGTTTGGAAAACTCCTCTGGAGCTTAGCTGGCTGTTAACCAGTGGGTCATCAGTTCGAGTCTGATCAGCGGCGCTTTGATGATTATCTTAATCAGATGTCCAATAACGTCAGAAGGATATTATGTCCAATGCTATCGCATCTGCAAGCAAATCAAGATGTCGATTCGCAATAATGTACCCATTCTTTATTTCATTCGATGATACCCATCTGTTGGAGGAAGAGAATAGTCGCTCCTTTCTCAGTTTGTTCTCAAGTAACTCGAGATCCAATTCTACTTCTTCTACCTCCTCTGTTTTCGAATACTTCATCGTGAGAAGAACTTTTTTAACTAGAACTCTCCTCCCGAACCGTTGGGAGAAATCTCTGGCTCCTTCATCGATTTCCATTAATTTGAGTTTCATTTGAGTAGTATTGAGAGCGTCTCTACTGGTAAGGAGTCGATCATCGACAAATCTATCGTAACTCATAACTCGATTTAGATACATTATTTATTCATCGTATATGAATCAAACCGATCAAGTGTTCTGAAACTGAAATGAATCTTTCCATCTGGAGATGCTCCTGTCGCTACTAATTCGACCGCTGTCCCAATAGTGATCCGTGATCCTTCTAATACAGAACCAAACAACAAGATCCCATCCATATCTATTAGTGCTACGATTACTTCGCCTTCCTCTAGCCAGGATCTGCTAAATTCTACTATCCTTCCGAATTTGCCAGCATGTACCGTTGATGTTCTTCGGTAGCAGTTAGGACAATGTTCATACGGTGGCCAAATTTTCTTTTTGCACGCTGTACAATAAGAAATTACAAAAATGCCATTTTTTAGTTGATTCATAAAACGTCGCATTAAAGACTACTCCAAATATCACGAACGTAGGATCATTATTGTTGCTGAAGTTCCTGCTGCTGCAAGGTTATGTACCAATCCTACGTTACAACTACCTGCCTGACGTATTCCTGCCTCATGCCTTAACTGAGATACTATTTCGCACACTTGGGCAATACCTGTTGCGCCGATTGGATGACCTGATCCAAGGATTCCACCCCTGGGGTTTGTTGCAATATTTCCGTCTAAGGCATACGAAGCTCCTTTCCCTGTTCTTGCAAACCCCAAATCCTCATATGCCATGATTTCCATTATTGTAAATGCATCATGAATTTCTGCCACTTGAATATCCGCAGGTTTCACTCTCGCCATTTCATAGGCATGTGCCGCTGCCAATTTACTTGATCCATTCTTAAATATCCCCGGAATAGCGTGTGCAACGCTTGCACAGTTGGTTTGCTGTCCTATTCCGTCTATCCAAACAGGTTGAACATCAAGATTTCTGGCGAGATCCTCGGAAACAAGTAGCAGGCCAGCAGCCCCTGAGCAGAGTGCACCGCAATCTAACAGCTTAATCGGATCAACCAGCCTTCTAGAATTTAATACATCTTCAAGTGAAATTGGCTTGTTGAACATAGCATTCGGATTATGTACCGCCAATGATCTATTCTTGACTGCTATGACTGCCATATCTTCTTCAGTGGTCCCATACTCTCGCATATGCATCCTGGCAAAAACCGATGCCCAGTAAATTGGGGAAGTAAAATGGCCTCTTGATACATCCCAGATGAGCTTGGAACCAGGGCTGTTACGCAGCTCTGCACCAACTACTAAAATCGAATTACATAGTCCTGAAGAAATGTAGGAATAAGCAGCTGATAATGCGACAGTACCGGAATTACAAAGATTATCAATCCTACATGTTATTTTGGGAATAATACCTAGCATTTCAGATGCAATTGCTCCACCGTAAAGATCATACGAACAGCTCGAAAACAATAGGCCCTCTATCTTATTCGCTGTTATTTTTGAGGACCTCAAAATTTCCATAGATGGTTCACAAGCCAATTCGTAAACGGATTTGTCTGTTAGTTTACGAAATTTGGTAGTTGCATAGTCTACGATGGCGACTTTATTCATTCGAAAAAGTCTCCAACAATTTGATGAAGGATTTCTGAGAGTCGTCTCCTTCTACAGGATTAATTTGTAATATAGGAAGTGTTATTCCTGCAGAGATAAATCTCTGCATGGAGCGTCTGCCTTGTTCGGAATCACCGCAAATAGCAATTTCGTCCAGGAATTTGTCAGAAACAATTCTGGAGGCAGCATCAAGTCCTCTCTTGTTGTACTCTTCAACAATGGTATCTGTCTCATTTGCGAACCCAGAGTTTGAAATGAGTTTCCTGTAATATACTCCCACTGAAACATAAAACGCCAGAGTCTTTGCTGCGCGCAATCTCGCCCTATCAGGATGCTCATCAGAAATTGAGCATATGAAGACTGAAGCCAATTCCAATGGCCTCCTGATTTCTCTCCTCATCTTTTGAACTGTGGACCTCAATTCATTAAAGGGTCTCAAGTATAGCAGTATGCCATCTGCGACCGATAGAGAAAGTGCTATCATTAGCGGATTTACCGCGGCCAAAAATATAGGAATAGAACGCCGAGGAGGGGGATGTAAAAGCTTGAAATTTGAAACACTAAAGTAATCGCCTTTGAATGATACCTGATTTCCCATCCAAATGAGCCGAAGGAGAGCAACCATTTCCCTCATTCTAGCAAGTGGTTTATTGAAGGCTAAGCCATGCCAATCCTCAATGATTGCACTGGTGCTTACCCCTAATCCCATCAAAGTTCGATTCCCTGAGAGGATATCAAGGGTGATTCCGCCCATAGCTATCGTAGAGGGTGTTCGTGAATAGATATTGAGTATTGCTGTTCCTAATTTCGGTTGGGGGGCAACCTGAGAAATCGCTCCTAGTGTACTAAAGGCTTCCCGTCCCCAGGTTTCAGGTACCCACAAAGAATGAACATTCTTATAGCCATTTGCTAGACGAGAAAATCTTAAAATCTCATCGATGGAAAGAAGAGTCCCCAAGCTGAATCCTGTCTTGATTTCTCCACTAGAGTTCAATTAGTCCCCTCGTGAAACCAATTGAGAATTCTGAATTTCCTTGGTAGCCTCGTCCATATCTTTATGCGAATCAACTGATCTCCAGAAAGAGGTAGAGAATGTAACGCCCTTTAAAATTCGGTCTTTCGCCATGATGGGCAAAGCCGATGTTTCTATGTTTCCATGGTCAGGTAGAAAATCGAAAACATCGTTAGTAAAAAAATAGACCCCTGCATTAATCCATTTGTCATTGATCTGTGGCTTCTCAACAAAGCCAGTAACGAGGCCGTTCTTGTCCAATTCAATGACACCATATGGACTCTTCAATGGCACGAGTGCTAACGCAGAATTTTTAGTGTGCTTAAGAACATTTGGATCTAGGTCTGTTAAAATATCGCCATTTACCATAAAGAAACCCTCGCCTTTTGAACCGTTAATCAAGCTCCTAGCATTCTTCAGTGCTCCGCCTGTTCCGAGTGGTTCCTCTTCAACAGCATAACCAACTCTTACACCGAATCTGTTTCCACTTCCGATGTAATCAATAATACGTTCCTTAAGGTATCCTACACATATAACAATTTCATCGACTTCATGATTTTTGAACCATCTGATTTGCCATTCGATTATTGGTCGGTCGCAAACTTCTATCATAGGTTTTGGCCTCTCATCAGTGATTGGTCTGAGCCTTTTTCCCAAACCCCCAGCAAGTATAACGCCTTTCACGTTAAGATACACTTCTTCTAATCAATTAAAAGCTATGCTTGAGCCCGTTCTACGTCTCCAGAATGATTAGTCAACACTGGAGCACAAATAATGGCTGAAGAATAACATCTTTCTAAACTCGAGATTTGAAATAGGGTGAATCTTTAGCGATCAAATATACTCCCGCCCACAAAGATGAATCCTACAGACTATACAGGTTTTTACGTTATTCCGGCTTCTCTAGAATAGATGTATAGTCCATCAAGAAATACTCTTTGGTCCTTCCCCCTTATTTTTGTTGACGACTCGATGTTGGCAGCTGTCTGAGACACGTCTTCAATGCTCGGTCCAGTTACCAACACGTCATCGCCGCTTGTCTTTACTTTTGTATTACTACCTACTATCATGGATATTCTTGGTGCTCTCTCTCCAAAGATATTTTCCACATGGACCTCAGATCCCTCTACCTTAACAGAAATGGGGAAATGCGCAAAAACAACTTTTAATCGATAAGTGTATCCTTTCTCTACCCCACGAATCATATTGTTCAAAATGCTTTTTGCAGTGTTAATAATCGCAAAATCTCGCTTCCTCTTTCCATAGGAAGAAATCTTAATGCCATTTTGACCGATGTCCACTTTTATTGGAATCTTTGATAAATCTTTTCTAAGGGTGCCTAGCTTTCCGTGAACTTGAATGTGGTCTTTTTCTATGGATACAGTTACCTCTGAGGGTATCGTTAGGTCGACACTCATTTTCTCAATCGGAATTTTTTCAGTACACATATCCTACTAGGACTCCACCTAATCCCAGCTGTTGGGCTTCGTGATGTGACATAACACCCTTACTTGTTGAGACAATTAATACACCCATGCTGAATGCAGGTAAGTATCGTCTTTCCCAGTCAAGATACCCGTTTTTTCTAACACTATACTTTGGAGTAACTATCCCGCACTTGTTTATAGCGGCTAGAAGTTGAATACGAAACTTCCCCGCTCTACCATCGTCAATTTGTTCAAACTCGCCGACGTAATGATGTTTCTGCATGACCCGCAATACTTCGCTAGTGAATCTAGACGCAGGCACAACAATACACTCTTTTTTTCTTCTTGATTCGTTATTATATAGTGTATTCAGCAAATTCGCTAACACATTTAATGCTGGCATTTAACTATTACCATCCTCCCAATCATTCGTACTTGTAAAAGCCCAAGTGCTGGGCAACCTCTCTAAAACACTGTCTACATAAAAACAATTTGTACTGCTGTATCAATCCATTATAGGCACCACATCTCTTGCACCACCTCGAACCCTTACCATGGGCAATTTTTCTCCTTTTAGTAATTTCATAATCCCTAGGTTTTGGCATTATGATACTTCAACTCCAAATCCACTTGTAAAGAATTCAATTGCCCCATCCTTACTAATCCTGTGACCTTTGCCGATCTTACTCTTATTTCTTTTCTTGGAAATGCTATAGCCGGGCCTCACCAAACTAACGCAGACATTCATGCCAAAGATACCAATATCGGGATTGTATTTTGTACCAGGGATGTCTATGTGTTCACGTATGCCCATGGAGATGTTGCCATAATCGTCGAAGGAACTAATATTTATCTTATTGCCTTTAGCTTCTAGACATCTTTTCAAGAAATCGTTTGCATCCTTTCTTCTCAGCGTCACCATCGCTCCAATCGGTTCACCTTGGTGGATTCCAAAATCTCGCAAGTTTTTTTTGGCCGTCGTTACCGTCGGGATTTTTCCAGTCAAATCTTCTAAACCGTGCTTCGCTCTTTCAACAGGCTCTCCAGATTTTCCAACACCGATATTAATGACAACCTTCCCTACCGAAATCCTTCTCATAATATTTTCCGAATTCGAAGTATCCATATTCATTCAACTCACTTGAATTATTGGCTCTTCATGACCGACCAACATGACCATCTGTACCGGTAGTTCAACTGATCTATCACCAAATGAAACCACCGTTCGCTTAGGCAATGAGAAAAGGCCTTCACGAATTTCTTCAATCTTTCCAATAGCCCCTGCATTCTCGCCTTTTGTAACAAGGACAATTGAACCCTTCTCTAATTTCATATGTGACTTGACCTCCTTATTGGACAGATCGATTAAACATGAATCTCCTACGGAATACTGCTCATTCGCAATCAAAGTTTTACCGTCATGAAAACCGTATTGTGTTTCTTTCCCTTTAATCGTTTTCCTAAGTGTTACTCTTAGTAGTTTTAGGCTCTTTTCAGTCTGTTTTGAAAGAAGCACTGGGACCAAGAGATTCCTATCTTT